>Ga0265797_10004227_pt1 | contig 22126 bp, 22 predicted proteins | sample P2T30metagenome_FD_192433 | JGI IMG/M metagenome (GOLD analysis project Ga0265797, IMG submission 192433) | Plant litter microbial communities from East Loma Ridge, Irvine, California - P2 T30 | ecosystem: Environmental > Terrestrial > Plant litter > Unclassified | place: USA: California... | reverse complement strand
CGTCAACCTTGTAGTACTTGAGGACGGCGAGTTTGGTCTTTTTGCGCTTGTGCTTGATCTTCTTGGGGGTGGTGTAGACCTTCTTTTTGCGCTTCTTGCCACCACCACGCAGGCGGAGCACGAGGTGGAGGGTCGACTCCTTCTGGATGTTGTAGTCCGAAAGAGTGCGGCCGTCCTCGAGCTGCTTGCCGGCGAAGATCAGACGCTGTTGGTCTGGGGGAATTCCCTCCTTGTCTGTCGGTGGGTTAGATGGATGCGCGGATGGCGAGGCGGTCGGGTTGGATGTGCGTACCCTGGATCTTGGACTTGACATTGTCGATAGTGTCGGACGACTCCACCTCAAGGGTGATAGTCTTACCCGTGACTGCGCGGATGTTAGTACGTCTGCTGAGAGTGCGTTTCTGGTGTCATTTTCAACTCACGGGTCTTGACGAAGATCTGCATGGTTCCTGGGCAACTTGCCGTCCTTGGGCTGACAGTTGCAGATGCTTGGTGGGAAGAAAAGTTATGAAGTCGAAACGATGATATTGCGCGTGGGAGGCTTGGCGACTGTGGAGACCCCTCGGGCCGAGTTTGACATCTGACCAATCATTGAAGGGCTGGGATTTGCCAGTTTAAGCGGCACCCTTCTTCGAATTGATGATGTGAGTTGTGGAGAAGACGATGAGATGGAGATGTGGAGATCATGGCATTCTGAGCGTCACAAGGATGATGGCGTTGGTGGTCAATGTTATGGCGAGTGTTGGAGATCAATATCGCAAATTACATGCAATCAATCTGGCGTGTGAACTCGATTACTCACTGGTGTACACATTGTATTGTGTTGTAACACATGAAGTAACGAGTACACGGTCATCGATGTGTACTTCTATGGGAAACGTACAACAATCCCATCTTAAATACTCAGCCATGGCAATGCTGTCCCAAGAAGTCAACAACCAAGGCCGAGTCCTGGGATACGACATACACAACAGTACCATCACCCTCTTGACGACGAGCCATTGATGATAGTGAGACTCTCGCCGACCAAATACACCTTGGTTGCCAACAGGCCAGATGATTGCATGTCTCGTTGCACAGTGCTGCCAACGGGGTCAACGAAGACATATGATGAAGTGGGCGAGTAGTGAAGTCTGTAAATATTGTCAATGAGCGAACGAGCATGGACACTCCCCACTTGCAACAAGATTCAATACACGGCTTCCATTTGCCGTCCCGGGCACCCATCTCTCGGTGCGGACAGTGCGTCAACGGGTGGTCAGCGTCGTCATGTCGATTGATTGAAGAAGACAGGATTCCCCCATGAAGCAGATCGTGCGCGAGCCGCTCAGTCTAAGACCATGTTCCGACCGTTGCTGTCGTCCGGGTCGAGCCTAGCGTCTCCGGCCCGTGACTGGCGGGCAACGAGTTCCCCAGCAACCAAACTTATCCATGTGTGTTGACCGTCGACTTATACTGCGCCGAATCGCCATAGCTGAAGTTTTGCATACCTCACCTCTCACCACACCACACTACCTATCAATCAAATCCACTCGCTCCAGAACACACCGCGCATCTCCTTAGGAGACCTCTAAACTTCTGTACATACCGCAAGCGAAAACCCAGGCGGCTTCACAAAGCCCTCAAGCAAACCCCAACTCCGTCAACAACAGGCCCGTGGGCCGTCTGGTATAAACACAGAACTCACTGTCACGGTTTCGACTGGGACACCCCTAAGATAACTACCGCGCCCGGCGGCTGCGGCCTTGCACTGCGTGAGGTGAGTGATATACATATTAATCCATCATCGAGGCGGTGGCGCATCGTATCGCATCGCATCGCATCGCACTTCAAAATGCGACAATGCGCGCGATCAACACCACTCTTCACTTCACCATTCTAACCTCACTCCAGTAACCGGAAACCAAAGGAGCCATTGAATTGGACTTCTCCCATCGACGACAACAACACACCGGACTCAAATCTCTGCACCACCACGACGGACGATCATCGACTTCGCCCGCCACAATGCTGTCTAACAACCACACCTCGAGCATCGCCCAACGGCGCCAACAACACCGACGCCAACAATCTCTCGAGGTCCCCATACTTGCCCAACCGCTTCCTGCGAACCCACGACACCGGAATCCCCCCAACCACGGCCACCGCCGCGGACTCAGCCTCGAGCACGCCTCGAGCAGCGGTCCCTCGCCGACCGGATTCCGTCCCATTCACAACCAGGAGCACCAAATGCCTACACAACTGGCACCCACGGCAACAAATACTAACCTAGGACAACCTTATCCGCTACCGGATACACAGCATTACGTGCAAGATACGCAGCAGCACTTTACCAGCCAGCCGGGCTTTCCGGCACAAGACTTCCAAACCCACCTCCAGCAACAGCTGCATGGTCTTGTCGCCGCGAATCCCCAGCAACCTCAACCTTCGACCGCCAGAGACGCCAAGATGCAGCTCCAGGAGCACATCGATTGGTTCCAGACGACCTATGGCGAGTCAGCGCCAAACATCACCATCTCCGCCTCACCCAACACTCTCGCCCAACCCGCAAACCTGTCGGGCATGCCAATGTCATCACCACCTCAGCAGACTCTGTCCCTGCCCATGCAACACCACCACATGGCTCAGGGCCACTTCGGCCAAGGTGTCGTCCAGATGACCCACGCGCACCCTCACACCGTCCCAAACACTCCCCAGCAGCCCTGGTCGAGCCCACCGCAACCTCAGCCCAAGCACATCCGCTCTCAGAGCTTCCAAGTCGACACCGCTCCTATGCCCACCTCGTTTGACGCCGCTGGCGGTGACTTCATCCTGATGGGCCAGGCCTCCTTCAACGCGCACAGCGGGTTCCCTCAAGACAGCTTCTCTGGATTCGGAAGCGACCAGAGCTACCCTTCTTCCGCATACTCATCTTCGATTGCCGACCCTGCGTCGCCTCATGCGTTCAACACGCCTCACATGCCGACCGTACCTGAGGAGCCCGACCTCCCAGGCATGGAAGGTGTTCACTTCCAACAGCCCTACATGAGCCACTCTGACCACCTCATTGACGCCGCCGGCGGAGCTCACGGTTCCGACGACGAGCACTTCCTCTACCACCCTCACTCCATGTCTCCTCGCAGCGCGGCGATGGCCACTCTTGGTGGCATTAACGCCAGCATTGAGGAGACCGGTGTCAGCCCCGAGGAAGTCAATCAGTACATGTCCGAGCAGGACCCCAAAGACAACAAGTGGACCTGCATGTTCCCCGAGTGCAACAAGCGCTTCGGTCGCAAGGAGAACATCCGCGCTCACGTCCAGACTCACCTCGGTGACCGTCAATTCAAATGCAACGACTGTGGCAAGTGCTTCGTCCGCCAACACGACCTCAAGCGCCACGCCAAGATTCACTCCGGCGTCAAGAACCACGTCTGCCCGTGTGGCATGAGCTTCGCTCGCCAGGACGCCCTTACTCGCCACCGCCAGCGCGGCATGTGCTTCGGCGTGCTCCCCGGATTCGAGAAGCAGGAAGAGGACCGCAAGAAGCGCGGCCGCCCACGCAAGGAGCGCCCCGACACCGAAGCGCGCGTCGAGAAGGCAACAAGAGCCAGGCGCATGGACGCCGCCAACGCCAACGCCGACATGGCCCTCTTCAACTCCAGAATGAACATGAACAATGCCGCCGCCAACGACATGCTCGCCGCCGCCGCCGACGATCACTACGCTAGCGCTAGTTCCGATTCGGGCGCGAGTGAGTGCAGCTTTCCCGTCACACCGCCCGACACCCAGTCTGACATGTTTGAGGACCTGAACTTTGCCGACTACGTTGATCCCAGCGCCGTCACGATGGGTGCTGATGTCTTTGACTTTTCGTCGGGCTCAGCCTCGTCTTCATGGCGCGCCGACACCCCGCCCACTTCACCGCCGGTCGACTACTCATCTCCCTTCAACGGTCCCTACGACCCGACCGAGGGTGAGCTTCGCAGCGACTTGATGAGCTACTTGCAAGTCTCGTAAGAGACATGCAAGTTAGACCGACCCAGGCGAGAAGCGAGCGCGAAAGAAACGGCGCACACGACGGCGTTATACACCAGATCCGCGAACACGACTTCATGATGGCTATGCTTGCGAACTCAGCGTTGTTTTCAAGCGACTAGCGAAACGAACATTTGGGATATACCCACAACGGACCGGAACACTCAAAGCACGGTACATTGGCGTTGGAGCATAATGTGGAGTTCTTTTTTGATTTTACGTTTTGATTTTTTTGGAAACACCTCGGAGGAGACTCTTTTCTTTTACGCATGGAAGAACTTCGCCTGCCTTTTCGCTGGGGGGAGTTTATTGACTCCTGCCGCGATCTTGTCATGGAGTTTGGAAGTGCCCAAGCTTATATTCGTCAGAGTGGCATTTGCTGCTCTTTGGCTTGTATCTGCTTTCTTTTCTTTACCAGGTCAGATAGGGTGTAATATAGATTGCAGGTTCAATATGACCTTTACCCACCTCTTGCTCTGCTAATCACATTTCACATATCAGCTTACTAGACGTTGTCCTTCCTGTGAAAGCTGACTGCTTTGGCATAGACGGTATGAATCATTATGACAGTTGTCGATAGTAGACTAGCCAAGACTCGAAGACGGAGACAAGACTCGGAGACAAGACTCTTGTCGAGTGGCAAAGTCCGATTCCATTCTCCCGAAAAGCATTCATGCTTGAATACTGCTATCATGACAACTATTCGCTCACCTGGTTTCCAGATTGTTACGCACGTAAGACAATACTCTAATCCTGCGATGCATCATGTAATGATTGATACTGAGCCGCTCTCCAACGTAAGCACTTCGCTCCCTATGGCCATGCATGTACGTACGCACGTAAGAATCCTGCTGAACCTCATCACAGTAATACTGCAGGATCGAGCAGACAAGCGGTCTGTATATATGGAAGGCTTCGATGAGACGATGATCTCTTCATTGCTTTGCTATAACCTCCACTTTGCCAAAATTGTCCTTCGCTGCCAGAGATACAGCAATCATCATTAAAAACACACCCGAGACCAAGATGGCTTCTCAGGTCCAAGTCCATGTAGTCAGCAAGACATACTGTAGCAAGAATCACATCATGTCGACTGACATGTCGCTCCTCCCACCTCTAGCCCCAGATAACATCCGCCTGCAAGTCCGGATGGCAGGGCTCACGTCGAACAACCTCACTTACGCCAGGTTAGCTGCAGTGGCCAATTGGTGGGACGCCTTCCCAGTACCAGACTTCCTTCCAACCCCCTACAACGACCCTAACGCCTACGGCACCGTGCCTGTCTGGGGCTACGCCGAAATCATATCCTCTCGAACCGCAGGCCTCGAAACCGGCGCAATCCTCTACGGCTTCTTCCCCTCCTCCACCCTCCCCGTCGACCTCCAACTCACCCCAACCCAACCCGCAGGCCACTTCATCGACACAACCCCCCACCGCCAATCGCTCTGGTCCTACTACCACCGCTACACGCTGGCGCCCGCAAACCTAGACTTCACCTCTCCCCAAGTCGCCAGAGAACTGGTCTTCAAACCCCTCTTCGAATGCTCCCACGCCCTGAACGCCCACGTCCTGGGCCCGCTGGCTCTGCACCCCTCATCCTCGCACCCAGACCCCGAAACTCCATGGCCCAGTCTCGCAGACTCCTTCGCCTCAACAACAGTCATCTCCCTCTCGGCCTCGGGCAAGACCGCCCGCGCCTTCAACGACGCCATCCTCAACGCCCGCCCCGAAAACCCTCCGCAAGCCTTCGTAGCAATCACCAGCAACCCAGCAACCCTCACCCTCCCACTCCCAGCCAAATCTCCAGTCAAGACAAAAGTGCTCTCCTACCCCGCGGCCCTCGACGGCTCAACCCTCCCCGAATTCCTCGCCTCCCTTTTCTCCCCCTCCTCCCAGTCCAGCCCAACCATCCTCATCGCCGACTTCGGCGCCCGCAACAATAGTCTCCCCCCCCTCCTATCCCTCCTGCGCTCCTCCCTCCCGCCTCCGACAACCCTAACCATCATCGGAATCGGAGCCGAACCCCTCCGCGCTTCGGAGTATAGCCTCGAGAGGGCTTTGGAGGGGATGGGCGCCGTTCCAGAGAAGGTGCAGATGAATACCAGTGTTGTGCGGGAGCAGGCGGTTGGGGTTCTGGGGGAGGAGGCTTATTTTGGCGCGGTTGAAAGGGGTTGGGAGGGGTTTGTTGCGAGAGGTGGGTGTGAGGGGGGCGGTGGGGTGGGGATTGGGGCGGGGGTGGGAGGGTTTGGGGAGGGGTGGGGGAGGGTTTGTGAGGGGGTGGTGGGGGGTGGAGAGGTTTTTGTGTTTTGATAGTTCCGTGTAGTAGGGTTTGGAATGGGTTGTTGAGCTGTTGAGCTGGGGGATTGAGATTTTCAACGATGTCGAGATGGAAGTGAGTGGGTGTTGGGTTCTGAATTCAAGATACGGTTGTACCTACTACGAAGACTGGAGAGCATGTGCGTGTGCCGCACGATTCGCCAAATTCGAAAATCATTCCCCTTCGCCCGTTGAGTCCCTGATCACTTATGCGGTTACTGTCATCGTAACCCCCGGATCTGTCACCGTGATGTAAATAACCTTTGGGCTCTGTGGAACAATCGTGATCCCCGGCGGCAGCGACGACGATGCAGTCGTGCTCATAGTCGTTGCGAGTTCTTGGCCATACTGCCCCTGCTCCTGCGTCGTCTGTGAGCCCTCCATTACGACCTCGGGTAGTTCGTCGGAGGCGTCGGAAGAGAATTTTGGAGGCGCTGCGGATGCTGAGGGGTTGGTGTTGTCGTTGTTGTCCTGGGCGATGTCGCTTGTTGGAGAGGAGTTATCGGGGTATGGGTAGGCGAAGTGACTGGCAGTTGGTTGTTGAGTCTCCTTTGGGGGGAGGGAGGCGGTTGTGCTTGACGATTCGGTGGGTTGGGTTGCTGAGTATAATGATGAAGTGGGTTGGGTTGGCGAGGATGATGGGACATCATTCGTGCTGCCGGGTAAGGCGGAGGTGGTTTCGATTGCGGTGGTAGAGTTGGTTGTGGGTACAGGGTCGACGGTGAAGGACGATGTCTGGGCCATTGACTCCTCGCATGTTGTGCTGACGTTCCCTGATGGATTGAGGTTGGCGCTCTGCTGGGAGCTCTGCAGGCCTGCTGGTTGCCCGGCTGGTGAAGATGGTTGCGCGTATTCGTAGACGATCGAAGTCGATGTCAGGGTGACGGTGGACTTCCTATTGGGGTCTCCGAAAGTCCAGAAAGATGTTGGAGCGTTGGCGGGCTGGTGCTGGGTGGGCGTTGTCGTGATGGAGTCCAAGGGCTCATACCTGAAGGACTGGACACTGGTTGTCGCAATGGTAGTGGCCGATTCAGCTGCTGCTTCTGCTATACGCGAGAAAGGGAGTGTGGTAATGCCTTGAATTGGTGCCAGTGAGAGCGCAGGAATACTAGCAACGGGATTATAGGCCACTCCGGTGGACAGGGTGTGAGAGATTTGCGAAGTAGTGTTGGTGTATCTGCGCAGTGGACCAGCCTGGACTGCAGATATGCCGGAGAGGATGATCAGGGTATCAATGAGTGATAGCATTGCGTTGGTGGTGGTGTGTTGTTGGGTTGATGCTCTGATGTGTTGATCGAAGTATGACCCTGCGAGAAAATAGATGTAGAGACCGGCTCTGATATTAGACAATGGTAAGGAATGCAGTGAAGACGGATGAGCGACGGTAACGAGACAGCAGCAGTAGAGAATAATAGAAAGGTCTGTAAGACAATACCAACAGAAAATCGAAGGCGAAATCAAGTCATGACCTTCGGTCAGGCAGACTTGACCGCTGTCCCAGTTCACCACTACCGATGGGTAGATGCGTTTGAGTTCCCATGTCGGCGCATACAAAGATTGGCAGTCAATGGGTTGGACATGGTAGGAAAATGACAATTCACGAGTCCGGCGGTTATGCGCCTCAGATGTTGTGGTGATGTCGTCCATGATGATCGCTGATTGGCTAGGCCATGTTTCATCTTCGCCCAACTCATCGGACTTGGTCGTTTGCTGAAAGCCGGGCAACTGGGCCCGGAGCATTCACTTCGGACACGTGACCGTCTTAATGGACTGCCACCTGATGAGACGAACATGACGATGGAAATGAATATGACGACGAACGTGACGATGAATATCAACCTCAACATGCTCATCGGCGAGAGACGACAAAATCGAAGTCTGGCGGGTGTTGCTGGGCCAACGGCAGGGGCCAACACGGCTGGCAAGGGCAAAGATCGATCTTGCTGTCTCAGCTCAAGAAAGCAGCACAGACAGCTTCCGACACACCGCACACCCAGCAGTACGCGACCGAGGGGGGATTCCTTGTTAACTTTACTTGATTGCCTGCCTTCGACGACGTCAACTCCGACCATAGTATGTACTAACCCATAGCATCTTCCTCTCCAGCTTCCACTACAGCTGCGACAACACCAACGACAACGACATCAACGAAACAAATCCTCCACTACCTACGCGCCGGAGAAGACACGGCCAAATAGACAGCAGAAGCAGGAAGACAGCAACCATGAGCGTTCGCGTCGTCGCTCGCATACGCCCTCTTCTCAACGCAGAGATCGAGAAGGATGTGATTGTACACGCAGCACACAGCGCAGGGGCAGAGTCGGCCGACACAAAGACCGTCGTCAAGATCCCCAATCCCAAGAACGAGGGCGAAAGCTTCTCTTTCCAATTCAACAGCGTCTATCCGCAGGATGCTACACAGGCCCAGGTCTTTGACAATGAGGGTATGTGCTGTGCTATCTTGTCGTCGCAGCGAGCTGGATCTCCTTGCTGACCACGCGCCTAGTCTCTCCAACCGTCAAACACCTCTTCAAGGGCTTCGATGTCACCATATTCGCATATGGAGTAACCGGTACCGGCAAGACACACACCATGCGCGGCGGGAAATCGCTGCAAGACCGCGGTGTCATCCCTCGCCTCCTCTCCAGCATCTACAGACGCGCGCGCAAGGTCGAAAAGGATAGCGCTGGCGAATCTTCCGTTCACGTGTCCATGAGCTATTACGAAATCTACAACGACAAAGTCTTCGATCTGTTCGAAGCTCCGGACAAGCGCACGCCCGCAGGTCTGCCTATCCGGGATAACGAAAAGGGAAAGGCGATTGTGGTTGGTTTGACAGAGAGGCCGTGTACCTCGCTGAAGGAGTTCGAACAATTATACGACCAGGCAAACGTCAACCGATCGACTTCTGCTACGAAATTAAATGCGCACTCTTCCCGATCACACGCTATTCTCTGCGTCAAGGTCAGCCAGACCACGGGCGAGCAGGTTCGCGTCAGCACCGTCAGCGCCATTGACTTGGCAGGCTCGGAAGACAACAGGAGGACGGACAATAACAAGGAAAGGCTGGTCGAGTCGTCTGCAATCAACAAGTCGCTCTTTGTCCTTGCGCAGTGCGTAGAGGCCATCTCACAGTCAAAGACACGCATTCCCTACCGCGAGAGCAAGATGACGCGCATCCTCGCGCTCGGCCAGAACAAATCGCACACAATCATGGTCTTGAATTTGGCGCCTGTGAAAAGCTACCACCTCGACACCATGAGCTCACTCAACTTCGCCAACCGAACGAAAAAGATCGAGACAAACGAGATTGAAAACCAGCCTTTCTTCCGCGACGCACCTGGCAAGAGCAAGTTGGATGGCGCGGCACCGGCTCGTGGCCCAGCAATGAATCGCCAACCACTACGCCCCAAGATCCTGTCCCACAACAGCCACCTCAAAGACGTAGTCACCGGCGTGACAAAGCCCGCAAAGACCTTTGCAGTCTTCTCCGACAAACCTTCAAGACCTGCACCTCTGGCCAACACTAGCCTATCACGGACGATCAAGCCCTCAATAAAATCGCCTAAGCGGCCCAACTCAGAGTCCACCTCCTCTCTCGCCCGCCCTTCGAAGTTCGCCCGCACCGCTCCTGCGAAAGCAGAAGCAGGCATGTCACAATCTGCTATCGAAGCGCTGATCGAACGCAAAGTCACGGAAGCCCTCGCCCAGCAAGTCGACAGCACCTCCGTCGCAGTCCCAGAACCCCTCTCAGAAGAAGTGCAGAAACGCCTAGACGCTCTGGAAAAGCGCGTCGGAGGGCAGGAGAACGAACGCGCCGAAGGTCTGCAGTTCTTACTTATGGCAAAACAACACCAAGCCAGGGGCGAAAACGCCAGCGCGTTGCGAATGTACCAGCTCGCGATGCCTCATTTCCCTGGCAACGAGAAGCTCATGCGCAAAGTCGTCGCGCTGCAAGACCGCATGCGAGCGAAAGAGGCTGCTGCTGCTGGTGTTGTTGCTGAGGACGAGGAGCACGTCCCCGTCGTCGTCCAAGAAGCAGCACCCAAACACCTCTCCCGCCCAGCCACCAGACCACTGCGCAAACCCGCTCCCGCAGACGACGAAGACCTCAGCTACCACGAACTCCAACAACCAAACACCGCCCATTCCGACTCAGAGGAAGAATTCACCTACCGCCCCCGCACCACCATTCGCCGAACAAAAGTCTCCCGAGCTGCACCTGCACCCTTAGCAGTAGACTCGGAAGAAGACGAAGTTGTCGCCACCATCACACCCCCTCACACGCACCACAACTCTATCGAACACCAAACCCCCCGCACCAAACATCTCCTGGCCATCATCAACTCGCGCGACGTCAGCCAGATCAAACTGCTGAAAGGCGTGGGCGCCAAGAGGGCCGAGGCTATTGCGAATTGTCTCTGTGATTTGGAAGTGGGTGGCGGTGGAGGAGGGGAGGAGGAGAGGAGGGTGGTGGAGAGTTTGGGCGAGCTGGGACGAATTAAAGGTGTTGGGGGGCGGTTGGTTGAGAATTGGAGGTTGGGCATGGCGGTTTGATGATATAGGAGAGGGGAGGGGGAATTGGCATTTTGAGAGGCGTTTGGGTTTGAGGGAGAGGGATTTCGGGAAAGGGTTGCATTGCATTGCGTAGCTTGAGGGACGAGATTGGTCGCTACCTTTTTTCGCATTTTTTTGGTGCTTGCGTTTACAAAGCGAAAGGAGGCGTTTGTCGTTGGCGTTGTGCATTGCGCATATTTGCATATTGGCATTTGGGTCGTTCTCTACGGAGGATTCACTGCAAGGGGAATTGGAATTGAGGAATGATGGTTGCTATACTGCGTCACATGAAAAGTTCCAAGTCATAAAGAATGATGTTTCCATCTCTACCTTATACTCCTTTCCAAAGTGTCTGTCATTGCTGCCAGCATGGAAGATGTCAAAGGGTCACGTGGTTCGTTAAACAGTTGCGAATACGGTGTATGTAAGAGGGTTCCTGAGGAAACGAGAATCTGAAGTCACTTCTTGACATTACTCCCCTCCTTCCAACAAAGAGCTCCTGCGACGTCCAACAACTAGAAATCTTCTTGAACAGAAGCGGTGACAGCGCGGATTTCTTCCATCCGATTGCGTACGTGCGCTCTTATTTGCCCTTCCCCTACGCGCATTTGGTCGCGCGTTCTTACTTGCGTTTTTAGCTGTGTTCGGATCGGGACTGGACTGGAGTGGTTCACGTAAACCATCAGATGTCTCGCCGTCCAGCTGCGCGTATACGATCGCATAACTCTCGTGTTCGTAAGAGTTCTGATTTCCGTACCGAGCCTGTCTTCCTAACCGGATGTGGGCATCGGACTAGAGCGGCGAGGGTAGCTAAGCGACGTCGAACGCATCAAGCCTACCGACCTGTACCTCAACTAGTATCTCCTACGATCCTAGTGGAGGGGACGTAGCAGTTTTGTTACTAGGCTCCGAGATGGGCTCTAGTTGAGACACCGCTAGTGTAAGCTCTGGTGAAGTAAGGTTGGCGACGGCGTGCTGGCCGGATTGTTGGTTGACAGCAACACTCGCCGGGGACTGCGCTGCATCAGCGAAGACGAGCGTCAGAGCTTGCGCTTTGCTTTCGTGGGGCCGGCGGCAGTCTTGCGCTTCTTTGCCTGTGGGGGATTTGGACGGTCGGTTGATGTAGAGCTGCCGGAGTCGCGGCCACGCTTCTTGCATACGGTCGGGAGTGCTTGCTGCACTGTCGCTGGTGTCGAGGCGACGGTGCGGTGGGCTGAGCTGGTCTTCCTGTTCGGACCGTAGGCTCAATTAAAGGCTTGCAGGTCCTGAGCGGGAATCGTGGTGGTGAGGGAGTGGGAAGCCATGGTGGCTGCCTCAAGGTGCTGCTTGTGGATTGCGGCGCGGGCGGCAGCTTCGTAATCAGTGGAAGGTCGCTTGAGGAGTTCGAGCATCCCCGCAGGGGAATGGTCGAGGCACGGCTTCATGTCTTTCAGGGCTAAATCAAGGGCTTGCTGCGTTTCCTTGATCTGCTCCTGCAAGACCTCGATGAACTCTCGGTCGGAGAGAGCGCCCTGACCCGCCGCGATCGCGTTTGCATTAGTAGCTGTCGAAGCAGTCGTTGAAATCGCTATGAGTCAGCTCTGGTTCTGGGCTGCCACCTCCAGGTCGGGAATTGCATCCGCCCGAACAAGATCCTTACGCAAGGCCTCCAGCAGCGACGCCAGCGGCTTATGTTCGTTGGTGAAAGCGCCGTGCTGGGTGGACTTTTCAACCGTCTGGAAGAACTGACTGAGGAGCAGGCCGTATTCAGTCTCAGAATCACGTCGGGTGGTATGCTGCTTCTCACGCTGCTGGCCCATCAAAATCGCGACAACCCTGCCATCGTTGTACTTTACAATGGTGGCAATCGTGGTCTCGGTGTCCCAGTCGGTTGCCGCCAGCAGAGCGTGGATGTTCTTGGCCCCAGAGAGAAGGGAAACAGTAGGAAGGCGTACGTCTTTGAGGGCTACGTTCCACTCGTCGGAGCCACCCTTTGATATCGAGGGAGTGTTGCTGGCAGCGCCCTCGGTAACCGTCTCACGTGCCTTTCCGTGGCCGCAAAAAGCTACTGTAATCGTGCCATTCATGGGTGTGCTGGTGATGGCTAGTAGTTGCGCTGTTGGGCAGAGATCAAGCCCGGCGACGAAGCCCTGCACATCGTTGTGGTCGGGAGCGACGGCCGTTATGGTAGTCAAGTGGTCCTCGGCGTGAAGTTCGAGCGGCAGATCCGTGCCATCCCTGAGCTTGACCTCTGATTGCCCTCGAGCGACAGCGTTCCGCTGGACGGCCGATCCCTCGGCCTCCTTCTTGTCGTCGCTGCTGTCCGGCTCCTCGTCCACCCAGCTGGGCTCCCCTCTCCTCGCAAACTGCAGTTTTTCATGGATGCGGTCGTGTTCTTCCCACAGCTGCTCGGGCGTGTAGTAGTTATCACGCTCTCCGGTCGTGATCAACCTCTCACTGCGGCTCCGGACCAGGAACTCGCGGTGCGACTCAATTTCCTCAAAGACTGGGTAGCGGCGGTTGAGGGGTTTTGCCTCGAATTGGGAGTCGAACCCACGGTGGATGGCAGAAGGGTAGATGGCGTTTGTGTTCGCCATCGGACCGTGGATCGCGAGCGATCGCTGGTGCTCGACGTCCCAGGGGTCCATGATCGGAGTCGAAGAGGTGGTGCGCTGGGTGTTCCTCTGGTTCTTGGTGCGAGCCATTGTCGAGGGTGCGTATAGTAGTGGCTTTTGTGTGTTGCTTCGATATTTACTATTGCCGTATGGCAGAGAGATTTAGCGACTAGGTGATCGACGCGTTTATGTAGCTGCGTGCGTGCTTTGTATGGTACTGTTTGTGGGTCGGTATCTGAGTTCGTGCTGTGTATGAAGGGGTTTGCTTGTTGTGCTTGATGTAAAGATTAAGACAGTTGGTGACAAGTAAGAAAAGTGTGTGGTGAGGTCAGGTTTGCAGAGGTGCAGCGCGACTCTTCTGCTTTTCTGCTTTGGCGTCGTGCTCAGTGGAAGCAACAGTTAAGAGGAAGGACGGTCCTGGTTCACGAGACCTTTGTGATCAGTGACGTTAGTGAAAAGAAGTGGCTTCCTTCTTCTTCTTGTGAATCTGAAGTGTGTAGTTAGGGTGTGTGCCGGAAGTACAAAGGCATCTCAGACCCGTGCAAAAGAGTTCTCGCTAACGCGGTGCCATAGTCGGATAGTTGATTGAAGAGATTTGAAGATCGTCTATAGTAAGCGTTTTCGGGCTAGGATAAGGTGTCACTGCAGAAATCAGCTGAAGTGTGATACGTTAAACAATCCGTGGTCAATTAAAGCTCTTTCATTGAGTGCCACCCATCCTTCTACTTCTGCTTTGGAAGCAGAGGGCAGCGTGGCATACACTAGCAAGTATGAAGCTGAAGCGTAGGCTGTGAAGGGGAACATTTGCCCTCATTTGTGGTATACTTCATTAGACATTTCATTGTCGGCCGTGCGGTTTTTCGATGGCACCCCTTCGTGGACCGGCTGCGCGGTCTCTGCCAACGTGCAGACAGGCATTTTCCACGTGTTGGCGTTACATTCTCGGGAATCGGCAACCCTTCCTGATAATATCCCACATGGCGTGGCCATGAGCTCGATTGTTGTTGTTTCAGATCCCAAGATCTTAGCCCGCGCGCAAATCACTCCAGCTTATCCAGGTGCTCCAATCTTGTAAGAACAACTTGTTTCGACGTCTCTTGGATCTCTCCCGCGAGGAACACCTCGTCTAGAATCGCATACACCTACGCGCATCGTCAATATTCAGCCCCGATGTCCTGCTAGCCAGTCTCCACTACTCACCTTGTAGAAGTTGAAAACCAAGTCCAGCTCGCAAACGTTGCCAAAGAACTGATCCAGCACTTCCACGAAGAAGTGTATTGCTTCAAGATACGCAAGTTCGTTGTCGTTCGCATCTACGCATGCGCAAAAGAAGAGCCCGGCATACCGTCGGTAGACGACCTTCGAGGCGCCACGGAATTCGACAAAGTTGGACTGATGTTTCTGATCGCGCGGGGCGACAAGGCGGTGGATCTCACCCTTGAGCTTGATCTTCTCGTCGTCGTTGTAGGGGCTGTACCATTTGGCTAGGCGGGTCTTGCCTCTGTGCAAGCATTGTCAGTGGGTATGACCGATTTAGCGTGATCGCAATTGGACTTACTGCCGATTTTGGATCAGGATGAAGGAGAGAACCATCTTGTCGTCGCTACTCGGGATCTCTCCTTCACTGTTGAAGTGTAACCCGGTCTACGTCGGCATCAGACCCCTTCAACGCGGCGGCGGCGGCGGCGATCGCGTGGGTGTGGGGAAGTGAGGTTAATCTAAGCGCGCCCGTGCGGAATCACTCCCGTGCCGGAACTTCTTGCCTTTGTCGACAAATCTACAGTTTACCAACTCGACACCACATCACTCTAGTGCCAACGATGAAAGCCTAGAATATGCTCTTTGGCTTGCCAATGAAGTCTTGAAGACTCCCGTTACATGTAGGTAAGGCGTGGCGCGTCCAACACACGCCGGCATCCATCTTACCAACCACCACATAGTAGGCAAGACAATCACAAGCTCGACAAGAGACTTTAGTCGCCTCAAAATGACAGCAGCACGCATAGAGGTACCGTTCTGGCCCTCCAGCACCGACAATCTCAGCTGGTCTGCGGACAATTTGATCGCTGTTGGCGGCGGAGAGTCAATCGCGATTCTGGTTCCACGCCTGGACACAAAAGGACCCAACAATCTACCATGGGACAGCATCACTCAACGGGTCAGCTTGTTTAGCACCGTCGAGATTCCCATCTTGAATCCATCGAGTTCGACGAACTGGTCTGTTGCAGAAGAGTTGTCACTCCGCCACGTCGCAAGTCTCAAATGGTCCTCTCCTGGACTTGGACGGTTCAACACGTGCGCCCTTGCAATTCTGCACTCGAACCATACCATGGCAATCTGGGAATGCGTTGGTCAGCCACATATCAAAGACAAATGGAGACGCTGCTTGCTCGTCAATCATGCGATACAGGCATACTACGGCAGTGAAATAACAGATGATGTCGAGAGACGACAAATCAGGCAACGAATTCGCAGCTTCGCTTGGGCTCCTGCTGTGCAAACCAAATGCAGGTCCGTCGACCGAATGCTAGACCCGCATCTGGCAGACCGTGAGCATTATCTGGCCCTGTCGACTGATGCTGGCGATATTTTCATCCTGAGAGTCGATTCGCCTTACGACATTCTCGACCCGGAGAGCCTTAAGTGGCGTGTCACTGTAGTGCAGTGCTTGCAGCTGCCATCAGAAGGCTTGAGATCTCGAGAAGGATTTGCCCTGTCCGGGGCGCCTCCAACTATTGGCGCCACCGATCTTGCTTTCAGCGACTGGAGCAATGGAAGTAAAGCCCATTTCGCGTACATTGCCAGTGGCCGCTTATATATCTGCGACGTGCTATATGAAGCATCTACCGACACCGGACCACGCCTGGTTGTATCGGAACCGGAAGAACGCGTGCTCCCGCTCAGCCCACAGCTCTCTGGTCCATTGAACTTTGCACCCAATTCGGATTCTCTGCTGCTGTTTGGACCGGATAGCATCATCAACGTTGACGTAGCTAAGCCAGGCGCTCAATCTCTCAGTCACCACCTTGACGGACGTTGGGATGAGATCACCGGCGTTGCGTTCACCGCAGATAACAACGCGACGCAGACGGTCCACGTGGTTTCTCACATGTCCACTGCATCGTCTGCCACATCTAGTCTGCCCATGTCTCTCGAAGCAAGTACGGATCTCAACGAGTCGAACTGGCAGGATGCTATTCATGAGAGCAAAGCCAATTTCAGCGCTTTGTATGACCTTGGTCCAAACGTTCAAGAGCGAACTTGGGGCATTGCGAGTTCTCCTCTGGGAGACTTCCTGGCGACGTGCATTAATCTATTACCCAGCGATAGTCCCGCTCATATAATCCAATCAGAGCAACGGAGCGTTGTCGCGATCACGGCAAATCTCGAGAGTAAAGAAACTCCATTCCCCTCTGACAGGGGGATCATGCCATCACAAGACATTTCTGCCGAGGCCATCCTGTATGGGGCGCGCCAATACATTAGCCGAGGCGGCAAGATCGACGACAGCATGCAAACCAAAAACTCGATCAGACAAACGATACTGAACATTCTTGAACTGTCACTTCCAGTCGAGGTACCGCCGCTGCCGTGGAGTAACAGAGATGATTCTGAGATGACCCTGGACAAACTCCGCGCATGCCTGACACATGTCAAAGCGCGTCTTTTCTGGGAGGAAGACATGTTCTTCCAACGTCTCGATCGCCTGATGGACATAGTGATGCAGAGGAAGCCGAAGCTACAGCTCACGAAGGACCAATATAGTCACCTCGCTATATCTGTCCTCGATCTACCGCACGTATTGAGAGAGGCCAGCTCTTTCAGTCGTCAGATAGGAGCTGCTTTCGAAGCCATTAAGGCAAGACTCGAAACGCCCGCGAGCGTTATCGATCCTGCAATGACTGACGCTGCCTCTTTTGTGGAGACCTGCAGCATTTGCCAACAGAGCATTGTGCTTGAAAGCCTTCGGTGGTCTCGATGCGCTGGCGGACACCAGTTCTCGAGATGTACGTTGACATTCCTCTCGATCATGGAGCCGGGCATCAGCAAGAGCTGTCGAATTTGCCATGCGGTGTATCTGAACGAGTACGCTCTGCCTGAGTTCAAAGAAAATGTCACGCGAAATGTAAAGGCTGCTCCGTTGCCGGTTAGTGGCTCAACGGAGACATCAGCTGAGCCCGTGGAGCCTCACGTGTCGCTGGCAAGATTACTATTTTCGGCGTGCAATGTGTGCATTCTTTGTGGCGGAAAGTTCGTCGCTTAAAATCTTGAACATGACGTTGTGTAACGCAGGATCCAAGTTGCTGGGAATGGGCTTAAGTTGCAATTTGAAAAATGCATTCCTGTGGGCTGTTTTGACGACGGCAATCAGACAGACTCTCAGTCACGTAACTTTCGCGAGTCTTTCACTGTCGGGGCCAAGGAAGCAAGATTCAGTCGAAGCAGGCTTTTCGCAGCGTCTGTGAATATCTCTCGTATCCTATACCAGGAGGCCAGTGTTGGTTCAGGCAGACGTTGGTTCTGGACAATGGACTCCATCGTCCCAACAACAACCACTGAAGGTGGCGTTCGAAACTCGGACTCTCCACGTCGATCGCCTCATGTCACACATACAGTCAGCAGTCCAGTCCGGAGTGTACATCCTCAGTCACTCATGGAATCGCTAAACAGTCAATCGGATTTGCCCATGGAATCTCTACACAGTCAAGCTGATCTGGGAATGAGGACCGCCGACTTCTTCGACGGCAGCTCAAGTGACGGCGAAGAAGACATTGCAGAATTCCTGGATCGAGAGGCCAGTGGAGTGGAAGCGAACCTGATCAACAGAGGCCGGCATTCACAATTTAAGAGAAAGGCGTCCGAACCTCTGACAACGCCTAACGAACTGTCGGCTAAGCATTGCCAGAGCAGAGGGCGATCGTCTCGACCTGAAGGAGACGGTTATCAACCACTATCGCCAGTGAAGACGCCAGGAGAAGACATCCGCTATGTCGAGAGGCCAGGAACACCCAGCTCGAGCACATCGTTCAACGGTTCGATCACTGAACTTCTCCCAGGAGAACAAGGCAGCAGTCCACCTCAATACCCTCGGCCTGCCAGACTCTCCGACTTCTCGCGTCCGCATAGTATGACGATCGAACCTCGCTCCGAGCCAGCGTACAGGTCCTCCTCCGTCATGCCTCCTGCGCCTGTTGTCAATACAGTCGACCAAATTCTATCAGCGCACGCCATCGCTCACGAAATCACATTGCAGTCTCTCATGAAAGACAGAAACATGGACGCATTCGGTCCCAACGGTGATCGCGGCCCACTTGTGCCCGCCTCTCTGCCATTCAACGACCCAAGAAGTCCCGGAATCCCACGGAAATTCTCAGCACCAGACGAGAAACAACAGACGCCTGCCACCAGCAGAAAAGTGCACGTTCTCCCGCCGCCCATCGACACTACACGGTCTCGACCTTCAATACCACACCACTTCCTCCGCACTCCATACCCCGAAGAGGGCACTGTTCTCCGACACAAAGACCTCAGCCACATGACAGAAGGCGTCCCAGACGCCACCACGCCAGGCTCCAACGCAGAAAGCGTCCTAACCCTCAGCATCCGCCCGAGCAAGCCCAACAACCGCCGCCGCGTAACCTCGACCGTAATTCCAGCATCAACAACCCACCACTCCAGCACCATCCCATCAACAAAAAGATCCGCCGAGAAAACAAGCCCCCACGCCCAGAGCATCAGCACCAGCACCCCCGACTTCGACGACCAAGAATTCTTCCTCGCCCTCCAAAAAGCCTACGCCCACCTCTCGGGCCCCTGGCGCTTCCTCAGCGCCCGCAGTCTAAAACAGATAGTAGTCTGCGGACCCGCCAGCCGAGCCGCAGATTCCCACTACGGCTGGCTGCTCTCCCCCCGCAGCCCGCGCGAACTGGCTTTCAAAGGCCTACACGACACGTTCGGCAAAGAAAAGATCCTGGCCCACTACCGACGTCCCGCAATGGGCAAGTCGCGGTTCGCGTTTGTGCACTGGGCGCACAGGCTGGCGGCAGCGGAGTCGAGACAGTTGTCGCTGATGTCGCCGCTGCAGCAGCCTGCTCAGAGGAGGGAGTCCGGGCCGGATCTTGTCCGCAAGGTCGAGCAGCCCGAGGGGCTGGAGTTTGTTACTTCGTGGTCTGTTTTGCGACTTTCGGTCGCGCTGGGGCTTGTGCTCGTGGCGAGTGTTGCGGCGACTTTGCTGTGGGTTTTGCTGGGGCAGAACACGTCGTTTGCGAACCTGGATCCGTCGTCGGTGTTGGAGTCGGATGAGCTCGTGCAGGGCAGTGGTTTCAGGGGCGCTGGGAGTCGGGTTGGGGCTGGGTTGCTGATGGGGATTAGCGTGCTGTTGGTTGGGTTGAGCAGTATTGCGGGTTGGGTGGGGGTCAGTTGGCTTGTGATTTGATTTTTTCGGTTGTGATGATTTTTTTTATCCCCTTAATTCTCTCTTCATATCGATATTATTTTCTACCACCGACAAATCCAGCCAACTTTTCTTCTTCAATTCCCTTCTCAGGCCTCCTCCAACCCAAACAACCGCCCAGCAACAGGCCCCCACTCGTCCTCCCACCTCCGCTTCCCCTCTTTTAACACTCCCTCCGTAAGCCTCCCCAACTCGCCCCCCTTGCCACCAACAACAAACAAGCCCTCCAAAATCCGCGTCAACTCCTCCGCGCTCCCGAACCCCCGCCCGTTGACACCCTCAGTCACCAGCTCCGGCCAAGCCTCGAACCGACTCCAGCCCGCGACCGGCAAGCCCGCGCCAAACATGTCTACGACTTTCATCGGGAGGTCCACGCCCGACGACGACGTGTGCAAGCTGATCCCTAGATCTGCGGAGCCCAGCAGCGAGGCGTAGTCTTCGGAGGTCAGCCAGGCGGTTGTGAGGACTACGTTGGGGAGTTTGTTTTGCTGGTTCAGGCTGCGGATTTGCTCGAGGTAGTGTTCTTTCTGCGGGCCTTTGCCGGTGATGATTGCGAGGATTTTCGGCAGGTGCGGGTTGGATTTCGTGGAGTCTGCGTAAGCGGCTAGTGCGTCGAGGAGGATGGAGAAGTCTTCGTCTGGGGTCCAGGAGGTGGAGGAGATGATGAGTCGCCAGCTGCCGGTTTCGAGGTCTGCGGCGTAGGGGCTTGTTTCGGGGAGGCGGTGCAGGAAAGCGCTGCGCTGGGTGGGAGAGAGGGGTTGGAAGTGTTTGGGCGGGCGGTCGTGGAGGGCGAGGGCTTGGAGGTTCCATTTCTGCTCGAGGACGCGCGCCATGGCGTTTGTGACGGTGAAGTGGGCGTCGGCGTGTTTGGAGACGAAGCCTTCGTACCATTCGGAGATCCGGACCAGGGGGTGGGTGGTTCCTAGGCGCAGGGCGAGGATGGAGAAGCCGAAGTTGTGCCAGTCGATTACGAGGCGGGTTTGGCGGAAGAAGCAGAGGAATTGGGCGACGGCTAGGGTTGGTATTGAGGGGGGGTTTTGGACGAGCATCCATTTCGCTGCGGCGGTTTGGTAGCCTAGGGCGTGGTAGAGGCTGAAGATCTGGTGGAGGACTTTGAGTGGCGCTGTCAAGAGGAAGAGCAGTTTGTTGCTCGTCTGCAGGTATTTTGGGAATGTCGGTATCGGCAGGATTGAGATGAGGCGGTTGGCGAGGATGTCCGGGTGGATGTCTGAATCCGCGTAGCCAACGATGACTGCTCTGCCTCCTTGGGCTGCGATGCTCAGGGCGTGGTATTGCATCCGAGGACTACGTCCAATATCGCCGAGGACGACAACATGGACGGAAGCGTGGACTTTGAAGATTCCATTCTCATTCTTGTGAGCTTGGTAGGAAGCATAGCCAGATTTTTCCGCATTCGCCTTGTCTTCTTCTGTGAAATCCGAGTCTGTGATCTCGCGAGCGTCTGAAGGGTCGTATCTCTGCGGCAAGGTTGCAATGAAGATTGTCAGAGCAGTGGATACCACGACTGCCAGTGGGAGGATCAGCTGCAGTACGTCGAGCAGATGCATGTTGTTGCTTCAACGAGTTTCAATATCTCTGCCGGACCGGTCATAGAATGACGTCCCAAAGGTTTAACCAGCTGCAGCTAAGTTTAATCAAATCTATAAGCCACTTGTCAGGGTCGTTGGCTAGTCCAAGCGCTAAATTAGAGGAGATGCATGCGATTCCCTATATGCATTCTGAAAACACATGAGAATGTATATGAGGTCGTTGTGATGGGAGGGAAGGCTGCACCTTTGAATTGAGGAAACACTCATATCTGTTGGAAATCACTATTGTTTTATATACTATAAAAATATTCATTGTAGTAGCTTGTGAACAATAATTCCCTGATGTCGGCCTAATGGTTGCCTTAACGACTTCTCGTCCATTTTGAGACAAAGAATGGCTTTGTACGAGGTCGTGGAGAGCGCAAAGGCGATAGGGGCGCCTTTGACTCTGTGCAGACTGAGACCGTTGTCGCCCATCACCTTGACCCACCACTACCGACTGACGACGTGGTAGCCGGCCTTTGCTAAAGTGCAAACCAAACACACCCAACCAACTCAATGGCACCCTAGGAATCTGCGCACCTCACTCCCACCCTCCCTACAACACCACTGCATACCAACGACCGAACCTTGCAGAACTC
>Ga0265797_10004226_pt1 | contig 22129 bp, 9 predicted proteins | sample P2T30metagenome_FD_192433 | JGI IMG/M metagenome (GOLD analysis project Ga0265797, IMG submission 192433) | Plant litter microbial communities from East Loma Ridge, Irvine, California - P2 T30 | ecosystem: Environmental > Terrestrial > Plant litter > Unclassified | place: USA: California... | reverse complement strand
AGGCGTGGAAAGTCTAATAACCTAATTGATCCAAGATCTGCGTACGCGGCTCGGCCCCATGAATTGGACGACGAGCACCTCCGTGTCGGCGTTTCCACATCCGAGGGGGCTTGCGAATTGCGATCGCGTCGAAACACACAAAACCTGATCAAGTTTGCGCCTTCTGCTTGTCCTTCCAGTTGCACGGCGCAGAGGAATCCCAGTGAGGTTAGTCCAGCCCTCTGTCCCCGCCACTGCCATGTGACGAATATGCCTAAGTTGGGTTGTTGGAAATGCCTCCAGAGAACTAGATGTTTACCCGTGTCCATCGAGTCTTCTATAATAGAAGCGGACTGGTGGTCGCAGTTCCGTCTGAGAGGTGTTGTGTTTTGCACAATTTGCTCACCCGGTGTTGCCGGTCTTCGCTGGAGCCATGGCCTGAGTTCCATCCTGATACCATAGCCGTTCGTCCTGAGCCTCTCTCGCTGGCCATTATTTATCGCCTCGGCTGTTCGTTGGAGGGGCCTTCCTTCGGCCGTTACACCACACTTTTGGGGTGCATGCACCCATCATGCCATGTCCGAGCCACTCATAGCGGCTCGATCGGGTAGACAAGTGTATTTGCAACGCGTTATGCATTTTCTCGAGCGTCTCAGAGAGCGAGGGCGCCACGCGGCGGAACTGAATGCTCCGTGGTCGCAGTCGCATGTCTGCTGAGGGCATGGAGATGGCGTGAGTGTTTGGTCCACGTGGTGTGAGCAACACCGTGCTCTGTGTGTAACCCACAAGTCACGACAGCTTTCAAGTCTCCTTTGCTTTCGGCTTCTGCTGAGCACCTCCAGCCACTTTCATCAATAGGAGCGTGCAGAGAAAGGAAGCATTGCCGTCAACATCGTGTTGCGCAAGCCACTCCTGTGCGAGGGGTACGTTCGGTTCATTCTCATTGACCCAGGTGGCAAAGGCCTCCCACTGAAATTGGGAGAAGTTGTGCAAGATTCCATTGGCGCGTAGGATTTTCTGCTCGGCAGGAGTCAGAACTCCGTTGTCTTGAGGTAGAGCTTGTGCCATTGTTGACTTTGCTGGAAGTAGTGAAGTCGCACAAAGAGTTGTTGTAGAAATGCGCCGTGGAAATCAAGTTGTGTCAGACGTAAGTGGAACTTCCAAGCAAACAATTGAATGGTGATATTATCCAGAGAAATACAGAGCTATAAGCAAGTACAGGCTCATCTGCTGGGATATACGAACACGCGGTCTATCTAATTCCACTGGGAGATTGTGTGATCCGTTGAGAAACAACAATGCAATTCAGCCAGCCACATGAAGGTGCCAGCTCGCTCGCTAGCGCCGACAGCTCAAGAGAAAGCTCCCCCTTGTTCCAAACCTACCAGCAAGTCAGAAATTGGTGATCGGACCTTTCCCAGCCCTCAAGCCAACTCACAATTTAACTTGATGTTCGGGCCTTCTCGAAGTCGCTGCGGCTTGCGTAGCTGTCGAAGATGCGGCTGAGAAGGCTACGGTGTTGCCATGATAACCTTGCATGCGATTCTAAGTACGCGAGCATGCACGATAACCAGCCGCTGTAAGACGTCAATTACAAGTTTAGCGGCCGTTATGAGTAGCTTTATCTAAAGGGCAGGGGCGAATATGCACTCTCGCAGATGCTTTCAAGGGTACTGCCAGCTGGTTGTTTGAGAGCAGCTAAAATAGACTTGCAATAATGAGCCCTACAGGATGCATGCAAGGGTAGGGCGCATATTAGATATACAAGCATCATATAATAAGCATTTTTTTCTCTTGTCATTATCTCATAATGTTGAACATTCCTAAATGATCCTCTACGATTTTCTAGAAAAAGACACTCAAAGCTCAATGACAACCTTCTTGGCCGAGACGCCTGCCTTGTTCTTGTCACAACCCTTCTGCACATTCTCAAGACCCTTGCCAATAACAAGCGGCTCAGGAACGGCCTTCAGCTTTCCCTGCTTCAAAGCCTCAGGAACGTATTGCTCCCACACCGGGTGAGTAACCTCGCCGACACCAAAGACATTACCGACCTTGACGGCGTCAGGCACCTTCTCGGGACCAGGGAGAGTGACAGCAAGGTTACCAGCACCAACCTTCTCCAAGACGGGCACGGTGATCTTGTAGCTGTCTGCGTTGGAGATGGTGTCGTACACACCGAGGAAGTTGCGGGGCTCGGAAGCCTTGATAGCCTTGTGAATATCGTCTACGGCAGACGAGGACTTGTAGTCGTATGTCTCGCTGGCGCCGAGAGACTTGCAGAAGGCGTGGTTGTGCTCGGAGGCGACGGCGATCACGTAGACGCCTGAAGCCACGGCGAGCTGGATGACAAGCGCACCGACCGAGGAGCTGGCGCCATAGACGACGAGAGTCTTGCCGCTCTGGGTGGGAGTGAGAGTTGGGTACTCGAGGCCCATGAAGCCATTCTGGCGGGAGCCGTAGAGGCCAGCGGCAGCGGTATCGATCGCGAGAGGAAGGACAGCAGCCTCGCTGTAGCTGAGGCTGTCGGGGATCTTTGCAGTGACGGTTTCCGGGCATGCGGTGTAGAGCTGGAAAGCACCGTTCCTGGAGTCCTGGGTGGCCAAGCTAATGGCGTGGCCAGTGACACGGTCGCCCTTCTGCAGGCGCTTCACGCTGCTGCCGACTTCGACGATCTCGCCGGCAACATCGCAGCCTAGGACGATAGGCCAGTTCTTGATGAACATCCCGGAGTCCTGAATTTTCCAGTCGACTGGGTTGATGGCAATGGCGTGGTTCTTGATGATGACCTCATGGTCTTGGGGCTTGGGCACTTCGGCGCTGTCGACGCGGAAGGTCTTGTCCTTGCCATCGAGGTATGCTGCTTGGTTCGACATTATGACTGTGGTTGTGTGATGGGAGTGGTTGGAGTATTACAGATGGATCGAAAGCCGTGTCGAGGTATGTCTTTGAGGCGAAGAAAGCGTGTGGTTAAGTGGATGTCTCGGACGTGAAGTCGTCTTGATGATGTCAGTAGCCACAATACAAAAAGATGACGGAGAGCCGGTGAGGCAGATCGACGGCAACCCGCTTATATACTACGATGCTACACATGCTCGACTTGGTTCTGCTGCTTCACACGTGCTTTACAATGCACGTTGATTGAGCTTCAGTCAAAGAATGCTCTTGGAGAGATGGGATTTGTAAGACAGGCATGAAGCTTTCGACCAGCCTTTCTAACTCCGATCCTTCGCCAGGCACAGGCTCAACCGGCAAGTTGGAGCAGCGGCACCATTGGGTAACTTGGAGTACATTGGGCACATTGACCACGATGCCATTGATGTTGCTTTGTCATAACGAACCTCGCCAACCTGCTCACGGACAGTTGCCGAAAGCACGAGCGCGCTTCGGTGTGTCGATGACGCCGGGCTCCGTTTCCACTGTATGTAAATTTATGGCGGCAACACATCAACCAACATCAATCAATCGACTTTAACACTTGTACTTTCTACTTGAAGGGCACGAAATGGACACTTTTCTCTTAAAGAAACTGGAACCACGTCTTTGAACCAATAGTGCAGTATAGTAAATCTCTACTCAACGCTGAGATGCTAGAAAAGCCAGAATACGCCTTCCACGCCTGTCCGAACGACAAAGCGAAAATAACAATGCCTCATTTCCCACCAATTTAAGCATCCTTTGGCGATTCGATCTCATCTTTCGCCTCCACTATCTCAGGCGGTGGTGTTGCTTCTGGTATATCTCCCTCCATTGTCTCCCACAGCGTCACCGCAACAGTGTCCTGCGTAACAGTCCTTATCACCGGTTCCGCAACAACAGTAGCAACAACGTTCTCCCCAATAACAGTCTGCACCTGCATCACCGTAGTCGCAGGCCCAATGCTAGTAACCACAACCGCACCTGCTGGCGGTGCAATCTCAGGCGCGGCTCCGCCCAACTGCTTCCGCGAAGCTTCGAGGTTCAGCGCCTTCGCTCTCGAGGCAGCAGCAGCGGCTTCGCCGAGTCTCTTCTCCTCGACCTTCGCTCGCGCTTCTGTTAATTGATTTGTAGCGGCGGAGATAGTGGGTTTCTGCCACTCGGACTGCGGCGCCATGACGAGCATCTTGAGGCGCTGGATGGCGTTGTCGATGGCCTGCAAGTCGAAGTCCGAGGGGCTGGCGGCGAAGCCGTTGTCGAGGAGATCTTTCTCGCCGGCGAAGATCGCTTCGTGGGCGGCTTTGAGGAGGACTTTCTGGCTGTGCTGGACTGCGAGGGTGAGCGGACGGGCTACGTCTTCGAGTTTGGTGGTTTCTTCGTTTAGTTTTGCCATGTTGTCTTTGTACTGTTCGTCGCCCATGACGCGGTTTATGTTGTCTCGCTGTTGGAAGATGGCGGCCTTCTCGGCTTCCGACAAGCGATCGGCGTACTCGTCGAGCTGTGTATTTATGGTAGACAGAGTCTTCGTCGCCTTCAGTCTCGCCTCAGCCATTTGTTCCTTCCTGCCTTGCCGTCCCCTCCGCAACTCGTCCCAGAAATCTTTCCGCTCCTGAGGGTAGCTCGTAGACTTCACGGGCACCTCCCAGTCATCCAGATGCTGCTCTGCTCTGTCCAGCCAATAGCCCATGCGCTCTTCCCTGTTCGGCACGCCAGCGAAATGCACCAGCAGATCACCGCGTCTGATCTGGAAGGGCGCGAGAGTTTCGTTGTGCTCGCCCTGGTAGGCGTTGAACCATCGCTGCGGAGCCTGCACGATGTTGTTGACGAATTGCGGCTCTTTCATCACGTTATCCATGGCGCTCTGGTCGCGGAAAACGAGCGGCATGTCGGGCTTGTAATGTCGGTATGCCACGATAGCAGTGAACAGCTTGACGGCCCACTGATTCACTCGCACCGGGAAGACGCCATTGTTCAGGCCGTTCCAATCGTTGGAGTAGAGCAGATGTACATCCTCGAACTCAGAGCCTGGAGGCGGCAGGAAAGTCTCGATCGGCACGTGTGGGTTCAGAATAACCGTATCGGCGTCTACCCAGAACAGCCAGTCCAGACGCTCGCTTTCAGGCTTCCCAAGCTCCCTCAAGAGCAGACTGAGAATGTACGCCGGCTTGCTCCACACATCGTCCAGCAACTGTTGCCGGAGCACATGAAGGCGATAACCGTGTAATCGATCGTGTTCCTCATGCGTGCGAATCGCACGCTCCCAGAAGCTGTTGCCATTGAAAAGAATCGTGCATTTCCCGACTCGCGTGCGAGCACCAAGCCGTTCGCTCTCGGGAATGCCATCAGCAATGTACTCGCCCAGAGACGTTGGCGTCGAAGTATTGACGGGGTCATACTGGCTCTTCGTCCCATTAGCAGACCCAGCCTTCTCAGTCTTTGAAGCGTAAGGATTCCAAGACTGGATCTTGTCGCTGACAGCATGGTGGAGATCAGACAATGCGCCTTTGACAGAAGGCTTCCTCTCGCCGTCCTCGCCAATCTGCTCCGGAATCAACGACTCCACCATCGCCGCATCCTCCTCTTTCTGGCCGAAACCAGAAGGATTGCCCAGAACGCCTCCAGAAGCGGCATCGTACACCGTGACGTATTCCGGATCATCGTCGCTCGGCCCCAGCGTCGAAGTCACCATCCACCCCAACAGAACACAGCCCAGCGCAAGAAACGCCAGTCTGACTTTGCTGTGCCCGAACACCGCCGAACGCCCTCGTATGGGACGCAGCCATCGCGGCAATGAAGACGGCGAGATGGGCGAGCGCGGCGACGCCGGAGAGTGGTCTCTGTAGGTCGTCGCCTCGGATGAGGAGCGACGCGATGAAGGCATTGTGTTGGGTGCGATGAGGGAGCAAGCAACCACTTCCTACGTTCTGGACAGATTTACATGTAAGCTTTCTGGTCTGGCCGAGCTTAGTGCTTGCCAAAGGGATGTTTACATGCCAAAGGCGCGATATCCGCGTCTCGGGCTGCAAGGTGCGAAGCTGTGGTGAAGTCATGTTCCAGCATGGTTCACAGTGGCGCGACAGGCGTACAGATTGCGCAAAGGTCCTTTGGTCTGGCGAGTTCGCTCAGTGTGCCACGACCATGAGACATGAGCTGATTGTGGAGAGCCGGCGCTGGTGTTCCTGGAGCAGTTCTCATCCCTTGCGCGACACAATGATAAGCTATCAGGGACGTCGGCTTTGGTGAATATATTTGTTTCAGCCCTATGTAAATATGTCGTGTTACAGCTATGTACCCGTTCCCTCTTCTCTCATGATGCCGTTAGTGCGATAGGTAATATGTGGTGGCAATACTGTGCAGTGAACGAAATTACACCAAGAAAATTCGCGCTCTCCAACTTCTTCTGAGGTCCTTAATCAATCGCTGTCACTGCTCTCATCGCTCTCATCATCATCGGCGTGGATATCTAGCTTCCTCTTCTTCTCTTTCGGTGGCGTTTGCTTGACTTTTGGCGGAGTCGGGATATGTGCCTTGCGAACCAAGCCCGACAGACCCGACATGCCGCCACCGCTCGAGCGCTGACTCCCTTTCACAGTAGACGAAGGGGCTTTCTGACTGGCGTTGGCGGTCTGTGGTTTCTGTGCACGGGAGGCTTTAGGCGTCTGCTCAGCCGGCGTTGTCTCGCCAACCCGGGCTCTCTTCGCCCGGTGTGCCGCTGGCTCCGACCGATCTGGTGTGGACGGCACATGCTGCTGCAGAGCATCAGAGCCTGGATGGGGATGGCTGAACGAGGAACTCCGCTCGCTTCCGCTCTTGCTTCCATGCTGACCGCTGCTGCGGCGCTTGCGGCGTTCTGCGCGCTTCGGACGCTTGAGATTGGTGCTCGGTGGAGGTGGCATCGCAGCTCCATCGTCTGGATGCTGCCTGTCGGACCTGGCTTTCGGACTGTTCTCATCATTAATTTTTCGCTTGCGAGGAGCGATTCGCGTCGGAGATCCCTCATCACCGCTATTTTCCAATTCCTGAAGATTGTCGTCTGCGGGGCCAGATCGTGAGGTGCCATTTGTCTCCGGTAGAGTATGAACAGTGGGGAGATCCAGCTCGTCTGCAGGCTCCTCGTGTTCACCGGCGACTTCGCTAGCGTTCGCTTGCGTCACGTCTTGGACGTCGTCGACCGGGTCAAGCATTACTTCAACGTCGATGACCTCGCTGACGTGCCTGCTGCGGTCACTGTCCTGCGGTTCTTCGATTGCATTCAGGACGTCCACGTTGACTTGATCATCCACAGCATCGTCCTCAACCTCGCTGAAATGCCTGTCGTGGTCCACATCGGTAGGCTGTTCGAAGTCTGCATCACTCCAAATTTTCTCATCATAATCCTCCTCAATCTCAGAGCTTGCATCCGAAACGTCATCAACACGAATGACCTCTTCGTCGGCCTGCTCAGCGTCGCCACTTTGAGCAGGACCATTCGGATGTTGTGCATCGCGCTTCGATGGTACGTACTCGCCACGTGCAATCTTTCGCTGCCTGTGAATACGTCTTTCCTCGGCCTTGAGGCGTCTCACTTCCTCCCAATCGCCGGAACCCATAGCACGGATCGAAAATGTACTGAGTTTGAGATCTTCGAAATACTCTTGACGGTTCCGACCAATGCTTTCGGCGACGGCAGACCTCTCCCAGATATCAGCGTCTGTAGGCGGAGGTGACATGTTGTCGCGAACAATGTCAGTCGTGTCGTTTGAGGGGCCCTTCCTAGGCGAAGGATTTGTGGCATTGGCTGGAGCATTGTTCGCTACCGGGGCGGGTCTGTGGATATCCTTTATCCGTGAAGCGTATGAGCTTCCGCGGCTGGGGAGTTTTCCTGGTTTTGCAGGCGTGGTTGCCGGCGTATTCGCATGCGCACCGTCAGAGTCCGAAGAACCAATCTGAGGAGACGGTCGTAAGCTAGGAGCTTTGCGTGCACTATCGGGGCGAGGTTCAATGTCGCGAGGAGACTGATCGGTCTGAAACGAAACACGCCATCTACGCTGGGATCTGGTGGTAGTGGGATCCTGGGCCTGAAAAGCTTGGGTCCGAAAAGTATGTCCCTCTTCGGTGGCGTTCTTGTCGGCTTGCGGTTCAGCATCCTCTGGAAATGCTACATTACTACGTCTCGGAGTCCGGTGGTACCTGTTAACCTTGGGATCTGGCGTAGAAAAGACCTGATCCTCGTGAGCTGCCTCTTCGCGCGCTTCGCGGGACAGAGAACGGTTTAGCTCCTGCGAAAGTTGCGCAGCAACGCGGGTATCAACTCCAGACTCCACCCTAGAGCGACGTCGCTGGACAGAAGAGACACTGGATGCGGTCATTGGCGACTGCATAGTCAGCGCCGTACTGGCGGATTGTCGGCGCCCGCCAAGCGCATCAGGTGCGTGACTTGCAAGTCGACCAACCATCGTATCCTCTTCGTGCCACCCATGTTCAGTGACAGGGTTCGTCTCGGTGACGTCCTCGGCGTCGTCATTCGAGCCCTTGGGCTTGCCCGAAACACTTTCAACATGCTCCAGCTCAGCGTCCAGCATTTCGAAATCATCTGCAGGAGTATGTTGTTCATCACGAACTTCGTCTTCATCCTCGATGCTGGTGTGAGGCTGTGCATCCGCGGCGTTTTGTGAACTTTGCGGTTGCGTTGCTGATCTCATAATGCGAGAAGAAGTGGGACGGCGGACATACTGTGCGTCTAGCTCTTCCGCAGTTGGTCGAGGATCACCTGCCCTCTGCTTCCCTTTGTCACGAGAGAAATTGAGAGTTGATTGTTTGCCTTGTCCACTCGAAGGCCGCCTACTGGACTTACGGGGCGTGTCTTGTTCAAGGATGGAGACTTCCTCGCGCGCAGTGTCTTGTTCAGTAATGGTAATGTCGACAGTGGGACTTGACGATCTTTGCTCCTGATTTGAGCGCTGGTGTTTCTTCTGTACCTGTACAGACGCTGGCTTGGTGGCGGAGGCTTGTGGTGGCGAGCTTGGAACGTGGGTGGCCTGGTTCTGTTGTTGCACATCGACAGAAGGACGACGAGCTGCGCGCGCCTGCATAGATCGTTCGACCGGCGAGCTATTGACAGGCAATTGGGAGCTGTCAGCAAGTAGTTGACTACTGCCGAACGTGGCCTTCTTAATGGCGCTGGCAGCTTGCGAAGCGCGAGCCTGATCGGCCGACATAGCCTTGAAATGCGCGCTATAGGCATCTAGTTGCTTCTGAACTTCCTGCATCGTCCATCGGCCAAAGTAAGTCTTCTTTGCGACCTCAGTCGTCAGGCCGTCGATAAACGTGCGTTTCAGTTTGCAACTATCCTTTGGTGTCCAACCAGGAAGATTCGCGCTATTCTTTGGAAACATGCTATCCATGGATGCGACTTTCCATGCTTGGTCTTGCAGAGAAATGACTGCCCGGATCATTGAGTCCTCAGAACGTGTAGGAAAGTGCTTCGCATGTATCTCAAGCGCATCATATCCGTCAGCGATCGCGCGACTGATGACTTGCTTTTCTTCAACAGACCATGGTCTTCGCTTGGTAGCGGAACCCCCAGGAGTTCCACTTTCGGAATTTGTCGGGGTGGTATTTTCGATACCAGGGTTTTGCTTGATCAGGAGTGCACGGCGACCGCGAACTGCGCTGGGTGTGCGCCCCTCAATTCCGAACTTTTTCGTAATCTCAGCTGCAGTGAGACCAGTACGAATGCCCTGAAGAAGGAAGCTGTCCTCTTCATGCGTCCAGATATTCTTGACGCCAGACTGCGATCGAGGATTCTTGCTGCTGGAGCCCTGCGTTCCTGACAAGCGCTCCAATCCGCTCTTTACGGGAGTTGAGGCAGATTGTTTTGAAAGTGAGGCGCTGGCTTTAGGAGTGGAGCTCAGCATTTTTTTTGGTTTCGAAAGCTTCCCAGATTTCGCTTTCGACTTTGTTGAAGCAGGCGTGCTACTAACAGGCGCTTGAGCTGGCAGGGCTGGTGCGAGTTCCACATCATTGCGCTCGTCGTTGGCAGTGCCCGTGATTCCTTGGAGCAAGTCATCGTCTTCAATAGGGTCAAACTCGAGACCATCCTCTGGTGCCTCTAGGTCGGTCGTTGGCTGGGTCTGTCCTCGCTGGGATCGTGCTCGCTGGGACTGTCCTCGTTGGAACATTGGCGCGAGTGCAACTGGCGGAGTTGGCTTGGGACGTTGGGCCGATTCGGGAGGCTGTTGAGTGAATGGTTGCGAGGTTGCGGAAACAGGCGTTGGTGGGGATCTTGGTGGAGGTCGGGTGTTATCTGCACTGGCCGTAGGCTTGCTTGATGTAGCTTGAATAGCTGCCAGCCTTTGCGATTTCAAAAGTCCTTGGTTATTCTCTGCGGAGGCTCCTGGGGCGGTTGTTTTTGCGCGAGCAGCTCTCGCGCTCGGGGTTGAGGCGCCAGCTCTAGCATCGGCGGGCACTGAACGCATGGCCCGCGTCCGTGAAGCGTTACTTTCGGTCGGAAAGGTTTCTAATGATTTCTTCTCACTGTTGCGCGCGGTTTGAGAGTCGTGGACCAGGATATCCTCGTCGTTCTCGCCTTCCATACTTGAGGGTACAATGTCGCCGCGAGTGGTATGGGGCCTCTTCCTCTTGCGGCTCACTGAACCGGGGAGCATAGGTACAGCGAAACCATCGGCATCGATCTTGTGGGTATCGTTCTCTTGTGCACCCAAATCTCGACTGCCAGGACCGAGACTTCGCTCGCGCGATTGAATCGGCGTGTCTTCGTCTGCGTCATCCAATGCGACGCCGTACCTCTCCTCTTGTATCTTTCGGCGCTTAGCTTCCTGCTGTTGCTCTGCGGTGAGCTCCGGTCTTGAGAATCCGGGAGGACGGAGACCAGAAGTGTCGGGCACTGAGCCGTCGCGATCGATCCCGTTCTGAAGCATGATCAACACCAGATCCTCGCTGGGAGTCTTTATGGTATATCCAAGCTCTCCGACTCCATCGTGGGAGTCAATGTCGGCTCCATGGCGATCCTGGAGCTTGTGGAACCAGCCTTGAGCGACTTCCTCTGCGGTGTAGTTGCGCTCGTATCGTTCCTTGATGTGCTTCCAGACGTCGGCAAAGGTCTCACTGGCACGAGCAGGGACAGCAATGATGTGCAACGGTTCTTCGACTTTGGCTTGTTTCGAGCGCTTGAAAAGTGAGTTGGTCGGTCGACGAGGCGGCATGATCTTAACGATAAAGCGGAATTTTGGTTCCTCATTGTTGGTAGAAGGTGCCATTGCGGCGACAGCGACAGCGATGGCCGTCGATCTGTTGTCAGAATGTGATCATGCCACAGAAAAGAGAGCTTCGGTGAGTGAACGAGCACAGCTTTTCGAGCTCTTCACAGGCAAGACAAATTACGCGGGTCCAAAACGCGAAGCGCGATCTCTCTGCAGCCGAGTGGAACTAGTGTGGCTGGGGACGGAAGCTAGTCGCGTTAGTGCGATGCTTAAATTCTGAAGGAACAAAGCCATTGACGGTATCTGCTGCTGTACACTGTATATTGCGTATGGAATTCTGTTTCGATAGCATCACGCACAATCCAGCTCGACACCCTGATAACTTTTTTCTTGTCTTCTCCCTTCGCTTCTCTACATCCATCCGTGCCTCGCCGACCTCCCGCAACACATATAGACACCCTTGAATCTACTCGTTACACCCACTCACATTCTTCTCTCTGCGCATCTTGCTGCCAGCCAAGCTTTCTTCTCGGTCCCCAATCAACCTCCCCACGGCATATTATAAGGAGGCGTAGCACAATCAGCACTGGAAAGGCATGGCTTTCATCGGCTTCGTAGTCGAGGTCTGCCATTCGGACTTTCCGGTCACATCTTGCTCAAAGTTCTCGACTTCCTCAGTCCGAACATTGCTGGCTCTCTTCGGGAACTCGTTGAAGTTGTCTCTCAGAGCGTCCAAGAGACACTGTTTGTCGTTCTTGTCGCACGTGGAAGCCTTGAGCTTCTTGTCCGTTCTGTTCCAGAGGTAATGCGTGCCTGCACTGACGACGTATCCGTTGTTGAGGAAGCCCCACAAACGGGAGGCGCCCAATCCGTCGTAGATCTTTGCAAAACCATTGTAGGTGGTTTGGATGGCCTGACCGGTTGCGAACGCGCATCTTGCAGCTCGGTTGCATCTGACCCCCACGAAACTGTCTTGTTGGCGTCTGGCGAGTGAGCCTTCGATTGGTGAGGTGCCGGGCAGCAGCTCGGGGTAATCGTTGAAGGGGTCGGGTTCAGGGAATATAGTCTCGTTGATCAGCTCCATGAGATCATCCTCTCCCCATGCCCGTTCGACAAAGTCCATCGCCTCCAATTCGTGGGCATACTGATGAGTCGTCATGTTTTCTGGGACGCCGATCCACTTGCCCAAGCCAATGTTGAGCCAGTTGCTGTCCATATCCTCGTCATCGCTAGACACGGTGAAATTGTTCATGCGGTACATGTTGTTGACAGTGTGGACGCTGTTCATCCATCTCCCGTTGTCCGGAAGGACATGGCGCTTGGAACGGCCAAGTTTCATCGTCTGGACAGCCTTGATTCCACCATCGAAAGTGACACAACCAGGTCCCGTAACGCCTGTGACGACGTCCGTAGTACAACCGGGCTTGGAGAAGAACAGCAGCTGGTGACTGTCGTCATTCTTGTTGTTGTGTGTGATGTACGCCGACTGCGCTTCGGTGGAAGTATCGGAGCAAAAAGTGTAGTCGTAGTTGGGAGGCTTGATGCTACCCAAAGGTGCACCACGGCATTGCTCGCCCTTGTAGAGATCGACCTTGTAGGCTTGCCCAAGCCCAATGGACAGCGCAAGGATACCGGCGATAGTGTTTGAGTGCATGTTGCCAATGAGAGCCAAAATTGGACAAGCTGATGAGTGGTAGTCAGTCGAGAAATCCGGGAGCTTGAGGGATTCTTATAGATTCAAGGACCATTTGGCATGATTCACAATCGGGTGCTGCATCCCCTTTCAGTGCCCTTTCGGCAAGGTATTGCTCCATATGCTCCATATGCTCCATCGTGAACTGACGCAAGCAGCTGCATAGCTTCGCGGAGCACTGGATCCAAAGCCAAAGATGGGCACTCAGGCCTCAACGCTTCACTATGGGTATGTTGGATCCTTCCGAATCTGGCTTTGAACAATCATCAGTGACTATTTGCGGTCCAATGAGTTTCGTTTGAAGTTACATGCAGCTCCGCCATGTAACTCAAATCCGTTCTGTCGATTCTTTTAGTAGCTGATTTCTAAGAAGCATTAGGTACCAATCCAATAAGAACAACACGCGATGACAACCATATTCATTCCGAGATGGTTGCATACGAATTTGAGCGTGAAGACTGTACGACTTCGTCGATTGGATATCTACAGGATCCATAGGAGGCGCGATTGATTTAGTGAGTCGATACCAACCTCGCCCGGTTGTCGAAGTGGGCTAAGTCCACCTGCCTAGTTCAAAAGCTCACGTCATACCTGATGGTGTCGCACAATTACAGAACCTTGAGTAGTTTTGATGGAGGCCGCAGAGTTGCATCCTCCATCCTTCGATGGACCTCGCTTTTGTCGGATATCTCTTTAGTGGCTCCGCGATCCGAGGAGATGTTCCCCTGCGAGCTGCCAAGCTTCTGCCAAGGTGCTTGTTTGGCTAGTTAATAGCTTTGCCTCGACATCGACCGCATGCATCAGCATCCACTTCTAGGACCGCAATTCTCACTCACTACTTCCTTCGTCGCCTTCAGGCTTCAGATTTGCCACTGCTTGGGCAAGGACACAGAAACGAGACCGCCGAAAAGGATACCCCGTTCCTACTCTCCGCGGCCATCGATCGCTATCGAATCTCGAGCTGCAGTAATGATGGCTTCCCCAAGCAAGCAAGCGCCATTTCCGGCCGCTCAACATGTTGGACATGTCTCCAAGCAGCCTACGACTTCTCCGGCAAATCCATCCAGCAGGCCGTTTACTAGAGCAGCACTGCTTCTTGCCGCTGCTGCTGTGTGTCATGCTCTTGCAGGTCAAACTCTGTCTGCGATGAAACTCTCGGAGCCTTGGTGGCTCGGCCACGCCGCCAGTCTGATCATTCGCGCTTACGGTGCGGATATCGTCAACCGACTGGAGGCGGCGGAAGCCTATCGCTTCATGTCACATGTGGCTGCCGTAGGACTTGGCTGGGCTTTGGACCGAGTCTTCTCTGTCTTCTGTGCTTCTGATTGAGTATAGTGCTCTGCAGAGTGTTCGTCAGACACGCATAACAAGACGCTTAGTCAATTTGATGGCGTTCTCAGGGCTCCATTAAAGCAACAGAGATTGAGAAGAACCGCCGTCTGCATCTTTTCAACCTCGAATGGGCGAACTGAGTCATCCCCCCGATTTTGCATCAATGCGGTCTTTCCACACAAACTGGCGCAAGATCGTTTGAGCTCAAGCAGACGCGAGAGCGTACAATCCCCGGTGCAGGGTGGAATCGCTGCTCCCCGAGAGGACTCCGACGGTGAAAAGTGCGGCAAAACCGAGATACAAAACGCTTTGAGGTTGGATGTGGTGTCGGTAACCTGCAGTAGTAAAATCTAGACACCCTGATTTGAACGCCATAGTTCCAATTTCGTTGTCATTTGTCCGATGCGGTGGCAGTCCATACTCCTGTAATCTGTGTCTCAAGGCTAGACAGCCACGAAAAACGCTCCATCCAGACGTTTGGGCCAATATGATTTGCTTCAATCGAGTTTGGGCCGTACTCTGGTGGAACGGAACGTATCCAGGTGAATCGCGCTCCATGGAGGGTGGACCGTCGAATTAGCCGAGGCTCGAGCGTGTCCTGATTGGTTGCATCATATCATCGAATTAGTTTAACATTGTGCCGCCTCAGTCGAGCAAAGTAGCCAAACGTTGCACCGTGCAAGCGAAGGATGCCGCGGAGTGTGTGTCGTATTACGTTGCGCTTGTTGGTAGCGCAATGGTACAGCAACAGCCTACCCGCCATCGCTTCGAGTCTGTGGAGGTTTGCACACGCAGCTGAGTATGACGGCGCCATGTTAGGTCGAACAAGACTGGACCACTATGTGGTGAACTAAGTATCCAAAAGTGGAACCAAGGAATGGAAGTCGGAAGAAACGGAACTCGGAATCAAAAAAACGGAGGTTTGAAGGATCCAATAATCCTACGGAGCTCAGGCCGGAATGAGCTTGGCAAAACACGGAGGAATGAACGCTTTCGTTTGCTTAGCCAGAACAGCAGAGAGAGCATTGAAACGCTTGCCTGAAACTTCCCCTGCAGCTCACAAGCATAGTTCTGCCTTAACGACATCATTTACACTACACATGTGCGAGAGCAAGCAGAGATGCAGCGATATCCTTGACTAGACTTGAGAAAGCACACAGAAGCTTTACGCATGAGGCACGATTTTGTACACACGAAGGGTTTGTCACGCAAGTTGTTCGATCGAAAGTACTATCTAAGCCCGCCTGACCGTACTCAATGTTTTCTGTTATACTCCTAATCAATGCACCTAATCAATCAAGTGATCAATCGATTGTATCGAGACAATCGCTGTATGGGCAGATGCGGTCAGCTGTGGCTGGAATGGAGGACTGTAGTCTACTTAACCTTAAAGAACAAAGCTATCGATGACACCGAGCGCAAACGGACGAGCGTGCCTTACGTCCATATTTAGGTGGAATATATGCCTAAACAAATAATGACGGCTCTCACAGAGATGGGTTTGCGCAACTTCAAGTTGTGTTCATGTTTTGTCACCCGTTGGTCTATTTGCGAACTTGTGCAAGTTTCCCATACAGTGTCGTTGTGTGTTGTCAGGCGAGTCGTACGTAGCGTTGCTCGCTCGCGAAATACGTGAAGGCAGGAGACTTTACGTCCGAGGTCTGAGCGATATTTGCGACCAGGAGTTTGTTAATGCGGAGATGCGAACGTTGTTTGACGGGCACGATATTCAGGCAGTTAGCAAACGGGTCCTACCGGTTCATCGGAATATGGCGATTGCTGCTACGGGGCAGTGCTACTGTTTCGTCGATTTGCCTAGTGCGGCTGAAGCGGAAAATGCGATGGCTGCTCTCAATGGTACGCCGACACCCTATGGTGGATTGTACAGGATCAACGTTGCGTATGATCAACAAGACCGAAAGGTGTGTCGCGAGCAGCTTGGATTTGGCAATGGAATTGCTGCTGGAGAGGTGAAGCGGAACTTGGATGGGAATTGGAGATCGAGGATCTGACGTGTGGTGACGTGAATTGGATAGAAATGAGAACAAGATTGAGGATCTGAAGTACGGTGACGTGGACTGAATGGAAGAGAGGATAAATGTTCGTTGACAAGAAAGCTGAAATTTGGGGGCAATGTTTGAATTGATGTTTGACTTACCTTTGACCTCGATCTATTACCTCGATTCGAAACTTAGCTTGAACATTACAGTCTAAGTATCAGCGCGACTGAGCATTGTAAAACGCAAAACTTACATAACAGTGCAAATCGAGTCAGCGTCAGCATGTCCATGGTTGGGCGCATCAGCATGATCAGAACGCCCCGCAGAACCCCTAGGAGAAACAGACCGAGAGCGAGCAGCCACGCGAGAGAAAACGCCAGAAGCCCTAGAAGCAATGCTAGGCGCAGCTTCTGCCTGCGCGCCTCGCGGCCTCAAGATCCCAATCTCCAGGAGATAATCATGCTTCGCCTCAGAGACAAGCATGGCGATCAGCATCTCAAGATCATTAGCAGCAGCCTCGTCGCGGAAGAACAAACCCACAGGCTCATCCATCCTGGACGCAAACCAACGTCTCAAATCCGCCATGACGACGCCCGGGACGACAAGAGCGTCGAGCTCGATGCCCTGCTTTGGCGAGAGGATCTGCCAGATGGCGACGACGATCTGAGACCAGGGATTCTCCGCGCTGGCGTACGGACGAGGTCGGGCCTGCTGGAAAGCCATGTGCTTGAGCAAGTTAGCCATCGTCACAAGGTTAGTGCCAAGAGAACTCGCCTGGAAACGAACAGTGCCGGTGGTGCGAGGGATGTTGTTCCAAGCGACGATTGCGAAAGCGCGGGCCGCGGATCTCATAACCTGGGAACGAGTCAAGGGGATGCTGTCGTCGAACCTCTCGACGGCGGAGAAAGGCGCGCTGTCTTCGAAGTGCGTGCCAACTCTGGACGCGCTGGCGAGACCGCTGGCTCTGAGGGCGCGGATGGCTTGCTCGCGGCGAGTGGCGTCGGGGGCGGTGGGACCGGCGTCTTGGTCTTGGTCTGTGGTGAACAGGGTCTTGCGGTCCATGGGGCAGGTGCAGGTAGCGGGTTGTTTGAGCCAGGTGGTGATGCACTCCCTGCAGAAGACGTGGTGGCACGGCAATTCCACTGGGGAGTCCATCTCGCTGTAGCAAATGGAGCACACATCGGTGGTGTTTTCCACTGGTGCCAGACCAGTGGCGAGGAATTCTGTGCGGGTAGGGAGAGGCATGTTCGTTCTGCTTGGGTCAGTGAGGATGTGGATATGTGTGGTGTTAGTAGCTTCACGTGTATCCGGGTTTGCAGGAACGAAAGTGGCTGGCTGCTGTTAGAGATGTACTCGAGGTCAGCAGGCTTGATGTATCTTCGGCTGCACAATGCATCCTTTGTAGGATGAGAGTCTTTGTTTCGTACGAGAGATACTTCCAGAATTGGCCTCCGAGCATCAATGCATTGTCATTGCTTTGTGTGTCGGACTACTGTCTCTCCTGCCTTTGTCGTTGTGGTTGCGAGACTCGATGAGCCTCGAGACTGCATTGTAATTGTGATCGAATCAGGCTAGATGCCTGCACCTATGACGTGTGGCTGCTGTAGACGAATCGTTGGAGGTAGTCGTGGTAGTTGGAAGGTTGCAAGTGCTAGTGTACACATATTTATACATTGACCATAGCTCTCTACTCACCGATCGCTACTTAACCCAGGGAAGAGCACACCCTGCCCGCCCTTGCCCAGGTCAACCATAGGCTCGCCATAAGCGTCATCTTTGCCAACAACACACCATTCCCATGTACGTCTTTCAGGCTGTACACCCAGCATATCCAACATCCTTGCGGCGCTCGTGGGAATGAAAGCCTGTAGCATGATACCTACAAGGCGCAGCGTCTCGGCATTGAGATAGACGATGCGATCGATCTCGGCTTCCATGTCTTCCGGGCTCTCTCCACGCTTCGAAGCGTCGTGTAGCTCCTGTCCGGTCGTGTCAGCCATCACAGATCGAAGCTTTGTGGCAAGTGTCCAGGGCGATGTCTGCTGCAAGTAGCCATTGGCACTGTACACTGCATTCATAGTAGTTTGCAATGCGAGGTTTGGGTGTAGGCTGACCATGTGCGCCTCAACCTGCGCTGGCAAGGCTCTCAGCCGTCCATAGAAGCGGCGATTCTCGTCGCCGCTTTCCTGGAAAACTGCGGGATGCTGGCCATCTTCCAAGTCAGGGTGAGAGTACCGCTTGATGGCACGGGGTACATCCCAGTTCTTGGCTCGCATGATGCGACTGACAAGGTTGCCTAGACCACCGTGGAGGCCCTTCTTGTACTTGTCGTAGATGAAGCTGTTGTCATAGTCGGCATCGTTTGAAATGCCACCCTCTTGCACAAGGTACCAACGCATAGCGTCAATGCCAAAGCGTTCAAGAGCGAAGAACGGGTTCACAACGTTTCCGGTTGACTTGGCCATCTTCTGCCGACCCAATGTCCAGTGAGCGTGTGTGAGAATTTGTTTTGGCATCGGCAGATCGAGTGCCATGAGGAATGCAGGCCAGTAGATACAATGGAAACGAACAATGTCTTTGCCAATGACCTGAACGTCAGGAGGAAATCCTGTGGTGGATTCCTGTCCTGGAGTGAATGGGTAACCGACAGCAGTGGCGTAGTTCATGAGAGCATCGAGCCAGACGTAGATTGTTTGGGAATTGTCTGTCGGTACGCGGATACCCCATTGTAAGCGACTAGCAGGGCGAGACACGGAGAGATCCTCAAGGTTGGTAGAGACCTGCCTGATCACATCCTCCATTCGCGCTCTAGGCACAATCCAATCAGGGTTCTCCTCGTACCACTTCAGCAATCGATCCTTGAATGCCGATAGCTTGAAGTGCCAGTTGCGCTCGCTTGTCCACTCCACCTCCTTGCCAGTCTCTATGCTCTGCATCACCTTTTTGCCAGTCGGAGGATCAACGATCAATTGGACCTGACTCTCAGGGTAGAAAGTCTCGTCCGACACGCTGTACCAGCCCTCATGCTTGCTCTCGTACAGGTATCCCTTCTCTTGCAGTATCTGCCATGCGTACTCCACGCCCTCATTGTGTTGCTTGTCGGTGGTCCGAATGAAGATGTCGTTGCTAACGTCTATACTGGCGGCAAGTTCTTTGAATACCTCGGCACCCTTGTCGCAGAAGATTTTTGGATCCGTCTCAGCTTTCGCAGCAGCCTGCTGGATCTTCATGCCGTGCTCGTCTGTGCCCGTGAGCAGTATCGCTTTCCTGCCTTTGACCTCCTGCCAACGCTTAAGCACATCCGTGAGAAGCATTGTGTACATGTGTCCAACATGAGGAGCGGCATTGACGTAGAAGATGGGCGTTGTCGCATAGTATGGTTTGGTTTCATTTGTCTTTGTCGTTGTGGTTGCTAGACTCCTGCTGTAGGAGGAGGGTCGTGGTAATGATTGGGAGCTGCGACAGCTTTGGCAGACCCATTGCGGCCGCCATCGTCGCGCGATGAGAGATTGTAGAGGGTTCAGAGCACCCACTGCGCTCGATGCTGCCGTGCGCATCTTTATTTGATCACAATGGACGGCCTGTAGCTATAGCGTCGCGTAGATGGAGCTTGTCTAGAAGCGCTTTCCGGTGGACCATAGCGTCTGACACGCCGCCCAAACGTCACCGCGCATGTGAAGTCCAGGCCTCCCACAGTCCTGGGAACCTTGCCTTGCTTGCATGCACGGATTATTGTTTCTTTGGTCCTTGAAACCTACACATTTGCGACGCAGGACCAGCGCATTCTACCAAGCCAGACATCATCGCGCCCACTAATGGAAGCCCCCCTATAGTGACTAGGGATACTCCGCACTGCGGCCAAACCCTCACCGCCACCGACACAACAACGCGATCAGCCATCGCCCCCAAACCCAACTATGGACCTTCACGCCATGGAGGATCGTGCCCCAGGGTACAGAGACCTTCTCGGCGCCTCCTCGACACGCGAAACTTCGATTCAAATCCTCTTCTCGCTCATACTGGGTATTAGCGCCTTCCTGGGCTTCTGCATACTCCGAACGAGATGGCCAGGTCTTTACGCAGCGCGGAAAAAGCATGTGGACAGAGGCGAGCTTCCAGAGCTTCCGGATACAATGTTTGGATGGATAGCACCACTGTGGAGAATCACAGATCAGCAGGTCCTTGATTCCGCAGGTCTGGACGCATACGCATTTCTTGCTTTCTTCAAGATGGCTGTGAAGTTCTGCTTTGTTACTTTGATCTTCTCGCTCATCGTGATCAAGCCCGTACACGATGCTTATGAGGACGACGACAACTTGCCAGGGAACGACACCGACAGCCACAATCATACACACAAGCACAACCACACGAAGAAGCACCACCACCAGGACATGCGACGCTCCATTGATCTTTCAAACTTCCACTCGCAGAACTACACGCTCCCAGGTTTCCCCGAGGACTTTGAGAAAGACTATTTGTGGATGTACGTTGTCTTCGCGTACCTGTTTACCGGCATCGCGGTCTACATGATTTTTGCCTACACGCGCAAGATCATCGAGGTTCGACAAGAGTACCTTGGCTCCCAAACCACCGTCACGGACAGGACAATTCGACTTTCTGGTATACCAGCACACCTGCAGGATGAAGAGAGGATCACGGAATTCATCGAGAGTCTTGACATTGGCAAGGTGGATAGTGTGACAATATGTCGGAACTGGAAAGAGCTGGATGTCGCCATGGCGAAGCGCACGAACACGATGAGGCGTCTTGAAGAGGCGTACGCCGTTCATATGGGCTTCCGGTCAGTTGAAAGGAATCTGGAATCTCTGCCAATCGCACAGCCACCGCCTCCTGTTACCCCAGTTGATGGAGCGGAACCGGCGGATGCGGAAGATGCAGACGAACACGACAGACTGGTCATGATTGAAGGACAGGCACACGTTCGTCCATATGCTAAGGTGCGCCCAAAGACAAGAATAAGATATGGTCGCTTCGGCTTGAAGAGCAGACAAGTGGACGCGATCGATCATTATCAGGAGCAATTGCGAGAGGCAGACAAGGAGATCAAGCGACTTCGTGAGAAGGACTATGATGCCACGCCGATCGCCTTCGTTACTATGGACTCTGTTGCAGCCTGCCAGATGGCTATCCAAGCAGTGCTCGACCCTTCGCCATTGCAACTCATCGCAAACCCCAGTCCTGCGCCATCGGAGGTGATGTGGCACAACACTTATCTCCCACGCAGGAGTCGCATGCTTCGGTCTTGGTCAGTCACACTTGGCATCCTGCTACTTTCTGTTTTCTGGTCCATCATTTTGGTACCGGTTGCGGGTCTGCTTAACACGGACACTATTGGCAAAGTCTTTCCACAACTCGCCGAGTTCCTCGATGCCCACAAGAACATCAAATCCCTTGTGGCGGCTCAGTTGCCTACTATCGTCACTTCCTTGCTCATGATCCTCGTACCCTACATGTACTACTGGCTTTCGTATTATCAAGGGTGGATTTCCGTGGGTGACATGGAACTGTCTGCCATCTCGAAGAACTTCCTCTTCGTCTTCATCAACTTCTTCGTGATCTTCACAGCATTGGGCACGTTTTCGCAGTTCTACCAATTCTTCGAGAGGTTCGGCGACGCGCTTCGAGACTTCCGTCGCGTCGCGATAACTCTGGCTGTGTCTCTGCAGAAGTTGCTTGGCTTTTATGTCAACTTCATCATCCTCCAAGCCTTCGGACTGCTACCCTTCAGGTTGCTGGAATTTGGAACCGTATTCCTATACCCCTTCTACCTCATAGGAGCAAAGACGCCACGCGACTACGCGGAGCTTGTACAGCCGCCAACATTCAGCTACGGATTCTATCTGCCAACATCTCTCCTTGTCTACATCATCTGCATGGTGTACAGCGTCTTACATTCATCATGGCGCATCTTGCTTGCTGGAACATTCTACTTCTCCATCGGCCATTTCGTGTACAAATACCAGCTTCTTTACGCAATGGACCACCAA
>Ga0265797_10004225_pt1 | contig 22133 bp, 29 predicted proteins | sample P2T30metagenome_FD_192433 | JGI IMG/M metagenome (GOLD analysis project Ga0265797, IMG submission 192433) | Plant litter microbial communities from East Loma Ridge, Irvine, California - P2 T30 | ecosystem: Environmental > Terrestrial > Plant litter > Unclassified | place: USA: California... | reverse complement strand
CCACTTACCACTTGCTGACTTGCCGTATATCCAGCCAGTGCTCGCCTCCCTCTGGCCTGCTTACGAGTATACTAGCCTGGCTTCTTGTACAAGGTTAACGGTGATCCGGACTCCAGATCGCCGGGTAGGGCCGGATATGGGGTTAGCCATAATTCTTCCCCTATGTCCATGATCCTCTAGTACTCCCGCAGTACTCCGACAAGAGAGTAAGGTGGAGCAGGCTAGTACACCACTAGGAACTCATATCGGACCGTTGTGCTTCTACCGGTCCGGCAACCGTCCTGTCTTTGTCTATATAAGCTGTTCACTTCAGTAGACGAAAGGTTCCCGATAACGAGATCAAGATGCTGGGTCTACTATCTACCTTTGCCATACTCAACCCGCTATTGGTGGCTGCTACGCCTTCCGAAAGGGATCTACAGAAGAGAGAGCATGTCGACTACACATACCAAGAAGGAGGACCTAGACCTCATCATTGTATCCTCAAAGCAGTTGGTGGGGCAGAGGATGATTCCGATAATCTAGCCGCAGCCGTCGACATGTGCGGTACAGATGGTATAATTGAACTTCGAGATGATGTCTAGTAAGTCACTATACTTGACATCTGCTGACATCAGCAATATGAACAAAGTCTTGAATCTGACTCTACATAATGCTCAAGTCGATTTCTACGGTTTCTTGAAATATTCGGACGACATTGAATACTGGATCAACAATACCTGGCATATTCCCGCGCTTCAGAATCAGGCCATTGGACTCTCGTTCATCGGGAACGATTTCGTTCTTGATGGTCATGGGACTGGAGGTTTAGATGGGAATGGTCAAGTGTGGTACGAATATGCGGAAGATATGGGTAATGTCGATGGCAGGTGATTCATTCCACTCGTCCGTGATGCTGGTGCTGATGGAAAGACCCATGGGATTGACGATCTTGGACGCCTATAATGTAGTTGTAAAAGACTTTGCGGTGATTCAACCTTCATTCTGGGCTCATCTAGCCGCTCAATGCGAAAATGTGTACTACCACAACATGTACGTCAACGCGACCAACGAGAATCCAGAAGCTGTAAGTACGCTATGGTAGTGGGCGAGCTGACGAATAGACGGGAAACGATCCCAAGAAATGGTTATTAAATACTGATGGCGCCAATACTTGGAGAGCTCACAATGTCACCTATGGTACGTCTCTACGTAGTCATGGCTGACCTGGGAGAGAACTTCTTCTTTGTTGGCGCAGACGATGTGATTGCCTTCAAGCCGAATAGTACCATGATCACTATTCGTAATGTTACCTCTTACGGTACTACCGGTTTATCATTTGGTTCAATCGGTCAATATCCCAACGTTGTAAGTTCAGCATTGTCATCCGAGAACTGGACTGACAGACAGACGGATATCATCGAAGATATCTGGATTGAGGATGTCAAGTTTTATAGCTCGGACCAGGTCCAAGGATCTCGAGGGATCCAAATGAAGTCTTGGGTTGGGTATGTTTATGCTCTGAGCATACGAGCTTAGAACTGATGTCAGTGTACCGTACGGTGATCCGCCAAATGGAGGAGGTAAGATCTTACGCTTCTGTCCGGACCATGTTGATAATAGGCGGAGGTCAGGGATGGTGTCGAAATGTGACAATCAAAGACGTCTATTTCGATTACATCAATCATCCAATCAAGGTCGAAACCGAGTAAGCCTCCCTCTATCCTCTGGAAATAGTCACATCAGTATCACTAACTTCAGTCTAACATACACTGGTTCTCAACGTGGTCTTTACCCAAATACAGGAACATTCGAATGGTCCGATATCCACCTCAAGAATTTCACCGGTAATGCCAATGGAGAACGAATTGTCGAGATTTATTGCAGTAAAGCCAATCCATGTTTCAATTGGACTTTCGAAGATATCAATATCAAACCGAATGGGACTGATCGGCCGGATGTTAATTACGTTTGTAACAATATGGTCATGGATTGGGAGAATGGTTTGGATGCTTGTCATCCTGGAGAACCGGGATATCAGTCGGAGCAGTTCCTCTATCATGTCATGGATGAGGGCAAGGTCTAGGGCTGGAGCTGTGAGCGCGAGGTGAGTAAGTATAATAGTGAGAAGATGAACGATGTATCAAGAATGAATGATTGCAGGTCTCGCGTACTTGCCTGCAGAGCCGAGATTGAATTCGATGCCGCGCATTCATGCGCTCTCCTACTTGAGCCATGTATCCTCGCTCCTTGTAGTGACCCCCTACAACTCACCACTCCTCCTCCTCTTCCTCTACTTTGACTTCGACTAAACATCAGCTTAGCGCATTACACGGCCAAGACGAGAAACTCACTCACCCCTCTGTCGTTTCCTTTCCCTCTCCTGTTCTCGTTCCCACTCCAGACTCTCTACTCTTCTCATCAACATCCCCACCAAGCCTCTCAGATCGTCCGTTTCGGATAATGGTGTATAATTGCCTAGATCGACTTGATCCCTGTGTCGGGTGGAGTAGACCTGGAGTCGGAGATTTGCAAGGTAATCTACTATCTTCAGCTTGCCGACATAGCTTGAGAGAGCAAGCTGACCCTCTAGTGTGATACTCGGAGGCTTAGTGTGGTAGATTGTTATTGCCTTTCATCAGTATGTAATAAGAAAAGGGCATACCAGAAGTAATCGGATTTGCTCCTTTACGGGAGGTTTCAGGAATTGCTTCATATCTTCCATTTTGCTTGTGAGTATGTATGTAAGCAGAGAGTCAGAGAGGTAAGGTAGGAAGGTTGCTTGGATGCTCGGATACGGTAAAGGTGATGTTGAGCGAGGCGAGGTAAACAACGGTGAGGTATAAAAGGAAGAGAAATGGTTGCAATTCCAGAGTGGCAGTCAATTTTCGAATACATACAATCATATTTATCAACAGCTATTCTACTTTTACTACTTGGCAACTCCCACAGCAGACGGGAAAGGCGAGGCCAGCCGTGCCTCCTGAGATCTCGCAGTAGAGGATGAAGAAGCAGATAATGGCTGACCACCCCCCTGTGGTATAGGTACCGGGAAACCAACGTTCAAGTCTCCCTGGCGTGGCGTGAGGTTATACGTTGATGCAGAAGTTGGTTGTCGATTCAGTTCGATAGCCTGGCCTGATGGTTGGGGCATCGGGAACATTTCAGTAGATTGACTTGGTCCGCCGTAACCTAGATCACCGTGTGAGGCGTTGTTGACAGGGGCATCGACAGTGTAGAAAGACATGTTGTCTCGCGATTGGTATCTATCATTAGCTCAAATCCAAGCAAAGAGGACCGACATACCCAATATCGTATGGGTCCTGATAGGAAGCAGGGTTCCGCAAGATAGGCGACCTAGCATCCTCCAGATCCTGCTCTTGGAACTCTTTGTGCCCACCGATCTCAGCCATGACCGTATCCTCGCTTAACCCCTTGGCCTTTGCCTCCATCCTGTATATCAGCATCATCTACGAGACCCGCAACATGACTTACCGCCTCTTTCTCCAGACAACAACTCGAGCCTTGTGCATCTGCTTGTAGATGTACCATCCAGCGTAGATAGTGACGGCTGATCCTCAGTACGCAGTCGGGAGATACTGTTGGTGGGACGTACCGAATCCGACGACAAGAACTACAGCAGAGATGATTGTACTCCTCTTGTCCTTTGGTGTACCTGCCTGTCTTTCACCTGCTTCCTTGAAAATGACACCGAGGTAGACTACCACGAGCTACTGATCAGCCTTGAGCCTGGCATGTGGTTTAGGAAGCTCACCTGCTTCGGCATAGTCAAGATAGTAGCGATGGAGAAGACCCAGATTCCTGTTCCACAAGTGGCAAATACGGCAGCTGGAAGTCAGCTTTCACTCTGGGACCTGCCGCAAATAGCTGACTCGTGAAATGCCTATTCCGTCAGCCGACTTCTGGGACCGTACAGTCAACTTACCCTGGTATAGCACTTAGTCGGGAGACAAAGACGATCCAGAATCCGCCTTCTCGGACGATATGAGCCATCAGAGCGTAATTGAGATTCTTCTTTTCATACTTGATAGCAGTCCCACGAAGGCAGTACTTGAACGCGTAGAAATTGCCGAACTGATATCAGTTATGTGCTGTATTGGAGAGACAGACTTACTTCTCCCAAGAACGTTCCCGCTGCGACCTGGGGTCAGCTTGCAATCAGCCGCGAGAGCCAGACTCACGATACCGAACCCAACCCATAAACCCCATACTACTCCCACTAGTACTGCCACGATCTGATACTCAGCTCACGTCAACCTGGCGACAGATATAGCTCACTTCTTGCCCGAAGAGAGGGGGAAATGAAAGAACAAAGAGAATAGCTAGAGAATCAGTCGACCATTATTGGACTCAACGCGCACGGACCCACCTATAGGGATCGTCCAGCCAGCTGGCAAGTCTTTCAGGTAGTTGGCAATGGGCGTCATCCACTCGACGATCTGCATGTCAGCTCCAGTAAGCCTGAATTAGCTCACTTGATCATGATATATAGTCATCAAAGCAACCAACACCCCTAGCACCACAGCAGCGAGATACCATCCTGATCATTAGCTCGCTCCGCCATTCAAGAGACCGACCTACCCCACCACTCTTTCCTGATCCAATACCTCCATCCCATGAACGCTCTCCAGTCAAACATCCCCTTTTGCATAAACTCCCTCTCTGCCTCTTCATCTTTCTCATCCCATCCCGCTGGGATATCTAATCCATTTTCATCCTTCCTATGTCCATTATCTACTAGCCCACCGATCATACCGGCATGAATGATCCCATGATGTGTTGTTGACTTGTGCTTGGCATGGCCTTTCATGTTGTCTGGTTTCGATTTCCGTAATACATGCGGAGTAAGAGGTTCAGTGGGATCTGAGTCGGAGTCGGATCGACTCCTGGATAGCTCGTGAATGTAGGCATGATCGTTGATGGGTGGAGCCTCGGCCGACGACGAAGGTCGAAAAGGGTCTTGGAGACTACACTGCGCTTGACTACCATGAGACGGCTCAGGACTGGCTTCGAAACGATAGGAGGGTGGGTACGGGTGTGAGATTTGCGTTTTGTTCATCTTGTGACGACTTGCGAGCGTACGTGTAGGGTATATGAAGAGACAGAGATCAAGACCTCAAGACCTGTTACTCTGTCGTAGTCAAAGGAGGGATCCGCCGAGTGTAGACTTTGTAAGGAGGGTTCGGCGTTCGGCGATCCTGCAGCGGGGTACGGGGTCGATCTGCACTCTTTCAATGGTGATAAACCGTTTATGAGTGGCAGATGGGATAGGAGCCAGTGGAGATGTGGAGTGGACAACAGCACCCGATATGTCATATAATGAACAAAGAATCAATGCGGAATGCTGTGCGACGCGTCGGGAGATGTCAAGTCGCGCTATTGTACCTGACACGAGGGAGTTGCGTGTTCGAACAAAAAAATTGAACAGAGTGGGATTCGAACCCACGCCCGAAGACTGCCGGATTAAAAATCCTTAAGACAGCGCCTTAGACCACTCGGCCATCTGTCCTCCGATTTTCTTTTGAACATTTCAAATATCAAGGACCGCCTGTCCCGAGAATCGTGTGTAACATGGTAGAACGGTGAAGCCAGGGTACGAGGATGCGAATCACACCTACTGGAGGACTGGTGTTGGGCTGTGATAGCGGCTGGTCTTTTGCGGCCTGCATAAGGGATAGGCACTTGTGAAAATCCCGCAGGCTGCGGGAATCCTTTGACACGAGCTGATGACTAGGTCTCTCCATGGGATACTATGCACGATAGCTCGGCCCACCGTCCGGGAGATTGTATCCGAAGGGTTCATCAGGATCGACTGAGGTTAACCATCGATCAGGCTTGTCCCGGCCTTACTCCAGGTGTATTATGCTTTCAGTGCGACGCCGAGGGATTCGTTATCGCCAACTTCGTGCTCGCTCGAAATGGGTATAATGGTCGATCGAATAACGACACGATCTCCAATTCCCTCCTCAGGAAGATGGTCGAGAAGATGCTCACTTCGCCCATCCGAGTCCCCCACGAGCAGATGATCTTGGCTTTCGGCGCTAAGTCTTGCGCCTCCCATGAAGACATCAACGGGACCCAGCAGCAGAGTTGGACCCTCCTAAAAAAGGGGTCGAAAATGGCTTTCAAGAGGTTCGAGACTTGGTCGCCCACCACTCCGACTAGAGCTGGTGAGTATGCTTCCTTGGTCATTACTATAGTGCTGATACTAGCCCGAGAGCTGGAGGTGGAAAGGCTCGCTGGCTTGGAGGAGCAGATGCGAAATCGAGAGCTGGAATAGTCTGCAACGATTTGCTTGTGTGCTACCTATTGGTCTTGCTCTCCCTTCTCAGTCCGTGGTGTTCTGATGTTTTCTTCTTTGGTAGTCTTTCTCGTGACTCATTCATGCTGGCGTGCTCTACAAGTCAACACCACACTCACCTCCTTTATCATCAGCTCTTAGGGAAGGACACGAGCTTTCCTTCTTTCTTCTCTCTTCCGTTCCATTCTCTCCTTCCACTTCTTCTCACTTTTATCTTTACACGAGCAAGGACTGGTCTCTTACTACTCGCCCATCTATCCAAGCGACAAGTAGCCCCATAATGGTTCTGACCAGACGAGCTGCGCAGAAACGGCCGCTACCATGCAGGGATATCTAGATACCGTTTGGGGTCTCTCTGAACATCCTACGATGCTTAATCCTTATCCCGTTCGCGGCTTTTGAGACCCAGCAAGTGATTAATCCTTAACACGTTCGCGACACTCGAGATCGACTTTATGTCGCGGAGTTAATCAATCTCCGTCCGTAGTGCTGTAGACTGTCCTGTATATTCGTCATTGGCACCACATGAACAGCTATAGTGCTCTGGTCTCTCGTGTTGACCTGCGCCTTAGCCTGGTATACTGGCAAAGGATCTGAAGTATATTGGAAGGTTGGTGGAGGGTTGTAGAGCTCAGCGATCATTGATTGAAGTCTCAGCTTAGTTAACTTAGTAGTCAGATCTAGTCCGGATCCCATTGCATAATTACTACCCCGACTACTTCAATACCTTGTCCGCTCACTTATCCTACACCCAATCGAGGTTAGGAGATCTTACCCGCCCTTCCTGATAGTTAGACGTTGACCGTTGGTTAGTTGGTCGGCGTAGTCCCCTAACACGTACACAGCGTCTGCTAGCCTCAATCACGCGACGAGTTTTGGGGACTCTGATTAGACTTGAGGAGCTATACTCCATAACACGACGACAGATTGCCCGACAGAATGCATACACAAATACGTAACTGTCGTGGGGTCATTTCACAGGGACATAGAGGATGATCATGATAAGGGAAAAAGAGGAATTAGAGATTGGTTTGAGGAGCATCTATTTCCGAGAGTTTGTTAGGGGGTTGCTTATAGCAAAGCGGCGAGACCACCGAGGGCAGCGAGGAAGACACCTGGGGCGGCGTTAGAGTAGGCTCCGTTTCCGGCAGCAGATGATGCGGCACCAGAGGCGGAGGAGACGGGGGTGGATCTATATATGAGCTCAGGCCAAGAGTGAGCGATATTACTTACCCAGAGGAAGTCATGGATCGAACGGAAGAGACAGAGCTGGCGGCACCTCCGCTGGCGCTGTTCGTCAGCATGGCTAACACGAACGCAAGAAAAAGACTTACGAGGAGACGGCGTTGCTAGCGGATGAGACCCTGGAGGCGACACCGGAAGAGACGGAAGATGCGGAAGCGGCGACACCGGACGACATGGAGGAGGTCATGGAGACGGCGGATGAGCCAGCAGCGGAAGATACAGAGGCGGAAGCTCCACCGGAAGTGACACCAGCGGCACCGGCGGCAGAGGTGGCGGAAGCGTTCAAGCAGTCGGTGGAAGAACCGGCCTGGATGGTGACGGGGGAAGAGTAGACAATGTCTCCGTTGGCATCAGTCAATCGGATGGTGACGGAAGTTCCGGCAGCAAGAGAGACGGTCCAGACATAAGTTCGGTCCTGGGTGTTGTCGGCGAGGGTCTCGAGGACGGGTGCAGAGGGTTGTCCACCGGGGATAGCGGCGCTGCTAATTAGTACACTTGTACAAGAGGGGTCAAGTGAGACGTACAGGATGAAGGGAGCGGAACCACCCTGCCAGTTGATCTGAGCGGGTTCTGTATCGTCAGTCCTGCGCAGTAAAGAAAAGTTGAGCTTGGACTTACGACACTGGATCAAAGCGGCCTGATAGATGAATCGGTGTTATAGGATGCATGAGTCGCGTGATAGTGATATAGAGCAGATACGTGTAGGGTCGAGAGAGGGGAGATGACAAAAAGACTAGGTCAGCGATATCTCATATCGATCAACATCGAAAACTTACGGGGGTGTTGACGGTGTAGTCCTGTGCGAGGGCGACACCTGCAGCGAGGAGGGAGGTAAAGACAGTTGCGAAAAGCATTGTGATTTTTAGTTTTACTTGGTAGTAGTAGAGTATAGGTAGAGAGTAGAGTGATGAAAGAGAATAAAAGGTGGTAGTAAAGAGAAGAAAGGAATGCGACTGCGAATTATATTCTCTGCTCTGAAAACACAGCCACTGCACGGACGCGTCAGCGAAAACAGGAGAGACACGGAACGCTCTAGTGCTGAGTCAAACAAGGGGTAAAGGAGCCCAAATTCCCGCTCAAAGTGTGTGTATTTGTGAATCATCCCTGACTTGCCGCTTTTCTCATCTCTCGACAACCACGCAGTCTGCTTCCGACCCTCTTGAGAGACGTGGTGTCTCTCGTAAACAAGTCGACGTGACTACTGCGTAGCGAGATCAGCCATGTCATCAGGTGAATGGGAATTTGTGAACCTAGCTGTGGACAGAGTGTAAAAACAGGTCCCACGCGTCTGGTGAATTTGTGGAAATAGGGTTGTCAGCCCTGAGTTTTCGGGTTTTACAGATTAATGATCGACATAAATTAGCTGGATCGCTGCGGCAGATGCAGTGTCATTAAAGAGGCAGAGCGATAGCGCACGATCCCACGTGTCTCGTTGGCGCGACAGCGCCATAGACCCGATAGGCAGATGCAGTGTCATTATTACATGTTACGTTATCATGATATCTATCAATGCTGCCATTGCATCTCCTTCATCTTTTCAACCAGCTGGGAATCGTCTGAACAGTCAGCAAGCATACGAGCGTTATCTTCTAACAGACTCACTCATTCCTCGTAGCTTGGCAGCGGTATCCACCCGACCCTCTTGAGCTGCCTTGACAACTCTCGCAGCCACACTAGCTGAAACCTCCCTGATCCTCTCTAATCGAGGATACAGTAATCCAGCCTCCTTCTCCTCTTTCGTCAAACTCTCACTTAGACCAAGAGCAGAAGCAGTAATCATCTGATCAGTGAACTTGGTAGCTCCACACGCTAGAGCTCCGAAACCGATCCCGGGGAAAACCAAAAAGTTGTTGCCCTGCCCGGGTTCTCGCATTGTCCCCTTGTATTCCATACTGGGATAAGGTGATCCAGAAGCAAAGAGGACTTTGCCATCGGTCCACTTGAGAGCGTCAGAGAACGAAAGCTCGCATTTTGAAGTAGGGTTGGATAGAGGGAAGATGATGGGAGTAGTGTTCAAGTCGGCCATACGACGAACGACGGGTTCAGGGAATGCTCCGAATGTTGTTGAAAGACCGACAAGAGCGGTAGGTTTGACGTGCTCAATCACTTCTGCGAGAGATGCGAACTCGGTAGTGGTGTCTTTTCGGATAAAGTATTTCTTGTGAGACGCGAGCTTGCCAGCGACGACATCGGGTCGAGAGTGAGTAATCAGACCCTATCCGTCAGCGCCAGCTTCCCGCGTATTCGAAAGTGACATGCCTTGGTATCAATGAGCCAGAATCTCTCTCGAGCCTCCTGCTCGCTGAGGCCAAGCATGGTAAAGTAGTTCATCATCTCCTTTGCGACACTGTTCATCAGCTCGAGTCTCTTTGAGAGTGAAACAACGTACCCAACAGCAGCACTGCCTCCACCGAGGAAGACCACTCGGTGATCCCTAGCATCACGACCAGAAGCAGTTGAAGCCATCTTGGCAGCATTAATGAAACCACCAAGGATGACGGAACCAGTACTACTCGTCAATACTGCCGATCCCACTATAGATTGAACTCACCCCTGGATATCATCATTGAACATCCTGTATTTGTTCTGATATCGCTCGAGGAAATCAAAAGCGGCTTCCGAGTAGAAATCTTCGTGTTGGATAACGGTCGAGGGGAAAACGGTAGAAGCGGCTTCCATAAACCTGTCCATGAATCGAGTTGCCTACTGATCAGCTCGCGCGACTCGTCATTCACGAACCTCTTCAAGAGAAGCTCGCGGTCTTCGAAGACCAATGTACAGAGGGTCTTCCCTAATCTCGACATTGTTCGTTCCCATACTATTTATCAGCTTGATCCGAGATAGCATTCGTAGACATACTCTAGAACAACAGGAAGAGCTCCATCGGGATTGACACCTCCTCCAGCGGTATACAGATTCAATTTCCCAACTGAGATACCCATGCCGCCGACACCGAGATCACCGAGACCGAGAATCCTGGATCCGTCGGTGACCACGATGATCTGTGGACTAACTCCTGTCTGTCGGGCAAAAGCAGTGAGAATCTCGTGGAGGTTGTCCTATATGTCAGCCACATCTCAGGGAGTAGACATACCTGATCATCGATAGACAAATGAAGTCCTTCGGGACCGTTGAAGATTTGAGAGTATTTCTGACATGCCTCACCGACAGTTGGGGTGTATACAAGGGGAGCACTACATATCAGCATACGTCATGTACCCGAGAAGACAGTGAAACCCACAGTCCGCTGATATCATCCGCAAGAGCAGCAAAGAAGAGATTTGGATTCTGTCTCCTGACCCTCTGGAGATGAACATGCTTGAGGAGCGAAGTTGGTAGCTGACCGAGATGGTACTTGAGCCTTTGCAAATCCTGCTCCATGGTGATATCAGGATATGAAGTGAGACCTAGTCTTGTAAGCTAAGTCATGGCTTTGCCACGAGGGGACTCACTCTTCTGGCCCAACTTGGGCGAGAGAGGGGGTGTAGGCATTCCAAATTTGTATTCCATCTTGTTGTATGGTTCTCCAGGTCCGTGTCCTTGACGTTGATCAATGTCTATATCGGAAATAGTAGCTTTAAATCGTCTTGCAAGAGCAGGTATCTGTCTGTTGTGAAGAACTGTGCGTATCATAGGTATCTGCTTGAGCATTATATACGCTCAATCTGGTTGGTTGGCTGGTCGGGATGGTACGGAAGTGTATGCATTGACGTTTACAGTAGTTGTCAGTCGAGTCGGGTTGAGTCACGTAGATTCGAAATCATCCTCCAAGAATTCGAGTATTTCGGAGAAGCCCGGAAAATGACACTGGGGCAACCATGGCAATCCCGAAGGACCCGAATGTGTCTGTGCGCCTCTTGCCCGGGTTCGGGCCTATGTACACCGGTCGGAGACATGACTGACCAAGTTGCGATAGACTGGGATGAACTGAAGCGGTATACTCAAAGAGAGAGGAAAGACGTCTAATCTGGTCGGGGTATATCCAGGCTGACGTCAATCATCTGACTAAATTCGCCGAACTTGAACCACTCACCTCCACCTGTTCATCTTCCAGGTGCTACATAACATGCATCGCGAGCAAAGCTATTGAGAATCAGAGAATAGACTAGGAGAATGTCCACACAGGTCGGACTGAGCTACAAAGGTGTGCTTGTCCTCATCACTTTGCCCGTTATCTCACTTTGTTGACAAACAGAAACCGCTGATGCTATTACCTCATTCTGTGAGCCAAATGGTGATTTACGTGTAGGGTACTGAACATACAGTGGAGATAGCACTACATACTCTCTTGTGCATACGAAATATCTATCCACCCACTACATTCGCTCGCCGTCGAGCTCACGGTGTCCCAGTATACCAATCCCGACACCCTCAAGTCAGGGAGTACATTTCCGAAATCTGTTCATTACTGTCCAAGGAGATTGAAAAGGGAGTCGCGAGGCGGGTGACGGTAGTTATCAAAAACACCAGTGGACTACCGCTTGAAAGGTGGATATTTGATCTTGGATATTTGGGTATAGCGGAAGGGAGAGAGAGGGAAGCTGGGTAAGCTGGAGGTGAGGGTCGAGCTGATGTTAGTCTGGTGGGCGCTCCTGGGATGGAGGAATTAAGTTTGATGTTGAGGGGTTTCTTGATCAAATTAACCTCGCTAGATGGGCAATTGGAGGATATCAAGGGTAAGGTCATGGTTCTCCAGGTATGATTGAAAAAGATGGCTGATGGACAGAAGAAGCGACATTCGCCATAATAATAGAAACGAAGGATGATATCGAACCAACCACAAATGGGGGCATAGATGGGGTAAGTACTCCTCGGTCTTCATGCTGCACTATATCTTGGGTCGTAAGACTGATAAACAGTCAATCCCACCATGGGCTCCAGCCATGTCTTCGGATACCCTGAGGCCACCGGGATCACGGGATCCCCCAAGACATCATGAGCCTTTGCTGCATGTCAAAGCTGTAGAGACGGGGGTCATTGACGTACGTCGTCATCATGTGGCCTGAGCTGATGATAGATCCGGTTGATGGTCCAGGAATGTATTGCTAAAACAGGGGTCGAGCATCTGAGTATCGCATAATGTATCGCTATTTCAATGACAGGATTCCAGTCCGCTGGAAGCTCAATAATACATGCTGACCGGGTCTAGAAATCTATCGTGTATGGTGTATCGCCTTTACCGCGTCTCGTCGCAAGTCATTACAATCAGATCCCACTCAAGCATCACTCCCAGATCCATGTCCCTAACGAGGCAGAGGCTCGCTATTCCCGCTGTCCGTGGAGGTCATACTATCATCCGAGATGGTCCTCTCCACCCCTTCAACCCTTGTGGGCATGGGCTCATCCCCACCTTTGACATGTTTCTTGGTCTCCAGTGTCCCCTCAATAGTCCCTACTCCATCCTCGTAATCCTTCTGTCCAATTTCGGCTTGTCTCATTAGATCCCTTTTACCCTGTGCTGTATGCGGTTCAGCACGAGCTCGAGCTTCATTGGGAAATCGGTGGTCTAGGTGTCCATCTCGCTTGAGATGTCCTTCGGCTAGTTTCGAGGTCGAGCCTGTTAATCTGCCCTCTAGTTGTTTTAGTGTGTTATAGGGAAAAGGCGATTTATACGCACGAACGATCTGAGCTGTACCGACTAGCTTCTCGGAGAAAGTTGCGTCATGCTTAGGGTTGATCGCTATGTCGCTGATTGTAAGTCATAGGCGAAGGTGAGTGAAGACAACATACAGTGTAGCGTCGTTGTTGTATTGACTCATGATTATTGATAGAAGAAGGCTTCAGCAAGGACGTGGGGAATGATAACCCATCGAATGCAGATCTATCAGTTTATATATCAATCCCCCCTCAGCTTACTTCAATCACAGCTTCGGTCCCCCCTTTGCCAAGCAAAACAATACGACACAAGTCAAGGGTAAAGCTCGTCATCGAACATCAATCCTTAAAAAATGTTCTCTCCCCGCCACCCCCTTAGTCTAAGCTTAATATCACCGCATGGCATGCTTGAGATGCTTAACAAGGCAAGTATAGCCGGGTGGGAGAGAGGGTGGAGTCCTTGACGAGAACGAACAAGGACTGCGTATAGGGTCACTAAACGTCGTTCCTTGCGGAGCAAGGCACCGTCTCTTTCTTGATCCGATATTCACGGCCGGCAGATTCCGGATCAACCGCTGAAGGACGTAGACAGCTGATACATGGTAAATATATACTACCGACGTATATTCGGTTCTTGAAATGATACACTAGGCCCATCACTTTCTTCTCTCTGGATAGAAGTTGTCCTAAATATTCCTAATCCCGGTGTCTTCTGAAATCCAGGTGCTAAACTACCATAATTCAGATTACCTGTTCCCGAGCGACTGACAGTGGGTGCTACATCACTCGACTCGGATGTATCGGGTGTGAACCTGATTGACCGGGATGTGCGTGTACGTTCGAGGTCTAGAGGATTACTAGTGGCTTCATTAGGGGTATCAACTGGTGTCGCAGTCGCCAAAATTGATTCGGGTTCATTGATAATTGGCGGTCTGAACCCTCGATCGTTGGGAGTGAGATATGCCTCTTCTTCTTCCCCCTCAACCACATCTGAATCCGAATCGCGTCTAGCTCGACCCTCCTCTGCTCTCGAGCTTGATTGACGCGCATCATGGTCCCTACCAAGACGTCCGAATAATCGCTGTCGAAAGGTGGGTCTCGGCTTGTTTCGACCAATACGTGCTGGATCGATATGTACGACTTTGGGCTCGGGCGGCGGGGACGATGATCTGGCAGGTGAGGGGGAGCGGGACTGTTGGCGTCTCGAACCGGGTTGGGTCGAGTGGTGAGACGCAGGTCGAGATGACTGACGTGAAGCAGGCCTCGAAGATTGCGAAACTGGGGGTGATTTGTTGCCTTTTGCGGATGGCCTGTTTCGGAAATCCACCATAGGGTGCTGCAAGAAATGCGTCACGTTGTGCGCTTCCTCCATCAATGAGTGGGGATGACTGAATGTCCCGCGCTCATTCAATGTCTCGGGATCGTAGTAATTCTTGATCACCTCGACTTCAACCTAATCATCAGTACCGTCCATCCATGTGCGAGAAAGGTACGTACTTCTCCTTCCTTTTGACGCTCAATGACCAGATGATGTCCTTCCCTATACTCGTTTAACGGCGGTGTCCTCCTACCTCCACCGACATGTTCCTCGTCGTCCAACTCCCGTTCTTCCTCCGTAGCACCATGCGCTTCTTCCCCTTCCGTCTCCGGGAATCTACGTCCCCTCTGTCTCATTTCAATCTTTTCATTCGAGGTCGAACTACCAGCACTATCTTCCGTTGAAGAGGGATTCGATAGTTTCTCTCGAGCACTTGAATCCTGATCGTGTCGGCCCATTCCGAGATCGCCTTCTTCGGGATCGTCGTCTCTGTTCACTCGGATCGATTGACCGGGAATGAGGCGACGGGCATGGGTAGTCCATGCGGGAACATTATCGCGCATAGATGGAGCTCGAGAGATGGTGGCGGTGATACTGTGCACCCTTCGGCCCAAAGAGAAGAAAGGGATAGATAGTCCGTCTATCCATCAGCTGTGATTCCCAGTCTGGGGCGAAACGTAGCTTACGAGAGGCTACCGAAGACAATACCAAAAAGGAAACAATAGGTATAATCGTCTCCTTCAGATTATCCACCTGAGCAGTATCCTTCTCTGCCTCTCCATCTGGGATTGCCAGCCTGGCCAGAGTAGAAATGAAAATAGCTCCGACTCCCATGGGGCCAAACCATCCTGCGAAAATGGCTTCTCTGAACGTCTTGATATCGGGAATCCACTTGTACGTTGCCAGCACAATTGGGATCCGACGGAAAAGTAGCACAAGGATAGTGAGCACCGTAAGTCGCCAAGCGTCGAGCTGATTGTTAGTTACACGCGATCGTCAGGAAATAAGACTTACACCAATAGAGGCATTGTTGAAATCCGCAAATGGGATTAGGGCGCCGATATAGATAAATGCAGCGCAATTGAAGAGCAAATCAATGACGTTGGAGAATACCGCATCTTCGGTGTTCTTGTTGAAAAATCCATCCCATGCGAATGCAGCTCCGCATGCAAAGGCTGAAAGGAGATCGTCACTTCCAAGTAGAGTCGAAATACCTGCCATCAGCTTGATACCAAAGGATCAATGGTCTGGCTTACCGATAGACAAAATAGCCAAACTAACATACTGAGCGACGTATGATTGTCGATCGATCAACTTCTTCCTCTCTGCAAACTTCATGATCTTCCGGGCAGAAAAGCCAAGCAAAGCTCCGATGATGATCCCGAGGAGAACCTCGTAAAAGCTACATATCAGCCCGATTTCGTGACGCGGTGACCTGACTCACATCGAGTGATAGATCCATTCCCCGACTGCATGTCCCGGGCTGGCATCCAACAACAAGTAAATGGCGATATACAAGAATGGGAATGCAGCTCCATCGTTACATCCCGACTCGGCAGCCAGCATGTGTCGAACATGTGCTGGGACGTGTTTCTCCGCAAACTTTCCTCCAATGACTGCTTGAGCTAAAATCGGATCGGTTGGAGTGACGCATGCAGCAATGACGAGTGACGAGAGAAAGTTGTGTCCTGGTAGTAGTCCCCAGATGAGGAGAGCCGTGACCATCCATCCCCAAATCATACACGGTCCAAGTAGAAAGACCAGTGTACGCCAATGTCGCCATACATATGCCTGTTATCAGCACCGTGTCTAGTTCTAGTGGAAAAGAAGTACCTTAGGCAATTCGACACCGACTGCGAAAACCGATAAAGCAATAACCACTCTAGTCACCTCCAACGTGATCTCATTGGTAACCTTCTCATTGTCCGCTCCTCCCCATGCATAAGGATTGAATAGATTCAAAGCATGAGGACCAATGACGATGCCGACAACAGTCGCTACAGGTGCTTCTCCAAGTCGAAGTGTTTCCTTGATGAAGGAACTGAATAGACCGAAGATGACGACTACCGGTCAGCCTAATACAACAAGCTAATATCTGATGACATACCGAAACCACCCAGAAAGGCATAGGCCAAATGAGGCGGCGTGACCATAAACGGATGAAACGCCATATTGCCAGATGTATATTTACCGCTGTAGAGGGTCTCGGGGTTGGTTGAACGCAGCAAAAGTCGACGCCTGCATGAAGTCGGTGGCTGCCGAAAGAATAGTAGAACTAAGTGATTACGCGTAAAACTTCTTGAGCGGCGATACGGTGTATTTATCGAGACTGCAGTCGTGCCGCGACGAGATTGTACGGAGCTGAGACCAAGTGAGAGGCGAGATTACGTCAAGGGAGGTGAGTTTGCCCCTTGGTTGTGTGTGTACCGAGAATGTGGTAAACAGAAGGTGTAGCAAAGGAGATTTGAGAGTATTCGATCTCATGCTCAAAATAGCTTACCATTACACAACGGAACCAGTTTTCCTAATGCCAAGCATCGTCATGCTAATGTGGGGTTGTTCAGTGTAATGCTTAATAGCAGGAGGCTACCAGTGCATAGAATACATAGGATAGCAACAATGTCTACCTCTAGACCCAAGGAGGTACCGCTAGCTCCGAGGAAAGAGGATGAAGATGTATGGAAATACCCAAGACCGCCCGCTCTACAACGGACACCCAAGTACGCCGATCGATCGCCTGTCTAAACTACGCGAGCTGATGTGTAGTCGATTGAGAGTAGTTTGGACAGCTGTTGATGGTACCGAGACTGTGGTCGCTGAAACGGAGAATGGATATCGAGTGCTGGAGACTACGTGAGTCTGTCATTTGTTTTGAGCTAAAGATAGGCATCCACCTACATACTACCTTCCTCCTGATTGTGTGAAGATCCCTCTTCAAAAGACATCAAAGAGTACCTACTGCGAGGTGAGTTTTGATGCCCGATAAGAACTGATGGGTAGTGGAAAGGAGCAGCGACCTACCATACCCTTACACCTCCAGGAGCACAAGCAATCGCCAATAGAATCTGGTCATACACCAAACCGACTTCCGGCTTTCTTCCCCTAAAGGATTATCTCAGTTTCTACGCCTCTACCGGTTTGAGCAAGGAGCAAGCAGGAGGTGAATGGCGATGTTTCGTAGACGATGAAATGGTGGGTAAGCAGGAAGGAGACTTTTATGGGGGTTGGATAACTAGTAATATCAAGGGCAAGATGAAGGGCGGTGCAGGCACCTGGGGATGGTGACAATCGAATCTTGGGCGTTGTACAGATCCATACATGTAACACCATATCTCCAGAGAATCAACTTGTCTAGAACTTCCTCGATTTGACCACAGTCGAGATACCAGTCTTTTCTCCAGCATAATTTCCACCAACAGTAGCTTGACCACCTTTGTACACTGCCCTCTGCGAGCCGACCTTCTGCTTGGCTTTCTCGTATGCCATCCTCTTTTTGACTCGGGGATTACGGCCTGTCTTGTTTCGTCTGGGTGTAAGACCTCTGTTCTTTTCAATAGCTCGGGTGAGCGCTCTTGGACCATCTGCCGATTCATCCTCGAAAGATGCACTGTTGATGAGCTCTGGTCAGGGTCCACGTACGTGACATACAACTTATCAGCCTGCCAAGCTTCATGTGCCGCTTCCTTCTCTTCAATCTTTTCCGTCTTGCGCCTCTTGACCAGATCGTAATACTCTCCAGCTCCATCATCAACTCCAGCGTCATCATCATTCACCTCCTCTCTGACTTCCCTAGCACGCTTCTTGTCGCTTTCGGACCACTCTGCCCCATCTAGATCCTCCCCACCCTCTTGGGCTGCGGCAGAAGAGTTTTTGCGCAAAGCGGCATCTCGAGCTTTCTGTCGATCACGATAAGGAACATCCTCATCCCCTCCCAGCCTCTGTGCTCTTGCTGCAGCTCTTCTATTGGAAGTAGAAGCAATCTTGGAAGTATGGAATCGAAGTGATTTGGTACGACGTTCTTTATCGCTTGCATCGGCGTCGAGGAGTGAAGTGGCATCTCCAAGTGTATCATCGTCTGCTGATAGAGGGCGAGAAGATTTGGTTTTCTTGGAGGAGTGGAATGAAGGCTCGGCAAGTGGTGTGAAGTTCGCGATTGGTTCTGGAGCTGGTTCTTTGACCTTTCGGACTCGCTTCTTCTTGCCGTCTTCGGTCGTCTTTGCCTTGACCTTCTTGTCTTCTTTCGAGGATTTCGATTTGGCTTTCTTGACCTTGACCGGTGCAACGGGCTCATCCTCGGAATCTCCTTCCATGTCTTCATCGACATCAGCCAACAAGTCCGCCAGCTCATCCTCTTCCAGTCCAGCGCCCTTCCAGGAATCATCAAAGTCTTCAAAGTCATCATCCTCCATCTCCTGGATACCGTCAAGCTCATCCTCATCATCCTCACCCATGCTCAGTCCCTCCTCTCTCATCTTGGCCAAAGTCTTCATCAATTCGGCCTTCATTTCGGGCGTGAGACCGCCTTCTGGGATCTCCATACCCATCTTTTCGGCGAATGATTCCATTAACGGATCACCATCGGATACGGATCCAGCCGAGAAATCTAATTCTTCCAGATCGGCAACTCCTTTCTTTAGCTCTAGCAGTCGCGAAATGATAGGGTGGTTCGCAAGGTCGGGTCGGTTGTCGGCGGGTAGAGCAGCGAGGTGGATGTAAAATGCCAATGTGGTAGCGTAGGTTATCAGGGTTTCTGGTCCTCAGCATGATTCGACCTCGCGGATATAGAGGACTCACGATAATGTAGCCATCCAAGACCTTTGTGCAAAGACTCCTCGCCTTCTTCCTCCGCCATCATACTCTTGATACCCCTAGCGGTCTTTTCGATCTTTCGTACAGTCAATGGCAAATCTCGTGCCAGAGCTAGCTTGACGGGTTCGTGTGCTTGAAGGTGGCGGATCAGAGTAGCTGGATCCTCCGTCTCGGGGGCGACTATTTTCTGCCGCGTCACCTCAGGCTCTCGAGTAGTGACCAATCTGGCGATCAGAAATATTCACTGGGCAGAGATGACATACGGCTCAGGCTCCTCAGCATCATCAATCAATCCCCAATCATCATCTGCCAACCCCTCCCTGGCTTTTCGCTGTAAACGCTTAACTTCCTTAATCTCCATCTCCCTTTCTTCTTCCTTGTTCTCGTCGTATTCACCCCTCAAATCCTCCTTCTCTTTCCGCGAAGATGGCCGAGAATAGTAAGACCTCCCCCATCCTTCTTCATCTTCGTCTGACGAGCCTGATCCAGAACCCGACGCGGAGCCTTCATCCTCTTCATCTGAAGAGACGATTGGTTTCCCGAATCGACCTTTGGTAAGGAGGTCCGACTTGGCTTTTGCTTTTGCTTTGTCCTTCTTGGATAGTGCGGGCATCTCCTCGTCCTCCTCTTCCTCCTCTTCTTCGTCTTCGTAATCCTCTTCTAAATCTTCATCCCGTTTCCGTCTCAGATTCAAAGACAAAACTTCCTCTCCGTCCTGCGCATAGTCATCTTCACCATCGCTCTCATCTTGGGGATTGAACATGATCTGGTCCCTTTGGAACATATCTGAAATCAGGTTCGAATCGCTGAACAGCTATCAGGGAACTCACGATGATCGGTACTTCCCGGCTCGAGTGTATCCTCGTAACTCTCCAGCTTCTTGCCCTTGGCATTATTCACATCGGGATTGGTGGTCGAGAAATTTGGTGTCTTTTGTCCTCTTCGTTTCTTGCCTGCCATCTTGTATAGGTGTATGACTGTTAGTAAGAGGGTTCAACGTGAACATAGCAGATGGACGGAGAATTCTGCAACTTTTGTGGTTACGTAAACTGGGGATGCTGTAACCTCCACCTTTGTCAACCGACCTTCCAGCTGTCTCAACCATCTATACCTCATCGACTGGAGGAGATGGCACAGCCTATAGAACAATGGATAGCAGACATCCCGCCTGTCACGAGGGTATGGGTAGCTGCGGCTGTCGGCACTAGTATATTGGTAGTGAGTCCGCTCACCTTGAGTTGATTGATGGCTAATCGTGGAGGAATGTCAAGTCATAGCTCCTCTCCAACTGTATTTCTCGTGGACAACAGCAGTAGGCAAGGGCCAGGTAAGTGACTGGTTGTGATACGAATCATTGTCTAATAAAACAGGCTTGGCGATTTCTGACAACCTTCATCTACTTCGGACCCCTGTCGCTCGATCTAGCATTCCACCTATTCTTCGTGTACGTCCTGGAGTGCGGGCCAAGGTTTGACATACTGACGATCAGAATGCGTTATTCCAGATCACTAGAAGAGACATCATTCACAAACCGACAAGCAGATTACGTCTGGCTCCTCTTCCTAAGCGCTTCTTTCCTCCTCGTTAGTCGTTCCACCTTTTCTATAGTCAGCTAATTTGCAGGCCATTACTCCTTTCTTAGAAATGCCATTCATGGCTTCTTCCCTTGCTTTTGCACTGGTGTACATTTGGTCAAGACGGAACCCTAGTATCAAAATGTCGCTGTTTGGTGTTATCACGTACGTTGCCCCTGTTGATCGTGCTGATGAGACAGAATAACGGCGCCTTATTTACCGATTTGTCTGGTCGCGGTCTCGTGGCTATTGCAGGGAGGATACCGGGCTGCCATTGGTGATATTGTGAGGTGCCACAAAGCTTCTCAATAGGCTATAGACTGATCAGCAGATCGGGATCCTCGCTGGACACACGTATGTGTTCTTGCAGGATTACTGGCCAAGGGAGATGTGGTCACATACTGGACAGGGAGAGATCAAGACCCCCGTCATATTGTGAGCTGGCCTACCTTCTTACAACGCGTCAGCTCACAAGGCAGGAAACGTATATTTCGTCAACGAGTAGATACGGACGCCCCAGCCACATGACCGAATTATAGACATATGTATATATACTGTACAACCTGCTTCTCTCTTTCGTTCTGGTCTTCGGTGCGGCTACACTACATGTCCATATCAATATCTTCCTCATCCTCCACATCCACATCCTCACTGAGAGCAGCTCGTATTCTGGCCCGAGCGACCCTATCCGCCCGTTGTTTCTCTTCAGTCTTTGGCGCTCGACTCCTTAGACTTCTCGTTGGCGTTGGCGCGGATGTCGATGTGGATTTTACTCTGATCGTTCGGGCTTTTCGGGTAGATGGTGGAGGGGCGACATCGTCTTCCTCCTCGTCTGGCGTCGCGATTTTGCGCTTAGTGGGACGGGGTCTGGTCGTTTCCGCAACCTTAGGTTCGGGTTCGGATTTGGGTTTGGTGACCCGTAATCTGATAGATCGAGGAGGTGGAAATATCTCTTCTAGGTCTTCGTCGTCTTCATCCTCTCTAATAGTCATCTCTTCGGGCTTGCGATCGGCAATGACGCCCTCTTCTCTAGCCTCCGCAACAGCCACTTCTTCCATCACCTCGTCCTTCACTTCTGAGTCTGTAGCTTTATTGACTGGCGTTGGTTCTGACGGAGGCGGAGTATCTTCATCCTCTGACTGATCTTGGATCCATTTTTCCGCATTCTCTTTTGTCGTATTGGCGATAACTTCTTTGGCGGTCTTCTTGACTTTCGGTACTACCTCCTCCATTAGTGCTAGGGGATTATGTGATTGTTCATTCAGCTACCTATCAGCAAGTCCCAAGAACA
>Ga0265797_10004224_pt1 | contig 22150 bp, 17 predicted proteins | sample P2T30metagenome_FD_192433 | JGI IMG/M metagenome (GOLD analysis project Ga0265797, IMG submission 192433) | Plant litter microbial communities from East Loma Ridge, Irvine, California - P2 T30 | ecosystem: Environmental > Terrestrial > Plant litter > Unclassified | place: USA: California... | reverse complement strand
TCCAGCCAATTCCCTGACCTGGACCTGGACCGCAAGGCCTGGCCGGCGAATCCGGTGAAACCGGACCCTGCCGTGCAGGCCGCTGCTGAACTCAACGTTCAAGCGCAACGCTAAGCAGATGACACGCCGCGAGGCCTTGGGCATGCTCAGGGCCTCGCGGCGTTTTTCGTTCAGGAGAATCAAATGACCCAACCCGCCCAGAACGTCATGGTGCTCTACACCGGCGGCACCATCGGCATGCAGGCCAGCGCCAACGGCCTGGCGCCCGCTTCGGGTTTTCAAGCGCGGATGAGCGACTACCTCGCCAGCCAACCACAACTTCGCGTGCCAGCGTGGCGCTTTCGCGAAATGGCGCCGCTGATCGACAGCGCCAACATGACCCCGGCTTACTGGCAACGCTTGCGTGTGGCGGTGGTCGAGGCGGTCGAGGCTGGCTGCGATGCGGTGCTGATCCTGCACGGTACCGACACCCTGGCCTACAGCGCTGCCGCCATGAGCTTTCAGCTGCTGGGCGTGCCGGCGCCAGTCGTGTTTACCGGCTCGATGCTGCCGGCCGGCGTACCGGACAGCGATGCCTGGGAAAACCTGAGCGGCGCCCTCGTGGCACTCGGTGAGGGCCTGTCGACGGGTGTGCACCTGTACTTCCACGGTGAACTGCTGGCGCCGACCCGTTGCGCGAAAATCCGCAGCTTCGGCCGCAAGCCCTTCGCCAACCTGCAACGCCAGGGCGGCGTGGCCCGTGCCGAATCGGTGCCGGACACGCTGGATTATCGCCAGGACAAGGCGCCAGCCTGCATCGGCGTGCTGCCGTTGGTGCCGGGCATCACGCCCGCACAACTCGACGGTTTGCTCGGCAGCGGCATTCAGGCGCTGGTGCTCGAATGTTTCGGCAGTGGCACCGGGCCGAGTGACAACCCCGAGTTTCTCGCCAGCCTAGAACGGGCGCGGGACACCGGCATTGTGGTGGTGGCAGTCACCCAATGCCATGAAGGCGGCGTTGAGCTGGACGTGTACGAAGCGGGCAGTCGTCTGCGCAGCGCAGGGGTTGTCTCGGGCGCAGGCATGACCCGGGAAACGGCGCTGGGCAAACTCAACGCGCTGGTCGGCGCGGGTCTTGCGGCGGACGTGATCCGCCAGCTGCTGGCCGCCAACCTGTGCGGCGAACTGGACTGACACCGGGATACTTAAGCACCACCCCTCCTGATGGAGCGCTTTCTAGCATGGTGACACCCGAGGCATGGCCCCGGGTTGTTTCCCTCGCCGCGCCCATCAGGATCCACCATGACTTCGACTACCCCAGTAAAAACCACCCGCGATCCTACGGTCGCTCTGCTGAACCAGCTGTCCCTTGGCCCCTCGTTTCGCGAAGTCGCCGCCGTCCTGTTGCGTGAGCAACTGCAAGTGCGTTATCCCAACGTGGACATCGATCCGGGCATCGCCATGATCGGCACGCCCCAGCGGGACATCATCGGTGACCGGATTGTCACCCAAGCCGTCGAGTACCAGACACTGGCCGGCATCCTGGCCAGGCAGGCAGTGCTGGCCATCCCGGCCCTGTATATCGAGGGTGAACACTTCCTCACCCAGCAGCCCATCACCGAACCACCTGTGCATTTACCGGTGCGCGTCGATGAGATTGCCAGCATCATCAACCATCTGGCGCCGGTGATGCTGCGAGGCTACCAGGCCCTGCAGCTGGAGTTCTGGAATCAGCCCAACGGCCAAACCGGCCCGCATTGGCGTGGGCTGTCCAACATCCTGCGCGACGCCTGGAACGTCGACACGGTACCCGGCTGGAGCCATGACGATTGCGTCATGGCACGCAAGCTGTTCCGCGCGGCCGACCTGAAGGATCGTCGCCTCAACGACAGCCACGACACCCACGCGTACGTGCTGGATATCGATGAGGTCGGCGACGACGACACCAAAACCCACGTCATTGACACCATCGTCGCGGTGCTGATCGGCAAACAGAACGGCAGCGAAGTCGTGCTCACCTACTCACCGCTCCAGGGCTACGACCGATATACCTCCCGCGAACAATTCGGCCAGGCTGTACCCGCACTGCTGGCTGCTTCCGTCGAGCGCAGGAAACTCCAGTGGCGCCTGTTCGAGCCCGAGGGCAACTTTTTCGATTGGCAAGCCTGCGAGTTGATTTCGATGCAGATCGAAGCCATCGGCACCCTCGATTTCTCGGATATCCGAGGCACCCAGGCGCCGCTGCCCACTCGTCCACGCGGCGAGACCACCGGTGAGTCGCCCAACATGGCCTGGCTTGAACAGGCGTTGCCCGACTGGCTGCAAAAAGCCAGCGCTGCAGACCTCGACGCCTATTCCCGGCACCTCAAAGACCTTTCCGCACTGCACAGCCTCAACGCCGGCAAGTCCTACCAGGACGGCATCGCCACCATTGAACAGTTCGCCCTCGACAAGCTGAAGACCGAAATGCTCTATGACGGTCACACCAATGCCGTCAGCCTGGCGCTCGACACCTACGAGATAGAGGTACGGAGCCAAGTGATCTGGGGCACCTTCACGGTGCCGGGTCAGGTCGAAACCACTACCTTCAGCCTGGCGCAATTGGCGCTGCAAAACCTGATTGCCCTGCCCCTGGGCAACAAGATCCTGCGTCAACGCAACGGCCGCACCATTCCCGACTGGCTGACAGTCAGCTATGTGGAAGAGCTGATTACCCGCATCGATATCGGCAGCACCTACCCTGCCCTGGTCAAGAGCACACTGCTTGGCGACCAACAGGAGTCAGCCCGGCGCCAGCAACTGTACGCCAGCCACCTGCGCATTCAGCTGCCATTGCTGGCGCTGCAGCTCAAGATACGCAACGAGGCCGGCCTGGATGAGCGCGGCTACCGGTATGTCGCTGCAGTAATGGCGCGAGAGGAAAACGATCGGCAAGTCGAAGGACAAGCCATTGTGATCCGGCCGTTGGCGTTCGTCCCCAAGCGCCGCACCGACGCGTCCATGGATGTGGTGGCCAATATGTTTGTCATCGGTCCCCGGGACATGAGCGCCGGTCCCTGCCTGCTGTACCGCCCCCTGCTCGACCAGCCGCTGGCGCAATACCCTTCGCCGGCAAACCTGCTGTATTCGATCCAGCAGTCCGCGAGCCTGCGGGACTCGGTGCTGGCCTGGCTGCCCGATGACGCAGGTGATGACTATGCACGTTACGTATTTCCGGGGACGCTGCCATCGCCCTGGGCGGTTGTCGAATTTCTGGTGGACCCGACCAAACTGCTGACCCTGAGCGGGCCCATGTCGCTGGGCGAAGGCACCTTGACCGGCGACCCGTTCGAGGCCTTGTTCAAAGCTAACGCCAATGCACTGGTGACGCTGGCGGACCGTCAGTCCGTGTCAAACGCCGAGGCGCGGTGGGCGACGCTCAAGCACGCCGGCTGGCTTATTTTCAATGCGGCCCTGCCGTTTCTCGGCAGGACCGTAGGCGCCGGGGCGTGGATCTGGCAATTGATGGATCAACTGCAAGCACTCGTTGAAGCCCAGGATCACGCCGACACCCAGGCCACCTGGGAACGCCTCGCTGACCTGCTGATGAATCTGGGTCTGGCCATGGCGCTGCACAGCCTCACCCACAGCACATCACGCGGCCCGGCAGAGAAGAAGACCGAGCCAGAGCAGGTCTCGCCGCCCGAGGCCATCCCCCCCAAAGCGCCGCCGGTAGCGAGCAAGGTGGCCGACATCCGCGATGGGCGATGGCCCCTCGATCACGCTCGATCCTTGCATACCAGCGGTGCACTGAATCAGGCCCCGACGCGCCTTGGCGCCGTGCTGGACAGGTTCAAGCTCAGCAAACCGGCTGACCTGGGTGAGCCCATCAGTGAGGCCGGCCCCTACAGGCACCTCTACCCGGCCGACGGGAAATACTACGCCCCGGTGGGCACGCGCTGGTTCGAGGTGAAGGTGGACGATAATGACAGCGTCATCATTGTCGACCCGCATCAACCCCAACGTACCGGGCCACCGTTGGTTGCCAATCGCCAGGGCAACTGGTTCGTCGATACCCGCCTGCGCCTGCGCGGCGGCGGCCCCAAGAGCCTGGCCCGTAAAGCGCAGACGCTCGCGCAACAGCGCGCCGAGACATTACGCAAGCAACTGAGCGAATTCGAGAAGGCTAAAAAAAACGCACAGGGCAACCTGCAGAAAGCCCGCAAACAGATGGACGAGGCCGCTTCAACCTCAGCCCAAGCGCGGCGCCAAGACTACCTGCAAGCCCTGGAAAGCCAACGCCAGGATTATGAAACCGCGCTGCAGCGTCTCAAGGAACTGCACGTCCACGCACCGACGCCCGACTATGCACCCAGGGCCATCGGCTACGTCAAAGCCCAACTGGACCTTGAGGCGGCCAGTCTTCGAGAGGCCCAGACCCAATTTCATCCTGTGTTCGAAGACGTCTTGAAGCACATCAGGCAGGAACCCGCGTCGCCTCAGGAGCGGCAGATTGAAACGGCGCAGAAAATGACGGACCTCAGCCCGCGAATCATCCAGCACCTGGACTACATCAACACCCGCTTCAGTCAATTGCGTACGTTGTCCATCGAGGGGCTGGAGCTGATCAAGGCCACCAAGCGCCTGCTGCCCGCCTACACCAGCGACATGCTCAAGGCGCTGAACATTACCGTCGCCCGCGACTTGTGCCTGGAGCCGCGCACCGTTGCCACGGCGCCGTTGGCCTGGGCGGCAATCGACAGTATCGTCGACCGCGCCGTCCTGGCCATCCAGTGCCTGCAGGACACCCTGCTGGAACGCAGCGAGTCACGCCTGGACGAACGGATCGACAGCCTGATCAGCCTGATCGAGCAGTTCAAGCTTATCGACGAGCGCTTACAGGACTTTCCCGAAGAATTCAGTGACGAAGCGCTCGCCGAGCCGATCCAGCGCCTGCGCCAGCAAATCGAGGAATTCCACAAACAGGGGAGCCACAACCTCGCCCTGCTCACGACCGAACGCAGTATGGCGCGAACCCGCGCGACCCCACCGCCGACCCCGCCGCGACCGAAGAAAATGTTCATCAACACCCGCTACAACGGTGTCCTGATCGGCGAACAGCGCCTGACGCCGATTGGCCTGGAAACCGACCTGGTGGACATCCGCTCACCACTGACGGAAAAAATTGTCGCCACCTTCCATGAAAAAACGCCCGGCGTCTGGGTTGAGCGTACGCCTCCCGCCTCACCGCCCACGCCCCCCGTCGATCTGCAAATTAGCATCAATGCCGGCCAGACACTGATCGACCAGTTACCCGCCTTCGAGTTGCGCGCCACCGCCCAGGCCAACAAGCCATCACGCACCGCCATGGGCGTGGAGGAGATGTTTCATCAGCATGCCAGACGGCTGGAACAGGTCAGTGCCGATATTGACGAGGCGCTCACTGCCAGCAACGCCACTGAGAGCAACATGCTGTCCGCCGCCACGGTCAACAGAACCCTCAATGAGCAGGTGCAGCGTCTTTATCAGCAGGCCAAGGAGCATCGGCTGAGAATCAGCAAACTCAGCCCTCCCACGATGACAGCCCTGGAGTGGCTGGTGCGCAACGAGCAATTGACGATAAAGAAAACCGTTAATCGCCGCCGCATCAAAAGCAAAACCCCCGACTTTCTGGATGAATACACCATCAGTGAGCGCGGCTCTCGCCACGTCCTCTGGTATGCGCACTTTCACTACAGCGCCGACTGGACGCCGAACAGGTCTTTTCTCAGCGCTCGCCTGAAAACCGTAGCGCAACAGCGGCTGGGGGCGGCGGCTGACTCCGTCAAGGGCCTGGACGAGACGCAACGGGTGGCCTTCTACAGCAGCGAGATCAGCCTGGCGCAAGCCCAGCGGGTGTTTTTCCCATAAGTTGATCTGGCCGGGCAACGGCACACAACTTGCTGCCTGGCGGTGGTCTCTGTCGTGGAAACTCCTATGCTCCATTCACACCTGACCACCCTCAATGCCGTGTCCCTGATCCTCACCACCTTCGAGGCGCGGGGCATGGCCGATGAGCATCTGCTGGCCGGCAGCGGCATCTGCGCGGCGGACCTGAGCCGCGCCGACACGCGCATCACGACTCACCAAGAGATGCAGGTGTGCGCCAATGCCGTGGCCCTGCGAAGGGACATCGGCCTGGAACTGGGCCGGCGCATGCATGTTTCGTCCTATGGTTTACTCGGCTATGCGCTGCTCACCAGTGCCACCTTCGGTGACGCTTTGCGCCTGGCGCTGCGTTATCCGGCGCTGTTGGGAACACTTTTCGAGCTGAACCTTGAAGAAGACGGCGAGCGGATCTGGTTCACCGCCAGCGACTATCGGGAAAACCCGGCGCTGGCGGCGTTCAATGTCGAGTTCTGCCTGGTGTCGCTCAAGGTCATCTGCAACGACCTATTAGGGTGCCCACTCCCGTTGCTCGGCGCACGTTTCGAGCACGCTGCGCCCGAGTACTGGCGGCGCTATGCCGCCCCCTTCGACTGCCCGCTGCAATTCAACGGGCGCAGCAACGCCTTCGCCTTCGACAAGCACTGGCTCGCTCAACCCTTGCCTTTGGCCGACCCGGTCACCCACCGGGCCATGGCCGAGCGCTGCCGCAAACAGAATCTGGAGTTCACCGGCCGCCAGGCATGGCTGGGCCGCGTGCGCCAGTTGCTCGCGGCGCAGTTGCACGCCGCGCCAGGCCTGGAAGGGTTGGCCGAGCAAATGAACTGTTCGGCGCGCACCTTGCGCCGCCACCTGCATGACCTTGGCTGCAGCTACCAGGAAATGCTCGACGAACTGCGCTTCGACCGGGCCAAACAGTTGCTGGGACAAGACGGGCTGGCGATCCATCGGATTGCCGAGCAGTTGGGCTTCAGCGAAACCGCAAGCTTTCGCCACGCCTTCGTGCGCTGGAGCGGTGTGACACCGAGTCAGTTCCGCGCCTGATGAGCGAATAATGGACAGACTCTTTGGCCATATCGATCCCCTTTTGGCCGCTCCTGCCGTTCTCCGCAGCCGCGTCTGCCCCGACACTGCAGGGCATTCCTGAGCCCGCGGAGAACAATAATGCTGACGATCTATTCGGACGATCACCACTTGCACCACGGCCGTTGTGAGCTGATGGACGGGCAATTGATGCCGTGCTTCGAAATGCCTTCGCGCGCAGATCACGTGCTGCAACGGGTCAACGACCGCGCACTCGGCACGGTGCAGCCGCCTCGCGACTTCGGCCTGGGGCCGCTGGAACGCGTCCACAGCGCGGACTACCTGGCGTTCTTCAAGGGGGCCTGGGAGCGTTGGACCGCTTTCGGCCAGGACGGCGACCTGCTCCCCTACACTTGGCCCGCCCGCACCTTGCGCCACCTATTGCCCACCAGTCTGCACGGCCAGTTGGGCTACTACAGCTTCGACGGCGGCGCGCCAATCACCGCCGGCACCTGGCAGGCCGCCTACAGTGCCGCGCAAGTGGCGCTGACCGCTCAAGCGGCGATCCAGCAAGGCGCCCACAGTGCCTTTGCGCTGTGCCGACCACCGGGGCATCACGCCGCCAGCGACTTGATGGGCGGCTATTGCTACCTCAACAACGCGGCCATCGCCGCACAGGCGTTTCTCGACCAGGGCCAGCGCAAGGTCGCGATCCTCGATGTCGACTACCACCACGGCAACGGCACCCAGTCGATTTTCTACGCGCGCAGCGATGTACTGTTCACGTCGATCCATGGCCATCCGGAAGCGGAGTTTCCGTTCTTCCTCGGCTATGCCGACGAGCCTGGCGAGGGCGATGGCGAAGGTTTCAACTTCAACTACCCGCTGCCCGCCGGTTCGGCCTGGGACACCTGGAGTGCCGCGCTGGAAGAGGCCTGCCAGGAAATCCACAGCTATGGCGCCGACGTCATCGTGGTGTCGCTGGGCGTGGACACGTTCAAAGACGACCCGATCTCGCAGTTCAAGCTCGACAGTCCGGATTACCTGGCCATGGGCCGACGCATCGCACGCATGGGCAAGCCCACGCTGTTCGTGATGGAGGGCGGCTACGCGGTGGAAGAAATCGGCATCAATGCCGTCAACGTACTCGAAGGCTTCGAACAAGAGGTAGCGGCCCAATGAACACGCTCACATCCCTGGCCTTGTGCACGGCCCTGCTGGCCGGTGCCGTGCAGGCCGACGAAAAAACCCTGAAGGTTTACAACTGGTTCGACTACATCACGCCCAAGGCGCTTGAGGATTTCAAGGCGCAGAACCCGGCCATCAAGCTGGTCTACGACATCTTCGACACCAACGAAGCCCTGGAAGCCAAGCTGCTGACCGGCAACGCCGGATATGACGTTGTGGTGCCGTCCAACGTATTCCTCGCCAAGCAGATCGAGGCTGGTGTCTTCCAGCCGCTGGATCGCAGCCAGCTGCCCAATTGGAACCACCTCGATCCCAAATTGATGAAGCTGATCGAAGCCAACGATCCCGGCAATAAATTCGCCGTGCCTTACATGTACGGCACCATTCTCATCGGCTTCAACCCGGCCAAGGTCAAGGCCGCGCTGGGCGACAGTGCGCCCGTGGACAGCTGGGACCTGATCTTCAAGGAAGAGAACATCAGCAAGCTCAAGCAGTGCGGCGTGGCGCTATTGGACTCGCCCTCGGAAATCCTGCCGCTGGCCCTGCAGCACCTGGGGCTGGACCCCAACAGCAGCAACCCCAAGGACTACGCCAAGGCCGAAGCGTTGCTGATGAAGATCCGCCCATACATCACCTATTTCCATTCGTCCAAGTACATGGCCGATATCGCCAACGGTGACATCTGTGTGGCGGTGGGCTATTCGGGCAGTTTCTCCCAGGCTGCCAATCGGGCCAAGGAAGCCAAGAATGGCGTGACCGTCGACATGCGCCTGCCCAAGGAAGGCGCGCCAATCTGGTTCGATATGCTCGCCATCCCCAAAGGCGCGCAGAATCCGCAGGACGCCTACACCTTTATCAACTACCTGCTGCAACCCCAGGTGATCGCCCCCATCAGCGACTTTGTCGGCTACCCCAACCCGAACAAAGACGCGACCGAACAGGTGGACCCGGCGATTCGCAACAACCCGAACCTGTACCCCACCGACGCGGCCATGGCCACGCTCTACACCCTCAAGCCCCTCGGCCGGGAAGCGGAGCGGGCCAGGACGCGGGCGTGGAGCAAGATCAAATCGGGACGGTGAGACGCAGCGCTCAGTCCGCCCAGGCCTGGCGTAAACGCGCCAACGCCTGAGCGATAGCCGCAGGCGGCACGGCGGCGAAGCCCAGCACCAGGCCTGCCTGGGCGTCCGTCGGGCCGGTGGGGCCGGGCAACCAGTAGCGGCTCAGGGCGTTGACCTCAACGCCCACCGCCTCAGCCTTGGCCACCAAGGCCTGCTCGCGCTCAAGGCTGTCGACCTTGACCATCAAATGCAGCCCCGCCGTCATTGCCGGCAAGCTCCCAAGGCCAGCTACGTTCTGCGGCCAGCCCGCCAGCACCGCATCCCGGCGAGTCGATGCCGCGCGGCGCATGCGCCGGATATGCCGCTGGAAATGCCCGGCCGCCATGAACTCGGCCATTACCGCCTGGGTGCTGATCTCCGAATGCCGCACATCCACTGCCCGCCGCTGGGCAAAGGCCTGCATCAGGCCCGCTGGCAGCACCAGGTAACCCAGGCGCAGGGCCGGGAAGACCACCTTGCCGAACGTGCCCACATACAGCACGCGCCCACTGCGGTCCAACGCGGCCAAAGGGGACAACGGCGCGCCGCTGTAGCGGTACTCGCCATCGTAATCATCTTCGACGATCCACCCATCGCTACGCTCGGCCCACGCCAGCAGCTCCAGGCGCCGGGCCAGGCTCATCACCACCCCGGTCGGGTATTGGTGGGATGGCGTGACATAGGCCAGGCGGCAGCCCTTCAATTGCGACAGTGCATCGCAATCGAGGCCCTCGGCATTCACCGACACGCCCTGCAGGTTTGCCCCGGCGATGGCGAAAGCGTGTCCGGCTGCGCGATAACCCGGATCTTCAACCGCCACGTCGTCGCCCGGCTCCACCAACAGCTGTGCACAAAGGCTGATGGCCTGCTGCGCGCCACTGGTGATCACAATTTGCTCAGCGCCGCACTGCAAGCCTCGGGCGCTGCGCAAGTAAGCAGCGATCAACCCGCGCAGACGCCAGTCACCGGCCGGGTCGCCGTAACAAAGGTGCTGCAGGTCTGGCCGGCGCCAGAATGCCGCATTCAGCTTGGCCCACAGCGCAAAGGGAAACAGATCGAAGGCCGGCACGCCCACCCTGAACGCCCGTGGCGGGCCGCTGGGAGGAGTGGACAAATGGTGCCGGTCCAGGCGCTCCAACGCTGAGCTGTGGATAACTTTACCGTTTGAAAAGCCGGCTGAATTTGGCGATTTTGTGGATAAACCTGGGGATAAGCCTGTTGATAACCCTGTGGATGGTTTTGTGGATAATTTTCTACCGCGTGCCGGGTCTTGCGGCAAGTGCGCAACGTAAGTGCCATCACCTACGCGCGCCTCGATAAACCCCTCGGCGTACAGTTGGTCATAGGCGCGCACCACGCTGTTGCGGGAAATCGCCATGGCAGCGGCCAGGTCGCGACTGGCGGGCAACCGCGTGCCACCGACCAGTCGCCCGTCCAGCACACGCTCGCGCAATGCCTGGTACAGCTGGCGTGTCAGCCCGTGGCGACGATCCAGTTCAATGCCGGCGGGGTTGAAAGACAACGGTGGTTCTATCGGCGGCATGAAAATTGGACCTATGAAATTGACCCTAGATGGCTCTTACATCGAGCCATTAGCCTGCCTAGGATGCTGGCATTCGCCAAGGAAAATATTCATGTACACACCCAGCGCCTTTGCCCTCGACGATTTGCCCGAACTGCAGCAACTGATCCAGCACACTCGCCTGGCGCAGCTGGTGACCATGGGTGAACAGGGCTTGCAAGCCAGCCACCTGCCCCTGCTGCTCAACCCGGACGAAGGCCCGAACGGCACGCTCTACGGGCACCTGGCCAAGGCCAATCGGCAGTGGCAGGAGCTGCGCAACGGCAGCGATGCCCTGGTGATCTTCGCGGGTGCCGAGGCCTATATCAGCCCGACGTACTACCCGACCAAGGCCGAGCACGGCAAAGTGGTGCCGACCTGGAACTACCTGGCGGTGCACGCCTACGGCAAGGCCGAGGTGTTCACCGACGCCGAGCGCCTGCTTGGGGTAGTCAGTGCGCTCACTGATCGCCATGAACACGGGCGCGACCGGCCGTGGAAAGTCAGTGACGCGCCGGCCGACTATATTGACGGCATGCTCAAGGCCATCGTCGGCTTCGCGTTGCCCATCGATCGCTTGATCGGAAAACGCAAGCTCAGCCAGAACCGCAGCCCGGCCGACATCGCTGGCGTACGCAATGGTCTGGCCACCAGCGCGGATGTTCGTGACCAGACCCTCGCCCGTTTTATTCGCCAAGGAGCCCAAGAATGAGCCCGATCGATATCCGCCCGGTCAGCGCCGCCGACCACGCCGCCTGGTTGCCGCTGTGGCAAGCGTACCTGACGTTCTACAACACCCAATTGCCGGACGCGGTCAGCCAAAGCACGTGGCAACGCCTGATCGATGCCAGCGAGCCGACCCATTCCGCCTTGGCCTGGCAGGACGGCAAGGCGGTGGGCATGGTCAACTTCATCTACCATCGCTCCAACTGGAGCATCGAGAACTCCTGCTACTTGCAGGACCTGCTGGTGGACCCGGCCCAACGCGGTACCGGTGTCGGTCGTAAACTGATCGAATTCGTCTACGCCGCCGCCAAGGCAGACGGTTGCGGCAAAGTGCACTGGCTGACCCATGAAACCAACGCCACCGCGATCCAGCTCTATGAGCGCATCGCCGAACGCCCTGGCTTCATTCAATTTCGCAAAGCCCTTTAAGGAGCGCAGCATGACCACCTCCCTCGCTGATTGGAACGGCGTTCCGGCGCCCACGGCTCAAGTGCTCGAAGGGCGCTTTATCCGCCTGGTGAAACTTGATCCCACGCGCGACGCCGATCAACTGTGGCAGGCCCTCGCAGGCCCCGGCTCCGACCCCAAGCTGTGGGACTACCTGCCTTACGGCCCGTTTGCCGATCGCGCCGCATTCGGTGCCTGGCTGAACAAACACGCCGCCAACACCGACCCGTATTTGTTCAGTGTGGTCGACCGCGCCAACGATCAGGTGCAGGGCATCCTCAGTTTGATGTCCATCGTCCCAGCCCAGGGCCGTATCGAGATCGGCCATGTCACCTTCGGCGCGCCGATGCAGCGCTCACCGAAAAGCACCGAGGCGGTGTACCTGCTGGCCAAATATGCGTTCGACCTGGGCTACCGCCGCCTGGAGTGGAAGTGCAACAACGACAATGCCCGCTCTCGCTATGCCGCCGAGCGCCTGGGTTTCAGTTTTGAGGGGGTGTTCCGCCAGCACATGGTGGTCAAGGGCCAGAACCGCGATACGGCGTGGTTCTCAATGCTGGATTCGGAATGGCCGGCGATTGATGCAGGGTTTGAACAGTGGCTATCGGACGCTAACCAGACCGGCTCCGGACAGCTGAAAACCCTGACCGAATGCAGACATTGAAACGCTGACAGAGTGGGACTTGCGCAATGCCACTGTAGGAGCGAGCTTGCTCGCGAAAAAACGCCCAGGCAACACGTTCACTCTGGATAAACGTGAAGGCCCCCGAGTTCTTCGCGAGCAAGCTCGCTCCTACAAAAAGCCTTAGCTGACTGGGACCAGGTGCTTGGCCAGCACCGCGATATGCTCCGGCCCGATCCCGCAGCAGCCGCCCAGGTGGCTGGCACCGCGGGCCTGCCAATCGGCCGCCCAGTGCAGATAGCCGGGCGGGTCGAGATCGTCGCGCAGCGGGTCGAGGCCATCGTTGGCCGTGGCCTCCTTGGGCTGCGGCGGGAACGCGTTGGCGTAGGCACCGATCTGGATCGCCACGCCAAGGCGCTCGAAGGTCTGGCGAGCAGCGTCAATCGCCGCGCCGATCACTTCGGGCTGGCTGCAGTTGAACAGCAGCACCTCAACGCCCAACTGCGCCGCCGCTTCGGCCGCCTCCGCCACCGGTTCGCCTGAGCGCAGGCGTGGCACTTCGTCCGTGTCCTCATCCTTCAAGGTAAAAGACAGCCAAAACGGTTTGCCGTACTTCGGCAGCCCGGCCTGGATCGCCCGCGCCTCGGCGATGGAACTCTGGGTTTCCGCCAGCCACAGGTCGACATGGGGTGCCAGGCCGTTCACCAGCGGCGTCAGCAATTCACTGACCCGCCCAGCCTCGAACAGATCCGGCCGATAAGAACCGAACAGCGGCGGTAATGAACCAGCCACCCGTACTGCTTGGCCAGAAGCCTCTACCGCGCGGCGGGCCAATTCACCGGCGAGGGCCGCCAGGGCCTGGCCTTCGGCGGCGAACCGCGCCTCACCGATATGAAAGGGCACAACGGCGTAGCTGTTACTCGTAATCACGTTGGCGCCGCTCTGGATATAGGCCGCGTGCACCGCCTCCACCGCCTGCGGTGCTTCGCTCAACGCCAGCGCCGACCACTCCGGCTGCCGGAACGGCGCGCCACGGCGTTGCAGCTCACGGCCCATGCCGCCATCGAGAATTACTGTACGGTGTGCGCTCATATAGCTTTTACTCATATGCTTATGAAAATAACTCACTATGAGAGTCGTTCTTATAACTATTTAATACGCACCAACCGGTTCATAACAACTCTTTTTTATTCAGGTGTCTGCTTTGAAACTTAAACCGCTATTGGCCCTGGGCCTGACAATGCTCGCTGCCTCCACCCAGGCCTTCGGCGGTGCGACCCTGGACCGGATCGAGCAAAAGAAAGAGCTGGTGGGTGTGCTGATGGAAAGCTATCCGCCGTTTTCGTTTCTCAATGAGCAAAACCAGCTCGACGGCTTTGACGTCGATGTGGCCAAGGCCGTGGCGCAGAAACTGGGCGTGAAGCTTCGTCTGGAAACCCCTTCCTGGGACGTGATCGCCGCCGGCCGCTGGAGCGGGCGCTACGACATCTGCATCTGCTCCATGACCCCAAGCAAGGCCCGCGCCGAAGTGTTTGATTTCCCGGTGGAGTACTACGCCTCGCCTGCGGTGATCGTGGTCAACGCCAAGGATGACCGCATTCACGGCGCCAAGGACCTGAGCGGCAAGAAAGTCGGCCTGACCAGCGCGTCGAGCTACGAGAGCTACCTGAACAAGAACCTGGTGATCGAAGGCGCCGAAGACACGCAACTGCAGTACCCGTTCGAGGACGTGCAGATTGCCCCGTACGACACCGACAACGTGGCCTTCCAGGACCTGGGCCTGGGCGCCGGCGTGCGCCTGGATGCGATCCTCACCAACCTGGTCACCGCGCAGCCGCGCCTGACCGCCGACAAGCGTTTCAAGCTGGCCGGCGAGCCGCTCTACTCGGAGCCCAACTCGGTCGCCATCGAGAAAGGCGACCCTCAGTGGGACAGCAAAGTGCGTGAGGTCTTCGCCCAGCTTAAACAGGACGGCACCTTGAGCAAGCTGTCGCAAAAATGGATCGGCGCCGACATCAGCCAATGACTGCGTTCCCGACCCCGCCCCAACCACCGGTAACCGCGTCGCGGCTGCGGCGGCTGTTGGGCTTTCGTACGCGGCTGTACCTGACCTGGGCCGCACTGCTCTGCCTGTTTGCGAGTTTCTTTCTGAGCTTTGACCTGAAGTTCTCGATCATCCTCGACAAGCTGCCCAACCTGGTCGGCGTGCACCTGGCGCCGAACGGCTTTCTGCAAGGCGCGGCGCTGACGCTGTTTTTGTGCGTGTGCTCGATCGGGGTCTCGTCGGTGCTGGGTTTTGTCACTGCATTGGGGCGCTTGTCGAAAAGCGCCGTGGCCTTCGGCATCGCCACGTTCTACGCGTCATTCTTTCGCGGTACGCCGCTGCTGATCCAGATCCTGCTGATTTACCTGGGCCTGCCGCAACTGGGCCTGGTACCCGGCGCAATCGTCGCCGGGATCATCGCGCTGTCACTCAATTACGGCGCGTACCTGAGCGAAATCTTCCGCGCCGGCATCCTCGGCGTGCCCCACGGCCAACGGGAAGCCGCACTGGCCCTGGGCATGCATGACAGCGCGATCTTCTGGCACGTCACCCTGCCCCAGGCGATGCGCACCATCGTCCCGCCGGCCACCAACCAGTTCATCTCGATGCTCAAGGACTCGTCGCTGATCTCGGTGATGGGGGTGTGGGAAGTGATGTTCCTCGCGCAATCCTACGGCCGCTCGAGCTACCGCTATATCGAGATGCTCACCACCGCCGCGATCATCTACTGGGTGATGTCCCTCGGCCTGGAACTGATCCAGGCGCGCATGGAGCGCCATTACGGCAAGGGCTATGTACGGCGCGGTTGAGCCTTATTGGGCATTGCGCCGAACCTTGACCACTCCTATTTGCAAGCCAAAGGGGCGAAACACTGCATTCAAGGATTTCAGTGTCTGATTGCCCTCGTCATGCTCGATATGCACCAGGGTTCGCACAGAGATTTTGCACATTTTGGCGAACTGACTTTGATGCAGGCCAGTCACTTCGGTGCGTAAACGGCGCACCGCTTCACCCAGCGTAAGGGATCCGTCACCCAGGCCATGCTCAACGCTCTCGATCAGCAGCGCACGGGCATCCATGCTATTAGTCATGTCAGTCCCCATTGTTTGAGACGCAAGTCGAGTTTACTCAAGGGGACACTGGGGTGATTGAGCGTGACAGCGGGCAGGCCGCTTGATACCAGCATGTCCGGCAGCGCACGCAACAGGTCGGCGTCTTGTCGCAGTTGCTCAAAGCTTTGCTGCGGGTCGGCAAACTCCGCCAGCACCTCGCATACGCCCCTCCAATTGATATCTCCCGCGATTTCCAGTGCCTTGGGCCATTTGGTGGTTCGGGTAATACCCTCGGCATCCATTACCATGGGCGCCAAGTCATAGATGGGCGCCAGACGCAACGCATTGCGCTCACGGATAATCGATGTATTGCGTCCGTGGTTATCAGTATTGCCCAATACTTTATTGAGCAAGTCGCGGCGCAGGTATTCAGCAACGAGGTCAGGCACTTGCCGCTCCTGCCCTGCCGCGCGCCATTGAGCGACCAGCAGTCTGATCACTTCCAAATGATCCATGTAGCTTCCTGGCACCGTCATACCAGCCAAGGAATAGATCGATTCGACCGCCAGCCGCTTAATATCTCGTTCGCCAGACCGGCGATCAAATCGATGCATCCACAGGCTGGGTTTGTTGGCTTCTTCCAGCGCCAGCCCGTGGGTGGCGACTGTCTCCATACCAAGGGCTTGAACAGCCTTGTAGTAGTGGTACTCGCTTCTCAGGATGTCTTGATCGTTGCGGGTAGCGTGGTTACGGGAGAACTTGATGAACCAATGCTGCGCGACAGCATCGTCATCGAGAACAGCGTCCGGGTAGAGCAGGCCATCGATCCCCTGCGCCATCAACAGTTTTGGCGCTTCGCCGCCTGCGCCAGTGGCTCCGCCGATGGCCGCGCCCTGTTCATAGGCGTATTCCAGGAAGCTGTTATCCCGGTTGACCACTTCATGACGAGCAAACCCTAGCGCGACGCCACCGCTTGCTGCTTCCACGGATTCCTTGACCCGCATATTACCGACAGGCGATGGTGTGCTGCGTCCGAGCAAAAACAAATCGGCATCGATACCCTCGGGCTTTTCATTGCCTAAACGCCTCATCAAAAAACGCTTGGCTGCGCCCGCCGGAACGATGTCATGCAAAAAGGCAGGCGCTGATGGGAGCGATGCAACATCCCAATCCAGTGGATACCGGGCACTCACGGACATTGAAAAAGGTAACTGAGTGTCTTCCAAATGGTCGACAAGGTAATCCTGCAGGTAATGAAACCTGCAAGGCCCCTCAAGCCCCTTTTGAGGTTCAGGAAACTCCAGCCGCATAGCGTCACGCCAATGACCTGCAGTGAATATCTGTAGTGTCAGACTGTAAGGAAGTTCAGCTCTCATCAAACACCTGCCGAGCGAGGAAGCCTACCTGCAATATAGTGCATATACCTGTTATATGAAGGCTTATTTATGCATTAAAATGCAGTTATGGGCCTTAAATCAAACTATGGATGCAATTTAGTGCAGGTCCCATTAGCGGATCTCGGCTGATAAGCATCACAAAAAAGCAGACCCGCCAGCACACGCCTCGTTTTTTATCGCATCACAGAAGAGACATGTCCCGCACAGCAGTGACCCGTGACCTGACAGTTATCGCTGGGTCATCTCGCTAAATTTTCGGCCTCGTCAAACAGAGGTTGGAATCACATGTCACTTTTACAAAAACCAAGCGTGATGGCGGTTGCCCTGCTCGTTACGCTCGCCACTACTCAAGCCGTACATGCTCGGGGGGATATGCCGCCCGAGCAACCCGAGGCCAGGTTCAAGCCTTATTACCCACCGCTTCCGGGGTTTGAGCCGGATCCACAAGATTACGCCCCGCCGGGCCCTATTCCCGTCCCGACCCACTTCTATCTGGTATCCGGGGCCACTTCCTACAATGGCCTGCAGTTTGCCCAGGGCATCGATATCCAGTTGGCGGCGCTGCGCGACTCTGGTGGCTTGACCATCGAGCAGAAAAACCAGCTGCGTGAACTTCAATTGCTTTTGGCCAGCCAGCCCAGCGGCGAACTCGGCGCCGCCCTGGAGCAACTGGCCGGCAGCCAAAACGCCAACCTGGCCGCTGCCACACAGAAAAGCAGCGAGCAGGTCAGTGCCGGCCTGCTGTCGGCGCTGCGTGCGATGCCCGATCAGGAAGAAGGCCGTTTCTGGGTTCAGGGCTTGGGAAACCGCAGCAACTTCGCGGGCATGGAGGACGGCCAAGGGACGAAACAACGCCAGCAAGGCTTGCTGATAGGCGCCGACTGGTCGCTGGATACGGCCTGGCGAATGGGCGTCGTAGCCGGCCGTTCTTCAAGTGCCCTTAGCGGGCGACGCTTCCAGGCCGCGCTGGACAGTTGGCACCTGGGTGGTTACGCGGTGCGCCAGGATGGCCCACTGGCCCTGCGGCTGGGAGCAATTCACAGTCGCCATGACGGACAAAACCAGCGCGGCGTAGACATCGACTTTCTGAACTACAAGCAGCAACTCAAAGGGCGCTATACCGCCCAGAGCCAAAATGCCTTCGCCGAAATGGGCTACACCCTAGGCAGCGACGCTTTTAGTGCTGAACCGTTTGCAAGTATCGGCTACCAGCGTTACCAGCGCGACGCCTTCAAGGAGACCGGTGGTGACGCCGCGCTGAATGTCGGCGCCCAAACCCAGGAAAACCTCAGCAGCACCTTCGGCGTGCGCTTGGCAACAGACTACCGTTTCGACCAGCACATGAGCCTGACGCCCTACCTGGAAACGCATTGGAAACACCTCTACGGCGACGTTGGCAGCCGAGTTCGCCAATCGTCTCGACTGATGCGCCTGGACGGCATGGACGCGGCCATCAGCCACTTCACCATCCAGGGCACCCCTCTGGACCGTGACACCCTGGCATTGCGCGCCGGCCTTGATCTGGCGTTGTCGGCGCAACACACCGTCGGCCTGAGCTACACCGCACATTCAGCCAGCAGCAGCCGCGGCCAGGGGCTGATCGGCCAATGGCAGATGGTTTTTTAACCGGCACACAATAACGACCGGCCTCACACGAAGATGCTCGTACTTCTGACAATGGCCAACAACGGCGCTCGTTAAAATCCGGCCTCAACTCTGCTTGAGGTCGGAACGATATGCGAATTTCACCCACGTCTGTTTCTGTCGCGTTAGCGCAGCCTGCGCCCTCTGCCGCGCAACTATCCAAACCCGCGAACTTGCGCGACGGTGACGTACATGCCGAGACCGGCAACGCAGTCGAAGTCAACAAAGGCGGTTTTTTTCTCAACCGCGGTCGAATCACCACCGCAGACTCAAGCAGCTTCAAGCAGTCGCACAACGGTATCAGCGTAGGCGGTACCGGTGGCACGCTCATGAACCTGGGCTACATCAGCGGTGGCAGCAACGGCATAAAAACAACCCATGACGCGGTGTTGCTCAACATGGGTGAGATTACCGGCCGCAAGGGCGCGGGATTAAAGTCCAAGGGCGATGCGACCATCCTCAACTATGGTGTCATCACCGGTGCCGATACCCGGCGGCCCTACCAGGATGACGGTGACGGCGACGGTCTGGATATCGACAGAATTGCCCATATCCACAACTACGGGGTCATTAAAGGAACAGGTGCCAACGGCAAGGACAAGGGTGGCATACCCAACTCCAGCGAAGGCATTGCGATGGGCGGCGGCGCGATTTTCAACCACCGTAATGCACTAATCAGCGGTGTGCACCATGGCATCCTGGTGGACAACGGTGATTTGGGTGACGCCTATGGCGATACTCGGTTGAATAATCAGGGCAAGCTCCTGGGCCTCAATGGCTACGGCGTAAAACTTAACGGCGACTTTGACGACTTCATCATCAATGGCGGCTTGATCGCTGGCGGCAACGGCATCGCCCTGGACATGGGCGGCGGTAATGACCTCCTGATGCTTGAACGCGCAAGCCGCTTCGACGGCACGGTGGACGGCGGCAGTGGCATCAATCAGGTAATCCTGAACGATCCCGACGGCGGCCAATTCGACGGAGCGAAGCAGATGCAGCATCTGTGGGTCGCGGCAGGCACCTGGACCCTGACGGGAACTGTGGATGCAAACACCCAGGGCCAGGTGTACGACGGCGCCACATTGATCAACCGAAGCCGCATCGGTGGGTCCATGAAGATCGAGCCGGCCGGCACCTACACAGGCGGCACCGTGGGCAACCTGACTGTCGCCGGCACACTGCTGTCAGACCCGCAGGCAAGCACCCGGATCGAGAACGACCTGAAGATGAAGCACAGCTCGTCACTCATCTGCAACATTGGCGCCGACGAAACCCACAGCACGTTGACAGTCGGCAATACGGCGGCCCTCGGCGGCGCCACGCTGAACATCGAGGTGCAACATGAAAGCGACGCGCTGCTCAACCGGCAACTGCGCATCGTCAATGCCAAACGGGTAGAAGGCGAGTTCGGCAGCATCACCAGTAACCTGAAAGCCTTCACGCCAGAGCTGATCTACACCGCGACCGGCGCCTTCGTCGCGTTCAAGCGCAAGAACGCAGCCGTGGTCTAAGTGACAAATCCCAGGCAAAAAAAAGGAGGGCACCTGCCCCCCCGAGGATTAAGCGGTAGTGTCGAAGGCTAGATCAGCCTTCGATTTCAATCAGGATTTCGCCAGGGTTCACCCGGTCGCCCTTGGCCACGTGCACGGCGCTTACCTTGCCGGCAATTGCGGCCTGCACTTCGGTTTCCATCTTCATTGCTTCAGTGATCAGCACGGCCTGGCCGGCCTTGACCACGTCGCCTTCCTTGACCAGCACGTCGACGATATTGCCCGGCATCGCCGTGCTGACATGGCCAGGCTCGGTGGCGTGCTTGCGCTTGCTGCCGCCGCTGCTGACAAACTCATTGAGCGGTTCGAACACCACTTCTTCGGGCATGCCATCGATGGACAGGTAGAAGTGACGCTTGCCTTCGGCCTTCACACCGACACCGGTGATGTCGACGCGGTAGCTTTCACCGTGCACATCGATGACAAACTCGGTTGGCACGCCTTCGCCACCGGCACGGGCCACGCCACCGGCTTCCGGGATCGGCAGCAGCACTTCGGGCGCCAAGGTGCCGGCGTCGCGTTCTTCGAGGAACTTGCGGCCAATGTCCGGAAACATGGCGTAAGTCAGCACGTCTTCTTCGGACTTGGCCAACGCACCGATTTCACCGCGCAGCTTGGTCATTTCCGGCTTGAGCAGGTCGGCCGGTCGCACGTCGATCACTTCTTCGCTGCCGATGGCCTGGCGACGCAGCTTCTCGTTCACAGTGCCTGGCGCTTTGCCGTAGCCGCCTTGCAGGTAAAGCTTCACTTCGTTGGTGATGGTCTTGTAGCGCTCACCGGCCAGCACGTTGAAAAACGCCTGGGTGCCGACGATCTGCGAGGTCGGGGTGACCAGCGGTGGAAAGCCCAGGTCTTCGCGCACGCGGGGGATTTCGGCGAGCACTTCGCTCATGCGGTTCAGAGCGCCCTGCTCTTTCAACTGGTTGGCCAGATTGGAAATCATCCCGCCGGGCACCTGGTTGACTTGCACGCGGGTGTCGACGGCGGTGAATTCGCTTTCGAACTGGTGGTATTTCTTACGCACGGCGTAGAAATACAGGCCGATTTCCTGCAGCAGTTCCAGGTCCAGGCCGGTGTCGAATTCGCTGCCCTTGAGGGCGGCAACCATCGACTCGGTGCCCGGGTGGCTGGTGCCCCAGGCGAAGCTGGAGATGGCGGTGTCGATGTGGTCGGCGCCGTTTTCGATGGCCTTGAGTTGGCACATCGCGGCCAGCCCGGCGGTGTCGTGGGAGTGGATGAAAATCGGCAGGCTCTGCTCGGCTTTCAGGGCCTTGACCAGCTCTCCGGTGGCATAGGGCGTCAGCAGGCCGGCCATGTCCTTGATCGCGATGGAGTCGCAGCCCATCGATTCCAGCTGCTTGGCCTGGGCCACAAAGGCCTCGACGGTGTGCACCGGGCTGGTGGTGTAGGCGATGGTGCCCTGGGCGTGCTTGCCGGCAGCTTTGACCGCTTCGATGGCCACGCGCAGGTTACGCACGTCGTTCATGGCATCGAAGATGCGGAACACATCGATACCGTTGACGGCGGCCTTGGCGACAAACGCTTTGACCACGTCGTCGCTGTAGTGGCGATAGCCCAGCAGGTTCTGGCCGCGCAGCAGCATTTGCAGACGGGTGTTGGGCAACGCGGCGCGCAGTTGGCGCAGGCGTTCCCACGGGTCTTCTTTCAGAAAGCGTACGCAGGCGTCGAACGTCGCGCCGCCCCACACTTCCAGGGACCAGTAGCCGACTTTGTCGAGCTTGTCGCAGATCGGCAGCATGTCGTCAGTGCGCATGCGGGTCGCCAGCAACGATTGGTGAGCGTCGCGCAGGATGGTGTCGGTAACAAAGATCTTCTTGCTCATTCTTATAATCCTCACAGGCCTGCGTGGGCGGCGATGGCGGCAGCGATGGCCAGGGCCAGCTCTTCGG
>Ga0265797_10004223_pt1 | contig 22160 bp, 20 predicted proteins | sample P2T30metagenome_FD_192433 | JGI IMG/M metagenome (GOLD analysis project Ga0265797, IMG submission 192433) | Plant litter microbial communities from East Loma Ridge, Irvine, California - P2 T30 | ecosystem: Environmental > Terrestrial > Plant litter > Unclassified | place: USA: California... | reverse complement strand
CTGTGACGTCATTCTTACTCCACACAGTACTACTACACTACTAGCATTACTAATGTCCACGCGCTACGATGGCCATCGTGTTCCTCCAGATACTCTTGATAACCCGATTCCCAACCTTTCATACCAATCCAATCATCTTCCTAAACAACCTATCCGTTCCAGATTCCCACTCCCATCACTAACCATGTCACTCAAAGGCCAAACCGTCCTCATCACAGGTGCATCAATGGGCATCGGCGCAGCCATAGCCCAGCGTCTAGCCGCCGAAGATGCAACACTCATCCTCTTCGCCCGCTCAGGCGACAAGCTAAAAGCCTTGTCCGACTCTCTCAAAGCCAAGCACTCGAACCTAAAAATATTCCTATCCGTCGTCGACGTCCAAGACCACACCTCCCTCAGCACTGCCATCTCACATATAGTCCAACAAGTCTCACACATTGACGTTTTGATCAACAACGCTGGTCTTGCCATCGGTGCGCCTTCCAAGTTCCCCGACCTCCAAATACAGGACATCATTACTATGACGAACACTAATATCAATGGGTACATGTTTGCTGCGTACGCCGCATTGAATGAGGGAAAGATGAAAGAGAGGGGCAAGGGCACGATTCTCAATGTCACTAGTACAACGGGGTTGGAGGTACCGCCATTCCCGGGTGAGGCGGTGTATCATGCTAGTAAAGCTTGTCAGGAGGCTTTTACCAACGTGCTAAGGACGGAGTTGGTGGGCACGGATATCAAGGTGCTTGCGTTACGACCAGGGGTTGTGGCGACGAATTTCCATGAACAGCGGTATGTCGTACATCTCTTCTCGTACATGGTGTGGATCTCGTACATGCCGTTTCCGTGCTCTCCCACTTTTGGTCCTGCGGTGGGACTTGGAACTGACAAGGAATTTAGTGTTGGATACGACAAGGAGAGCTATGACACTTTCATGACCGGCTTCGAGCCTCTTGTTGCTCCTGACGTTGCGGAAGCGGCTGCTTTCATGCTAAGCCAGAAAGATCGGGTTAGCGTGAAGGCGTTGGATGTAGTGCCTACTGCACAGCGGAGTTTACAGGTGTTTGATCGGGAGTGGAATAGTAGAGACAAGGCGAGGAACGAGGAGACGATGAAAAATTGAAAAAGCGTGAGACCGGCGATGGGTATCATTAAGCAGGTTTAAGCTGGATACAATATGCGTAGAGCTTCATAGGTGAACGAGACTTGCATAGAGACGCTACATAAGTACCGAGACATAAAAGAGGTGTGGACCTCCTATATTGGTGAACATGACACACTACAGTTCGCTATCGCCGTACGTGAGAAATGTACATCGATTCGTATCACATAACACCACCACCACTTCTCCCATAAATCCCCTCATAGATGTAGCAAAGCCAGATCGCTGCAAATTCATCACAGCTTCTCTGCATCGTTGATGCCACCGTTTGTGATGATATATGTTGCTTCCTTCTCCGGCATGTCTGAAGCGATGCGTTAGCAGATATATGATCAAATAGCGACGCATGCTGACATACCAGGAGAGTCTTGGATCTTAGCAACACGCTCTTCACCTCGACCCTTGCGAAGCAAGATCCTTGTGGCAGAAGCGTGCGCGAGGATGTGACCACCAATGGGCTTGCGACCATCTGCACTAGCGAAGAGAGCGCTCGCTCCAGGATCGCTCTGAACTTGGTTTGTCAGGAGCACGGCGACGTTGAACTCTATGCACTGTTAGGTTGAATCGGAACCATGAGGGAAACTTTGGAGTACCTTCAGCCACATGCGTTAGCTTCGAGAGGAACTGGTTGAGCTTTTGCTGCCGCTCATTGAGCTCACCACGGCCCGTATAGTCGACACGAAAAAGAGCCATGATACTGTCGATGATGAGTAGGCGGTACTCATTGCTGACAAAGAACTCTGCGACTTTGTTGAGAAGTTCCATCTGATGCTCCGAGTTCACAGCACGCGCATAAGTGATGTTGTCTTGAGCTGAAGATTGTCAGTAGAGATACCACAGGGAGTAAGATGATACACACCAGTCTCGGGGTCTACACCGAATCGCTCTGCGATCTGGGCTATCCTCTCCGGTCGAAATGTTCCTTCAGTATCTGAGTAGGTGTGAGACGAGTTCAAAGGCAGCGATGTTCGACATACCAATGTAGGCTACCTTGCCTTCCGCACCACCCATGTCCTTCGGTAGCTGTGCGATGACAGACATGGTATGTGACAACTGGGTCTTTCCGCAGCGGAACTCTCCAAAGACCTCGCTGATGCTCATCGTCTGGAAGCCACTATGTATCGTCAGCATCGATATTTGGAACATAGACTGACACAGACACTCACCCTCCGAGCACGGCATCGAGCGCCTTACTGCCAGTAGAAATCTTGATGACACGCTTTCGCAAATGTCCGAGCTCATGAGCAGTCTGAAAGCCTCCCCCAGAAGGCTGTGCTGCACGTCAGAGATCTACACTTGAGTGTGAAGTGGACGTAGTGATGTACCTGGCACTTTGCGATGGCATCCTTGACTTTGTCGACCTTGATTTCACTGAAGCCCTTGATCTTCAGTAGATTGCGACGAGTAGCCGAATGCACTGATGCGATGGTATAGTAGCCATTTGACTTCAGCTTCGAGATATCGACAGCACCGATACCGTGCGCCTGGATCGCATCGATATCAACGATGAAACCGTCCTGTGTGTGTTCAGTCAATTTGCATCTCATCTCAGTGAGAGGAAGTCACTCACATCATTGTTCGAGTCGTCACTCGCAACCGAAGAAGCGCCCATAGTAGGTCGTGATGGTAAATGACTAGGTATAAGACGAAAGGGAGCGATACAAGGGAGAGTACGAGTGCTGCGTGTGTGAGGGACAAAGGTGGGAATGAGGGAGAGATGGTGGAAGAAGAAATAATGGGAAAGTCTGCGAAAGGCGAGACAGCGGAGGAAGGCACGATGAACGGGGGCGCTGAGGTCTGTTCCGTCTGTGTAACACTGAGGAAGGAAGGCGCAACCACCACCAACGCGACCGCCTCGCAACGAGGAGAGAGGAACACACGTGCATATTAGAAATGATGAGCTCAATTCGATTGAATCGAATATGAGAGGGGCCGAGTTGACGGCCTGGAAACTGTGACTGAGCAATGCCAGATCCAATGATGGGGATACCAGTGATGACAGCCGGTTCCTCCATACGCCGACGGCCAGGCAGAATAAGGCAGCCGTGGCCAACGCTGTTTTGTTGGGCATCATAACAGCTCTCGGGATCGTGCAGTCGAGTGGACTGTAGATGGTACTTTAGTCAGTGAAGATGAGATGAATCTCGGAAGTCAGATACTGATGTGACTGCATATATTCGAAATAGATGATACAATCTAAATCCAAGCTATGCAAGCACAGTCATGTATGAAGATAATGATAACAGACAGATGCACCGACCCAGCTCCCGACATACACACACAGTCTCCTTCACTCTTCCTCGTCCATACTACCTCCATCCCCTGGGAACAAGCTTTCGCACCAAACCACCACAGCGCCTTCCAGCTCCATAGACGAGCCTGGTTTATCCAAGCACATTCGCACTGGTAACTCTTCTGCCGAAGAAACTACCAAGCCAAATCGCTTGTATAAAAACAGGTCGCCATCCAAATCGCCAAGCCGTCGTCTGTCGAAATAATGGTAGAATGGTTGAAGTAAGGGATATAACGTTCGTGGGGTATCAGTATAAGAATCGTGAAGAACTTTTCTCATATCCATTGATGACTCGTGAATGCGTGAGATATGCCGAAATGATGCTGAGATTGGCTAGGGAAATGATCGTGATGAAGTGGTAAACCTAATGAAAGACATGGTAGTGCATGCCATAGGGGCCAGTACTGGCCACAATATTACTCATGGCGAGACTTCGGCATAGCTTGAAGTCGCCTAGGCGACAGCAGCGGTGGGAGCAGCGGCCGGGACGGGAGCAGCAGCAGCAGCGGCAGCAGCAGGCGCGGCGGCAGCGTCGCCGTTGACCTCAGCCTGAGTGCAGTCGCGGGAAATGTGGCCGGTCTCACCGCAACGGTAGCAAGTCTTGCCAGCAGTGTTCAAGGGGCCGCCGTTGGGGGCGGTGCAGTCGCGGGAGATGTGGCCTAGTTGATGTCAGGGGTTGTATGCTGGAATGTGTTCAGTCGACTCACCAAGCTTGCCGCAGGCGTAGCACTTCATAGCTTGGGCCTGGCAGTCACGGGCAAAGTGGTTAGGTCCACCGCACTTGTAGCAAGTGGCCGGGCGAGCGCCACCAGCGAAACCGCCACGGAAACCTCCTCCATAGCCGCCACGAGGAGGACCGCCAGCTCCACGACCCATTCCAGGGTTGGGGCAGTTGCGGGCAAGATGGCCAGCGATACCGCAGCTGTAGCAGCGTCCGCTGGTGCCGGCTCCACTCAGACGCAGAGTTGGGCAGTCAGCCTGGACGTGTCCGAGACCCTGGCAGTGGTAGCACTGCTTGGCTGTTCCTTGGTCAGCTCTTCATTGCTTTATCATGCAGGGTTGTATATCGCCGAAAGTGCGCGAGGGCCATTGAACGAGTCCTCGATGTGAAAACGGGTAGTGTGGATTGCAGTGACGTACTCTCGGTGGTGCGAGGATGCGGGCATCCGTTAGACTCGTGGCCTGGCTGCTTGCCTGTAGAGAGGTTAGTCCATAGTCGCAAGTGGTTTTGGGGTGGTCTTACAGTTGTAGCACAGCCTCTCAGAGGAAGAGCAAACCTCTGTATATCTCCGTCAGTCGCAAGGTCTCTCATGACCGCTGTAACAATGCTCGTGGCGGCGCATTGTAGGTACTACACTCAGAACCAACATGCGCGATGTGTCTTCTGATAGTGCAATCGCAGCGCGCGCCACGAGTCGATGCGCGGGATGGCTTACCGGCATAATGGCCAACGTTTCCGCACTTGAAGCACGCACGACGAGACAGGGAAGACATGGTGTTGTTTCTCTGGGTATATCTGGGAAGCGTATAAGTATACACTCGGTGGTTGCGTGGGTTGCGCAGGGAGTGGGTCGCGAATGAGGGGTGGTTTTGGGTGGTGTTTGCTGCGACGTCTGCTCTCCTCCGTGTTCGCTCGAGGGAGTGCGCGCGCGACTAGCAGAGCTGATAGGGCGAAAGTACCTGCTTCGTTTGCTTCTTCAATTTCCTTCACCTGCGTTCGCCAGTCAGTCGCAGATTTTTCGAGGGGCTGTCGTCGAGGGGTAAGGGAACGCGGACGAAGCACGCGCCAGGGCGGAACCTGGCGCGCACCATAGGGAAGGGGCGATTTTCGGCGGGCGCAACCTACTTGCAACTTTCCTGACCTTCCCACAGCAACTCTTCTTCAACCTCCTGCTAAATGTGGTGAGAGATTTTGGGGGATCGTGGAATGTTCGGGCAACGGGCAAAATGCATCTCTCATAGCTGTGGTCCCTGCTTCGGTTGCGCTAACGAAATGCGCAATCTGGTTCTTCCCGAGGTCGAACTGAACCATAAACAGCCCCGAATTGCATCATGCGCCGTTTCATAGAACCCGACTATGCCCTCTTCACTCTAGAAATGTCCCGTCTCCTATCATCGTGCATCAGAGGCGCTTTCATCGTACCGTGGGGGCCCTGGATTGTTTTTTGCCCCTCCGCTGCTGCCGCCAGTTTGAGAGCTGGTCATCTCCGCCCCGCATCATGACACGATTGTTGCAGTCGTACCCTGTAGCTAAGATGCAGAGTCAGCTTCCCCAATATCAGCAACCCAACGCCCTCTGTGCAGTCCGGCTATGTCAAAGGATTCGAGCAGGTGGTTGTCCCAAATATTCATATCATTCGTGTCTATCTATTATTCAATGCCAACAGTAGTGACAAGTTTTTTTTTTTTAATAATCGTGGTCGTTCGCTTGCCGTCCTCTGTCGTGCCAAAGAGTAGGTCTCGTGGCTGGAGCACGTTGCATCGAGCTTTGTAGGTCTTCTAGTCTTCAGACTCGATGACAGCAGGAGCCTTGAGGGTCTTGGTCTTAAGGAAGTCAAGGCCTTCGCCACCCTGGATGACAGTTAGCGTTCGGTTTCACAGACTAAGGGGTATCTCTGAGAACTTACGTATGAGATCAATGGTGATACTTCAATACCGGCCTCAGCGTCCTCGCTGACAACGGTGGCGCCAGCGGCCTGGACCCACTTCTTGCCCTGGGTCATGATGTCCTGCTTGCTGGTATCAGGGTCGTCCTCGCCAGTTCCGCGGGCGTTCTTCAGGGGCGAGAACTCGTCCTCACGCTTCACTTCCATGCAAGCGAATTTCTCCAGAGTCAGGAAGGGGAAGCAGTCGAAGACGAATTGCTCCAGCTTGATGCCGTTTGGCTTCTCTGGCTTAATGGTCTCACCGGTCTCGGTGTTAACGTAAGGAATCTTCTTGCGCGCAACGTGGTGAGGAAGCTTCTTTGCCCACTCTGGGATGCTCTCAAGGAACTTGTATGAGTAGTAGTGGTTGACGATGTTGGCGGCGCGGAACTTGAGTAGGCTCGAGTCCTTGGAGTCCTTGGCCTCTGCGTCTTCGGTTGAGATCTCTGAGTACTCGACAACATCTGGCTTGCCGTTCTTCTGGAGGATGAGACCGACAGACTCCTTGGCGTTGCGCTTGCGAACAACCTTGGTAGCGATATCAACGTTCTTCGACGCGGAGAAACCGATAAAGGCAGGGTCGGCGACCTTGACCAGGCAGTTGTCGACACAGTATGCGTGGATGTGCTGGATGCCACGCTTGCCCATGTCTTGTACGACACCGGACTGGATAAGAGCTTGGTAGAGACCACCGTTGCCATCGGGAGCGACGGCGACCTTTGACTTGCTCTCCAACAGGATCTTGCCCTCGTTGGAGATGCATGGCAAGACACCCTGCTCGAAAATGACAACGTTCTCCTTCTTCAAACCAAAGTAGTTGTTCTTCTCGAAGAAGTCGGCGGTAGGGCCGCGAGTAGGGCCGCTGGTCATGACGTACCACGGGATGGTAACGCTCTCCTTGTTGTGCTTCTTGGCGGCCAGCATCTCGGCCTTCTTGATCCTCTCACCCTGCAGCTGGAACAGGCTCTTCTTGCTGGGCAGTCCAATGTCGAAGCACCCCTTGGGCGCTGAGCTGCCCAGACGGGTACCCTGGCCACCAGCCATCAGCACGACAGCGACCTGGTTCTCGGCGATGAGGTCCAATCCGCTGTTGTACCATTTGTCGAGATCTTCCTGCTGGGAGGAGAGGACGGAAGATGTGGCATTTTCGGGGAGGGGCTCGAGCTTGTTCTCAGTGGCTTCGGCTTCGGCGGGGTGGAGGGCGCGCTCGGTGATTTCGTTGATGTAGTCAGGGTTGAAGTTGCTCAATTGCTCGTAGAGGGTAGCCTTCTCAGCAGTGGAGAGCTTGTCGTAGAAAGCCTGGTGTTTCTGTTAGCAAGGGAACATGAGATGGGAGCGTCTCAGAAGTCATGGCTGGGTCCAGTGAGCCACTTGGTGCTCACAATGTCCAGCGAGGTGCTCCCAGACTCGCCCACGGCAACGTTGGGGCTGCACGTACAAAAACTTGCTCTTGGCCAGCCTTCTGGTACTTGGACTTGAGCTCGTTCAGCTGCTCCTCTGATGGCTCCTTCGCCGGTGTGCCCTGAGATGCGCCCCCTGTGATGTTGAGCTTCTCGAGCGCGCTGTTGACCGTGTCCTTGATGGCGTCCATGATGATGCGGGGTATTGGTGGGGTAATTTGTGTATTAAAGAAGGATGTTGCTACTAGTTCCAAGGTGTATGCCTGAGATATACACCGAGTTTGTGGAAAAGTACGGTTTTGCTGCCTCACCGCGCCTTTATGAAGAATCGACTACAGCATAGCTCTGACGCTCGTGTTGCCCCACTCGGCGTAGGTCCCTACTGCACATGGGTAGGAACGAGCCCAGAGCCTCCCGAGATCGTCAGCGCCCGCAATTCGTCACTAATAATAGACTTTTTGTGTATTCTGTATCCTTCATTCTTCATAAGCTACAGCCATGTCGTAAAGCTACCTGTGTAACTAGTCATCGCTCATGCCGCCATGCGCAAATACAAAATTTCACCCAGATGCTTCTGGTTGCCAGCGAACGGCCAAGAACAAAATTGCCGCTCCGGCGCAATGCATGAACACCGGGCTTTCCAAAAAGCAAGCCATATGCAACTCCACAACGCCATGATGTCGTGTAACCACGTTTCTCATAATGCGGTGCATGTCATTACGCGTGTCCATTGACCTCCGCCTTCTCAGGCTCAGCAGGCTTTAGCGCTTTTTGAGGCGCTGGGTTTAGTATGCGAGTGGCATCGATCAAGCCGGCGTTGGGGTTCAGCTTGAGGCCAAAGCCTGGGAGATCAAGGGTCTTAACGTCGAGATATCCCTTGGTGGGGATGGGCTCGTTGGTAAATCTGCATCTCATTAGCAAAACATTCGGCAGATGATTGAGCGGGAACTTACAGGTTGCCGAAGACGGGCAGAACAGACTTGCCGTCCGGTGAGTTTGCGAGGTACTCTTGGAATGGCGAGTTGGCCTGAGAAACAACGAAATGGTACGAGTATGGTCCACTGGCGTGGGGCACAACAGGAATGTCGTAGGCAGCGGCCATGGCCGAGATCTTGATGAGCTCAGTCATACCTCCAACCCACATGACATCGGGCTGGAGGATGTCCAGGTTGCGGCCCTCGATGAGCTTCCTAAAGCCATATCGCGAGTACTCGTGCTCGCCCGTGGTAAACTTCATGCGAGGGTGAGCGCGCTTGATCTGCTCGAAACCATCCGAATCATCGGGTGACAAGCACTCCTCCCACCAGTTCAAGTTAAGGTGTTCGGTGGCCTTTACGACTTCGATTGTGTAGGGTACGTTCAAGCTCATGTAGCAGTCAACCATGAGAGGGAAATCTGGTCCGACGCTTTCACGGTGCTTGGTGAGGAACTCGACATTCTTCTTGAGACCCTCAACACCCTCACCAGGGCCGTAAGGCAGTGGTACCTTGGCGCCAAAGAAACCCATCTCCTTTGCTGCTGCAGGCTCAGGACCAGTGCAGTAGAAGTTGAGCCTCTCCCGGGTAGCTCCACCGAGCATCTTGTATACGGGCTCATTGCGAATGTGGCCGAGCAGATCCCAAATAGCAAGATCGATTACTGAGATGACGGCAACTGGGAGGCCTTTGCGACCATAAAACATGGACGCACGGTACATCTGCTCGAACATGTGGTTGGTATCTCTAGGATCTGGAGATAAATTAGAACTGTTACTCAATACATTATCCAACTGAGTGCTTACCTTGGCCAATCAGGAAGCGCTCGAAATGCTCAGCAACTAGCCAGCATGCTGGCGGACCTCCGAATCCAGTAGCAAAACCCTTGGTACCGTCACTGGCCTCGATTTCAACACAGAAGGATCCCAAGACATTAATGCCCCAGCTGGTTCTTGACTTGCGGTAATCTTCATACTGGCTCATGGGAGTCGAGATCTTGCTATCAATGAGCCAGTGGCCACCAGCAACATTGTGATAGTCTCCGCCGCTGCCGGGGCCTTGGGTAACGAAAGTTCGCACATGTTTGATAGTGGGAAAGGAGCGCGCTGCGCCAGAATCTGTGGAAGAAACCATTGTGAGATCAGGAAGAGTTGGTTACACTGGAGAAGCAGACGACAAAGCGTGAAGGAGGGGTAGATAAGTGCTTGGTAGCAGAGCGCAAATGTTATTTAAACGGCGGCATAACTACGTGCCAGGTTTCGTGTCTCGTTGAAGAGGGTCCCTCGGTCCATCTCGCTGCGATTTGCAACGACTGGGGGAGAATCCGTTGATACTTGGGCCAAGAAGTGGAGCGCACGCGCGTGAGCAGGCGTCGATGTGAGGCGTTCGGCACGTTGGCCGGAATGTGGACAAGGCCGAAGCATGTGTTTTTGCAGATCAGTATTGTACCGAAAAGCCAGCGGCCCACTGGAAGCCACCAATCCGGACATGCGGAGGGAGAGTAGGCCGGTAAATACGATATCTGGGGTAAGGGTCTAAAGCATGTAGGCGGGGCTGCGACGAGAGGACACCTCGGACTGACTTCTGCCGAGTTCAGCTGCACGCCCCCAATCGCATCCTCCACCATGGATACCAGTGCAGCCCACCAGCAGACGGCGAGTCCCAACGGCACTGCAAAGCTTTCCAACCACTCCCCTGGCGATGCGCAGGACTGGAGCGGCGATGAGCGCTCCAGCGACGATGAAGCCAACGACCGAAGCCAGAGCGGCACATCGAACAAGCGGAAGCGGCCGCTATCTGTAAGCTGCGAGACATGTAGTAAGTGTGATACAGCAGGACCTGAGGCATCCCATTCTTACCAAGTGTAGAGCAGCGAAAAGTCAAATGCGACCGAGGCGCGCCAGCTTGTTCCTGGTGCTTGAAAAACCACTCCGCATGCGTCAGTTGCGCTGTCGGCTCGTACCAACCCAATACTGAATCACATCCAGGTTTATCTCCCGCGCAAGAAGCCAGGTCTGCGCGCTGGCTATGGACGAGAGCTGGAATCAAGACTTGGTAAGTCGCGTGTCCTCACCACCCTGTTCTGGAGTAGCCGAGGTCTGTGATCAAGTGCATGCGAGTCTGCTGTCGCTGCTGTCAGACTTTGCGCTTCCATCATGGCAACAAAGAGGCTTTCAGACGCGTCGCAATTGTCGCGTAGCGTGGCTGAACAGGCTGCTCCTTCCGTCCGAAAGCTAGAAACTGTACACGGCAACCACCAACACAGCTGACCGTTGCGCTCCTTCCAGACAAGCTCGAAGCGCTCCTCGTCCAGCAGCAGTCGCAAATCAACCACCTCTCCAGCAGCCAGGTCGCCACTTCTGGCCCTTCACCACAAGAGGTGGCCGCGTTCCGCAGCCCGCCGGTGATACAGACACCTCACATACCGCGTCCCGAAACGGCCCTTTTCATCCAGAAGCCCACGTTTCCGTCGCAGAATGCAATACAGAACCAATATGGCAACGGAGTCACGGATCACAGGCCTACGCCCTCGGTCACGGGCAATGGTTACCAGTCCGAGGACATGAACAGCATGAGCGGTGGCATGTCTAGAGACGTCTATACCCCGTACAACGACCAGTACCAGCCGGCCATGTCGAGAAATCTCGGCCACGCAGACGCCGACTTCCCTCCCTACGATCTTCTGTATGGGCTCGTCGACCTTTTCTTCAAGCACATCAACACCTGGTGTCCTATCCTCCACCGCCAAAGCACGTTGAACTCGCTGTTCGGAGACGCAACTCTAGACGAAGCGGACCGAATCATACTACACGCTGTTGTCGCCACTACTGTCAAATTTTCTACCGACCAGCGCCTGACCGCGGAGAAGCGCACACGCTACCATAAGAGCTCCAAGGAAAAGGTCCTGCTGTATGGCATCGAAAACAGCTCCGTCAAGTCGTTGCAAGCCCTTGTCATCCTTGCCCTAGATGTTGTTGGCTGCTCCAACGGACCTCCGGGCTGGAATCTACTTGCTCTCATTACGCGCTCTGTGGTCCAGTTGGGTCTTTCGGTCGAAAGCTACTCACCTAGCGTGGCCCCGCAATTTGCGTCAATATACACTTTGCGCGCCATGACGCTCCCCGAGCCAAAAGACTGGATCGAAGAAGAAAGTCGGCGCAGACTGTTTTGGATGATCTATGTTCTGGACCGATATGCGACCGTTGCGACAGCTTTCGAGTTCGCCTTGGACGAGAAAGAGATCGACCGTCGATTGCCTTGTCGCGATGACATGTATGCGCGAAATGTTCCTGTTGAGACGCGATGGTTCCATACCTCGACGCGATCCGACTACAGTATGAACAGACCGGAGAATCTTGGCTCCTTTTCCTACTACGTCGAGATCTTGGGCATCCTCACGCGCATTCACAAGTTCCTGAAAAAGCCAGTCGATATTACGTCTTTGTCCGACGTCGAGTCGTGGCAAAGTGAGTACCGGGAGCTCGACAATGCTATTGAACAGTGGAAGTACAACCTTCCCGCAGAATTTGGAAACTCTGCGAGATTATTCGCAAAGCCAGGCATGGGACAGAATCTTGACAGTGGCTTGGTAATGCTCCATGCGGCTTTCCACACGTAAGTTTGATCCCTACCCGAGACACAAAGGATGTACTGACTTCAATAGCACGGTCATTCGCCTTCACTCTTCCGCCGCGTACCCAACCCATCGATCGCCCATCTTCACTCCGTCCTTCAGCGCTAGTCAGAGGTGTCTCAGCGCTGTCGAGAACATAACAGCCCTTTGTGCTACTGTACGTGATAACGGTTTGCTGAGCAAACTTGGCCCGCCCTTCGCGTTTTCGCTGTGGGTGGCTGCACGTGTTCTCTTGGTTCACGGATCCACAATCGACCATCGCGTCGACCAGTCAATCAATCTTCTCGTCAGCACTCTTCAAGACATGGGCCAGTACTGGGAAGTTGGTACGCGTTACGCTAGCCTTCTTGCACGCGTACTCTCTGAATACCAGGAAAGTCAGCAGACCCCTACAGGCGCGAACGGTGAACGCGTGACGCCTTCAACTGTCAAGATCCTGGCGGACATGCGACGATGTGCATTTGATCTGGATTTCCTCATCTCTCGACAGCCCAAACTCAGTAACAACCAGAACCCCAAGGTCAACACTGTTACTCCGGCTCGAACACCTGCACCAAATGAGCTGGAGTATCTTGACGTGTTCGATTTCTTCAATATGCCTCGACTACCAGTGTCGATGGATGGCTCCATGAGTTATCCTGCACCCGATGGCAATATGCAATTGCCGGATGGTGGTTTTGGGAATGAGTCGAATATCACAAATTACATGGTTGACGCAAGCTCAGATTGGTTCATGAAGCAATCCGCCTAGTGTCTGCTCTTGAGTTGTTGGGCGTACAGGAAACGGACCTGATCTAGTAAAAGTTGGTTATGTTAGTACGTAATATGGTGTTTGGGGTGATGTTCATATCGTTGCTTGTACAACCCTCATTAGTTTCAAAAGATACCCAATTTTTCTCTAACCGATCAGTGTGTTCCTCTTTGTACTGTTTAACGTTACTTGTGAGACGCTTGGCATCTTACGTCCATATAGAGTGGTGCCAACGCGGAACCGCTCATTCCGATCTCGGAACTGATCCTATCGGTGTCATCTGCATCTTCGATCAAGCATCTTGAACATCACTTTGCATGAACTTTTGTTAATCAAGGCAATACACGTATGTTGTGCCTAGCGAGATCCTAAGCGTTATCCGAGCCTCATTGCTGTAGGTCCGATTACTTTTGGACAACACGGTATAGGAATTAGTGACTATTTGCCGTCGGAATAGCTTCTTAAACTTCGGGATAGCTGTGCAAGGTACACAAATCTTACTCCGATGGCTGCAACGTATAAAAGAGACGGGTTGCTGATACTATATTAGCTTTATATCACACTTGAGCATTCTATACACAATTCCGGTTTCATTCTACCTCGATACTGGACCAAGACCTTATCGCGGACCCAAGATTCAGCAACCAGCATCGTTGAAACATCAGATCGCCAGTAATCTTGGATACTCTTTACCAAGTCGGAATCTTTCCAGAATTTCACCAAACCCATCATGACATCTCAAACAGACGACCAGCACGTCCTTGTCATGGGTGCAGGCGTCATCGGCCTTACCACGTCCCTCGTCCTGTCTCACGCCTACCCCAACGCCAAGATAACGGTGGTAGCAAAGCACTTCCCTGGAGACCGCTCCATAGAATACACGTCTCCCTGGGCTGGCGCAAATTGGTCTTCCATGGCCAACGACAACGGACCTCTAGAGAAATACGACGAGGTGACCTTTCGCCGCTTTGGCGAGCTTGTTGATGGGAAGGAAGTATTTGGATGCCAAACACTGAAGGCTGGTGAGACGAAAGGTATAGATGGAGTAAATGGGGGAGGCAATGAAGCAGGGTTGGGGAGAATGGGTATGTGGGGTGTGTTTGACGCGCCAATCGAAGAGACAGGTCTTTTGACGAAAGAGACGGGAAAGGTGTGGTACGACCAGCTAGTCGGAGGTTTGAGGAACTTGGGGGAAAGTGAGCTTCCCAAGGGCGCAACGTTTGGTCTTGATTACCCAAGCACGTTTAGGATTAATACGCAGGTATATTTACAGTGGTACGTCTCCTTTCTATCCTCCCTCGAATTGCAAGATAATTTTTTGAGGTCGGAACGCCAGAAGCTCATGTCGTACCTAGGCTCCAAGTTCAAGCCCTAAACAAAGGCATCACACTCGTCCGTCGCCACTACCCATCCGTCTCAGACGTCTTGGCCGACCACCCATCAACTACTCTCCTGATAAACTGCACCGGAATTGGCTCTCTAAACCTCTCGGACATCAAGGATACAAACCTTTACCCAACACGTGGCCAAACTTTACTAGTCGCCGAGCCTAAGAAACCAATCACTCGAATGTATGAAATGGAAAGGGTCAAGTACGACAGTGCTATCTACTTGCGTTCCCTTGGCTAGCCCCCAATGACGCTTCATGGAACTGGAGCTGACCATGTGAAACTAGGTATTTCCGCTCTCCGAAGCGGATCGATCCAACGACGACATACGTGTTCCCTCGCCCACTGGGCGGTGGCGTTATCCTAGGTGGCAGTCGACAGGAAAACGATTGGAGTGCGGAGTGGGATGAGAAACTTGGTCAAGACATCATGAAGCGATGTTGTGAGTTGTGTCCCGAGTTAGGGAAGCCGGAGGATTTGCAGATTATCGCGAAGAATGTGGGGTTGAGACGTGAGTTGTAGCAGTGGATTCATATGATCGAGAACAGTGTACTGATAACCTTTAGCTTCACGCAAGGGCGGCCCAAGGATTGAGACGGAGATGGGGAAGTGGAAAGTTCCGGTTGTGCATTGCTATGGTCATTCTGGTGCGGGCTATCAATCATCATGGGGAACCGCCGAGCGCGTCCTTGAACTCGTTCAAAAGACGCAAGCACCGAGCCCGAAGCTATGATTTAGTCATTTGTACTAGCGTTTCGGCCGATCTATGCATCGTCCCTGTAGAGACTTGAGATGAAAACGGTAGAAAAGCGATCCAAGTTACGACGAAGTAGATACAATCTCCTTCATTTGTACTGTAAATGTGTATGCACATGAAGCTTAAAGCTTTATGGTGAGGTTGTACATATCCAGACCCACTGCAACTGCCGTGACTGCTGCAATGTATGCGACCAGTATCCCCATAGACTGCAAAACAGTCATATGCAAGGTTGGAAATGTCATGTTGACCAGACCGGTCAGTAGGTTCGCTACAAGGAAGACTGCTAGACCATTGCGGTTGTAGGCATAGAGTACAGTGCTAGTAGCATCTCTACTTCTCCGAGATTCCTCCTCTTTGGTCTTGGCATTGTACAGGTTTGGAAAGAGGAAACTCTCGATGGCGTAGCAGATGGTGATCTGGTAGCTGTTGAACGAGGAGACCCAGAGGAAGTAGGGGAGGTTGGCTAGGCGTCGCGATACGGGGAGTCGCAGACCGTAATAATTGGTTGAGAAATAGAAGAGGGCTGTCCAAAATACGGAAGTCATAATCAGCTTGCCGAACGTAGATTGTTGGAGCTTAATCTGGAATGATGCGTTCTTTGCGATCGGCTGTTGTCTTGGTAGTGCGGACGCACCTAAGGACTGGCCTGCAAGAAAGATGGCGAGGTAGCCAAAGAAAGAGAAGATGCCTTCTCGGTTCTGAGAGAAGAGGTCCGTCCGTGGAGCTACCAGTATGAAGGATCCGAGCGAGGTCCAGTCTAAAGCAATCTCATATGCAGCAGCCAGAACAAAAGAAAGAACAGCATAGGACGGTACCAAGTCAAAGGCCGATTGGAAGAGAGCCGCAAATGGGGGCAAGAAACCGAGGGTGAAAAAGAAGTTCCAGTGTACACCATATTCGGTAACATGTTCAGCATAATCCAGTCCTTTGACGGAGATGAGCCGTATAGTGCCTAAGACCAGAAGAGGGATGGCATGCCTAACCGATGCCGTAAGGCGCTTCGATAGCGGCTGACGACCAGCTCCTTCCTTGAGAGAAGCCCGGACAGATACTACACCAGCCGTGAAGACGAATGATCCCACACCCATATCCATGAGCGATGTACCCCAATTCTCTACTTTTGCGAAACGCCGAGGAAAGACGCGGAAGTCGACTGCCAGAATAGCAACACACGTTATGACCATCATTGCGCCACGGTAATTCGTAATGAACGGCTTCACAGGGAGTGCGTCGAGCTTCGTGTCCTTTTCGGATTTATCGATCTTGGGTGGCCGGGGGGTATCTTTTGCCGCGACCGGCTTCTCGAAAACGCAGAGCGTGATTGCTGGTAGCAGTAGAAGGAGGTTCAGGATCCATGGTGAATGGGAGTATATGGTAGTCGCGAATAACGTGGCTCCGCAGTTGAGCAGAAAGTCAACCAAGAAGGCAGGTGGAGTATAGGGTGTGAAGAGACGCATGCGCGACTGTATGACGGTCCATAGCAGAATACTCAGCTATGCATACAGTCAGTAAGGGTCCATTGCTTGAGTAGTGGGTGTGTGTACGGTACAGGCATTGCGAGCGAGACGCTGTTAACGTCTGCCACGGAGCTTCCGGTATGTCCAGACACCCAGGCCTCCTTCATCTGCTTATATGTTTTTGCCATGATGCCAGAATGAGTGTTGGGCGAGTTGGTCGTTTATCTTGAAATGCAATGGTTGGTACATCTGACGCGTCGCGCTGGCCTCTTTACAAACGGGGAGTGGCCCAAGCGCCGATGACCTCACACATCGCGGCTTCGACACTCTTCCCTCAACATCTACATTGCACTGTCATGAATTATAGCCGAACCACTAGAGGAGATCGTTTCGATATGTCTGTTCATACTATAGAGTCATAGGGGATAGCCGCCAGGAATGCCGAAAAGAGCAGGATTGCACTTTACGTGCTTGGACTTCCTCTTTCACTGTCACTGCTCCTCTAGGAGCAAACGCGTCTGTGCACAAGAATCGGGAAATGGCAACTGTAGTAGAGATTTCAAGCGCCTTCCTGCTTCACCGTCGAACACCCCGCATACCGACACGTGCCGAACCTCTTTGCTGTGACCTCTTGACTGCTCCTTGAAACTGTCAACATATGCAAATATGACCACTACTAACAAATCAAAGATACCTAGCATTCGACCAGCTTCGGTGGGAACAAGAGGGGCATTGCCTGGACGGGCGATGTCGCCTGCAACCCGCGCGACGACGACGCCTACGGGCACTTCACGACTCCCTCGTCGCCCTCAAAGCGACAAGCCACTGCCCAGTCCGCCTATCGCGCAGGTTGTAGATCCCAACTCGCCTCCCAAGGCTTCACGCACATTAGTGGACGCTTTCACTCCGAGCCCGACCTTGAAGGAGTACCCGATTCTGCGCCCAGAGAACATTCCCCCCCGTCTGAGTTCCAAGAGGAGCTCGCTCCCAACGCGAAGCCCAGTCGCCTCTCGCTCGTTTGTTTCCACCAATGGAGACGAGGGTACTCGCGTGAAGCGACTATCCTGGCATTCGTCGGGCTCAGGTTCCAGCCCAGGAACTGGTCCTATCCTAACCATCTCTGGCGATGCAGATGCCATGATTCTAGGTCAACGCGACTCAATCCCGGCCGTACCTGCTATACCTTTGGTCCTCCCGGAGCGTACTAACCAGCCGCGGTCTTTCAGCGCTCTCACTAGCCGCATTTCCAAGGCGACAACATCCCGAGCAGAATTGACTATCACGACAGCGTCACCGGTACCAAGCACGAGAGAGTTCAAGGCAAATGGAAGTCCAGTCGTTAAGATCAGCCCCATTCGATCGATGCAGCCGCCGAGGCAGCCTAGCCTAGATGCCAACTCTCCCAGATCGCCTTCGTCAGTATATTCGACTTTCCCGGATGCCGAACGAAGTGTCTCGTCGGTATCAGACAGGTCTGCAACACCTACGCCAGAGCCCAAGTCACCTGCTCCGCCGCTTCGAGACCCACCCGAGCCGCCAGTTAGTCCTGTAGAAGTTTGCGAGGCATGTAATCTCTATCCTTTGACATGGAAATATTGACAGGCAAACTAGGAACTGCCTGAGGAGATCTCTGAGCTGACGATCACATCCGAATCCGATGAACTCCTCAGTGTGAGCAAGGTTAGAAAGACAACATCGACGCAGGGGGATGTAAGTCCCTCGCTGGGTTCGTTCGATCGTCCTGGAAACAATGTCTCGGCCCCCAACATCAGCACTGCCGAATTGAGCTCGCCATCCTTGTCTCGAGTTAAGCATTCACTCGATACGGCTCGCACCCCAGATTCTCTCAAGCCAGAGGTCTTGGGGACAGCCAGATCGATCAGCATTGATATCCCGTTGGGCTGCGGAACGCCTAAGAATCGTCCGTCGCATCGCCAGCCATACACACCTATGGTCTCATCTTCCTCTCCAGATGACACCACTCCGGAGAATCAAAACAAGAAAGCGTTAGCGACGAAAGTCAAGGCCAAACGCAGCATTCTTGGCTTATTCAGTCGCGAAAAGGCACGCGTCAAAACACCAGAGACGGCCGTTCCCAAGCAAGGATTTATGGGTGCTACACGAAGTTCGCTCGCCAAGGTCATGCGCGATTCCAAGAGTCTATCCAAGGTACATCTGCCAAGAAAGACCGAATCGAGGTCAGAGGTTAGGTCGGATCGCACGGTCAATAATAGGAGCAGCCAGACAGGCACGTTCACTGCGCCTGATAACGGCAGAGTGTCCCTGGTACACGAAGTGGTTCCTGAGAAGCGAAAAAACACAACCGAGATGCTTCACAATATGGTCGATCGCATAGAAGCGGGGCCTAAAGACTCGCCAGAGCGTCTGCGCCACGTACAGATCGCAGAGGTATGTGAAGCCCTCCGATCACGGTCTCTCATGTTGGAAGAGCTCCTCCTGACAGTACAAATCAAACAGTGCATCATACTGGCCGCTGAATACACTCGTAACGCCAACATCAGTGCTTTGGAGGCGAAGAAGAGTGCCCGCGACGCGGAACTCCATGCAGATCGTGCTGCGCTTGAGTTTGCGCGATTGAATACGCTACTTGACGGAGCAGAGATTGATGCCCGTTCTATGAAGTTCGTTAGAAGTCTGTTCACGAATGCTGCTGCTGGTGGACCTGAGGAATAGACACGCTGAGGGGTTTTGTCAATCATGCGCGTAGCACATTGAGAGTAAGTGGGAGTTCATATCTGCTATCAGGGGCCAACAGCTAATACAGGTCAGTATGTCGTAAACAGCGCTCTGTGCATTTTGCTACAGGACATGTTTGCATACTATCCAGTGTTCCTTTCGATTCATTGGTACGCTGGCCACATTTACAGTTCTATCTTGTCGGACGGGTCTGGCTCGTGTAGCTTGTCCCGAAGCGCCATGGTCTACCATACGCTTCCTTTTCATTGTCACTTCTTTCACACTAGAAGCGTACCACGACAGTACGATACAAGACGATTGCATGTTTTTGCGGTTCATGATGTTACGATTGCACGCGATCATGGACTGATACGAGGTCTGGCTCACTGTTGGCTGAAAGCACCACCTAATGTCCAGTACATGGAAGGATTGAGCATTGAGACAAGTGGTCCGACTGCACGCACGTATCGAGACCAAGGTACGACTTTGGAAGATACCCCTGTTAGATGGATCGGTTGGTTTAGAAATACAAGCTTTGTATTGTACATGTCCTTCATATCGTGATGTCATTCCTGTGAATGTGGCCATGAAGGCATCCAAGCTATCAAAGGCTGAAGCGGAGTGGGCAAAGCAATCCTTCAACATTTTGATCCAGAACACCGACCGTTCCAAAGACCTGTGCAGCAGCAACCGTCCCCATAGCAAGATGTCCTGCCCTCGAATGTCCGATGTCCAGCGGCCCAGCACAAGCACAACTAGACATGCCCGTATATCGCCTAACTTCCATATTTCACCTCTTCAATATAAGAAGACTTTCCTTACATTCCACCACCGAACATGCCGCCACCTCCACCCTGCTTTCCTTGTGCCTCTCCCTGCATCTTCTCGCTAACCTTGACGTTGACTTCGAAGAACTTGGATACGCAGCGGTCGAGGCAGACGGATTCGCCCTTGTTGAGATCGGCTTCCCGGTAGTTTGTGTCTATGCATTTGGCTGTGCAAGACTTGACGAGGCTGGGGAAAATTGACGTGTTAGTGTTCATCTTATTTGAGAGGGTCGCCGTGGGTAGACGTGCACAGTAGTGGGACGAGAATCGAGCAAATATAGAGTTGCAAGATGCGCAAGGCAGAATTTGCGAGTCCGAACTTACCGGCTGTACATGTCGCTCACCATGTCAATCTCAGCTTCCGCCTGCGCAATCTTTTGCTCCGAAGAGATTTGAGGTTTTTGACCGAAGAACATTGACATGTTGACTGATAATTTGTCTTTCTCTTTCTGTTTGTGTGGTGAAAAGGTGCGTAATTGGCGACTGTAATGGTCGTCAAATGGTTTGTTTGGGGTGAGGAAGCTTGTTAAGGTAGAGTGGCCGTGGTGATGGATTTGGACATGGGTGACGGCGGGCGATGATGTCGCGCGAGCAGGAATTTGGAGCTGGGTGCGCGTTGGGGGACGTGCGGATTGAGTGGCTCAAGTGACGCGGGACGCGGGCGGTTTTGGACTCTATTCTCATCTCTTCGTTCTGAGCATTCGCAGCGACCATGCATCGTCACAACTGCCGACAGGTGCGAAGTATAAGAAATCACAGCAATACTGGAACTGTTAGGATTATTCTTTCAATATTATTTCAATCGCTCCAATTACGCAAGTGGTACAGCACTAAAGATTATGCTCATCGCCTCATGAAGACGGCCTCCGGTTCAAGTAGACTTCCAATTACTCCAATAAACGTACTTGTACAACTTTTCTCATCTATCAATACTGCCAAGCAGATCTAACATATGTTTTTGACGTCTCATCCGCGCTGATGTGGTATTGTTGCTAGCGTATACGGCCTGTGTAGCCTGAGTGGCCTGTGATGACCTCGGACGATCATGCTCAGTACCTGACAACTCCGTGGCTGGAGGGATGCGTGGTAGAGAATGTAACGACGATGTACTACGCGTTGACGGCCGAGGATCTGAAGACACACCAGATACAGACCAAGGTCTTATGGTCGCTATCTGGCGACGTTGGCCACTCACAGGCATGTGTGTATGGAATTGTCCAGAGTCGAGCTCATATGTTGAGGACGGAACCAACAGTTCATTGACAACGGGGACGGTGGTGGGCTCGCTGACCGTATGCGACACTATAGGTCTGCGTGTTGGGGTAGCTGGTAGCTCCGAGAGTAGTGGCTGATACTTGGTGGCATGCTGACTCATATGCGATCTCTGGCTAGGAAGTTGTGATAAATCCCGACTCAACCGCGCGATGTGACTTGGTGCATGAGCTGGCTCACTTCCAGGAAGCTCGACAGCAAGACTTATATCCCCTAGTAACTCTGATAGCGTCTCAACCTTCTTCTCATGGACGACAGTAGATCCTGGCGCTAGAGCTGATATCCCGAGGTGAAATGCATGAGGATTTACAGGCCCATCCGAGTTTGTTCCACTCATGGTGTAATCGCCAGCCAGTTCAGCAAGAGCTTGGTGCCTGTCCGAATGTACGTAGGCCCGTGTGTCTTTTTGCCCTGACGGTGTAGTAGACATGTAATCATACGCCTTCTCCATTGACAGCCGTGAACTTACGCGCCGCAGACTATCGGCGTTGAGATACTGCTTGGTATCTCCTTGAGATGGTTGCGAAGGAGGACTATATTGTCCTACCGATGTATAAAGAGGAGGCGGGCTGTTTGGTAGGCTTGGAGGTGATGAGTATCCCTTGTTGAGTGTGTTGTAGCCCAACGTGGCGTTGTCTGACTTGGCTTCCCTCTTATCGCTCAGTAAATGCGAAGCCGACTTTACGGGATCTGTGGTCCATATGTCTTGCGCGAACAATGCTTCGGTAAGGAGGGAGGTATTGTTCGTTGGCCCAGTCTTATCAGCAGCATCGCGCCAGACAGTCTGGGACTTGTCTTCCATGGCCATCTTGATTGCCATGTCCATTTTATGCCCACTGGTCACTCTTTGATGTCTCGATACGATGTCATCAAAGTAGGTCGTGTTCTGGTATGTCGGTA
>Ga0265797_10004222_pt1 | contig 22160 bp, 13 predicted proteins | sample P2T30metagenome_FD_192433 | JGI IMG/M metagenome (GOLD analysis project Ga0265797, IMG submission 192433) | Plant litter microbial communities from East Loma Ridge, Irvine, California - P2 T30 | ecosystem: Environmental > Terrestrial > Plant litter > Unclassified | place: USA: California... | reverse complement strand
CTGTTAGCTTCGGTTTCTGGTCTGGCGAGGAGTCTGGTCTTCTCGGCTCTACCTTTTTCGTTGAAAGCCTGTCTCCCGAGGCAGCTCTTGATGTCCGCGCTTACCTCAACTTTGACATGATTGCGTCTCCCAACTATGTTCATCAGATCTACGACGGTGACGGCAGTGCTTACGGTCTGAGCGGCCCCGCTGGAAGTGACGACATTGAGGCCTTCTTCGCGGGATACTTCAAGGATCTCAACATTCCCAGCAACGAAACCGAATTCAACGGCCGTTCTGACTACGGTCCTTTCCTTGACGCCAACATTCCTGCTGGAGGCACAACCACCGGTGCTGATGAGGTCAAGACTGTCGAGGAGCAGGCTATCTGGGGTGGCGTTGCCGGAGAGATCCTTGACCAGAACTACCACCAGGCTGCTGACAATGTCACCAACCTTAACGAGGAGGCTTGGCTTCTACACTCCCGCGGTATTGCTGCCGCTGTTGCTCATTACGCTACCTCTTGGGAGGGAATTCCCGAGCGTGTGCCTGCTAACGGCACTGCGAAGAGGAGCGTTCGCGAGCCTGTCGTCCGAAAGGGTGTCAAGGGCGGAAAGGTCACTCTTAAGCTTTTGTAAGTTTAAGGTGATTGCACTTTGTATATAGTGAATGATGATGAGACCGATGATAAAACGAATAATATATTTTGATCACACACATTTACCTTCCCTTGATCATGAGTGATGTATTCGTGCTAGCCCCGCTGGCTTTCTAGGCACTATCTTGATGTTGCGCTGAGCTTACTACTTCCTCAGCCGCCAATGCGGCGTATTCCATACGCACGCGAATTCTGCACAGCCCCATATGAATCGGCTAAGCGGCTCGCGAAAGCTTCTCACCGCGACACCGCGGCTGAGCGCACGCGTGTGGAAATGAGGCTTATTGTGATCAGCTGAAGTGCAGATAATGGAGCGCCTAGTTTGGTATATGTATCTTAAATGAGACGCGTTCGCGTCGTGGTTGATAGTTCCGCGAACCCTTAGAAGAGAACAACAACAGTTGATAGCACTGCGTTCCACGCGACACAAAACATATTCAATTTACGACAAGGATTGGGTACGACAGAGGCGATTTTCCACTGATTCTGAGTGAGTCACTTACTCAATAGTCTGAGGTCATCAATCGTTCTGAGAGTTGTTTTGGGCGTCGACGTACCAAAACAAAGGGTTGCCTGAACGAGGCTGTGCGAGCCGCAACGCCTTTCAAATTACCGCGCTTTCAAGCTCGCATACATCTGATCGTGGTCTGCTTCAACTCTCGAGATTCGCACGTTACCACAAGACCCGTTGATTGAGAAGAGAAAAGAGACGAAGAAGATCGCAGCCATGGATACCGCATCGCATGCATACGAGGCCTTTCCAACCTTCGATACATATTCCGCCCCCACAACCCCACAGCACGATCACGATGCACCGATACCCACAACTTCAGACATCACAGCGACAACATTCGAGCCCTTCTCCCTCCAGTACGAAGGCCCCCTCTACACAGAGATAAACATTCCACTCCCCCACATCCCAGCACCACCAACAACCTCGTCCGCATCACCACGCCTATCCACATCCGCCGCCTCATGTACATCGGACACGACAACTGAGAAACGACGAGGACGTTCCCGAACCCTCTCTTCCCTCTCCCCCTTCCGACATCGCTCCTCCTCATCTGCTTCAAACCCCATTTCCTCACCCACATCCCCCACACTTTCTCCTTCCAGGAACAGTGAAGAGTGGCCGCGGATCCGACGAGACATTGTAAAATCCCGTGAAGTAAACGCGATGATGAATCTACGGCACCAGAGTAAAAGGGGCAGGAGCGGGACTATTGATGCGCTTGCTGTTGTTCCTGCTGTTCTGGTGCTAAGCGCGGAATTGTTTACGCCTGAGGAGGAGAATGGAAGGGGTGGGAGGGAAGGGAGAAAAGATAGTGGAGTGGGGAGGTGGGAGGATGGAATCAGGTGAAATGGCTTCTGATCTGAATTGAAGTGCTTGTTTGAATGTGTACGTGCAGTACGGACAGGTACATGGTAGAGGGGAGGTGGTTGGCGCAACGACCTGACATGGCTTGCTTTGGCTACGGATACCAGGGTACTGGTAAACCGCTTGCATGTGGATATGCAGCGGACCTTGCCTGACACACTTTGAGGAGGATTAATAGGATATTATACCAGTGGTATGGGATCAATCGGGAGTATCGAGGTCGCAGCCGTAGTCGCCATGTTACGCTATGGCGACCTCGACAAAGCTATGAAGCTGGTGTGTATGAGCATTGTAATGAGTGAAAGAAGAAAGACTGAAATGTGTGAATGGCCGTTAAACATTGTTGCTAGATAGCCGTGTATAGCAATAACCTATGTTGGTGTTTGTCTGACGACGTATCTTGAGGATTTGATTCGACGAGGATGACGTATCTTCGGCACGTTCGCTAAGCTGCGAGTATAGTGGACGCTTGGTGACGGCTAAAGACAACGGAAGGGCGCAAGGTAACGCATTGGGTGACCGCTGCAGGACACATTCCGTGGATGACCGGATGCAAGTTGAGGATTTGGGAACCATGTATGGACATCCGAAAGCGCCTTCCTAGGTAGTAGTCGGGTGGGCACGTGAGGGAGCCGACTTCGGTAGGCGCTACCGGACCCTTCCCTTGGTCCAGGGAAGCGGCCATTGAGGATGGCGCAATTACTGACCGCCAACCAGTACATGTGAAACGGCTACGGTGGGCGATAAAGGCGAGTATAGCTCGCGTGGAACCTGAGTCATTGCATCCGGTGTGCTTGCTGTGGCATGCAATGCAGACTGCAGCCATTGCATGCTCTAGAAGCATTCCAGCGGCTGTGAGAAGCGTGGGAAAAGCGACATGGGTTCGGCAGAAAAAGTTGCAACCGCCGAAAGAAGCGAAAACCTCTCTGGCCCGTGACGACAGAACCATTCATCTTTCATCATGCTGCCCAATTCCTGAGCGCTGACTGCTCCACCCAGCCATTACCAGGGCGGAAACCTTAAATTCGACTAAATCTTTTCCCTCTATCGATAAGAGGAATTTCTCCGCGAAAGGCTCCCTCCTTCACTAATCTCTTCTTGCTATACTGCCCGCCGCGAAGTAACGGACCACCTCCCCACACCACCACCTCCACCAGCCGTCGTCATGAGGAACATCGTGGTACTGGGCGGAAGCTCTCACCCGCAGCTCACCGAGTAGGTCGCAGTCGAACGCGCTTGCGGCCCCAACTAACTGGCGATAGGACTATCTGCAACCACCTCGGCATACCCAAGGCCAAGGTGCTTCTTGACAAGTTCAAGGGCGGCGAGACGCGCGTTGAGATTGAGGAGAGTGTGCGAGGAAAGGATGTCTTCATCATCCAGTCTGGCGGCGGTAAAGGTACGAAGCTCTCCGGCGCATTATCCTCCTAGCCATAGTGGTACTGCAGCGCACCTGGGACGGAACACGACGCCCGCGTGCCATTTTGATCTCTCGAGAACCCCGCTAATGCTCGTGTTGCGCGCAGTCAACGACCATCTGATGGAGTAGGCCCATCCTCATGGTGTAGTTGAGTGAAGTGCCTGACCGTCCGACAGACTTCTCATTACCATCTCCGCCTGCCGTACCGCCTCTGCGAAGCGCATCACCGCCGTCCTTCCGCTCTTTCCCTACTCACGACAGTCGGACATTCCATACAACAAGACTGGCGCGCCTCTTTCCAAGGTGCCTGGGCGCTCGAGGACCGGCACATACACGTTCGACTCGCGACCGCAGACGCCCTTCCCAGGCCAGGCTGAAAGCGCCGGCATAACCAATGGCTCTGCAGCGCTGCACCACCAGCTCAGTAGGATGAAGATGGATGAGCGCAACGGCGGCCATGCCAACGGGAACCCCACAAGCCCCGTCAAGCAGAACGGCATCAAGCGTTCCGAGACGGTCGACTCGGGCAAGTCGGACAAATCCGACAAGTCTGCCTACTTCGACGTTGGCAAGGAAGCCAATGGCGCCAACGGCACGGCTGCCCCAACCCCAGGTCTCCTTACGCGCGCACCCACAACCACCAAGCCTCCTGCTTTCGAGCCCCAGGTCGGATACCGCCAATGGGTTGCTCAAGCCGGTACCTTGATCGCGGACCTGTTGACCTGCGCTGGCGCTGACCATGTCATCACCATGGATCTCCACGGTAGGATACATGTTGTCTAGGTACAAGACAACGCGCTGACAGACTGCTAGATCCACAGTACCAGGGCTTCTTCGATATCCCCGTGGACAACCTCTATGGCCGTCACCTCCTCCGCAAATACATCCAGTTCAACATCCCCAACTACCAACAAGCTGTTGTAGTCTCCCCTGATGCTGGAGGTGCGAAGCGCGCAACCGCCATCGCCGACGCTCTCGGCATGCCTTTTGCCCTGATTCACAAGGAGCGCCGCCCCACACAGATCAACGACCGGCAAAACGCGACCATGATGTTGGTTGGAGACGTCCGCGAGCGCACAACCATCCTGGTTGATGATTTGGCGGATACGTCCAACACCATTACTCGCGCGGCGAAGCTCCTGAAGAAAGAGGGCGCTACAGAGGTGATAGCCCTCATTACACACGGTATTCTGAGCGGAGATGCCATTGAGCGTATCAACCAGAGTGCTCTAGACAAGGTCATTGTGACCAACACGGTGCCCCAGGAGGACCACAAGAGCAAGTGCCCCAAGCTGGAGGTTCTCGAGGTCGGCAATGTCTTTGCTGAGGTAAGATCAAATTCCATGAAAAATAGCTTTGGAAGTATATGCTAACAATCTTCTAGGCCATCCGACGTGTTCACCATGGCGAGAGCATTAGCGTGCTTTTCGACTACAGTTAGTATCTGTACTCATCGAGTATCCGTTTCCTCGGACACCGTACCATTAGTCCCGCTATGCTACGCTCACTTCCTGCTTCCGAAAACACGTGTGAGAGATAGGGCAATGTGGTTCGAATGGGACTAGTCTGTTGCTAGAGAGATGCTACAACCTTCTGTTGATTACGAAAGTGATACGGATATGGATGTGGTGTTTCTGCTCTTGCATTCTCTTTATGTCCTGTTTATAGACTGCTGAGGAGCAGTATATCAAGTACCTGAACGTTGCATTATAGGCATACGTGCATGGGCTGGCGTTGGGTGGGTAGGCTGTTCTTTACTACAAAAACTTGCCTAGTTTTATGGACTGTGTGTGCTTTTCCTAGTCCAGATCACATTCAGAATAGAGTGCCCATTTGGTGTTTTTACATCATTCATGCGGAGATGGTGCCCATGGAAGCGGTGTTAGCATTGCCATCACTTTTGCTTCCTTACTGTTGTATGTCATTCGTGTAGGATTTTGGACGACCGCAGTCTCTTCAGACTCTGCTTCCAGGATTACGTGACACACGTTGAGATGAAGTACATCATATTACATTATATTAGAGGTCCTTGTCTACATATAGCAAGGCATTCGCCTATAGGGGTATATCTAATACGGCTAAACTCACGAGATTATGACAGAATGGCAGCATGCTTGCAAAAAGTAGAAGCCTTTAGACGCTGAACAGGGGTATATCGCACTCGTCACTTCGTCCATCAAGTACCTTACTCATTCAGCTTCGTCCTAGCCCTCCGGTCCCTCGCACTTCTCCCTCCGCCTACTGTGTGCCCAGCCGCCGCACCCTGCGTCGATGCACTTCCGCGCCGACTTGCTGTGTACCCACTAATCATACTCGATGTAGCGCTTGGTCTTCGATGCGTGCTCGCTATACTGCTGTCTCGCGTTCCATTCATGGAAAGTACGAGATGCACTCGCGACGGTGGTGAGATAGGATGGTCGTTGACGTAGAAGCCGCCCGTGCCATCTTCGGTGATTTTGGTAGGAACTGCAGTAAGCTTGTTCCGTTGCTCAGTATGGTCAGGAGAGATTGGTCGCGCATTAACTTCTTCCACATGGCCTGCTTCGAGATCAATGTCGACAGTGCCGTCATTTGCAGTACGTAGAACTGCAGGGGCAAAGTCGTGAGGTGATATGGCTTCTTCGAGCAAGTCTTTATCGGCGAATCCGGACATGTCACTGAGGGCTGGCGATTTGGTTTGCGTGATGTTTGAGGGGGTCAAAGTCATGCTCTTACTTCCAATGGTGTTGTTCGGTGAGCGCTTCGTCCCTGTACGTGCGCCCGTTGTCGCAGACTGTTGGTGGAGTAGCTGTGCTGTCTTCCGACCTCCTGCTGTGCGTGGAGAGTGATAGGACCACGGGGGTGGATTTCCTTCGTCGAAATTGCCGAGCTCGAAAAGTTCTCTCAATATTGTCCAAGTAAATGGTAGATTGGCAACGAGAATGGCAGTTGACGACTCTCGAACATACCAGTAAATCCAAGTTGCCTTGTACGGGTTGCTGAAAGAGTAGTAGCTGTTCATGATGCTTGCAGCTACCACGAAGAGACCCAGAGAGAAGATGCCGCACAGGATTATCTTTCTCTTCATAGGAAGGAGCGATCGGATGAGCATTTGCAATGCAATGCACAGCATGATCAAGTCCGAGGATATGTTGAAGACAGCCTTAGTGATGCGGTGATGAACCAAGGCATTGCACTGGAATGAACTGGTCGGCACTGCATAATACTCCGAGAAAGGTCTACACCAAGCTGAAAAGTAGAGGACTTCTATGACCACAAATCCGAGTGCTGTGTAAACCGCGAGAATCTTGATGGCGATGTTTTCGTTGCGAAGAGCTGTCCGTGTTATGCGATGATACATGATCAGAAGACATGCTTTGCACGCCCAGATCACAGCGATGTGCATCTGCTCTACAACAACCACGAGCTTGCTCCCGAATCTTCGTCTCGATAGTTCGTCCACGGTGAGTGCGCTGAAGTCGAAATTTTCGGGTTCAAGGTTTGATTGGACCTTTAGCCATCGGTTTGCAAGTACAATCATAACCGTGTAAGCGCCGGTGACGAAGAGACCCATCGTCCAGTCATCGAACTGGAGACCTTTGACAGATCGGAACAACATCTTCCGTGAAATTCTGTATGGCAATTCCGTCAGAAAGTGGACTAATACGTTACAACGAAAATGTAATTCCCATAATGCTAGCCCTGAGGCGCGAGCGAGTAGAGAGTGAAGCGACCGACAAGAGCAATGCGCCCAGGACGCCACAGCCTCGCCCGCCAGCGCATCGCGTGCTAAGCCTTGTTCTTGATAGCAAGGACGCCTCTCGCATGTGAAAGAATGGCATTGTTTGTAGAAGATGCACTCACAATCTTGCTCCGATCATACATACAGCACACGTATACCAGATCCATGATTCCTGATTGAACGGTAATGGCATTGTCGAGTTGCAATGCGGTCAAGCCGCTGACGCCAGTGTCGCTATCCGTTAGGCCGCTTGAGGTTTAGAAGGCGAGATCGACGAAGGGTCATGTTGTATGGGAACACGATTATCGAAGCGCATCCAGAGCAGGAAGAGGGTGTTAATTATCAAGGGACAGAAGTGGACAGAGAAGAGGGTGTAGATACACACCGACAAAAAACAAGGAGGAAAGAAAAGAAAGCTGACAATGTCGCGATAGAAGGACAAGGTTGGAGGCTAACCTCTATAGCTTGCAGCTGATGCACACGGCAGTCTTCCGTTTGCAGCCAGCCGCCCCTCAGCTCAACCCAGGGCTTATCTTGGAGTATCTGCCGCGCCTGAGCCTGCTGGAGGTCCCGCGTGGGGTCGCCGATACTTGACCCTGGTAACATCTCGGACCAATTGTGCCTGGCGGATGTGAAGGTTGCGGCTAGGCATTACTTTTGCGGGGTTCCGCGCGCCTGTCATGTACACTTTGAGCCACTGCGCATCCGGACGTCCAGAAAGTCCATGGTATACCCTCTGATGCATACAGAAGTGGCATGCCCATTTAGATGCGTTGTAGTTATCACAGTTGTAGATGACGCGGGCAGTGAAAGCTGCCTGCAGCCCGCGAGTTGAGGCTGTGCCTGCAAGGTGCGTCATCACGCCCAAGGCTGACAGCCACAACGTACTGTCAGCGGTGCAAAGCTAATCTGGTGTGAGATGAGATGGGTGTAGCTGTCAAAGGCGGTAAATGAGCGTTAATGCGCGTACACGCGATGCGAATGTTGAGTTGATGTTTGCATTTGCCGCTGGCCCTGGGCGAGTGGTTGTACGGGGAAAGAGGAGTGAACTGCAGGCGGGAACTCGGGAAGTCGCCATTAGCGTAGCGCAACCGGCTGCGCACCGTTCAACTCACGTCTTCCAACTTCCTACACACCAACTAGTCTGATCCCTTGAATAAGAAAAGACATCGGGGAACAGCTCCGTGCGACGCCATCAAATGAGAATGCTACGCAGTCCTCCGAACAAACGCCTCCACTATGGATTATTCCGTGAATTCGCTTAAGAACGCCACTTCGAACTGATATCGCAGTTCGCTCTAAGTCAGGTGTTGGTGTTAGCGAACAGCAAGCGGAAAAGACAAGAGACGATTTACAGGTTGCACAGACCTTTGTGGTCGAGAAATTGCGGTCTGGTGCACGTTGAAGATACTACAGAGATGCATGACGAGCATGTCCGAGTACTCAAAGCTTGCACACGGAGCGAGATGTGCCTCAGCCTAGAAGATTTCGTCGTCAGAAGGCCCATCCACTGGCCTGTGTAGCAGCCGAGCCATTCTGGAAGAACTTAGGACATATTCCAGAAACAGACGATCGCAAACACTCACCGTCATCTTCTTCACAAGCACCGTCTGGGTCACAGTGCCATGCTTCCCACCCGAAAGGAACAAATCGCGCTTCCGCTTCTGCTCCGTGGGATGAACCATTGGCGCGGAGATACGTTCCGATGCTGAGAGATTGCATGTCCACTGCCATTGCTTCTGGGAGAGGGGTATAGGCAGAATGCAGCGGTGATCACCTACTGCTATCGCTGTAGTAAGTAAATTGGCGATGCGACCTTCGAGAGAGTCCATACCCTCCATTCTGACGATGGTGATCACTTTGTTCTTCCTTCGTCATCAATATAGAGCTCTGATCATTCACGTTCGGCTTATTTGTCACCGTTGTCTTCTTAGTGTCGTAATTGATATGTCGTAGCAATCTTTATGGAGCAGTAAGTGACATTACAAGGTTCGTTTTCTACCGTATACGGTGTGGATAAACACACAAGTATACGTAGCAATACTCCACTTAGATCTCCGAGTCGATGTGCAGACTTTCCATGCACACCAAGCTTCTGAGAAAGTGCGCGCTCACCATTTATGCTGGCAGGGCCGTTGATATGTTCTTCACTTTCTGCTGCTGTTCTGATAGCTCTGTGCAAATAAGTCACCCTCACCATCAGACTCACCTTCTTCTGTGTACTCGTCCTCATCCTTGACTCGTCCCAGAGTACAGCTGGAACCCTCCGACCGTCTTAGTGTGTGACTAGACGTCTCACTTCCCTCCCCTTGACTCTCTTCACCTCCTTCATACCCACTGTCAAACGGACGCTCGGTGTCATCTACCTCAGTGTTCTCCTCCTTTTCGGCGGATGATTTGTCATGCATATACTGTGCTTCCTTCTCATCAGCTACCAGTGTAGAGCTGGATCTGTCTGATCGGACTGCAGTTTGGCTTGAGCTTGATGATGAACTGTGCCTACCACTGTGGCGAATTAGAGAATTGACGTCGTCGGACTTGCGTTCGACTGGCTTCATCTCGCCGTAATATGTCCCTTGAAGCTTTGTATTGTGCGTTGCACCGAAGAACTCGTTTTGGTGCTCTGTAGGTTCTATGGTGTAGCTGAAGTCTTGGCGCAAGACTGGAATATGTTCTGTTTCTGATGTTTGAAGTGCTTTCGTCTAGGGGATCTGGGCGACGAGAAGAGCGGAGGGATCAAGTGTCTTGATTGTGACTTGCTAGACAATACTTGTTGTCACAATCGAGTGTAAAAATGATGAGGTTGTAAAGGCTCTGGGTGAGTTCGAGGTAGTGCTGTGCTGGCCACGGAATGCTGCGAGATGGATCGTGATTTGCTTTCTGGATTTGCTTTTTGAGCATGAGGAGCTTGTTTGTGGTTTGTGTTGGCAACCGGTAGGCGTTGGTTTGGTTGTGGAAGATGATTGAATGTGCGCAATATATACGGAGGTAACATTACAAGATCAGACAGTGTCTGAGACCTGAGATTCGGAATGTGAGACCAGAGGTACCAGAAAAGTTACCATAGGGAAAATTGGCTTGTGGCAGCGAGGTATTAACAGCGACGTTGCTTTTCAACCCTTCGATGTCGAGCGTGCCAGAGGACTTTTAGAAAGCGGCATAGTATCGTCTCGTGCGACACAGGTCTCAAATTAAAGCGAGAGGTATATTGACGTGAAAGACTGTTGTGTAGAAGTGTGTTGGGTTGGGAGGATGTTCCTATACAAGCAGTACACTAGTGGGTGCGGCAAGCACCAGTAACAATACATGAGATGGCACATTCTCATCAATCACTAGGTATTTCGGATATCGCGACTAGCTACTTTGTCTCGGCATAGGAAGCGAGCACAAGGTCTGTATACCTTAACAAGAAGTAGAACAAAACCCTAGATAGTGTACAAATACCTCGGGTTATCCTCGCCCATTTCCGCAATCTCCTCCTCAGTCTTCCCCTCGATCCTCCAATCCTCTTTACCAGAAAGCTTGCGTTGGTTCTTCATCCGGAAGTAGAGATGCAGTGCAACATAGATGGCGATACCAAGCGCCAGCAGTCCGATGGTCGCACCGTAGCCAGCAGTAAACTGAGGAGCATCTTCGGCGGCGTACAAGAAAGGCGCCACAACACCTGAGCAGTTACCGATGGTGATTTGCATACCGCTGGCAAAGGCTCGCTTTCCATATCGCGGGTTGTTCACGCCAATCCAGGAGAAGGCGATACCGGTGGCTACCCATAAACCGAGCGCGACGATGAAGCAGCCGGCGAAGCTGAGACCAAGTCCCTACGCCTCCGTTAGTACAATAGATTCAGACTCGAAGCATTCGGGTACTTACTTTGTTAGCGATGAGGAAGATATATCCAATCATGCTGACAGCAAGCCCAGCGATGCAGAACAAGCCTCGATTTTGAGTCTTGTCACTGTAGTAGGCCCCCGCGACGTAGGTGATGAACCCGGCAATATATACAGGAATGGTCAAAGCCTGAACCACCTGGCGATTCCACCCGCCTCCAAGGCCATTGATAATAGTGGGTAGGAACACGGAGAAGCTGTAAAGCATGCCAAGCCCAACAAATTGAGCGACGGCGTAGGCGTATACCTTCCAGTCTTTTACACCCTTCATAACGTCTTCTTTCAGTAACTCTTGACCGGCTGTCGTCTGGCCAATCTCCCTCATGCGAAGCAAGACTAGGTTTCGTCGGTCTTCTTCGGTCAAAAAACTCGCGGTCTCTGGGCTGTTCGGAAGGACAAAAGGTACAGCAATGGCGGTTAGGACGGTTGGGATACCATTAATGACAATGATCCAGCGCCTAAAAGCGACGTGTGCGAAGTCAGTGTGTGTCTCACATGCAGTTCGTACAGGGACATTTCTTACCATCCATTCCAACCACCTACGCCATCCATCTCACCGATAGCATACGCAACGACACCCTACGTCCGTTAGCCTCATTCATTGGATGCGAACAGGCTGCACTCACTCCTAGTCCACCTGCTAGTGCAGATGTGCCATAAAACCACGCTTGCCTCAGACTGACGTTGCGCCGATTGTAGAACATACTCAAGTAGAGAATGACACCCGGAAACAGACCTGCTTCGAACATGCCTAGGAGGAGGCGACAAGCTACGAGCCCAGCAAAGTTGGTGACGAAGGCTGAGAACGTGGCTACTAAGCCCCACAGAAACATCAGACCGGCTAGGTACCGCGCCGGCTTCATTCGCTTCAAGATGAGGTTCGAAGGTGTCTCGAATATGACGTAGGTGACGAATAGAATAGATACTGCGATCTGGAATTGGTTGGTGTTTGGGTCCATACCAAGATCTGCCTCCATTTCGTAAAGACGAGCATTGCCAATGTTGACTACAGGATCATCAGTCGAGGTCTGAAGATGAGTAATACATACAGACCTCGGTCCATGAAGTTCATCAAGTAGATCCAGCAGATCATGGGTACGATGCGAATGTCCAGCTTTCTCAGTAGTCTTGCTTCAGTGGCTGCATCAATCTCGACCATTGATCCATTTTGTTCGACATCCTCTACCTTGAGAGGCGGGGTTGGCGATATGTCAGAGCCTTTCTCGTCCTTGAACTCTGGTCCATCGACCACGGAGTCTTGGGCGTGGTTGTTCATGCTGCAAATGCAATGAACGTCAACTTTATCGCTTGTAAGTTGAAGTGGAGAGTAGCTTCCGACAGAGAGGTAGAGTTGCGGCGATCGTCGTTGACGGTGCCAAAAGAACTGGAACCAGTCTTGGACTTTATAATCCGAACACCTGGGGAAGTCGCACCGGCCCCATGGGGATTATGGGGGTGCCATGATCTTAGCATCCGGAGACGCGCCGTTGACAATCGATCAGGCAGAAAGACCGAAGCGCATTTCATAATCTCATCGCTGAAGTGCCGATAACCGTTCTTCCGTCCTGGCATGCTTGGACGCTTTCCGCTGCGGTGCTTCCAAGCTTTCTTTGATCATGATGGTTGACCAAGATCTTCGACTTCTTGGGATCTAAACTGAGTTTGGCAAGGACGAGTGTGGATCGCTTCAATGCGACCAGGTCCCTGGTAGGAATAGATTCACGTCGTCTACGTTACACCATCACACCGTTGATGTGTGCTCAAACAGTAGTCGCAACCCTGGATACTGTACCGGTTAGTGCTATGCATCTATTGTACATAGCCTACACGTACTCAAACGAGATCCCTGACCTACAGCTTCTTCGTCACATCGAAGCTCTTTACGCCCAAAGAATTGTCTTACTTCATCACAGTATGAACTGAAGCTTTCCATAGAGTGTTAGGATCTGAATAACAGGTAGAGCGGCCTCGGAGATTCTCGTCGTCATGTGTACACATGCTGAGGACCCGCATCTCTTGGAGCCCGGGATATGAACAAGCTATGATTCGACCGGAGAGCGCTATCAACTTGGTGAAGAGTGCCTAGTCCGAGAGATCGCACACGAATGCTGCGTTCCTTTACTCCGCAGTTGTTGTTGTTGTCATGTCGAATTCCAAGTCGCCAAGTGCTTAGCTTACGTTCATGCCCTTGGCAGGCTCATGTGCTATGCACAGGAGTGATCCTTTGCGCGTTCGACGTTGCTCATGAAACGAGGCAGTAGCGAAATAGCGAGCATTCTCGCCGGGTTTGTGTCTGGCGATATACCAATTACTCTGTAGAGACTTCATGATAAGTTCTTGCGCGACGTGAGGCGCCTTGATGGCCCATCATTGTCGTTGCCCAGCCGGGTCCATCGGTGATAATGTACATCGCTCTCGCGTATCAACGCGTTGATTCGAGGTCAAGGGTTGAAACATTGCAGCCGTGCTGCGCCTCGTGCGGAAAGATGATGCTTGGTACGGTGCGCTTTCGCATTCTCATAACGAAGCACGCTTGGTGTGCAGAGCGGGCAAAAGGATGCAAAAGATGGCCAAGCGCCAAACAAGTGCCCAGCGTCTTGAATATGAGTAGTTATATGGCGCCGCTGACGATGATGATGGTGGCGGGCGATGAATTATATGGAGGCGGAAGCTGATGGTAAATGGGATGAGGGCAGGGACAGCGCGTCTTGGAAGGCGCGTCCGCTTAGTCACTGCACCCTAGGCTTCACAGCAGTAGAGCACACCACGATCTGGAAGCACGATGCTAAGCTATCAAGACTGCCAACTTAGACTCAAGGCACCGATTGACCGGTACAACTCCACGTGGAGATCCCTGCCTGCCATGCGTCCGTTGCACAGAACCCGTTGGAATGGCAACGACACAAGGGAAAAGAGGGGAAAAGGAACGTGGCACTCTCTATTGCTTCCGTACTGCCACCAGCGCTCGGACTAGTTCCTCCGTCACCTTCACACCAGTTTGAATATCCTCCTTGGACTCAAGTTGAGGCACATGGAAGAAGACATTGTCCCGCTTGCTGGTACGCTTCTGCATCTCGAGTAGGCTGATGTAGTAGTTGAAACCACACACATACGAGCCCACATCATCGCTGAGTCTTACCTCGATAGCTTTTCTTGATTTGCCTTTGCCTTTGACCTTGACATTCTCTGGCGCAGCTGCCGGGGTTGAGAGGCTGAGAGAATAGCAAGCTTCTTGCAATATCCCAGCTGCTGCATCGATGTCGAGAGTAGTTGTTAGAGACGATGATGCCTTCCCAAACAGTTTCTTGTTGTCTGCTCTGGTAAAGACGCGCCTTTCGATATCTGGAATATCGTGATAGCCGTCTCGCAGTGCACTCCGTTCGAGTTTGAATACTCCGGGTCCGCTGCCGACATCAAGACCCATATGCACAACCAGATCAGGCGCATGTTCCTGGATCAACACCGGGACCTGGGCTAGTATCTTGTGGTAAGCTGCTGGGATGGGTTCAGCTGGTACGATGATAGTGACGATTTCGCCATTGGGGCCAGTAACGGATGACGGTAGATGCCGTGCAATCTCCCAGGACGGATTCTTCGTAATATCAAGGAACGGCTGAGAGTGTGTTAGCTGAGCGACGTATCGGATCAAAGACGTCGACAAACACCAAAGCCAGTCACCAACACCTTGACTGGAGTCGACATTGCGGAACTGTGGAAGGTCTGAATTGGAGTTCACCCAATTTCTAGATGAGGATGTAGCTAGCAAACAGCTCCATGGTGTTGTTGTTGCTTGTTCTGACTCATCGTAGGCTTACAGGTTCCAGACCAAAACATGCACCGAATGTAAGACGGCGGAACCGGCGACCGGCGTTCTCAGGACCTGTGTCGATGCGATATGTGAAGCTTTGCAGCGCTTAGAGCGACGTGCATGACGCGCGTTGGGTCACGATAAGAACGAGCTCTGTACGAGGGTCGCGATGCACATGTGTATCTCTCGAAATGCGCGATACATTGTAGTCTACAGCTGCCGATCGGCTTTGTGGCGCAGGGTTTTGGCGTTTGGATGAGAGAATAAGGGAGTAAGTGATAGGTCGGGGGATGACGTGGGGAACCCATGTCGGCCATGCAGGTCCGGTAGCGGTGCACTTTGATTTCGAGGAACGCAGCAAAAAGTGTACTGCGTGGCCTGACTCACACCCACAATCTTCCTAGCATGATGTGCTGAACTTGATACTCACTTACAACCCATTGCACCTTCTGGTACACTCAGTCCCTGTAATTTAGCATCTGGCGGCCGCACCTGCTCTTTGTGCGAAGTCTGACTCGCACCGCGACAGCCCACCATGGCAGGCGTCAATGGAGCGCAAGGTGAGCCCACCAAGGTCACCATCCTGGGCAAAGACTCGATAGTCGTCGATTACGGCATCTGGCAGAACTACATCGCCCAGGATCTGCTTACCAACATTCCCTCGTCGACGTACGTCCTCATCACCGACACCAACATCGGCCCTCTCTATACGCCCGTCTTCGAGCGCGCCTTCGCGTCGGCCGCGTCCTCACTCTCCTCGTCGCCACGTCTGCTCACGTACCAAATATCCCCCGGCGAGACTTCCAAGTCGCGGAATACAAAGGCAGCAGTAGAAGACTGGCTGCTGTCGCAAGGATGTGTGCGCGACACTGTCATAATAGCCCTCGGCGGAGGCGTCATTGGGGATATGATTGGCTATGTCGCGGCAACGTACATGCGCGGTATCAAGTTTGTCAATGTACCCACGACATTGCTGGCCATGGTCGATTCGAGCATTGGCGGCAAGACAGCCATTGACGTGCCTGCGGGCAAGAACTTGGTCGGCGCCTTCTGGCAGCCGGAGAGGATTTACATCGATCTGCAGTTCCTCGAGTCGCTGCCCAAGAGGGAGGTCATCAATGGCATGGCAGAGGTGGTCAAGACGGCGGCAATCTGGAATGAGGAGGAATTCACAACACTCGAGGGCAACGCCGATGCCATTCTGACTGCCATCGACCAGAAGCCCGTCAATGGCCGCAGGAACTTTGACAACATTGCCACGATACTGAAGCGCATAGTGCTTGGATCTGTACGCGTCAAGGCTGAAGTCGTCTCCGCCGACGAACGCGAAGGTGGACTGCGCAATCTGCTAAACTTCGGACACTCGATCGGTCACGCCTACGAAGCCATCCTTACACCCCAGATCCTCCACGGAGAATGCGTTGCGATAGGAATGGTAAAGGAGGCTGAGTTGGCCAGATACCTGGGCGTACTAGACCCCTCTGCAGTCGCGCGCTTGACAAAGTGCATTGCGAGCTACGGACTGCCTACATCGCTCTCAGACAAGACCGTGCGGAAACGGTCGGCCAACAAGCATTGCCCCGTAGACGAGCTCATCAAAATCATGGCTGTAGACAAAAAGAACGCAGGCAAGACCAAGAAGATTGTGCTTTTGTCGGGAATTGGCAGGACATACGAGAAGAAGGCTAGCTCGGTTGAGGATCGCGACATCAAGATTGCTCTATCACCGAGCATCTCCGTACATCCTGGCATTCCCTCCGACCTAAATGTGACATGTAGGCCTCCCGGGTCCAAGAGTATCTCAAATCGCGTACTGGTACTTGCCGCGCTCGGAACTGGCTCATGTCGCATCACCAATCTACTGCACTCGGATGACACACAAGTCATGCTGGACGCATTGGCAAAGATGCAGGGTGCCAGCTTCGCATGGGAGAACGATGGCAAGGAGCTAGTAGTTACAGGCAACGGCGGCAACCTCAAGGCCTCAAGTAACGAGCTTTACCTTGGCAATGCTGGTACTGCCGCACGTTTTCTGACTTCCGTAACTGCGCTCTGCCAGCCTGTCGAAGGCGTCATATCCACAGTTGTCACTGGTAACGCGCGCATGAAGGAGCGACCCATTGGTCCGCTCGTCAAGTCTCTCCGCACCATGGGCGTGGAGATTGACTACCAAGAGAACGAAGGTAGTCTTCCGCTACGTATCTCAGCATGTGGTGGCTTCGGTGCCGATTCCTTCACAGGAGAGATTGAACTCACTGCCAACGTATCGTCACAATACGTATCATCCATCCTCTTGAGCGCACCATACTCCAAGAAGCCAGTAACGCTGCGCTTAGTCGGCGGCAAAGTCATCTCTCAACCGTACATTGACATGACCATTGCCATGATGGCTTCCTTTGGTGTGCAGGTCGAGAGATCTGAGAATGATCCCAACACCTACCACATTCCCAACAAACCATACACCAACCCCTCTGAATATGAGGTGGAAAGCGATGCTAGCTCCGCTACCTACCCTCTTGCTATCGCAGCTATCACAGGTACGACATGCACGGTGCCAAACATCGGCTCTGGCTCTCTGCAAGGTGATGCGCGATTCGCTGTCGAGGTCCTCAAGCCTATGGGTTGCAAGGTGGAACAGTCCAAGACTTCCACAACCGTCACGGGTCCGCCTCGTGGTGAGTTGAAGGCCGTCAAGGAAATCGACATGGAACCGATGACGGATGCTTTCCTGACAGCATCAGTACTAGCAGCTGTGGCATCATCAAATGGCAGCACGACCACCACTCGCATCTATGGCATTGCTAACCAACGTGTCAAAGAGTGCAACCGAATTCAAGCCATGGAAGATGAGCTCGCCAAATTCGGTGTCACCTGCAGGCAGTTTGATGATGGTATTGAAGTTGATGGAAAGGCTTATGAGCTCGAAGCTCCCAAAGCTGGTATCCACTGCTATGATGATCATCGTGTCGCCATGAGTTTCGCTGTACTATCATTGGTAGCACCAGCACCTGTTCTCATCCTTGAGAAGGAATGTACTGGCAAGACATGGCCTGGATACTGGGACTCTTTGCATCAGATCTTCAAGACCGAGCTCTCGGGTGTAGAGCTGCCGCCGCGACCAAACGCACACAAGGCTGCATCAAGAACTGAGCAAAAGTCCATCTTCATCATTGGCATGCGCGGCGCCGGAAAGACAACCGCTGGTGGTTGGGCAGCTCGCGCGCTCAACCGCCCGTTCATTGATCTGGATACCGCACTCGAGGAACACGTTGGCATGACCATACCTGAACTGATCAAGGCACAGGGTTGGGAAGGCTTCCGAAGCGAGGAACTGAAGATGCTGGCGCAAACTGTCAAAGAGAAGCCCAATGGACACGTCTTTGCCTGTGGCGGTGGAATTGTCGAGACGCCAGAGGCTCGAAAAATCCTCGTAGACTATCAGAAGAGCGGCGGCATCGTGCTACTCGTCACACGAGACATCAATGCAGTAGTCGCCTTCCTACAGATCGACAAGACACGTCCAGCATATGTGGATGATATCATGGGCGTGTGGCTGCGAAGGAAGGATTGGTACACCGAGTGTAGCAACTACCGCTTCCACAGTCAGGTCGCGGGATCTCGCGGGCTTGCTCAGACACAAGGAGAGATTGCCCGTTTCCTGAACACCATTACCGGCAAGGCTACCACCTTGAAGGCGCTCAGGAAGAAGAAGCACTCTTTCTTCGTCTGCTTATCTGCGCCACGGCTTGAGTCTTACATCAAGACGCTGCCAGAAATAGTTGTCGGATCCGATGCTGTGGAGCTTAGGGTCGACTTGTTAGAGGACCCTGAAGGTCAAGAAGGCCTGCCCACACCAGAGTTCGTTATTGAACAATTGACGATACTAAGGACTGTCACATCCATACCCGTCATATTCACATTGCGAACAAAAGCTCAAGGTGGCAGATTCCCGGACCAGGCATACGATGAAGCTCTTGTACTGTACCGGACAGCATTACGGCTTGGCTGTGAGTTTGTGGATCTGGAGATGACTATGCCCGAAGATATCCTGCGCGAGGTGTCCGAGACCCGCGGATTCTCGGAAATCATCGCTAGTCACCACGACCCTAAAGGCGAACTCAACTGGACGAATGGCTCGTGGATGCAGTACTACAACCGTGCGCTGCAGTATGGTACTGTCATCAAACTTGTTGGCGTCGCTAGCTCCCTTCAGGACAACTTTGCGCTTGCAGATTTCAAGAGTTGGGCAAACACTGCGCATCCCGTTCCTCTAATCGCCATCAATATGGGTGAGCATGGAAAGCTGAGCAGAATACTCAACGGCTTTATGACGCCTGTCTCGCATCCACTCCTACCCTCTGCTGCCGCCCCAGGTCAGCTATCAGCAGCCGACATTCGCCGCGGTTTATCTTTGATGGCGGAAATTCCGACAAAGAAGTTCTTCATCTTCGGTTCACCGATTGCGCAAAGTCCCAGCCCACGTCTACACAACAGACTGTTCCGCGAGACCGGACTCCCACACATCTACGGTCGTCACGAGACTACTGATGCAAGCTCCATTCGAGACGTCATCCGCTCGCCAGATTTTGGTGGTGGAAGTGTCACGATTCCTTTGAAGCAGGATATCGTACCCCATCTCGATGGCCTGGGTCCAGAAGTCGAAGCAATCGGTGCCCTCAATACCATCGTCCCTGAGATCTCAGTCGACGAAACCACTGGCGAAGAGGTCACGCGCCTCATCGGTCGCAACACCGACTATCTAGGCATGATACTCATCCTGCGTAACGCAGGTGCCCTGGGCGTCGGTTCCGCCCTTGTTATCGGAGGCGGTGGCACAAGTCGCGCTGCCATCTACGCACTCAAGGAAATGGGCTACGGACCAATCTACCTCCTCGGCCGCAACCCCTCGAAGATGGAGACTTTGAAGAACGCTTTCCCCGCTGAATACAAATTACATGTGATCAGCTCACCGGAAGAAGTCGAATCCATGGAAAGCACGCCACAAGTCGCCATCGGAACTATTCCTGCTGACCAACCCATTGACGCTGCTATCCGCGAAACACTCTGCACGTTGTTTGAGAAGGGTAAGGCGAGTGTCAAGGATGTTGAACCGGGTCCAGAGAGGATTCTGCTAGAGATGGCATACAAACCGCCTGTCACAGCATTGATCCAGCTTGCGATGGATAATGGGTGGAAGACAGTGAATGGGTTGGAGGTGCTTGTTGGACAGGGCGTGCATCAGTTTGAGTACTGGACTGGTGTCAAGCCGCTTTATGGAGTTGCTAGGGTGAGTTTTAATGCGTAATGCTTGATGTGAACGAACGCTGACTGTGAGTAGGATGCTGTAATCAACCAGACGGACTAATTGGTTGATATGTACATACACCTGGGTTGATGCAATGGGATTTGGGGTTTCACCCGGCTTAGCATGAAATGCAACAAAAGACATGTGTCATTACCAATATGTCCATCCATGCATACTGTTTTGCTGGATAGACATTGCTACAAATGTGCTTTTCACAACATGTATCTATGACTATGCAATCTTGTATATTGACGTGGCCCCTTCACTTACTGGGATGCCTAACACTATGGTCTATATACTATACAGCAGGCAGCATTTCATTACGTGTCATCCTCTGGATGAAGGGTAAAAGAGCGAAAGACGATATCGGGCTGATGCACAGATGCCTCTTTTCACGTGGCGCTTTAGACCTTATCCGTACTAGTGCCTGACATCATCCCGGGGTCCTGTTGGCTGAACAGCAAGCACTTCCGACTTTATCTCCGCCTGCACGACCATCATCAAACTCATATACTCCCCGCGCACTCCCCTTAACCAACTTTAGGACTAGTTCAGGGACATTTGGATGCCAAGTATATCTTTTGCAGGAGCCAAAAAACGCAAGACGCGTCATTCCGGTTTTACCTTCACGAAGGCACGTCAAGAACCCGGAGCCACTATGCTTGGCCCAGCCGAGAACGGACTTTTGCGCCTTGTCGATGAATTACTCCTCAACATTATCGATCACATCGACAACCAGGACGCTCTTTGTAGCCTTTCCGCGACATGCACGCGGTTCCAAGGTCTCGTTGAACCCTACATCTGGCGGAAATTAGAAGTTTTGACAGGGGATCATGCACGCAACATTGCCACAGCACTTGACAAAAGGGATGACCGGACGGACTATATCCAAGATCTGGCTATTCGATACAACGATACATACCGCGATGGCGTAGAGGAATTAAACCACTTTTTGAGCCTGATGAGTAAACTGCGCCATCTGCACATTGAGAGTCCTTGCCCGAACAACGTGGAATGGCAACACGGCGGTATCTACTTTGATGGGTACTCAAGGATTGATTATACAAACTTGCTTGCAGCGTCAGTGTATCCGCGTTCCGGAATGCCGATGACACTGCCGATGCTACAGTCATGTAAGTTGAAGCTTCGATACGAAGAAGCCTGGCTAACAAGACGTAGTGACCCTACACGCACACGGTTCGGGAGACAACAAATATAAACTAGGCCGCGCCGTTGCTATGTTCAAACATCCAAGCTTACAGAACATCACATTGTCGTGTTTGGACTTTGACGGAGAACTTGGAATATCCGCATCGGAAACTAAGACGACGCCTCTCCGGTCTCTAACGCTTATCGAATGTAACGTCAACGTAAAGTTCCTTGATGAAGTCTTGAGCTTACCCAAAGCTCTCAAGGAGCTGTCAATTGGGGAGCGACTCCATGTGTTCCAGGAATGCCAACCATCTATGGACCCCGAACGCCGCACCTCCTCCCGTCAATTTCTCCTTGCGTTGCAGAAGCAAGCACACTCGCTGCAGCGTCTGACACACTGCGGTGGCCATGTCGGCCATCTGACTCCGCGCGACACCGATCCTGAAGGCGCTGAGAAGTTACGCTCCCTCGTTGATCTAGAGTACCTCGAATTGGGTTTTGAATCACATCTGTACTACTACCTACGGCAAAGCGGCTTTCCACCAGCCCTCAGATCTCTCAAGATGCTCGACTCTGCCATCTCAATCAACTCGGGTCACGATCTGCGCTCGTTATCCGACATCGCCTTCCGCTCTCTCACGTCACTTGTAGATGTCTGTCTTCCAAGAACACTGGTAGATGACTTCACACTACACCTCAAGTTCTCGGATCACTCGTTTTTCCGGCTCTTCGAGATTGTCGACGCAACAGAACAAGCTCACCTCCTGAGCGCACTCTTCTTTGACCGCGCAGCGACCTACAAGATTGCTTCGATGCTCAAATCCTACAGTACCAACTCCCACTTCCTTGTTT
>Ga0265797_10004221_pt1 | contig 22161 bp, 17 predicted proteins | sample P2T30metagenome_FD_192433 | JGI IMG/M metagenome (GOLD analysis project Ga0265797, IMG submission 192433) | Plant litter microbial communities from East Loma Ridge, Irvine, California - P2 T30 | ecosystem: Environmental > Terrestrial > Plant litter > Unclassified | place: USA: California... | reverse complement strand
GCTGAGATCCTCCCCCCGGTAGTGCAACATCGGACAAACGAGCGTGAGCTCCGTGATTTCTTCCACGCGCGGCCAGGCGCAGCGGGCGCTCTTTCGCTCGAGCCTGCGCATGACTTCGGCGCGCACGTACGCGCCTTCGGCTTCCGTCGTCACGATGCGGTTGGCGTAGGGGTCCGTGGCGCACGCGCTGCGGTGCCAGTTCGGCCGCATGTGCGTTGCGTTGATGTGCGCGACGAAGTGGGTCGTGGGGGAGAGTTTTAGGTGTACTCCGACGCAGGTAAGGCATTGCTGGGTTCCGATGGCTGGGAGGGGGCGGCGGTCTGGGATGGAGAGGGGTGGGGTGGTGGTGGTGGTGGTGGTGTGCTTGTAGGTGCCGCCGTGGTCTTGTGGGATCCAGTGGTAGTGGAGGGGTCCTGACGGTGGGATGAGATGGGAGTTGTTGTTGGGTGATGGCATCGTGTAGCGGTTTGCGGTTTGCGGTTTGTGGTTGTGTCATGGATAGAGGTGCTCCCGGCTACCTTAATATGCCAATCGGTTTGTTTTCTGAGCGAGACATGTGAAGAGACTGCGGGTGCTTACCGTACAATCGATATAGAACAATGGAAGATTTGGAAAGGCTTTCGCTTGCATGTGAGTCGGGTTCAGGATGAAGTTTACAGGAAACTCCTCAGTCAAACATCTGTCTGACATTCAGGTTGATTCTCTTCCTCGCCATCCACCCATCCCATCGTGGATACTCCTCACCTGGCCATTGTTGCATCCACGACGGACAAGTTCCTTCGAGCACTTTCGGCACACTATGCCAAGCAAACCTGCTTTCACCGCTCATCAGGACCGCATCACCGCTTCGCAATCTCAAGGTAGCGACTCTAGCTGGAGCGCCTTGATCTTCTCCATCGAGGCCGATGACAAAGATACCATCGCAGCCCAACGATATTGATGCTAGTGGCTGATCGCACTCCTCGCTTACGTCGCGGTGTAACGACAGAGTATCGCCCGGAGAATAAAGGTTGACGATCGCAGCTTCGGCCTTCATTGGGAAGATCTCCTCAACTAGACGTTTCATGTCTGAGGGAAAAACGGGTGGAGGTCCATCTGGGTAGACTTTCTGGGTCCAGTCATATTGGCCGCCCAGGGTGATCCAACGCAGCTTCTTGTTGAGGTACTGCTGTGATGTGATTGGTTTGTGAACAGCGTCGTCCTTTGGTTCGAAGGTGAGATCTTTCGCCGATTCGGCGAAGTAGGAATCCTGGTTTGGAGGATAGTGCACATGATGAAACATGTGCACATTGGTTTGGTGTTCCTGGATAGAAAGGTCGCGATGGAACGACTTGGCGAGGAGCTGAAGTTGCACTTCTTGTGGGAATAGAGAGGGGTAAATGAAGAGGCCTACCGAAACATCTCAGATAAAAGCCCTGCCAATGTTGAAATTGGCAGACTTACCCGGGATAGCGTTGACGCTGTAAATGGCGGGCATTGCCGAATCACTGATTTGAGTACCCGCGAAGTCTGTGAACGTCCGTCGAACATTCGCCGGAAGCTGTAGCAGGTCGGAAAGCGAAACGTCTGGGTGCTCGCTTAGTTGACGTGTGTCAATGATGGTACTGTCTTGATCAAGTGCACTAGGCTTGAGCTTCTGGAAATGTTTATACACCTGCCTGATGGCTTCGGGTGGTTTCGCGTGGGCGTCTCTAGGGCCGGCCATGATGTTGGCTCTAGACGGCGTGATTTCTGTGAAACGTCAAGGAAGTCGGTTCTCAAGGCGAGAGTAGATCTGATGGGTGTTCGTATGCAAGAAATGCATTGACCGGCATGTTTGTTTGTGAGTTATGTATGTCGAGGCTAATGCAGTCATGTTCCATGTTCAATTGCCTGAGGTGAAGTCCATCAGAGTCTGACGCATGCCAAGGCCAGGCGCGTCTCTCGTGGCTTTCACGCGTCGTCGTCCAGCTCGCTCCAGCTCAGCCAGCTCAGCCAGCACAGCCAGAACAGCCAGAACGGCCAGCTCGGTCAGCTCAGCCAGAACAGCCAACCCTCCTAGATCGCTCAGCTCATACATGGATTGACTGCCCCGCTTTATCACTCGGATGCCGATTGCACTGGTTCATCATGGCACCCACGGGTATCAAGAAGCAGAAGACCTTCGCCCATCGCCGCCACATTTCTAAGCCACGGTCGTCACTGGGATCAGAGAAGGAGAAACCCCAGTCTTCCTTGACACAACTGGACTTTGTTAGCACGCCTCGGACGAGCCATGTCATCTCTATTCCTAGCGACGATGAAGAGGAGGAAGAGGGGGACTTTGCGGTAGAGCAGCCGAGGAAAAGACGTCGAGGATCTGCCAAAGGTAGCGAGGGAGACGGTTGGACCCCAAAGACGAGAGGGAAGAGACCAAGTGAAAAGCGTTCATCGGCCAAGGCAAAGAAGCGAGATGGTCTCGAGAAAGGGCAGCAGACCATGACACAGATCGACTTCGTGTCATCAGGTCAAAACCATTACGTTGAGGACGACATCGAGGACGACGAAGAATCTGGCCTGGAAAACAAGCCTGATGCGGGCCCTCGAAAGGGAGGATCAAAAAGAACTCTACCTTGGATGAACGAACAACAAGATGAGAACAACTATGTGCCGCAATCGCCTGTCACAGACTCGAGAACTAAGAGTCCGAGCAAGACTGTGCATCCACAACCAAATCTTGCACTCCATAGTATTGCTACTCATGACTTCACAACTCCCAAGAAGCTTGTACGCCACTTGGAGATTCCGTCTTCCCAGTCTCCACCCAGCATCAAACTATCTTCAAAGAAGTCGCAGAGATCGCAGCGACATCTTCTCGGTCAGAAGTCTCCATCAAGATCACCCTCGAAGTCACCTTCGAAATTGAACCCCATGTGGAGGTCGCCGCTGAAAGAAAAACCAGCCAACATTGCATCGCCAAAGTGGGACCCCGAGACGCAGGAAAGCCAGAATCCGACAATGAAGATGCTTCATCAAGTTCGATTACGCACCAAATTAGGTGGCGCACCCTTGCACGAAGAAGCCCCAATGCCGCCACCCAGACGGCCTCTGCGACATGACAAAGACGGCAAATCGCAGACAAACAAAATCCCGGATACACAACTGGCACCAGTCCGTACATTGAAACGGACTGCCACTGTACAGGATTCGCAAGCCTCCGATGAGAACATCAAGACACAAGCACCATCACTCGGCTTACACCGAACTCAGACCATCCAAGACTCGCAGCACGAAGACCTCGACATGTCGAGTCAACTATACCGTAGCCTCTCAAGCCGAGAGAACCTGCGAATCATAGATTCCCAGGCGAATAACGAAGATTACGACTACAACGAAGACAATTACGACGAAGAAGATTACCCTCAGACCTACGATCCAGTTAGCGCAGCATTAGACAGAGACGCCGCTCGTTACGCCTGGACCCAGACCCAGGCTCCACGAACCCAGTACACCACACGCACACAGATCGCAGATAGTGAAGACGAAGACGAAACAGACGAAGATGACCTCGACCGCGGCATCATACCGGACTCTGACAGCGAAGACGAGATCGTCCTTCTTCCTAGCGCTTCCAAGCACGGCGGCCGAAGTCGCTCGCAAGAACTCTCCGGTGACGATTTCGCCGCTGCGATAACCCACACCGATAACGACCCAGCAAACTTGCCCGGAGCACAAGCACAGCAAAACCAACTCTCAAACTCTCCACCTTCTTCCCCGCCGCCGCTCCGACCAAGCCAAGTCAGCACCATAATGCCCACGCAATCTTCTCCACGACATCATCACACCAGCAACAAGCGCTCAGCAGACCAGCCAACCGAAGAAGCGTCAGAAGCGCAAGAATTCTCCCCGCCCACTTCACCTGATTCGCAGCGTCGCATCAAAGTAACGCAAGTCAAGGACACGCAGGCCCTCACAATCTCGAGCTCACCGCTGCCGCTGCCTCCATGGAGTTCGTCGGGCGAGGTTGATCTTGGGCTTGATTTGGCCAAGGGAGAAGGGAAAGACGATCAGGGCAACTTCAACACAAACAGTGAGTTGGCGAGCTTGGTGGATTTCAGCCTGCCTCCTCCGCCGCCGCTTGGGATGAGTTCGTCGCCCTGGAAGTGAAGGCTATTTGGTTAGTCGTAGCTGTAGGTTATCCGAGTAAATTCAATGTCCACCGTCATTTCTGCCTAACACCTTTCAATGATCCGATGCTGGTGTCTAGACATACACAGACAGACATTTCGACAAAGCCGTAGATAAGGCCCACATGGGGACGGTGGGTGGGTGGCTCTTCGAAGCTCCGCTTCGAGAGCCACCCACCCGACTCACCACCCGCGAAGCGATTTAAACTAACTGTCGCGGTAGTACGAGGGGGTCGGTACGAGGGGGTGCGGCTATAAGGTAAGTATCGGACAGAATCATAGTGTACTATCATATTGAGAGCATTCGATCGATGCGCATACAGAACATCTCTGACGATCAATTCGCTAAAACCCCTAGTATGTACCCTTTGCTCTGGCTTGCTCGGGTCGACGAAGTACTACTGTAGGTATTGATAGCATACAATTGACATGTTGTTACACGTCTCTCGGAACTATTCGAGGGCTTACATAGACTATCCCAGTATCGGTGGCATTCGATTGCTTGGGCAATGATAGGTATACCAGCGAGAATGTACAACACCAAATAACAAAGGTGAAGATGGACAAGAGGAGGGCTGGCCATGATGTGAGACCGTATCTACTGGAAGGTTCATTTCAACTGCCATGAGCATGGCTACACATCCGTTAGGTAGCTCATTACCTACAGTAGCCGAGACCAGCACTTCTTTGAAACTCATACAAGCAAATGCCCAGGAGTTATGCTCTCTCACTGGCGCACGAGTATTTGCAAGTAGGCATTCTGCATCTAATTTGCTACCTTTGGCCTATATGCAGCCGTCTCGGTGAAGGTACATGTACGTACGTACCTAAGTGTCAGTAGCTAGTCAGTGATTCTGCCTTCGTCGACTTTTCAGCCTCGCCTCGGAAACATACGCAGTCTGATGTATGCGATGCCAATGCGGCTGACCAATCTGATTCTCAGCTGGTATACCTACCTACCCACCCACCAAACCATCCAGATACTCAATTACACTTACACTCCACATCGACTCAACTGAATCACCTTTCCCCTCCCCCCAAGGAAAACCACAGCGAACCCACAACAATGCCCCCCTCCTCCTTCCCCTGGCCCCAACCAACCACAGCATCCGCCTCCTACGCCCTCCAATGCCACTGCGCCGCCGTCCAATTCTCAATCAAACTCTCCCCGCCCCTACTCGAGCACGAAGCGCAGGGCGAAGCCGTCTACACCGCGGTCGAGTGCGACTGCACGCACTGCGAGGCGAAAGGAATCATCGCGTGCCATCCGAAAATGAGCGACCTGAAGTGGGAGAAGGGGAGGGAGGTATGTTGTGTGGATTTAATTTTTATGTTTGTTTTATTTTTGCATGCTGCTTTTGATTGAGTTTGACTTGCCTTAGACTTGTTTTTCCATCGTGTGATATTACTGTAACTATATCCACGCACTTCGACGTCGTCGTCTTATTTGTCCGATGAACGGCGAGTGACGGACGATACATATTCCCTTCCAAGCTGCACGGTCCTCCAATCCTCCAATCCACCAATCCATTGATTGATTGATCGATCAATCGATTGTCTAACGCATACAAACACCACAACATATTCTAACACCCATCCCCCTCCGAAAAAAACAGGACCACCTAGCCACCTACCTAACGGGCCCCCGAAAGAACCCGCACTGGTTCTGCAAGAACTGCGGCAGCACGCTAGGCACAGATCTGACGTGGTTGATGGCGAATGTGTTGGTGGGCGAAGAGGCCAGGGCGACGGTGAATCTGAGGATGTTGAGGGATGTGAGGGTGGGGGAGTTGAAGACCAGACCGCTGCCGGGGATGAGGTCGAGGTGATTTTTTTTTGATTTTTTTTTTTGATCAGGTGTTGTTCTTGGTGATTTGAGGGTGAATGGGGTGGGGCAATAAGTGGTGCTGGTGCTGGATTTGGTTTCGATTTGGGTGAATTGCAAATGTACCAGGCAAGTGCCTAGAAACCCATGAGAATCTCAAAAGCATCAAAAAAGACCAGCAGGTAGTATTGTACAAGAAAGTTCAAAGTGCAGTAAGTAAGGTACTGTAGTGATAAGCAGGCGCGTCCTCCCTTTAAAGATAAAGCAATGTATTCACTAGACAGGTGATCTTCCGCGCCCTGTGTAAAGAAAGAGATAAGAAGAACCAACCAACCCGATAGGCAATTCATCAGAAGCCAGAATACTCAAGTGAACGCGAGACCACAGAACGCCTTCGCTAAATTTTTTAAAAAAAAGACCAAACAAGCAATCCTTGTCCTCTTGACGAACGATAGTAATATCAGAACGAATTAGACCAGAACCAAAGCCAGGAGAAAAATAAAAAAAATGCCAAACCAGTCAGCCGGTCAGTCAGTCAGTCGGTCAGTAAAACAGTGCAACCAGGTAGAACGAGGAACATCCTCCGATAGCGGCACCTTCTCGCCTCTTGTCTCCTTCTTCTTCTCCTTCCTGCAAACCTCACCCATCATCCTCTCTCACTCCCTCACAAACCCCCTGACCCAGTCCCAATCTCGGCCCACAGCCTCCTAGCTAGCACATCCGGCCCAACAGCCTCTTCCAGCCCACCATCCTCTCCAACATTCGCGCCCGCAAAAGAAACCCCCCGCGAACCCTGTTGCCTACGCCCCTGCTGCTGGCCCTGCTGCTGCACATTGACCGAACTCTTGGAACCATGCAGCGTTTGCGCGCCAGCACCAGCACCAGCGCCGCCGGGCCCAACACCACCCACAGGCCCGCCCTTGACCGGACTACCGCTCAGGCCTTTCTCCGCCGCAGCGCCACTGACAGCCCGCGAGTGCAATCCTCCGCTAGATTTTCCCTTGCCTCCGATTGCAGCGGCGGACGAAGCAGGCAGGGAAATCGCACTCTTGCTCGTGCGCAGAGCCGCGGCGTGGAGTTTCTGCGGCGAAGAGCGCAGGCTGAGCTTCGAGCCCTTGCAAGCCCTTAGCCGGGCCACGGACTCGGCGAGAGGGTCCCTGAATTTCTGGACGACGCGCAGCTCGGTGTGCACGGCCTTGAAACGGCCTTGGAAGATTTCGGGCCCGAGCGAGAGGTTGCTGGAGTTTGCGAGAGTGTTTGTCGTCGTTGCAGCGGGGATGGGCGTGTTGTTGTTGTTGAGTGCTGCGAGGTTGAGGTATGATTTCAGACTTTCGTTGCGGCGGTCGTAGACGTGGGCGGGGATGAAAGGGTTGCGGTCGACGACGGAGTGGATCTCTGCCATGGCTTTCTCTTGCAGCATCTTCAATTCGATCCTGGAGCGGCCGATGGAAGGCGTTGCAGTGCCGGAGGAACCTGACTTGGTCGAATTGCCGGGGCTGACTGCGTCGCCGGACTGATTTGAGTGATGGTGCGGATTCCTGTTATCTGAGCTGTGGATAGAGGTTTCCACTGGCGGTGTGTGAAATTGTGCAGATTTGGGAGTGTTCTGAGTGGTGACTGGGTTGCTTCCTGGATGTGATGTGCTAGGAATAAAACGGGAGACGAGCTCATCTTGATCACCATCGCCTGCGAGAGTAGAGCGGGCAGAAAGTGTTGATGTGGAAGGGGAGCCGTCGGCGCTATGCATATTGTCCATTGCGTTGACATTACTGGTCATTGCTGGCGACATGTGGTTGCTACTGATATTCCTCAACAGGGGAATGGTCGGATTTGGGTGCTCTTTTGCACCGTGCAATGGGCTTCTCGGGGCCTGCGACACCTTCTGAGGTTGCTGAGGTTGCTGTTCTTGCTGCTGTGGCGGTTGCGTTTGTTGTTGCTGCGGCGGTTCCTGGTTGGTCTTCAGGTTCAACGATTGACCAGGCGACTTATCATCCTCGTCATCATCTTCATCATCTTCCGTGGCCGTCTTGTCGCTGTCTTCCTCTTCCTCCTCGCCTGCTACCTTGGCACCATTCTCCTTTCCTTGGACAGAATGCCTTGGTCCTTGTGGTGCTGCCTCCACCTTGACCAAATGCGGTGCATCGTTTGCGATCTTTGTGGTCGCCGCCACCAACGCCCTATCAGTCGATCGTTCCTGTGCCAGACTCGTCCGCCGCGAATTATTTGCCGTGTTCTGTCTCGTGCTGTAAGGACTTGCACTCGTGCTCTCCTCCGTCCAATCTCCCTCCTCCATCCCAGCATCCTCCATGTCTTCAATTGCCTCCTCCCCAGTGCTGTCCTCCGAACTACCCACCGCAAAACCAACTTTCTTCGGTCCTCTTGCCTTTTTCTCAGCGATCCTCATTGCCAGCTCAACCTCCTGCTCGTGCAAATCTTTCTCCAGCGCCCACTTGCCCGTGTCCGCGCTCTTGGGCCTCTTGTTCTTACCCTTCAAGCCAGGAGATGGCGGAGCCCTGAGACTCGGCTGACCCATCGCTGCCAAGTTACCCCTTGAGTTCAGCCTCTGCAGCTGGCCATGTGAGAGGTTCTTCTTGAGCTTGGTGTGTGACGCATTTCGCGACAGGTGGACCGACGTCATGTTGCGCTTCATTGCCGGGCGCTGCTGCTCGCGCTGCACGAGCTGTTGAGCCGGCGAACTCTCGTCCAGACTGCCCGGCAGGCGGATCTCTGTGTCGTTTTCGTGGCTCCGGTTGCGGCCATGTTGTCGCTGTGCAGAGTCCTGCGCCGTGACGGCCTGCTGGCGCGCCATCTTGGGCAGATTGCGGCCGCTACTGTGATTGCGCGGTAGAACGATCCGCGCGTGCTTGTTGTTGCGCGCGGTGTGTCGGAGGGCCTGCTGGGTCTCGGGTTGCGAGCCGGGCGAAAGGGCGTCGCGCGCGGCCGCCTGCTTTCCTTGGACAGCTGTGGAATGGCTGGAGTGTCGCTTGAGCAGACCAGGGCGTACAGGGCCAACGGAGGCTTTGGGGCTGGCAGGCATGGCTGACGGCATGGCCGCTGGTGTGGGATGAGATGTTGAGGCGCTCGGCATGGCGGCGGCGGCGGCAATGTATGGCCTTGCTCACTGCCGGTCTTGCAGGTCTTTGCGGGTACTCCAGGTGGGTATGTGGCCTCACGGCAGAAGGGTAGGTCGACGACTGGTCAGCGTTGTCCCGAACGCGGCCGAGCTCGTGCAGGCCAAACGTGCGGTTCGCGTGGTCGGTGATGGGAGTAGGCGTGGTCGGCAGTGTGGCGTTGATAAGAACGTGGCGAGGATCGTGCGTGCGGTCAGAGGCGTGGCGGTGATGTAACAGTAGTGCCGTGGAATCTATGAGACATGTGCCTATAGTGTTACTTGAGTGTGTGGTGTGGTGTGGTTTGTCTCTTCCTCTTACTCCAGGTCTGGGGGCGGGCCGATGTTGAGATTCGGCGATTCGGCGAGTTCGGCGCCTTCCTCTCTCCACACACTCGTCAATTATTAGTGGACCTGGACCTGTAGCTTTCGCTTGCCAAAGGCTTAACGATATTACTTAATCAACTTTGGAACATTTATAACTGCGCCTGCTGAAAATCAGTCCATGCATGCATATTTCTTACTGTATTTTTCTATCGCTGTTATCCAATCATACATGTGCTAATCTACAAAGAAATACGAAACTCGACATACATATCATCCAACCGTTAACTTAGATGATTGGGAAAATCAACCCCTCTGAGCCTGGGCCTGGGATTGTCCACGACCCTGTGCGTGTCCATTAGCCGGTTGTCCCCCCCTCCCACCACCACCACTAGCATTTGCATTCCCCTTCCCCTTGCCGCCACGACTCGAGCCTTCACCCCTGCCCTTCCGCCTCGGGCCCTTCTTCGCACTGCCTTTGGAGTCGTTACCCTTTGCGCTCTCGTCGACCGCCTCGACATCATACCCCTGCACCCTGCGACTCTCCTTCTCCCACCACTCGGCAAACTCCTGCTCGGCCTGGATTTCGCCCAAGTCGCGCTTCGCAACGGCTTCCTTGAGCAGTTCCTTCTGCAGTCGCTCCTGCTCGACGATGTCGTCGATGCTAAGCTGTAAGCTGGGCTCGACAGGTGCGGGAGAGTGGCGGATGCTCTGCGCGATCGAAGGGAAGTTGGCGTTGTGCTGCTGCGCGGTTGGACGCTGGGGTTTGTTTTCAGGCACGCTGTAGCGTGGGTGTTGCTGGTGGTGTTGGGAGCTGGGGCTTGCGATGGGTTTGGCGTGGGAGGGGGTTGTAGGCTTGGGGTTTGCCACTGTTTGGCGCATGGTGAGGTGGGGAGTAGATGCCGCACGCTGCGCAGGTTTGGGCGGTGTTGCGGGTGCTGGAGACGCTTCCTTGTTGATGACGTCTTTCAATGATGGCACTTTCTGCGCCGAGACGGTCTGCCATGGTGAGCCGCCACGAGCTGTGCTCGCCGATATCTGGCTCTCGTTGAGCCTCGCTGCTGACTGCGCATTGGCGGCTTGTTGCTGCTGCAACTTCTTTTTGCGTTCCTTCTGTGAGAGCTTTGGCGCAGGGAGATTGAATGGTGACGACGCTGACTTGTCCGAGGCGGCCTTTTGTGACTCGATACCTTGTGATAAGGATGACGTTCTGACTGAAGAGGCCTGTGCCATGATGTCTCTAAGACCCGTCTTTGATGCTCCTGCCAGAGGAGTCGCGGTCCAGGGTAGTCCGTTGCTAGGTGGCGTCCGTCCACCGAGTAAAGGTGATTTCGGTGTCCTTGGAGTCATTGCCCCTGGTGTGTAAGATTGCTGCGGCCTTGGGCTGGGGGATGTGATGGATTTGCCTCGGGCGTCTAGCCATCCGTCATCCATGGGAGACTCTGACGGAACGGGGTCGAGCTTAGGCGTTGAGATTGGCTTGATCGCAGGGGACGGTCCTGGCGATCGATACGGCAAGCTCATTTCCTCATCCATAGAGAACATCATATCCTTTGATGATGCCTTGGCCTTCAATGATGGTTGACCCACCTCAGCTTTGTTCACAATGGCCGAGCCGCGCCTAGGTTTCTGCGATGGTGATTGCATCCCATCATCATGAAGAAGACCTGGTGTGAACGAGTGCAGATCCTGGAACTTACTCCTCAGCCTGATAGAGTCGATCTTGACCTGCCTGTTACGTTCGATAGTAGCGATCAGATCCGGGTGGCGCTCAAGTAAGTCTTCCTCAGCACGTCCGCTCTTGGCGAAGGGCATGCATGCGAGCTGGTTTTGGCGAACAACCTCATCGAGCTCCTCGATTAGGTCCTCATCAAGTTCATTGAGATGACGCCCCTGGAGCATAGATTCCAAGCTCAAACACAAGTACTCTAAACTCGCGTGTTTAAACTCGTGCACAGAGCTGGGGGAAATGGCATTGAGCAGCCAGCAGACATTCCGTGCATTGACGTAGCGTCCTATGACAGACTGGCAGATCTGCGACAGGCGGTCAAGCATGAGCTCATTCGCTGCCCCTAGCACGTCCAAGACAAGATCGAGGAATTCGTCCAGATTAGCACTGACGACATTGTCGAAAAGCTCGGTCCCTGTGTCGGCATAAAGATGTCGAAGCACTAGGTTGAACGTGTCGACCGTGATGTGCGACAGATCGACGGTGACTTCCTCGTCTTCGCCACGGCCAGCAAGCCAACGACCACCAGCTCGGCCCATGAAGAGGCCATCGAAGAACGGACAGCGAGTGCAAAGAGGAACGCTGTGCGCACGTGCTTCCCCGTCTTCTAGCTGTACGACCACGTCGCTGTCGTGGAAAAAGTTAGGATCGCGCAGAGCTAGTTCAAAGTCCATGTCAAGGCAAGGCCGCGTGTCGATCATTTGGCGGACGGCAGGCTCGAGTTTCAGAAGTTCCAACTTCGACGACAGCTTCATCAGTTCTGTGCGTACTTGCCGGTACCTGTGCGACATCTGCGATACGTTGCGAATGTGCCAGAATTCGACGACCTGGTCTGTGTAAAGATAGAGTGCCAGGTCGACAAGGGTCAGAACATCGTAGCCCTGGAAGCCGATGACCGTGCGACCTTCACCGTCCACCTCAGCGATAGCCACATCAGCAATGGCGAACGTGTCTCCCTCCCTTTCAAGGCCTTTGAAGCCGCTCCGGAGTGTCCTGCTTCTGCCCGTGAGCACGAAGCGGTGTACTGGTATGCGTAGGTCCGAAGAGCTTGTTGCAAGGACAGCGTCATACTTTGCGGAATCGTCTGACAAGGCACGTTCACAGATGTCAACCAAGTCCTTTTCTAGGTCCTTACTCTCAACGATGGCGCGCTTTAGAGTTTGCATCTCTGGCTTGCGGTTGCCCTGCCAAAAGCGAGGCCTGTCCTCGGCGCTCATTTCTGCCTGCTCCAATCGCGTAGCTAGAGGCCTCAAGGCGAAGAGCGGTAGGTATTCTTTCCAGAGTTTAGGCTCTTCTACGACAATTTGCGTCTTAGTAACATCGCAGTCCCGCCTGACAGCAGCATACGCGCCATGCGCAGAAGCCCGAACAGCAAGAACTCGGGTCAGACCAGAGATGCGCGAGAACTTGTAGTCCTTGGGTTTGTACTCGCCCGTGCCGGAAGCAGTAGCATTCTTGATTTTGGCACGCTTTGTTCGTTGCCAGACGCTGCCTTCCTCGGTCGTCAGCAAGATGGAGCCGTCCGCGTCAACCCCAACGTCACGAGCAGCCATGTTTCCAGTCTTCAATGACCAGATGCATAGAGGTTGGCTGACAGCGCCACGGATCTTAGTTGGGTTCGTGGTCGACGACGACTCCTTGCCAGTACGTTGCACCACAGACAGTGTGAACACCTCCCCACGGCTCGACAATGCGCAAATGGTATCGCCACCCGAAGTAACCTTGACAATTCTGTTGGGCGCGGTATCGTAGGAAGTGACTAGGAAACTCTGCTTGAGGAAGTGGTTGGAAAAGCCTTCGAGCGGGAACGTGACTTTGGCATAGCCGTAGTTTGCGAATATCCAGACATCATGATTCTCAAGCAAGCAGACGGTCGCCTTGTCAACCGCCGATACGCTTGCAATGGGCGATGTGAAAAGGGAGGCAGCCACTTTGCGAGGCGTGATTTGGACCTCGAGCGACCGTGCGTCAGAGTCAACGATGCCGAGCTGACCTTCATTCTTTCCAAATGTAAACAATGATGAGCCAGCGAAAGCGACTGAATGGATGCGCGACGCAGCAACACCCGAGATGACTTCACGTTTCAAAGGTCCAAAGATCTGCTGAGGCAAAGTGCTGATTGGGTCCTCGTCGCTCTTAGAAGTCTTTGGCAAGCTGTAACCAAGCTGACCGAAGCCGTTGTTTCCCCAGCTAAAGATCTCACCTCTGTCAGATAGAGCCAAGGTATGGCTCTGGCCGAGTGCAACGGTTGCAATTTTCTTTCCAGCCAGCGCACCGGTCTCGACGCATACAAAATTGTAGCGAGTCTGTTCATCACCAACGCCGAGTCTGCCACCTTGTCCGTGGCCGCAGATGTACAAGTTCGATTCCGGGTCAGTGGTGAGAACAGCGGTGTGCAACTTGGCCATGAACACATCTTGGATGATCAGAGGCTTTGTTCGGACGACCCACGGGATGTCACTGACAGGCGTCGTTTTGGCCAGGCGGACCTGGCTTTCATGCGCAGTGTCGTGGACAGACCAGATGCGGTCTAGTTGCTTCAGGTGCTCACGATAGAATCGCCTCAATAGGTGTTCCGGTCGTCGCAGTGTGATGCGCTCAGGGTACTGCCTGTCGTCCTCGTCACCGAATCCGAGGGAAACGTTTCGGTTGCTGCCAAAAGTGTAGAGCTCGTCGCCGTTTACTTGTTTGTAAGCAACGTGCTGGTGTCTCCTGCTTTCCTCGTCATCGTCGGCATCCATCCGACCGCCCTCGTCATCGCTGGCGTCGGAGTCGTGGCCATCTTCGTTCGAAATGTCGGGGCGGAGTGTTCGGTCTTTGATTGTCGCAGCATATAGGTCGAACGGCCCGTGTCCTTCACGATCCTTGACTTTGACCAGGCCAACCGTTTGTTGAACGTGACCAGTGGTTTGCCCGAGCGCGTTCCCAACATCACGCTCAAGAATCATTCGCGCGACCGCAATGTTTCCGAAATAGAACGCGCGATGAAGTGCAGTCCAGCCATTCTCGTGGTCCTGAACGTAAAGGTCGACCAGTGGATGTTCGATTAACGCTATCGCAAAAGCGACCGCACTCTCTTCAGAAGACGACGCTGCGTGGTGAAGGATCGTCATTCCACTTGTATCCCTCCAATTGACATCCGACTTGTTCAAGGTGATCCCGCTGTTGTTACCCATCCCATATCCAGATGCCTTCCTCGTCTTGGCCGACATAGTCGGGCTTGTGCTCATGCCTCCTGGGCTTCCCACGGAGAAGTTCATTCCATTGTTGCCTCCACCTCTTACCCCGAGTTGCCTGGCGTTGGCGACCGAGGCCTCCAACAGCTGCCGAAAGACATCGACATCGTCTTCATAGTAGGCCTTCCACAGATGGCTGCTCATAGATCGCTACAGTGGTGTCCGGTGCTGTGAGAGGTATGTCCGAACAGGCTTGCGCTTGTGCACCTAGCTGTGGCCTCAAGTGACACGGCGTATTTAAAGGCGCGAGAGGCGAAAGCCGGGCGGACAGTCCTTGGTGTAGGGACGAAAGGAAATGCGTTCTCCCTTGTATGTGATCAAGTCGATGATCGAGTGTATTGAAACGAGGTGTCTGAAGGATGTAGTTGGAAGGGAGCGGCGGTGGTGAAGAGTGCGATCGGTAATGCGATGCGATGGTCGTGCGGTTTGTGTGGTGGCGGCGTGGCTTTGCGTCTTTGTCTGCTGTTTGGCTGACTGATGGAGGGAGGAGTCTCTCGATGTGTCGATGACTGGTGGATGAAAGTGCGCCTAGGTCAGATGCGTAGTAGCGACGAGTTGTTAACGCGTGGCGAGGTCGAGCAGAATAGTACAGTACTTGACCCCTCGGTGATTCGATGTGGCCTAAGTGGGATATGGTTATGTCACCTTTAGCGAACGCCCGGGCCCAATCAAGATCGCCAATGTCGCCACGGCGCCGGCTCTGCCTCGTGCTGATACCGCTTAACTAAGGGTTCGCATCAAACGGCTAGATGTCCTGCATTAGTTGTCTGGGGATATCATCGCCAATCATGCAGCCCATGTGCTTTGAGCGCGAGGCATGTTGGCATGAGCAGACATGGGTGAGATGAGACCCGATCTCTACGTCTCTTCGTAGTCAAAGTATGCTCGCGCTGGAAGCTCGCATGTGTGGAAAAAGGTATTGGAATGTTACAATCACTATCGTGTGGAAAGAAGATGTTTGCGTGCATACTGTACATGATTGCCGAACCATACTACCTGTGTGGTCTAATAACACCGCTGCCAACTAAATCAAGTTGTGAGCGTAGCGGAGTCGGTTCATAGCATACACGGAGGCCAATCGAGACATCTTCCTACCAGAAATGGTATCAGGTCACTACCGTATTTGAACCAACCGAAATGCATTCATGAATAATTGTCTGTGAGCAGTTGCAAGGCTCATTCTCCCGGCTTTAAGGGTACGTGTGTGGCCACTTGCCGTAGATCACTAACGAGATCACATGTATTAAGTCACAGAGACATCCACTCAATCCTCACTCACCTCACGTAACAGTCATCTGCTGGGTACATGTGCTGTCGAGCCGACCTCACCGACACACACACGGTAAAACATCACTGCATACATCACTCTGATAGAGAGCATGGGCGTGCCGAAGATACGCTGACAACGTGGTAAATTAGCAAGTGTTTGTCTTCTTGGGTTTAAGGATACTTCTCAAGGGCAGAACCGCAGGACCGCAGATCACGAAGATGCCAGCATAGTGCCAGTGCCCTGCCAGAATGCGGTTCGTCAGCGTTGCCTCTCCGCAGAGAATCAACGATTTTTCGCCAATCTGTCGTTCAAATTTCCCCCGAAGTCCAGCATCTGTCCTTCCATTCGTCAATGTCGTAAAACCCTCGATCTGCCATGAATGCGCTACTCTTCGTCATCACGCGCATATTTCCCGGAAGCGTTTCCCCACTTCGCGCGCGATGGGTCTTTCTGCATGGGCTTTCCAGAGCCCACTACACCAACTTTTGCATTAGGCGCGTCAGGAGTCCTAAACATCGACTCCTTAGGTTTACTAGCGGAGACCGCGGTCTTCTTGGGACCGTTCTGCATAAAGCTCTGCCAGTTGGCTTTCTTCGTTTCCATGACCTTGCCACCCTTGAGCTTCTTTTTCTCTGGCTGCATTCGCGTAGGTCCATCGCTGACCATGCTTGGCTCCTTCCTCTGCATGACCGACTTGTCCACTATGGGTGGGGCTGTGATAACGGTGCCTCTTGAATCAGGATCCGGGGTTGAAGCCACGGGAGGAGTTGCAGTGGCAGTTGTGGGCGCACCGTCGGCTTTGCGCTTTTTGCCGGGCATTGTGCGGACCTCGTGCTTGCGCTTGGTCTCTGTAGAGTTGTCGATCTTGAAGCTCACCGTGTAAACTGGATCAGCGGAGCTTCCGGTCTTGGTGATGATTGTGGCTTCGTAGAATTGCTTGTCCCCGCTCCATTTTGCTAGCACGACGTCTTTGACGTTGAACACTGCTGGAGTCTCATCTGCAGGAGGTGGTGGAGGTGCTTCGGACGAGGCTTTGCTGTACTTTGGGTGCTTGGTGGGGTCCCATTTTGGTGGCGGAGGCACATCATTTTGGGTGGCTTTGGCTGCAGTGATGCGTGCTTTGATGGATGCTATGTCGGCCAAGGCAGTCGTTCTGTCGCTCAAGGTTTCCGCATCGTTCGGGTCGAGGGTGAGGAGCTCATCGTACTGAGCGAGGAGTTCTTGGTGGGTTGCAAGCTCTTCTTGGAGTGCATCGAGATTTTCGGAAGAGCTCATTGTGACTTTAGTAGCCGTCTTGAGGGTGGGTGGAGGCCGATGATAGGTACGTTACGCTTGTTCTTTTCTGCCTGGTGGTTTGTTCACTTGTGAGGAGTGAGATTGCGGTCGGCTCGCGTCGCGTGCACCAGAGGTCCGGAGGTGTAGTATGAGGGAGGTGTAGTGTCAAGTATAGTGATGCAGAGAGTGGTCAGGTCCAGTATCGCCGTCGCTACAGTACGTCAATCTTGTGATGGCCCGTGTGAAGGTATGTGTTCGCGAAGGCGGAAAGCGAGTCCGCAGTCTGGCAAACGCACGAGTGAGGAAGGCAAAGCGAGCCGCTAACAGATTAAGGTTTGGCGTGACTTCATGCAGACGGAGCTTCACTTAGAGTATGTGCATCATGTAGTAGGCGCAAATACCATGTATGCGTACATGCATGTATGATCTGACTGTACTGCACTGTTGCTGTTGCGTGCTGCAAATTGCATCTGATCGTATGAGGTCTTGACTGTATACATGTACAGGATGGCGGTGAGAGATGAGTGGCGACCTCGAAAACGACTTGACTCGCAAGATGGGAGCCAATAAGGTGGGCAAACAAAGGGCTTCCCTAGGCTAGACGCATGGACAGGCTGATTACAAAGCTGCATGTGCATGAGTGTCGAGAAGAGTCGATGGCAGTACCTAGTGCTGCAGCTGCCCCGCGCAACAGAGGTCGAGTATTCCTTGCCCGTCTCCAATCACCAACCTTGCCGTACGCCCAACCGCACTCTTCGTTGCAGGATCTGTCTCCGTTTCCTCGTAGACCCTGCACACTAGCACTGCTGCTGCCGGAGCCTTGGAGTGGACTCGTAGGGCGTCTGCCTGCTCGTCTCGTCTCGTTTCGTCTCATCCACCATCTCGCTGCACTCTGCCTCTTCCCAGCCAGTCCGCAACAAACACCTCAGTAATAGCCTTCCGGTCTACTTGCATCCAAAAGTCCACAACACTTCTGATCTATGGTCGCGCACTCGCACAGGTGAGCTTCTTTCCCCTCTCACCTTTCCGCACCACCCGGTTTTCCGCCCTGCCATCCTCCGTGCCAGACCGCGCAGACCCCGCGTACCATCGTCTCACGTCTCACATTGCGCCGCCTGCGGCTGAGTCCACCTTGCGTTTCTCTTTCACTCACCACCATCATCTTACTCTTCTACACACTATACACCTTCACTCGACTTGATCCGAATCCACCCACGCGTGCAGCCCGCTATCGATTGCCGACGCTGATGACCTCACTCTAGACTCACTGTCCGTCACCCAGAGCCCGTCTCGCGCCAGTGACAAACACCTCCCATAGTCAATGGCCAGTCAGCAGGCCGAATCAACTCAGAAATCCAATCCATATCTCTCCCTTAACCAACAAGGCCTTCTCCTCGCCGCCCTCAACTCGCAAGCGACAGGGAATCCCCGCGCAAAACCTGCCATCGGCGATACCGGGATTACCAATCACATTACCTCCGACCTTTCGCTTTCCACGACAAACGCAATGAGCGGCACTGCCGTCTTCCAAAGTCCAGGCAACATGGACAGCTACAACCCCGACTTCACGCCAGACCTCGACTATCTCGACGGCGATGCAAGCTTTGATTTCGACAACGCTGATCTTGGTGGCGAGATGATCGGCGGTCTGCCCGGCCTCGACGCCGACGGGAAACCCGAACAGCACGATAAGCGCAAAAACACAGACGACGACGAATCGCCAGCAGAGGGCAGTGCGAAGAGACAAGAGTTGGCAGAAGGTGAAAAGGGATCAAAGAAACCAGGCCGGAAACCTCTCACAAATGAGCCGACTACGGTAAGCCTATACTTCCGACTGTGATTTTTTCAAAAACACGTTCTGCATGTCGCACGTTTTTCGGATGAGTCGACCCATGACCGCGCCTGAAGACGAGCCCATGTGTCCTCCATACAAACCCACAAGCGCTGACATTTTGTCCAGAAACGCAAAGCACAGAACCGCGCCGCACAACGCGCATTCCGCGACCGCAAGGAAAAGCACCTCAAAGACCTGGAAACCCGGGTTTTGGAGCTTGCCAAAGCTCGGGAAGCTGATCAGCACGAAAACGGTCTTCTGAAAGCACAGGTCGATCGCCTGCAGGTTGAGCTCAAAGACTATCGGAAACGACTGTCGCTCAACTCCTCGGCCGGCCGTGGATCGCCACCATCGGCGACATACAGCAACTCTTCAAAATCTGGAAATGGCTCGGCGAATGGCCAAAACAACTTCCAATTCGACTTTCCCAAGTTTGGCGCGCTGCCAGGCAGCCAGATTTTCCCAAATGGTCCTCAGAACGGCAACGCATCCCAAAGCGGCAGCACCAACAACAGCCAGCGTGATAGTGCCACACCGCCTGTCACGAACCAGTCGCCAGGATCAAACGTCGCCTACAACGCGTCGGCCCAGCAGCCTGTTCTCAACCGTGCCAACAGTTCTGGTGTCAGCCCTGGAAGTCTGCAGAGCAGCGGGTCAAATACCAATAGCCCTGTCAACTCTACCAATTACGCCGCTGCCAACAACCCTGCGTCCACCTACAATTTCGCACCATACAGCACGAATGACAACATGCATGGGTTCGCCACAACTCTGCCGCAAATGAATGGTAGTGGCAACGACCCATTCGGAGACCTCTTCAGTCCTAGCATTTTAAAGACTGTTGGCCAATCGGGTAACGGCTACTTCAACTCAAACCAGCAGAACACCAACACAGGCATCAACAACGGCGGTGACAGCACAGCAGGTATCCCTGACAACCGAGTATTCCGATTCAACAGCACGAGCAACACAAGCGATAGCGCTTCGCCTAGTGCAAGCTCATTAAGTCAGTGGAACCTGAACGGCACTACAAATAGCTCTTGTGGTACCTCGCCGGAGCCTTCACACGACAGTCCGTCGAACAAGGACAAATCAAATGAGACTTACGAAAAAACGAACCTACAGAATAGCTACACCGCGAACACTAGCTCGAATGCGAACAACGCGCTCACGTCTAATCAATACTCCAACGACAACTTCGCCGCTTTTGATATGAGCAACACGAATCCGGCTTTCAACATGCCACAGTTAGACTCGTTTGATCCGGTCTTGTTTGGAGACTATAGAGACACCAGCCAGGACAACATGTTTGGAGGCGCTGACTACAGTGGCGACTTCTTCAACGACGCCCTCAACTCAACAATTCCTCTTGATTATTCATCGCCAGCTAACATGTTTGGCATCCTCCCACCCACGACTCAGCAGACTCAACATCAATCAACAGCGCCGGCACCAAGTCGAAACCTCATGGCGGAGATGGACAAAACCAGGGACGGCGGAGACGACGACTACGGCTTGCCCGCTCAATTCCAGCAGCATGCTGCTCCGCAACAACAGCGAGAACAATCGACCGTAACCAAGAAAGATGGCGCAGGTAACCTCATCAGTTGCAACAACATCTGGTATGATCCACAGCCTCCAGCTATCATAAAGACAAAACTAATACGACTCGTAGGAATCAACTCCAGTCCAACCCAGACTTCCAAGACGGCAAATTCGACCTCGACGGGCTGTGCTCCGAACTTCGCGCCAAAGCTCGCTGCTCCGAATCGGGCGTCATGGTGGATCAAGATCACGTCGACAAGGCGCTCAAGAAACTCGGCAAGACTGCAGCCGAGAACGCGAGGGACAACGCCGGCCCACCAGAGAAAGAGGACCAAGCACACCTGATGTTCGAGCAAGAGAGCTGGGACAGCGTACTCCAAAAGCTGGGCGGCGGCGCCAGGACGTGAAGACGCCTGGAGTGCATTGCAACGTTTTCAAGCACTTCTCTCCTCGCAAACGGAAAGTAGAATGCTCAAAAGAACGACGCTTTTCGCAGTGAAGGAAACAAGGGAAAAGATAAATAAAATTGATCAACGAGTGTACGTCGTCGCAGGGCTGCATATCCACTGCTCTGCTCGGGGATTTTGGGTTACTATTGGGTAGGCGTACACGAAGAACAAGCGACGCCATGGCGTACAAGGGGAGAAAACAGGCTGGAAATAAAACCACTCTCCTCTGCTGCAAGATTGTCTCTCTTTTGCTGGATCCTGGCTTTTTCTTTTTTCTCTTTAAGATTGGACGGCTGTCTTCTACCTCTCTCTCTCACTTCCGGTTGCATGGCATACGTTAGCATGTACCAACGAAACGAAATAACCGGGTCCGCTCTGTCTCTCTTCCTCTCTCTTCCTATCTTCCTCCATCTCCCTCTCTCTCCATCCCCCTCTCTCTCCCGCACTCATCAAGCTTACAGTAGTTATATCCCGGAGATTCGAAAGTAGGTAGTAGTACCAGTGGGCTAGGCGCGAAAAGAAATCATCACGAAACGTCCCGCTCCTCATTTCAGTTTAAGGTTTCTCCGCTGGTGGAAGAAGGAAGAAGCTTTCATACCCTCCGCGAGTGTAAAAGGTACACGGTATGACTGTCACTGCTTGTTTTTTTTTTTTGTTTTTTTTTTGTTTTTTTTGAAAAAAAGGAAAACCTCTCTCGGTCGGCGGTGCAGTCAGTGAAAGGAAAGGAAAGGAAAGGAACTTCATGAGGCACATTCATGAAGATACATGTACTACCTACCTTACTGGTTTGTGTTACTTTTCGGCAGTGCCTATGTATGTAGAAATAGACTACAAGTTTTCTTCTGCCGATTGTAACGAAACGTAGGACTCAGAAGTGAGGATTCAAATGATTTTTCTTTTCTTCTTTAAACAATGACAAGGAAGCAATGTCAAAACTCGACATCCTTAAGCAGTCCCAAACCCCTCCCCCCCAAACTCCAACGCAACCCCCAACTTCCCCTCCAGCGTCTCCTCATCCGGATACCTAGGCAAATAAAGCGTGCCGAAACACGTCGAGCTCGTAGGCAACAACAACAACTGCCCCTCCTCCCCCTCCGCCGGCACCTCCTCGATCCTAAACGTCAAACTCCCCACGCCCGAAATAGGCCAGCGCTCCGCGGCCGTCACGAATTTCAGCAAGGTCTTCTGTTTGTCTGGCGGCCAACGGGCGAGGACGCGCCAGAAAGTGGCGATGTAGGGGTCTGAGGGGCTGTAGGTTTTGCCGCTGTACTGCGTTGCGGCGCGCAGGGCGGGGAGGTCGAGGGTGGAGGTGCCTTCGAGGGTGTGGGAGAGGGTTTGCGGGGTGAAGAGACGGAGGTGGTGGGGGGCGAGGAGGGCGTGGAAGCCGTGCTGGAAGGCGGTGTGTTGGGGGTGGGTGGAG
>Ga0265797_10004220_pt1 | contig 22162 bp, 27 predicted proteins | sample P2T30metagenome_FD_192433 | JGI IMG/M metagenome (GOLD analysis project Ga0265797, IMG submission 192433) | Plant litter microbial communities from East Loma Ridge, Irvine, California - P2 T30 | ecosystem: Environmental > Terrestrial > Plant litter > Unclassified | place: USA: California... | reverse complement strand
CTTGTTCCAAAGACGGTATCTCCCATGTTTTGACAGTCTTTGCGAAGGTCTCTCGGTTGATGTGGTCGTCTCGTGTTCCGATGACATTCCTGAGAAATTCATGTCGAGCCTCGTCGCCCCGAGATCCGTGGTGGAGGTTATGTGGTTGCGCTTTGGGTGCTATCTCCTTGTGTACTTGATCCAACTTGCGCTCCAGCTCCCAGTAGTCGACATTGCCATCCTTGTCGTGATCGAGGTCGTCAATGAATTTCTTGATTTCGTCATCCGTAAGGGACTGTTGCGGAGCCATCGACGTCCGAGGAGCGCTGGAATAGGGTATGATCTTCTTGGGAGTAGGTGGTGGATCAGCTGCCACATGTGGCTCAACGGCAACGATAGCCTTTAAGGCTTCCCTTGGTCAGTTCCCTGATCAGCTCATTTGTTTGTTGATGGTCCAGACACGTAGGCCAAGGCCTTGCGATGAAGTGTCGCCAATAAGAAGAATCCATGAACGTGATACCAAGGCGACAAGACGGAGTTGGCGCCGGCGGACGCAACTTGTAACCCTGGCGGAGCGGAACCTGCTTCCTGTCGGACTCTCCGCCTGCTGCACAGCCACTCAGCGGTACGACCAAGACTTCCGCCCAGGTGTTTTGAGTTCTCATCATGCAAGCTTGCGCGTCAGATAAGGACATGTGGAGGAGGTCTTCAGCCACGAGTTGCATTGGCATCGCCGTATCCGACGTCAAAAACAAGGTCTAGAACCAAATGTCTTTTTCGTGCGCTATGCGAATGATAGCATTGGTCGCATGGCATCTTCCGTGATATGTGCAGTCCGTCGAAACGATTCCTCATCTGACGACCTAGCTGCGATTGCGACATTCATGGAATGCATCGCTGTCCCAGATTCAAAGAGGTCTGTATAGAGAGCGCACAACGGTTGACAAGACCCAGAAGACTGAAGACGCGTTGAGGGTTGAGTGGCACGGTGCTGGTGTTGCCCAAGAAATCCAGGCTTGGCATGGAACGGTCGGCACGCGCGACCCATGGCTTCGTCATTGTGCTTTTTGCGCAACGCGTACCGCAATCCTTCACCGTTGTGTGATGGCCGAGACATTTTGCAATCACCTCCAGATCGACCCACTCTCGGAAGCGTTCATATCTTCCCGCTTTTAGTCAGGGTCTTCTCTATCTGGCCTAAACGCTGGGTCACGACGTCATTGAAGCCCTGATGTGCCGTCTTTTTACTAGAGAACGAGTCGCCCTGCGCGCGTGGGCTTGCTAAGGCCCCGTAATCGACGATGCGTGCTCGTCTTTCTTTGCGCCACGAAATGCATCCACCCAAGCGTCCTTGTTCCCACGCGTCCAGCATCCCTCCGCTCCTTACCACGGAGCTCCCTCCGTCTGAGTGTTTACAGCAACGGCCTTCAACATGACCACCATGACAGATGCCAGCACTCCCAGCCCGACTGCCAAGACTGGCTCTTCGATACAGCTCACCCATCGCAATGATCGCACCTTCCTCATGGCTGTGGTCCAGTCTCTGGTACGACTAATGCGAACGCGCATCAGCAACCGTCAAGCAGACCACGAGGAAGGGTCAATCCGACTCAAGCCAAAGCAATCGAACCTCTCCCAGTGTACCCTCCACGAACGAACTGTATGCGACATACACATATACGATGTCATACCACCCAACAAAGCAGAAAAGAGCTCGAAGAAGCGGATATACTACTTCGCCGGTGGCAGTTGGCAGGAACCGCCCTCTCCACAACACTACAAGATCTGCGCCAAGTTAGCTAAAGAGATGTCCGATACTTCCATATCGATTGTATCGACACCTCTTGCGCCCAACGACCCCGCGCACAAGTCGTTCCCTGTCTGCCAAAAGACATACCGGGCTTTGATGGCCGAAGCGGAAGAGGCTGGAGAGAAAGTTATACTGGCGGGTGACTCCTCGGGAGCGAATATTGCTCTGTGTCTTGTGCTGGAGGCCCTACAGGAGGATAGCGAGAACGAAGGCGTTGAGATCAAGCATCTCCCACACCCCGTCGCCATCATGAACGTATGCCCATCGACCGACTTGACTCGCGAAAACTCCGACATCGATAAAGTGGCACCTCGAGACCCTCTCCTCACACCCAAGATCATCAGAGCGACAGCGAAAGCATGGCAAGGAGACTGGGACGCCGCCGATCGCCGCATATCCCCTATCAATGCCGACATTTCACTACTCGCGAAGAAGGGCATCAAGGTGCACGGAATAACTGCTGGATGCGATGTGCTAAGCCCGGACGGCGTCATCTTCCGCAAGAAATGCGAGGAACACGGTGTCATTGGCGAGTGGGTGCACTGGGAGAAGCAAATGCACTGCTTCGTTCTGACCATGCCGTATGGACTGGTCGAGGCAAAGGATGCCTGCCAGTGGATCGTAGATGTCCTGAAGAAGGAATGAGTTGGGTGACGATATTTTGTGTCCGAGTAAGAGATACCCTTGCTTTCTGCGCGTGCGCGACCGATTTAGGTATAATAATATTACAGCTTTCTCGCATATCTTCAAACTTGCAGATCACCTCTCGCGCTTTCATACTCAATCCCATGTCATGGATACTTCCTTCCTCTGGCCGCCCGACTTCATACTCCACGCTACCATACCAAGGGTCCATCATTCGGCTCGATCGATCTCAGACTCTGCTCCCACGTGGGGCAGGATGTGCTTGAGCAGGCACTCGGTAATTTGGTGCCGTACGCTCGCCAGCATCCTGCAAGACATAATTGAGCGTGGGTGAGGACGGTGTTATTACTCGACCAACGCCTTCATAGCGGTTGGATCAGCAACGGCGCTGTGGAACACCTGGCTTGCGATGATGCGCCTCAATGTTTGAATGGGTAAGTTCCATCATCTTCAGCGCGTCTTCAGGGCCCGAACGCCCGCAAGTCCCGGGTTGTCGCGTGACCCTCACTCTCCACCAGAGTAAGTTCATCGACTGAGAATCTATACTCATCCTTCGTTTTGCGTGGCTTCGGCCCCCCGCTCCCGAACGTCCCAACCTCATCAGTCATGTCCGGTTTCGACCTTTTCCGCCCCATCTCCACAAACTCGTCGCTGTTCGGGCCTAGGAATCCCAGATCCACAAGCCTGTTTCGCACTTGGGTCTCGGTCTTCTCATCGTAGAAGTAGTGACCGGTCCTGACGAGGCTCCGCTGCATAACTAAAGTACGTGTCAGAAGTCGTCTAGCGTACCGTCCGCATAAGTGTCACTTACTACCCTTGAGCGTTGGTATCGTGGCAGCGATCAACGCAAGCTCGAGCTCCAGCATCGACCACAGTGTAGGCGCGACTGTCATGAAAAAGGTGTCACCACCCGGTGGTATCATACTGGCCTTGACAGTACGCAGGATGGCGAAGGATGAAGCGAACAGTCCAAGGCCCATCAGAACACCAAGGAAGATCTTTTCGCCACGCGGCCGCTGTAGTTTCCGGATAAAGGTTATCGGTATCAGCGAGAATACGAGGTCGGTCGATATATGCACAGCGCTCGCCGCAACAATGTTCCCAACGATGGCTTCTTGTGACAAGCACTCCACTTTTTGCGTCAAGAAGATGCTGGGATCCCAGTATATGCTGAATGGCCGGCATTGCAGAAACTGAAACAGCGTCGAGGTTATAGTCGTGAGGATAAGTAGTACGATTGTAAAAGACAGGAAGATGCGCCAGGGACGTGTCTGCTTGATACGGAGCAAAAGAAGGGCGACTGAGATTTTGACGAGTCCAATGGAAAAGTTCCAGAGAGCTTGGCAGTAGAAGACGAGTCGCATGGCTGCGAGACGCGAATCTGCCGAGACATATTTTGTCCGCTGGCCGAAGCCATAGGAACATGCTAGGCAGACGATGACATATTTTGCTATCGCAAGGACCTGTAGACATTCGACGTCAGCTTTGTGGCACTGGGGAGTACATTCCGCCTTACAGTTGCTGCAACCGCCGTCCAGTCATCCATGTGCAGATTCCAGAAAGGCCGCACTCTCGACCAAAGTCGTGCAGAGAGTAGCAGGACAGCGAAGAGTGTGAGACTCCCACATACACCGAGAAGAAGAGGCGCCTGAGTATCGTTGCGCTCGTGACCGGGCATCAGCTGTCTAGATCGCAGCTCCATATCGCAAGAAAAAAATACGGAATAACGACTCCGCGACAGATTAGAAGAAAGAACTACCCTCAGACGCAGCGTTCACACCTCTCCTTCCTATACTGCCTGCACCGACTGTTTATCAGCATCTAGCCGCCATATCCCGTCATCGCCATCGCATAAACAAGCCTCGTCCCCAATCACACGACCCTTACTTCTCAGGCTTCCAAGCCACACGATCATCGTCTCAATAGCTAGCTTGGTTGGCTCGCGTTTTGGCGTTCGCAAATACTGCCCTGTTGGCATAAAGTCGCCGCGTGTCAGATGTGTTTCGCGTAGTCGCTTTCATCCTTGTACCCCACAAACTTATGGTCTCGGATGTGATTCCGAGTTCTGAGGGTTATGCAACTGTTGGTTCGTGTTTGAGGGCGGGGGGAGAGGTCAAATACTTGGTGGCGGTGAGGGTTGGGGTGTGATGAAGATAGAGTTATGAAGGCACGGGAAGGGCGCAAATCCGAACTTGACAAATATGTGCGTTTTACCAATACTACATCACAGTATTGACAGAGTTCTTCATATGTTAGCATGAAGGAAACGGCCTTCACAAGGCTGCGAGCATGGTGGGGGTCCTGCCAAGCCCATCCCCAAGCCTCGCTCACATCGACTTGATAAACCATCTACTTCCTCATTCTTCCACATACGACCATAGGACAATGAGAATTAGGCTTCCCGTCCGCTCAGCCATATACAAGCATTGTACCGGCGGATTAGTAGTTAGGTGGGTGACCACTAGCGAATCCCCGCTGTTGTATGTTTTTGCCAAAATTTCCATCTTTTTGCCCATTCCCCCTTTACCCACTCCTTCTCTTTTTGCCTGGCAGACATGGCTTACTCTATCAACACACCTACACTCAGGCGTAGCTGAACGGCATGCAGCTGAATTTCCAAGACCATATCAGGGTATAGATTTTGCCTAAGTATACTCCTCGCAAACATCAACACACCTTGTCCTTAAGTACTAGCTAGTGAAGTTCGGTTGTGAAGTATGATTTAGACTCGTGATTAGGACCACTCCAGTGTGTCATGGGTAGTCGTGTTTTCATCGCCAAGACTGCTTCCAAAGATCGCGACGTTCTCAGCTTTGCTCGAGTGTCCACAGCGTTTAAGTGGGGCGGAGTGATGTGGTCCGAGCGATAAACCTACAGCTGCTAACAGCAGCCAAAAGATTGCGCAACCAGACTGAGCGGCATCGTTACAATGTCATTTTGCGATTGGTGGTACTCTTATGGCTCTGGGCCGTGGCATCATTCGTGCTAAGTCGGGTGGCTAATCGTACTCTCGTATGTTTTTAGCTCACGTCGAGTTTGACGGCGCTGTATTGCTGCTTGTCTGAATCGACCATTCTTTAACGCGTCTGTACTCCACAGAAAGCTTCCTCGCCCTACCAGCGACATGTGTTCCAGCTCTTCTAGCTCTTCTGTTGGATCGCGGAATCGCATTAGAGCTGCGCTTGGTCTGGAGTGCAGCGTTTATTGGCGCGTTCATCGTGGCATTTTGAATTGGAGTTGTTGGATTCAGAGCGGACGTGGAAGTACCCCAAGGTTGGAGCAAAGTTGGAGGTGAGATCGAGCACAAGGGCCCTGATGACGTACGTGATCTCACGTGGACCGCGACTTAGGTTTAGCGGCACTCGGTCTAAGCTTCCTAATTTCCCGACGAGAGCTGCAACACCAACACAGCTGTTGCTCACAGACAACGCCTTGCGATCATCAGGGTTCCCCTTGCTCAGAACATTACGCGCTGAATTCCCTTCTTTTGCAATCCCGGGTGAAAACATCGCGTCATGGTCAGCCTTGAGAGCACGTCGTCTTCGCCGGCTGTGCCTCCAACACGCGTTACAATGTGCCGAGATACATACGCAAGGCTAATATCAGACGTCCCACCTTAGGCCCCGGCTCAACCCTTCGTTCGAATACACCCCGTATCCCACCTGCACTACCAACCGGAGGTCACGGCTCCAATTTAGTACAGCATGGATGTACCATCGACGTTACCCCGCAGCCACCTGCAGTCGGCTGTAATCATGCATATCACCGCAACACCAGAGCTTTAGAGCCAGACTATCGCCCTGCTAGGAGATGATGGACGGTACAAGATGACTTAAGAATGCGACCTGAATTGCTTATGCGGCAGGTAGCATGGTCTTGGACCATCGCGTCACTGCCAAGCGTGATGGAACGGAAGGATAAATAGTTCGTGTGGGGAAGCGCGATGAGGAATCTGCGTAGTCGATGTTTACCTTGTCTGCTTTCACCAAGAGTGTTCCGGATCAGCTACAACCATGGGCATTCCTTCCGTGAAGCAGGCGTCGGCTCTATTGCTAGGTGTATTCATAGCGTCTACGAGCGCGCAGTACAATTCCTCGCAACCACAGAAAAGCGGTTATCAATATGTTGATCCTCTCATCGGAACGATCAATGGAGGTACGGTCATGGTTCTTTGGAAGAACGATGATAATCGGCTGACCACACATAGGCCACGTATTCCCTGGCGCGACATTGCCATTCGGTATGTGGTTACCTCTCAGATACAAGTCAACGCCTACTGACAGCTGCGAGGGATGGCCAAAGCGGGGCCCGACGTGATCGGCGAAAACCAAGGAGGATTCTCTTCTAACGACTCAGAACCCATTTATGGTTTCTCGCATATGCACGACTCTGGAACAGGCGGCTCGCCATCACTTGGCAATTTCCCTATCTTTGCGCAGTCCGGGTGCGAGAACGACGACATCAACGGATGCCACTACTTCGAATCACAACGAGCTGTCGAGCGTATACCTGGGGCTGTTCATGCCAGACCTGGCTACTTCGATATCACACTAAAGGACAACATCAGGACGGAATCGACGGTCACGAATCGCACAGCTCTATATCGTATCACCTTTCCCGAAACGCCGACGGCGCCGAACGCGACGCTGAGTCCGCACATTTTGCTTGATCTGACAGATCTACCGAACACAAGAAGCGAAGCAAACATCACCGTGGATGCCGAGACCGGGCGTATGACTGGTAGCGGAGTGTTTTCGCCATCGTTTGGAATCGGAACGTACAGGTCACATTTCTGCCTCGACTTTGATGGTGCAAAGATCAAAGATGCTGGCGTTTGGCAGAACACGCGTGCGACAAACAGGGCAACCAGTCTGAATGTCGTTCCCGGCGATGTGCGACAATCACCCGTTCTCACACCAGCAGGTGGATGGGTGCAATTTGAGAAGCCCACCCAGGGTAATCAGATCCTTGCAAGAGTTGGAATGAGCTTTGTGAGCGAGGATCAGGCATGCGCGAATGCTGAACGCGAGATACCCTCGTGGGGATTTGATGATGTCGTTGCGGCTGCTGAGGCTGCATGGCGCTCCAAGCTAGACGTCATTACGGTTGAAGACGGCGGTGTTGATCTCGTCTTCCTCAAAGCTTTCTGGAGTGGCGTGTACAGATCCATGATTAGTCCACAAGACTACACAGGTGAAAATCCCCTTTGGGAGTCTGACGAACCGTACTACGACTCCTACTACTGTATCTGGGACAGTTTCAGATCGATCCATCCACTGATCACGATCCTGGATCCTCACAGCCAAACGCTCATGATAAGAAGTCTGCTCGATATCTACCGTCATGAAGGATGGCTGCCAGATTGCCGCATGAGCTTCTGCAAAGGATTTACGCAAGGAGGCTCAAACGCCGATATTGTGATTACGGACGCATATCTGAAGAACATCACGACTGGCATTGACTGGACACTTGCATACGAGGCTCTCGTAAAGGATGCGGAAGTCGAACCACCCAACTGGGACGTTGAGGGTAAGAATTCGATGCGTATGCGGGTACCAGTTCTTGACTAACAACTGTCTAGGTCGCGGTGGTCTGGTATCATGGAAGGAGTTAGGCTACATACCTACCGAAAACCTTGATGTCGAAGGTGTGGGCACAGAGACACGCTCAATCTCCCGGACCGTCGAATACGCCTACAACGACTTCGTCATTGCTCTACTAGCCCGCGAACTCGGCAACACAGCCGACTACCTGAAGTACCTGGAACGTTCCGGCAACTGGCAAAACATGTTCAAGGCCGATCAAAGAAGCATCATCAACGGCACCGACACCGGCTTTGAAGGCTTCTTGCAACCGAAATTCCTCAACGGCACCTGGGGCTCTCAGGATCCGATCTTCTGCTCACCACTACTTAATTTCACTGGTTGCTACCTGAACCCTGCAGGTGGCGAGACATACGAAGGTCCTGTCTGGCTGTACACTTTCTTTGCCCCAGGGGACATGGCCACTCTCATCCAGACTCTCGGAGGCCGTGAGCGCTTTGTTGAGCGTATGAACTGGCTGCATGAATCCGGTGTTCTATACCTTGGCGACGAACAGGCTTTCCTCAACGTATTCCTATACCACTACGCCGGCCGTCCTGCTCTCTCCGCTGAGCGCGCTCATCAGTACATACCCTCATTATTCAACGACACCGTCGTCGGTATCCCGGGCAATGACGATAGCGGCGCCATGGGTTCTTTCGAAGCCTTCGTCATGATGGGTTTCTTCCCCAATGCCGGCCAGGACGTATACTTCATCATACCGCCATTCTTCGAGTCCATCTCCGTCAGGAATGGCCAGACGGGCAACACAGCGACGATTCGGAATATTAACTTTGATGCGGCTTATGAGAACATCTACATCCAATCTGCCACGCTCAACGGTGTGCCTTACACGAAGAACTGGATCCAACACAGCTTCTTCTTAGAAGGCGGTGTCTTGGAGTTGACGTTAGGACCACAGGAAAGCAGCTGGGGAACGAAGTCGGAAGATGTGCCTCCCAGTCTTGGACCGTTCACAAACAGCACTATGTCTGGCAAGAGATCTATTGGTGCGGATCGGGGGTGGGCGATGCCGAGGATGGAGTTTGAATCTGTCGGTAGTCAGTGAGAGATCCAACGGAGCACGACACTATCAATAGCGGAAAGAAAGCTTGTATGAATGTGCACAATGCCACGACTCGACTATGGTCATAAAGGTGACTCGCGTGATAACCCGTCATCCTACAGTGACTGTGGATCGTTTGAGGTCAGTGCGCGATCATTGTATTTAAACGGCATCTTGCGAACAGAGTATACTGCGTACACCACTCAGTCTTTACAAACGATATCTCCTACATTAAGCTCCTTTGGCGATATTCATCATGAACCACCGATACACATCGCTGTCTTTACCAGGCGTTATGTCGTCGGACTCCCCAAAAGCAGAGTGCACGCTCCTACATTCAGAGCCAACAGCTTCGGAATCTACCGGGGACGAGATTAGGGCCGCTAAGGAATTATGCGACTTCCTTCAAAGCCGAGTCAACTTGCTGAAAAATGAATTGTCATCGCTTGAAGACAAGACGGATCCTCGATCACAATCACAGTACAGGCATCGGTCAAAACAGATGGAAGATTGTGGTCAACGTTACAAAGAAGCCACTGAGACATATAACGGGCTGGTAGCGGCGGTCAGTAAGCAAAATGAGTGAGGGTGTAATGAGGGTTGGACTGAGATGACTGGCCTGTTGAAGGATTAACGATGGGGTTTCACTTTCGAGACTGTCGGTGTCGGCCATGGAAGTTGGTAGATGAAGGACGAAGATGGTTCGGCGATGGGGGTCGGCAGATACAGGTGCAACATCAATTCTAATCTGCACTTGAACGCCATGACAATGAAAAAATGACTGTTTTGATATTCATCGTGAAGCTATGACAGCGCGTATGTGTCATTCAATCGTGAGTCATACTAATGAGCGACTATGGGTCAATCCAAGAAGACATGAGACCAACATCCCCACTTCCCCTTCCATCCTAATCATATGACAATTTGTTCCATCCACCACCCTTCAAAGAAAGAAACCATCTTACTTCTCCCTAACAGCAACACCACCGTTCAGTCCAGCACGGGCCTCAGCATCCTCGCGGGAGATGACCCTGTGGGCACCAGACCAGATACCAAGGCTACGCTTGATAGCCTTCCAGCTCTCAATCGCGCTGATGTAGATGACGACGCAACCGAATGCGACGCCCCACTCCCAGGTGATGGCACCATGCTTGAACACCTTCTCGTTGATGATGGGGAGGTAGACGATGGGGAAGACGACGAGTAATCCGGCGATGACTGCAAAGAAGAGGAAGCGGTTGCGCCAGATGGTAGTGAAAACGGACAGACCGGCTGGGGCTGAGGAAGGAGTGTTGGGGTACATGTTGAAGAGCGAGCGAGCGAAGTGCTTGACCTCCCAGGCCGTGACGAGGAGAAGAAGCGTGATTGTGGCGTAAGTTGTCGCGCGGGCACGGAACACAACCTCGCAAGTATCGTTGTACCCTTCGTTGCATCCAGATCCGAGGTTGCCTCCGCCAGGACCGACGTAAGCGACGATGGCGAAAGAGAAGAGACATAGTGCTCCCATGAAGAAACCGTAGATGAACTTGTCTGTGATCAATTCGGCCGTGAAGACACCCTTCTTGTTGTCGTGCGGTGGTCGGTACATGCTGTCTTCCTGTGACTCTTCGAGTCCGAGACCGATGGCGAGGAAGGAGGAAGTAATGAGGTTGACCCAGAGAATCTCGATGGGGGAGAGCGGGAAGACGGAGTGGTTGTCTTGGTCTTTGAAGGCGAGACCGATGAGAAGGAGGATGACTTGCGCGATGTTCGAGATGAGAAGATGCATGAGGAACTGTAGTATGATATGTCAGTGAGTGATCTTGATCAAGGGGGGAGCAAGATGGCATACCTTCTGGATGTTGTCAAACAAGCGTCGGCCTTCTTCAACGGCCTTCACAATGGAAGCGAAGTTGTCGTCAGTGAGAACCATCTCGGCGGCATCCTTGGCGACGTCGCTTCCAGTGCCCATAGCCATACCGACGTTGGCTTGCTTAAGCGCGGGTGAGTCGTTGACACCGTCACCAGTCATGACACAGAAGCGGCCCCTCCTGTGGAGAGCCTGCACCATCTTGACCTTGGTGGTCGGGCTACATCTGGCGATGACCAGGGGTAGAGTCTCCATGGCGTCGACCTCATCGTCAGACATCCTGTCAAAGTCTTTGGCGACCATGACAGCTGAGGCAGGAGTACGATCGTCGATGATGTCCACGTCCTTGGCTATAGCTCGGGCAGTACCGGGATGATCACCGGTGAGCATGTGCACCGTAATACCAGCGATCTTGCACTCGCGGACGGCACCTGCTGTCTCCAGACGAGGTGGGTCGTAGATGGCGACAAGACCGAGATAGTTGAGGTTGGCCTCAACAATATCACGTTCCGAGATGTCAGTGTCGGGTTGCAGCGTCTTGTGAGCAATGCACAAGACACGGAGACCTTGGTTAGCCATACTCTCGGCGGCTTCCAGGATCTCAGCCCTTTCCTGATCCGTGACGTTGAGCGCCGACATCATGAATTCGGTTGCTCCCTTGGTGTAGACGTCCATGAGGCCAGAGTGGTTGTCTTTGTAGACGACAGTCATCTTCTTGACCTTGGAGTCGAAGGAGAATTCGGTAGCGAGATGGATGTTGAGTGAGGAAAGTAGGCTTTCCTTACCCATGTTGAAACGAGAAGCGAGGACGTGCAATGCGACTTCGGTTGGCTCACCATGCGCCGTCCAGGCTCCATTCGTTACATCTTGCATAAAGGCAGTGGGTGGTCGCGAGATGGTGTCGATAGTGGACGCGTCAGTGTCGCGATCATCAGCACTGTTGTATTGCTCATGAGCCGCAGCCTTCTTCTCACTGGGAGAGTCGACGCGGGATTCAGATGGCGGTATGACCTTGGAGTTGTTGCAAAGAGCAATGGTATGGAGGAAGCGAGTGACGACAGCGTCGGGCCTGTAATCGCTCAGACTGAGCTGTCGTTTGTCAAAAGCAACGTTTCCGCTGGTGGGATTGTGAGGGTCTGTGATGGCATCGACGGTGAATGTACCGGCGCCACGCATGAGGGCCGTCTTTGCGACCATGCGACCTTGGGTGAGAGTTCCAGTCTTGTCAGAGCAGATGTTCGTGACACCGCCGACAGCCTCAATGGCCGACTGGACTCTGGTAATGACGTTTGCTTTGGCCATTGCCTTACCGCCGACAGCGATCGTAATCGTCAAGACTGCGATGAGCGACTCAGGAATAACAGCTACGGCAACACAGATACCATAGATGAGTACCTCTCCACCAACCTGCCATTTGCTTGCGGAAAAGACGATGATGGCGAGGATAATGGCGAGACCGAAGAGGAGAAGTGCGAACTTGCTCAGCGTGATCTGAAGGGGGGTTCCGACAAGACCGAGGATGGTCTTGCCGCCGTTCGTGAAGCGCTTCAAGATTCGGACGAAGATGTTGGAAGACTGCGGGCCGGCATCCTTCTTCTGACGGAGCATAGTAGCGATCTTTCCGACTTCGGTGTTCATACCAGTTGCGACTACAATACCATGGCAGCGTCCAGATGTCACCTCACTTCCGGAGAAGGCAAGGTTGGTCTGGTCGCCAGTGGCAAGGTCTTCCTCGTCAAAAGTCTTCCATGGTGTCTTCTCGACAGGAGCGGACTCTCCTGTGAGGAATGCTTCATTGGTGTAAGCGTTGACACCATCGATGAGGCGAATGTCGGCGGGTACGATGCTACCAACGGAGAGCTGGACGACGTCGCCAGGAACCAGGTCCACGGCCTTGACTTTGATGTCCATTGTGCCCTGGCGTGTGACGGTAGCTTCGGGTGCGGTGAGTTTCTTGAGAGATTCGATAGTCTTCTCGGCTCGGTAGTCCTGCCAGAAACCAACAACGATGTTGAGGAGGATAACTGCGGTGATGACGCCGCCTTCGATGTAGTCGTCTATGCCAAAGCTAATGGCCATGACAATGATGAGGACGAAGGTGAGACTGTTCGAAATCTGCCTTAACAGAATTTTCCACATGGAAAGCCCTTCAGCTCCCTTAACCTTGTTAGGGCCATAGAGCTGGAGGCGAGATTGCGCTTCAGAGTGAGGGAGTCCATGGCTGCGATAGTTAGCAGGAGCACGAGAGTGGTACGCATGAACAGTGAACCCTACTGGATGTCGACTCCCAGAGTCTGTGCAACTTCCTCGGAGGTGAGGGTGTGCGGAGCGTGGAGTGTGGGCGAAGTGTCGCCATCGATAGGGTTCGGCTGGGGTTGCCTTTGGTTTGGTGCAGTATGCGGATCCTTACTACCACATATAGGGGGTTCATCGACGTTAGGAGAAGTCTCCTCGACGGCAAGTAGCACAGTTTCACCCATTCAAGTATATGTGATAACACGGATAGTGTTGGTGGTAGAGAGCAAAGATACGCCTTTGCGGGGGAGTAGTTATAGGCAGCTTGTCCTACCAGGTTTAGGCGGGGTTAGCACGCTAGACGAACGACGTGGGTCATCCAAGCGTGGAGAGGCTTGGAACCTCTTGTCCACCACGCCACATGAATGGCTGCACATGTCTTTGTCGCAGCAAGTATTGCATTAGCAGGTACAAACATAGTGATCAGCTGATGCTCCGGACAAACATGTACCCACAGCTTGGTTTCAAAGACCAGTAGTAAGCGAACGCAGTGAGGCTGGACTAACTCGAACGCTCATTGACCGAACGATAAGAATCTTGGCTGACGGGCCCAAGCAATCCGGCCTCCGCTCTCCGGTCCTAAGTCTCAGCTGTGTGGCTTTGAGGCACTGTGCCGCGATGCCGAGATGTCTCGGCTGTTGGCGTTGAGATCTATCGGAGTACTCTTCGGTACCAAATGTTTGCCCGTTGAAGTTGAGGCAACCAAACCCCGCGTTTTGCGCGATGTGTGTGGAGCCATGTTATGCTTTTGGACAGCAGGAGGATTCGTCTGGGAAATGGATTCCGGGGTCGAGATACGATAGTAAGCAGCGCTGTCGCATATGACAGGTTGATGTTTGCCACGTATGCCACTTCAGGCTTGGGCGGCGGTAGGTGTGGCGGCACCGCCAATGATACGTCTCGCAAGCCAATACGCCTTGATAGAGACGCGTAGAGACACTGCACTAGACCTGCAACGCATCGAGCAGTCGTCGCGCGGCCGAGTGAGCATTGTCGTGAGGGATTGGGCCGAGCAGTCTGGAGCGTACGTCCGGCTGGCGACACAGCGAGCGACCGGCGGTTTTCGGAACAAGATGATGGCGCGACAGGGCTCTTTTGGATATAAAAGACATCGCAGGACAGGAGGTGTCGTTGAAATTGAGTCTCCCTATCGATAGACAAGCTCAGCGCGTGGAGACCTGGACCTGGCGTGGCGGGTTGTGGTGGGGGTGGCAGTTGCGGCCTCTGCGCTCCTGCTCCCACAGCTCCCACAATTCTGGCATCCGACTACCGAGGCACTGTTCCTACAACACAGCGTGTTCGCATCAACTGGTACGCTTCCGACTGGTTGAAGGCTTCCATGCGCATACACTTATTATCACAAAGAAAGAGACGGTCGCAACGAGTTGGTAGTAATAGTGGTAGAACAGAGAACGCTTTTGATTGTGCACTACGAAATATCTCAATATGCACCAAATACCCCATCCCAATGCCCATTACCCTATATATGCATCATAAAGTCATAAAACACCCTTCCGCGATTCACCAACTCAAATCGCGCGTAACGACTCAGCTTCCGACATGCTCGAACTTGAGGTGCGTCTCGGCGCGAGCTGGCAATCCGCCTCGGCGAGCGCAGCCTGCATCGAGAAGCCAAAGGTGGCTGCGAGGTACTGCGCATAACGAATGCGGTAGGCCTGCGCAGGATCTTCCTTTGGCTTGAGAAGCTCCTTCTTCTGTGATGAGACACCTGCTGGAGAGATTAGATGGGAGGCTTTAGTATGGTTGATCAAATATACCCGATGCGGGATGGAGAACTATTGAAGGCGTCATGGTAGGCGACAAGGTAGGTGAAGATGAAGGTGACGAAGCAGCGGACGAGTTGAATGGAAGAGCAGGCATGATGTCTGAATTCTAATAGATGATAGATGATAGGTGGGTGTTGTGGGTCGTGATGTAGGCGGAGCTGATTGGCTGCGGTAGGTAGTTCGAGGTTTGTATGAGGGTAGTTCTCTGGTGTCGATCCCGTCTTGTTGCGAAAGAGTTTAGATTGGAAACTCGAGATTGGTTGTAGAGTTGCTGTGGATGCGTTTGCTGCTTCGAGAGAAAGATGGGCAGCAGATGATGTCTTTATACGTGGCTGAGGGCTAGGATCGAGGCACCATTCAATCACGATCGCAAGGGCTTCGGAAGCTTCACCGCACAATCAGAAACAGAACGAATCGCGCCGTCACGATAAGTTCCACACAAGAGACACCGATGCATGCATCTCGATCAGCCCGAACCAATGCAACGTAATTGGGGGCAGATTGTTTCCTAGTACAGAAGCGTGATACATGCCGGTTAGCCATCCATGAATGCGCCATTTGTTTTCTGTTACCCCTGGACCATCGCGCTCCCGTAGCGCTTCCCCAGGTTTTTTCATTCGTGCTTGCCTGTTCGAGCGGTGTAATGTTTTGTTGAGCGCCAGACTACTTTGAGCTCTATGCATGCAATACCTGTTATAGCACACATCACGATGCTCATAGCAAGTATCTAAACTGCGTTGTTCAACGGCACACCGGATGGATGTTGCGTGACGCAGATAGTTTGATACAACTGCATTTGAGTGGCACCACCTGACTAACTTAGCCAACATCGCTGCATTAACCCAGCTGCGGAGCACGTCGCCACACGCCGCAAAGGCCAGTAATACGGTTTTTAGAGACGAGCAAATGACACAAAGCCAATATTCGCTTCTATTTTGCGCTCCAAGATGACGACGGCCCAGGTAGCCCTTGCTCATAGTGGGACGACCGTGCGTTGGGTTAGACATCAGCAGCTACGCCACGACTGAGCCATTTACCGGCCACATCTAGTCTTTCTCTCTTTGTCGCGCATGGCCCAGCCAGCTCACTTTGCACCTGCATATCGCTGGTACGGTGTCAGACCTTTCCAGAGAACCACGTTGCTGGCGCACGTCTCCTGGGACGTCGTGGTGCTCTTTGACGACCCATGCCGCGTCGTCTGGCGCCATGCAAGGAAACGGGGAGACCTTTTTCTAGACTACCAGGATCTGCAACTAAACGTCCGCTTCTGAGGGCTGAACCGCAAGAAGCCGCAGCCAAGACTCTCCACCGTGGATGCGGAAACTCATTCGAATTCTCTGCCATGCATTTTGCTGCATGCGCAGTCTGACCCACGTCACACCGGCCCACAGCATAAGACGTCGAAAGCAACTCTTGCGATGGCCCTCGGTCATCCACGATGCTGCAAACATATGCATAGTTTGGCATGATGGCATTTCAGCAGACCAAGGGGGTCTAGAAGCCTCGTTTTACGTACGAGAAAACCGGTGTAGGCCGCCGAAACGTCACGATGTCAAAACGCCGCATTGTTCCAAACGTGTTCTATGCAGGCGCCGCATCACCAGGCCTCGACGATCGATGAGGGGCAGCGCCATAAGCGGGACCGTATTGCGGGGCCGATGCTTTGAATCGGATGGCTCGGCTGAAAGCCGTCATTTGTCTCCAGTCGTCAGGCACACAGCTGTGACCGCGGCAACTTCACCTTCCTGTTTATTTTGACCCAAGACTTGGCAGAACGTCCTTCGTGGACGGGATTTCAGACTTTCCTGCACCATGTCAGCATCCGGAAAGTGCTTTCCGAGGTTGCATGCACCTCGCTATCAAGCACACAGCCACCCTCCCCATGCACGATATTGCCTCAACCCAACGCTAGGCTCATACTGTCAGCACGCGCTTTTGAACATGTCCATGTCGCTGCAGGTGCGCCATTTCCTCAAACAACACCAACACCATTATTCCCGCTGTGGATCTGTCGATCCGGTCCAGTCAACTCTAAAGCAACGTCAATCACCGGGCAGCGCACAGCATGATCAATCACGAAATGCGACACAAGAAAAACGTCAAGTGCAGCGATGTCTTTCTGCTCACCGCTACCATGTAAGTTTATCTTGCGGTCGATCAATAGGGCGCGCCCTGCAGGGTGCATGAGCCGATGCCACCAGGGTCGGACGCAGTTGTACCTGATACACACCCACAACCAACAAAATCGATATGGAATATCGTCTAGTGTGGTTTCACGAATTGCGCGAATATTGCGACAGATACCGTGATGGATATGTCGCAAAGCTTATTTCGACCGCCCTGCGTACCACGATTTGGATGAACCAATGTTTGCAAAGAGATGTGGGTTTAGATTTAATTTTGGTTCACCTACTGTAGTGTTGAGGCGTTGACCGGAATTTTGACTCTACATATCGGGCCTACACCCATTCCATATTGAACTCGCGTATAGTGCGGGACTCATCCGCAATACCAGCCCTAAGCTACGTTCCGATGTGTTCGGTCCGCGCTTACAAGTAAAAACAAAGCAAAGAAAAGCAAACCCAGACGCCCAACGGCCTCGTTTCTACCGTTCACCATCGAGATTTTCTGGGCTCCACGCTTGAGAATGAACCCATGGGCGGGTAGCTTTAGGTAGGCACATCGGAGTGTTGGTCAGTGAGAAGGGGTAGTTTGCCAAGCTGTCCCTCTGAAGTAGTCGTCTCCATACACAACTATAGCAGTCCACCACTGTGATGCCGATCTACCAAAGCTGCCGTTCGTCCATATAGCCAAGCTGTTGACCACGGCCACCAAAGTTGCTCTCGGGTTCACGTGGCTCGGGTGGCCACCTGTCCTGGCTCATCATTGGGGGACCACCTTGCATGCCACCGTCGTCGTCGTCGTCTTGCTCGTTACCCCGTCCTCTACCAACATCGCCCATGCCGTGAACCCTGGCTCCACCGCGCATCGCGTTGCGAAGACCTGGGTGAGCGGCGTGGGGACTAGGTCCAGGAGCAGCACGAGGTGTTGGTGGTGGACGAGGTGCTGCCATGTAGCTTGGAGGGCCTGGAGGAGCTGGTGAAGCAGCTGCGCGGGCATAACTGGGTGGTGCTGGACGAGGTGTCGGACGAGGTGTCGGACGAGGTGTTGGACGAGGTGTCTGTAGAGGCATCTGAGGAGCACCACGACCAAAAGCAGGAGGAGCCTGAGGAGGTCCACCACCACCATATCCAGCAGGTCTCGGCGGCATCCCACCACCGTACCCAGGAGGAGGCCCACCCCCACCCCCAGGCGGACCACCCCGTCCCAACTGCTGAAACTGCTCCGAATCCTGCCAAATCCCATCCTCGGCCAGAAACTCCGCCCTACAAATCGGACACTTCTTTGCATCATCCGGCCGATTCACCAACATCTCTTTCAGACACTCCCTCCCAATAAGATGATTACAACCCGGAATATTCTTAATCTGAATACACAGATGCGACGCGCTGGGCGGCTCCAGACAAATCGGACATTCTGCATTTGGGGGTGTGATGGGTCCGCCTAACGGCTGTGTTTGCTCGGCCATGAAGTCGGCGATGAGTTCGGAGGTTTCGCTTGTGAGACCGTTGGATGGGGGCATAGGTGCTGGTTCGACTTCCATTCTGAAGGAGGGGTCGCGGGGTCCGGTGTTGGGACCGCTGCGCCCGTTTGGAGGGCCGTTGGCGCCGTTGCTACGGAAGGGGTTGGGGCCGCTCCAGAAATCAGAGGAGAAAGCGCCTGGTCCGGTGTTTCGGCCGCCTAGGAGACTTCCTGGGGATGGGCGTCCTTGGGGTGGTGGACCTTGTCCCATGCCCATTCCTCCGCGAACGGAGTTGCTGAACGGGCCACCTGGACCGTAATCTTCCTCATGTCCGTTGCCGTCGGAGTCTTGGTATGATGAGTAGGAGTGTGTCTGGCCGCCTGTCATGGGACCACCCATTCCGCCACCGTACATGGGACCTGGGCCACGTATGCCACCCATCATGGGAGGTGAGTTGTTGTAGTCATCATATGGGTTTGGTTGGTGATGGCTTGGTCGGCCTCCACCGCCACCTGTACGACCACCGCCAGGGCGGAAAGGGTTTGAGCCCCCAAAAATGCCACCTTGGAAAGCTGGCATGGTAAATGTGGTTTGAGGGTGTATGGATGTTGGTGAGATGGAGTCTGGCTTCTCAGGTTGTGGTGAGGATCCGGTGACTGTGCTAGATGGTGATTTGTAGTAAGAAGGTCTGGTAGGTTATTGTAGCCGGATAACTCTCGAAACGTGACAGCACAGTGTATGTGGTGAAGATACGCTCGCTGGTGACTGGAGCGGCGAAGTCTGTGGATGTGAATGTTGCAGACAACTTCAAAGTATCTTGTTCAGAATTCGTCGGTCAGAGTCGTGGTTGAGGTCACTCTATCGTCTAGCATATTGCGACTGAAGAAGCGGAAGAGGCCTGGAAGGACATATACGTCGTAGCTCAACGCTGTAGTCAGCCAGACGAAGACGGTGAAGAGGGCAGTATCTTCTACGCGTGACCTTCTCTCGGTCTGCACCTGGTGATTGAAAGGTGGTCGGAACGGTGATGAGCTCCGGTGTCGTCGGCGCGAGGTCATGAACACAAGAGCATGCGCATAGTGTAGGAACAGTGAATTGTATGCAATGTAGATATATTCATTTTAAGGCATGTCGGGAGAGCAAGTAAAGTATCCTGGTAGTCTTAGCCGTCATACGCTGTCACCAAGATGGCCTCTCTGCCCATGTCGCCCACACCACCGACGAGATGACATGCCCACCAAGTCCGAACGCATTCAACAAGAGCAGGTCAAAATCCAGAGCCCGTTAACCTAAAAAATTCCCAAGCTGCCTTAGCTGTTTCTCAAGTTGGCAATTCGCCCGCCAGGGAAAGTGGGACTAGCTGCTCTACTCCTGGTCTTGGGCTGCGGCGTTGCACTCGTTCCTCTGGTGCCTACGCCAGGCCTACCTCCCATACTCTTGAGACGAGCTATCTCATCGTCTTTCGTCATTAATGTACGCTTCGTAATGCTCAGCTCCATTTCCAACCTTTTCATACGCTGCTGTTGGTCATCGTAGACTCTCTCGATGTGCATGCTCTTCCGCTTCGTTGCATCCCCAGAAGCCGCCTTGGAAAGTATGATGTGCTGGGCTTCGAGTTCTTCAACGCGAGCAGTGGCGGTAGAGGCGGTGGACCTGGCATCCTGCAAGCTTTCTCTCATGTAATCCAACATCTGCTCTGCTGCCGCAGCCTTCTTCACTGCTTGCTCCGTCTTTTCGTTCGCTTCGTCGAGCTGATTGCGAAGCTTGGCGATTTCTTGAAGTCGTGCATCGTCTCCAAGGAGGGCTGTCTCCCGCTGCTCCTTGAGCTTTTCCTTCACCTCACGCATCTCTGTGGTACGCGCCGTGAGACGTTCGGTGAGAGTGGTGTTGTTCCTGGTCAAGGTCTCGACTTTGTCTTCGGCATCTTGTAGTCTTCTCTTCACACGGCGATGCTCGCTTGCCAGATCCTCATGCACTGTTTGTTGCCTATCCCACATATCCTTGTGCTCACCAAAGTCTCTTTGACCTGCTCTACGAGCTTCTCGCTCTTCCCGAAGCCCTTCTTTCGCATTGGCTAGTTGGGCTCGCAGATCAGAATCGTAAGCTGCAGTGCCGGGCATGGAATCGCTAATATGCGTGACTTCGTGCTCTTTGTCGACCGCAGAAGCAGGCACGGTCTGCGGTTGGGGAGTGAACCGCATACGCTTTGCAGGGTCGAGCTCTTCGTCATCCAGAGGGCGTTTGCTACGTTCAGGTATAGGAGCGTCGGCTAAGGTCTGTTGCGTCTGTTGCGTCTGTTGCGTCTGTTGCGTCTGATACTCTATAACGTCCTTGACACTACCAATGGAAGACAGTGGCCAATCAGCACCTTCCATCCTGTTCTTGATCCAGTAGGAGACTAATTCAGCGCACTCGACGTCTCGTGGTGTGCGTTCATCGATGGCTTTTCCAACATCAGGATGAACATGCGCCAGACTCGCTAGGAGAGTGTGCATATGATCTATGGGATCCAGGCTGGACGTTATGTACCGTTCAATATGGCCGACAGTCCTTGGAATGACTAAATGTAGCACAGGTACGACATCGCAGTTAGGCGATTTGGCCCAATTCTTCTTGCGAATCTGTGCTGCGTCTTGCACACCGTCGAGACAGATGATCAGGTCGGGAACATGTATGATGGGCGATGCATCGCTTGGGATAATGGTGACCAACAAGTTACCTACCACCTCTTTCAGGTTTGCCTTCCGATCTTTACCAGGCATAGTGTAGTTGATGTACGTTGTCTTACAGAACGTCTCAAGGATGCGGAAGAGTGTCTCGTTGTCGCTCTCTGTGACCAATACAACGTGTTTCTGCGGCTCGCAATGTCGCAAATCATTGAATAGCGCTGACAGAAATCTAAATTTGGTGGAGTTTTCCAAGCCAAATCTAGCTGCGTGCTCTGCTTGCGTTGCCGAAGCCTCACCATCTAAAGTGTTCGATTCAGCCTCAGCGAATACCAAGTCCATGTGCGTCTCGATAGCGCGTAGCTGGGATAGGATGTTTTTGACCTCCTCGACTGAGTTGAGACTGTGACGATCCTTCAGGAATGGCTCTAACAGATCCCTCTTTGCGGTGATGTACTGGGCGTACGTATCTCTTTGTCGACCCGAGATATACAAGGGCACGATGAACTCCTGGTCTACCAGCTGCAGATCATCATTGAAGAGGCTTTCGCTATCTTCATCGTCTGCGTCGCTGACCTCCATCTCGTCAGATGTGGGAGATCTTGGTACCGGTACGATAGGCTCTGATGGCTTTATTGCTTCAGCGATAGTAGGCTCTGGATGATTCCTTGGTGGTGAAGTCATAACCTTATCTAGTGCGGGAGCTTCTGGCTGCACGTTGCTGGGAGCATAGGCGATATTCCGGAGCGACGTCGGCGCTTGCGCAAGAGGGAAGCGGTCTGGCACAGCGGAAGGCGATCGAGTGCCTTCTGCCGGCTCTTGCGTCTCACGTAGCCTGCTCACTGGCGTAGGCGTAGCCGCGGGCGCATGTTCCACTACTGAGGGCGTCATCGAAGACCT
>Ga0265797_10004219_pt1 | contig 22168 bp, 29 predicted proteins | sample P2T30metagenome_FD_192433 | JGI IMG/M metagenome (GOLD analysis project Ga0265797, IMG submission 192433) | Plant litter microbial communities from East Loma Ridge, Irvine, California - P2 T30 | ecosystem: Environmental > Terrestrial > Plant litter > Unclassified | place: USA: California... | reverse complement strand
GCATTCTCGTATCCTGTGTTAGAGCGGCAGCGCAAGAGGCGCCTTGGCGAGGTGGAAACGCCTTAGGAACCTGCAGCGTTCAACTTCCGCAAACGGCCGCCGCGTCACCTTGACACACATATAGGTAGATATTTAAGTAAGAGTACTCTTAATAACTAAACCCTGAGTAGAAGCGAGGTGTGTATAGAGATTAGCGCCTAGTTTCGTGCACATATAGGCGATAGCCCCGCACTAAAACCGCGCTAGCCCTTCCCGCGGACCCTGCATATCTCGCGCAAACCTGTTGATCACCCGCATTTTTACGACGTTACATCGAAGTCTAAGCACGCATTTGCATCTGGACAGCATGGCGTTTAGATTTACGCCCTGTATTTAATCTACTTGCCCATATGCAGCTTCTGCCACGCGTGCCCCGAGTTCGGTGGCATCGCCATGGGTCAAGCCCTTTTCCTACACCCACACGATGCCCGGCGTTGAGGCCACACTACCGGGGGTAAGCACTTGTTACACGCCCGTCACACCTTTGGCACCATGACAAGAACACCCTGGGCTCTGGACTACTACAGGCTGTTATCATATTCCACATTGGCCTGCAGCCGAATGGTTCCTTCACGGCGGCATGCTGTATGTGGGTATGAGCCATGTATGCTCTCTAGAGTACCTGTGCTTTCATGTCGGGCTGTGTCAAATCACTGGCTGATACACGCCTTGATGATCGGGAACTCGGCTGACATTGGACTGCAGATGATGCATGTGGCAAACGAATGATATTGTGCGCTATCATCAATCCGAAAACTGAAGCGAAATAGTGGTAATAGTACTACCACGCTAGGGCGAAACGTCTGAACCCGTTGAGTCCTCCATGAAGGTCTCCACATTGCTCTCCCAGACAGTGGATCCGATCTGCTCCACGACCTCGATCAGCTCTTCCACCTTCTGGATGCCAGTTCCCCTGCTGACAACTGGTCGCAAGAACGCGCCACGGGTATCTCCGCCAGCGTAATCCACCATGAACCCCCGATGCACGAGCTGCGCCGCTATTTGCTTCGTAACTTCCTCATTGCGACCAGCATCCTCGCTCAACCGTCCTCCTTCCGCATAGTAGAAGCACACTTGGCAGCAAGGTGGCGGGTTTGGGCTGATCAACACGAGATTTGGATGATCTTCCACGAGCTTTGCAAGATATGCAGCGGTACTGAAGACTGCGTCAACCTGCTTGGCATAGCCCTCGTAGCCGTGGTACATCCAGCTCAGGTACATCTTCAATGCATCGCCACGACGTCCGCACTGCATGGTGAGATCAGCCAAGTCAAACACTTCCTCCGAGCTATCAGCACTGTGGAAAAGATAGCTCGCGGGTAGTGTGTTGCTGGTGTGGAACTGACGTATGTCCGCGCTGAGCACGAAGGAACAAGTTGCGGGAACACCCATCATCTTGTGAGGGTTGATGGTGATGGAGTTGGCCAAGTGGCTTCCGTCAAGTTTGTATTTGTGCTTTGCACTGAACACAGCGGGCCCACCCAGAGAGGCATCAACATGGAGCCACATGCCGAAGTCCTTGCAGACAGCATGGAGCGGGCGAAGATTGTCGTAAGCGCCGAAAACAGTTGTTCCGGCAGTGGCGTTCAAGAAGAAAGGTGTGAATCCTTCGGAGATGGCATTCTCAACGCAGGACCGAAGCGCCGCTGGATCCATGCTACGAGTCGCTGGATCGGCAGGGACCGCAAACACCGACGATGTGCCGAGACCAAGCATTAACCCAGCCTTTTCGATGCTGTAATGTCCATTGGCTGAAGTGAAAGCGGCCAGTCGAAGCCCACCAGCGCTGTTGCCCAACTGCTTCGTCTCCGGGAACAGAGTATGACGGGCCACTAGCATAGCAGTTGCATTGGAGCCTGATCCTCCCGAGGTGGTCACGCCGCCTGCGAAAGCCCCATTGAGTCCGAACAGGTTCGCGAGAGCGCGTGCGGTGAACTTCTCAATGACGGCTAGTGCAGGCGACACCTGGAAGGTGTGGACCTGGGTGTTGAGAGAGGCCAACACTAGTTCAGCTGCCAGACCTGGTGCGTCGGTGGAGCCGTAGAGCTTGCTCATGAAACCCGCATCCCAGGTATTCACAGAGTAGCGAAGGACTTTCTCGACTTCCTCCAAGAAGCCCTCCTCAAGAAGCCCAGCGGTGGGAAAGCTCAATGCCATAAGCCTCTGCAGTTCCCTCGGGTCATGCTGCTCGACCAATGCCTTGCGCAACCCCTTCTTGTTCACTCCGTTGGAGTGACCAGTCAGAAGGTCATTGGGAGAGTTGTGGTTGTCTGCTGAGCGGATGAAAGGTATGATCAGATCTTGGACTTGGTCCAGCAACTACAGATGTCAGTGAAGTCTCCCCTACACAGGTACAGATTGGCGTGCTAACCTTCTCGACCTCTTCAGAACGCGAGGTCAGAACATGGGCATCTACCGTAGGGTCGGTGACCTGGGTGATGGCAGGACTCATGATGAAGTATTGGTATGTCGAGCTTTTGAGCTGCCGAAGGTTGAAAAGACCTCCCTTTTAAGTCTTTTCGAAAACGTTCCCCGGCTACTATGAAGCTCCTCTCGATGCATAGAACGGACATGATCATCAGCGCAATGCGGTAGGTGCTGATGATACTCCTCGCCTATGCAAAGATGGCGTTCAATCAGTTGAACGTACGTTACGCTTCACTGTCAAGCGATCTGACAGCTCGGAACTAACCATCCCGGTGAGACTGCGGTTCACGGTCGAAAGTAGTTGTGCGACGGTGATCGTACTTGCATGTGGCTAGGAGAAGCATGATCATTGGTAACATGCACATTGCTCTCGAAACGCATCTTCCTGAAAGCCAAGCTATGGCGTCCGTGCAAGCTTCATGCGGTGCGGCCCGGGGTCGGCGAAAGCCGTGCAGAGATGTCGCAAGCACGTCAAGCAAGCCAAGCAGTTCGTATTTCGCATGTCTTTGCCCTAATCGAGCTAGTCTTTTACCAGAAGGAGAATGGTCGCGAAATGGCTGGCCAGGCTAGCTTGCTCGTTGCTGTTTCTAACTTCGCCCCGCATGCTGCATGTCAGAACTTTCCAAGGATTACGCGACCGAGACAAAGGAACTCTAGACCCGTCGCCACAAGTTCATGTAGCACAATTAGGCCCACCACTAGCGTTGCGTCCTTATCTTACTTCGCTTCTCGCCATATGCAACTACATTGGTACCAGATGGGGTATTGTCGACTGTCTGCGCGCTAGGCTAGGTTGCAGCAATCAGACCAGTCACCTGGGACGAAGCTCCGGTCCGAACCTCCATTGCATGAGCAGGTAATACGACAACGCATGTAGTACAGCAGGATGTCCCAGCCACCACTATCAACAGTCTGCTTTTCGCGTACGCGTTCGTTCACCAACGTTTGTCTGAGCGCCATCTTTAGTCCTGATCGACCTTTCGCTGGTAATGCCTATCTCCGTTGCTCAAAGCTATGATACAAAACGGGAAGCTCACATTGAGTCAAGCGCTCAAAGTCAGTCTCACATGGGATACCTCGGACTATCGTCGTATTCGCTTGCCTCGGAAGCCTCTACATGGCATTCATCAAATCCTCGGTTCGCGCTTTAGGCTCCTTCTGCGTAGATCATGGCTGATTGACGCTTCAGCATATGCATGGCCTAATTCGATGTACAACATGACCGCCTCACGGAGTTCGCTCCTGGATCGGACTCGAGAGACATTTAGTCTGGACCAGTGATATACCTTGCGTCGCTGGTCTTTGTTCAAAACTGCCCGTATGGGACGCCTAAAGCCAAGGTGGCAGTCACTTCATCTCGGATAATGCGAACAAAAAGACACTGCCACCTCATTCCAGAAAAACACTAAACAGGCCTAGAGCCTACATCGACGCTAGGTCAACTATCTTGTAGGTTTTCATGTTAATGTAGGCTGCAGACCCATTCGGTTTTTTTCTTGATTGACGTGCTGCCCTGAGTACCAAGGTATCCCATTCGGCAGCTACGGAGCCATCGCTCAAAACGGCAACGATCAGAATCAACCAAGACGCGTCACTACCACCATGAATCATGAGCAAATGAGGACCGTTTGCATTGTTGTGGTGAAAGAATGTATAGGTCAGTTTACTAAATGCAAAAGAACTAGGGTAAGTGAACACCCGGGCTTGATGGATCTCCACAATCTAGACTGAAGAGGCATACCTCAGCAATCTGCCTACGAGCTTCCATGCGCAGTCTCAATGCCCGATGTCTTCCTGGCCACCCTGGAAAAGCTTGACGAGCTGACGCAGCTGCTGCATGGGCATATGACACAGCCAATCACCATCAATATGTCCCTTGAGCATATTGACGCACAGCGCCCGGTATCGGTCATGAACGACGTTCTCAGGCACCGTCTGGCCAACACCCGTACGCGGCGTGGTCAGAACCTTTTCTCGGCCATGCATGAGCCGGAAGTTGTCCCAGACGTACAGGTCTCCCGGCTTCAACACAATCTTGAGTTGGTGGCTTGGACGCCTCATGATCTCCTCAAACTTCTGATGCGCGAGCCGATGGGCCTTGTAGTCGGCATACGGGCTGCACAGGTAGCCAGTCAAGTTCGGATGCCAGCGCACGCGCTTCACGCGATCCGGATAGCCCGGGTGCATGGTGACAGCCGTATCAGTGGTGGCTTGATACAGCGGCTCGCCGTAGAATTTGGACACACGCCCGAACGCTACGGGAGCGTTGCATAGGTGGCGATAAGACTCTGGGTCCTCGCTGCGCAGCGTCTCGAGCGCTTGAAGGGACGAGATCCACGTGTTCTCACTGGTACCTTCGAGGCCGTAGAATCCCTGGACTTGGATGGGGTTGTCGTAGAAGGCATGGTCAGTGTGCGGCAGAAGGATTTGGGTGGTGTCGTAATTGGGTAGTCCAATCTTGCGATTGGCATCGCCGGAGTGGCTCGACACGTTGAAAGTCTGATCGGCACCACGAATTGGGTGGACGAAGACGGCACCAAAAAGACGTTTGAGGACTTGGGTGTTGATGTTCTTCTTGTGGCTGTGCTCTTCTTCCATGTTCGGAGCGGGAAGATCCACAATCTTCACAATGCCGGGCGCGGAGGAGCCCAGAACTCGGTCGATGATGGAAAGAGTGGTTTCCTCAAGATCCTTGGGCTCGAGATCTCCAGCGAACAGTTTCGAGTAGGATATCTCTGGGATATCCAGACTGTCAACTGTCCAACCCTTGACTTCGGCTTGGGCTGGCGAAGCGGTAAGGTCGTCGGCTGGAGCAGCTACTAGAGGAGCCATGACACGAAGCCAAGGAAGCGGGATCTGAGTATTGACTCCATCCTTCCAGCTGATGTCAAGCGTTTCCTTGAGACCATAGCTTGAAGTGCGAACCTTCTCGACTTGGGCGAGTTGGAGCGGCTGCTGGCACATTGCTGTCTCGGCATTTCGGGCTGCACCGTTGTCGAAACGAGCATCACGGAGCCACTGAGAGTGGAAGGTGAAGCTCCCATCGGGAAAGTCGATAGTGACTTTGTTGCCATTGGTGCATTTCTTGCACATAGTGGCCCTCGTGACGGAGGACTCCAATGTGTCGATTGAACCCATGGTTGGAGGAAGTGAATGATGAGTGATGACTAGATCAAAATAATGTTATGATTGAAAGCTGAAGCCAGTGAAGCTTCTTGATCACGGATGGAGAAGCACATCTGATGGACTCCTGTTTAAATGAGTTCAACGGCGCAGTATGGAGTCACTGATCAACCTCCCCACTGATCGAGAGTAGTGGCCTAATCTAGCCATGATAGCGATGCAGGTGAGATTCTCCGCACTTGTCGTGAGGTTTGACGCCGGAGACGCTTGTGTAACGTGAACCCACCGGTTGTGGTGAAACCTTGGAAGACGGAACGCCAAAACGTCGACCTAGTACGGCCATAAGCACTTGAATCCGGGCCTTGCATGTCAACAATACGGCTGGCTTGCACTGAGCCAAATATCTCAAAGGACTACAGCTACTGCATGAGCGACTCGGCCGCCCCGTAGGATCTGGCGTAACCGCCGAGTCAACCAAACAGTGACCAACGTGCACCTCGCGATGCTGGCGTATTTACCAGGATTAGCACAAGTTGATTGATCTCGCATACAGGAAGGTGAACCATGGTCGGGCGTATCCGCAGTGATCGAGCGTGCGGCTGCCGCATGCATCTGTCGTATATTCGTTCCCCATGGGGACGTCGGTTGGGAGGCGATGCGTAGCGCCTGTCGGTGACATCGAGCATGATGAGCAGATCGGGTACACAGTTATCGATTCTCCATCAGCACTCGACGCGTATGCACATCCTCTGGTTCGACATGGCATCAGGTGGTACCGTGAATCGTCGATGCCATGCATCATCAGCATCTCGCGCAATCATCACCCAAACTGCCTCACCATGCCTACGTGCGATTGGAAGCATGAGATTGAAGTGCTTCTACCCTTATGTCGGTAGCACATGCATGCCGAATTTGTACTGCCTAGCTCTGGCATACGTCGAGACTGCTTCACCGGTGCAAAATGACGTGGAAGTGAGACATGCGCTTCATACGGCTTGCAACAATCCGGTTGACGATACGCTCGCGCAGATTGTTTTGGCATTGACTTACTATTGACGTCACCGTCATGCCTGAGCTTTCATATAACATGAATGATCCATAGGAAAACATAGTGTGTTTCTGTGTATCAGAAACAAGCTTTGACGTACTTCATTCAATCTCCACTTCTACACTTCATTCACATCTCCAATCAACATGGCCAACACTCAAGTCTTGACCTCGTCGGCTGAGCCAACAGCTCAGGGCGTTATCAAGACATGGGCAAAAAAGCCTGATCCTGGCCTCATTAAGACCATCGACTTCAGTGACTTCTTGTCAGGAGACGAGAAACGTGTGAAGTTTTGCCTCAGCGAGCTTCATGAGGCCTGTGTCGAACATGGCTTCTTCCAGATCATTAACCACCCGGTATCTCTCGAAACCCAGAAGGCCATTTTGAAGGCTTCTGCCGACTTCTTCGCACTTCCACGAGAGGAGAAGGGTAAAGTAGCCGCCACGAATAGCCCTTAAGATATCTTGCTAACTTGTTAATAGTATGTAGCCCTCTTGCTATGCTTTGCCAACGCGATTCTAAGACATCTTATTATTTGTGCTAACAGCTTGCTAGGCAAAGCTCGATCAGCGCCAGAACGATCACAACCGGGGCTACCAGACTCTTCTTTCGCAAAAGTACAAGGAAGAAGATACGGCGCCAGATCTCAAGGAGGGCTACTACGTTGGTCCTGAGCTATCTTGGGACCACCCGCAAGTAGTGGCTGGGAAGTTCGCCCACGGACCGAACTACTGGCCCGAAAGCCTGGGACAAGACTTCCAGGATGTCTGCATGGACTACCTTGAGCAACTCAACTTCCTCAGTGTTGAAGTGCTGCGAGCTGTCTCCATGTCGGTAGACGGCAATGTCGAAGAGACCAATGAGTTCATCAAGCACTTCACTGAAGGGCCCATCACCTACTTCAAGATGAACCATTACCCGAAGCCACCCCGTATGGATGATATCGGCCAGAAGGGCCATGGCGAGCACAAAGACTTCGGCTTCGTCACCCTCCTCCTGCAAGACGGTAACTCCGGTCTCGAAGTTTGGGACGCGCCATCTGAGTCTTGGATCGACGTGCCACCGACGGAAGGCGCCTTTGTTGTCAACCTTGGCAATCTACTCGAACGCTGGACCAACAGCAAGTACCTTTCGAACGTACATCGCGTGCTCAACTTCTCTGGTACTGACCGCCACTCTATTGCGCACTTGTACCACGTAAGTTCACGCACCGACATTGTAGCAGTGAGATAGCCGCTAACGATGCACAGGGCAACCCTGATTACATGATTGAGGCTAAGAAGTCGTGCTACGACCCCGCTGTAGGCCCAGAGTTTGGGCCCATCAGGATCGAGGACTTTGTCCGGGGTAAGTACGATGAAGTGTACGCAAGAGCGGGCGTTATTCCAACAGATCACAAGGCGCATTAGGCAAAGACGTATTTCATCGCTACATGTACCCCTTTTCCAGGTTTTCCTTGCCTGCTGTCACTCGCTAAGATTGCTTCGACCCACGATCAAGTCACTTCTTTTTGGTTTTTCTTTGCATGTAGACGGCATAGGTAGCATACCAATAAACATGTGTTCACGTCATAACAATCGTCTTCTTCGCTTGCATCTCATACAAGAAAACAGCTAAACAGGTCTGCAGACTACATTAAAACAAAAACTTGTAAAGTAGACGACTTGACGTTAACGTAGGCTCTAGGCTGTTTAAACTTTTCCTAGGTGGGCGTGCTTGTGTTCGCGCTCGTCTAGCGATGATGATTGCCTTGCATGTATTGCTCACAGTGAAGTCTCGTAGCAAAGTGGCTCATTGAGATGTATATCTGAAGCCGTCTAACCCAATCTCACTATGCCATTCTTGCTGAACTAGTGCCGAAAAACCCGGTGGATCAACGGGGACCATAACCGGTCAACGCGGGCTAAACCCGTGTATTCCGCCACATATTTTTGACGCCCCTGACGCCTATCCAATTTGCAATCCATTTCCCCGCATGACAAATGTCGGAGCTCGCCTGCAGCTCATCGAAGATTCTGGTTCGATCGACTGCAGGAAAGGTAAGCTTCCAACTTCCGCTCCATGTATCGGACGCATGCTGATCGCTTGGTGTGACCTCTACACGTACCCAGGTATCACGACCTGCATAGCTTGGCTCATCATGAACGGCCGAGTATCTCCTGATGGAGACTTCGACAGTTTTGGCTGCAATTCCGTCAGCCGAGCATGCGTTTAGGCGGTCCATCATTGGTCTTGTGCATTTGCATGCGTACACCGCGGCATGGAGGTTCGTATCGCCATAGCTCGTAGTGTCAGCTCTAGCATCGATCGTAGCCGATGCCTACGATTCCCGTGAAGGCAAAGCATCATATCAATGCGCTGAGTAGTTGGTATGATGTCACGTCGAGCGGATTCTTGACGTGCAACATCCTGAACATCGCTCATCTTCGGTGGGATCGGGATTGTTCGTGATGGCGATCTTGATGAACGAACTTTGCATGCTAATGTGTGTGCCAATGTTCGCTCAATTGGACTTTTATGATGTCATTGACCAGAGCATCCGTGCGATGAGATTGTCAACCTCAATGACGTTCCTGGACGACGTATAAGAAAGCGAGATAGCATCTTATCAGTATCTATACGTTAACAGATTTCTTCCTACAGCTTCAGTATCATCAAAGAGTCTTCACGTTCGTCCGCGATGGTGTCTTTACTCCCCCTCCTCATCACCCCAGTCACGCAAAAGGTCGCACCAATTGAGAGTCTTTTGACAAGCCTTTTGCCAAAAGTGACCCGTGGCCCACCGCCACTGTTCGAGCCGACCACCCCGGCAAAAGACGGGCCGGAGTGCGTTCAGGACTGTTCTTCATGTGACATCACATACCCGGAGAAGTTCAAGATCAATGAGACCGAGAATTTGTACGGTACCGTCATGCCTTGGGAGAGACATCTTCTCGTTGCGACTGGCAAAGCCAATTGGATCAGCAATTTCATGAGTGAGGAAGGCAGCATCGGAGAAGCCATAGCCAAGACACATGGACATATGGTCGAGAAGGTAACACAAACCCCTCCACATCAAAAGCAATGATCACTAACCAACTGATCTAGAAGTTCATGCTTTCCGCATCCAACATCCCCGTACCGGACTACAGCGTCAACAAGAATCCCGACGACGAACCAATCTCTTCTGTCCTCCTTCTCCCAGCTTTCGTCATCGTTGATTGCGTCACACCATCCCGGACACCAGATCTCATTACACATCTCGTCAATCCCAGCCCATGCAATACCTCGTCATTGCTTCCGCTGAATTCGCTTAGCGTGCCGCCAGAATCCGGACTGAAGATACGCTCATGCCCACATGACTACCTCATCTTACTGTGTAGTCACCGGACTCGCGATGCTCGGTGCGGTCAATCTGCACCACTACTGAAGAAAGAATTCGAACGTCATCTTCGGCAACGAGATTTGTATCGCGACTCGTTTGACGAGAGACCTGGGGGTGTGGGTATTCACTTCGTCAGTCATTTTGGCGGGCACAAGTTCGCCGCAAATGTCATTGTGTACCGTCGGACATCTTTGCTACCTCATCAAGCAAAGGAGAGTATGGAAGGTGCTGCAACGGTGCCATTGAGAGAAGCAAAGCAGTGTATATGGTTGGCGAGAGTCCGGCCTGAAGATTGCGAGAACATCGTTCGATACACCGTCTTGCAAGGAAAGGTTGTTAAGCCTGATCGGCAGTTGCGTGGTGGATTCGATAGGGAGCGTTGCGTTACGAGCTGGTGATGACTTGGGTTTCTTAGTATCGCGGTTTCTCAATACCTGCAAGTGCTTTTTGCACATAGTTCTAGCAATGAATGACATGATCTCGTAATACCCTCGTAGTCACTCGCCCGATACTTTGACTTACCACCAATCTCCTTGGGCATGCATCGCATCCGCCAGCTTGACAAACCCGGCAATATTGCTTCCCACGAAAAGGCTAGGTAACTCTTCCGCGCGCATATCCGTATAGCTTTTCGCGGCTTCGATACCGCTATGAAAGCATGATTCAATAATGCGATACAGTTCAGCCTCGACCTGTGCGGCCGGCCAAGCGATGCGCTGACTGTTTTGTACCATTTCGAGCCCGGACACCGCCGAGCCGCCAATGTTGGCACCCTTACCTATGGATGGGGTCAGCGAGTTGATGAGACTTGAAGTGATTTTGCCAAGGTACCTGGAGCAAACCACACACGTCCATTCGGACTATCTGCCCTGCGCGATTCGAAGAGTTGGATAGCGTCTTGTGCGCAGCCCATGTTGCTGCCTTCGGCGATGAAGCGGCAGCCAGCAGAAATCAGTGCTTCTGCTTCGTCTTTGGACATTTCGTTCTGCGTGGCGGAGGGTAACGCGATATCGACTTCCTTCACATGCTTCCAGGGTCTTTCGCCTTCGAGATACTCGAACCTCTGACCCTGCTCCATTGCCATAATGTCGGAAAGTGGAAGGCGTTTCTTCTTGATAGAGGCAATGAGGGCGATGTCGTCTTTTGTGAAGCCTTCCACAGAGATAGCTTTAAGTAAGCCTTTACTGTCGGAGAGTGTAAGGACGACTGCACCGAGGTCGATCGCTTTGATGGCGGCGTACTGTGCGACATTGCCGGAGCCCGAGATCGCAACCTTCTTTTCTCGTATAGTCTCAGTGGCACCGGAAGCGTATTCGATCATTAGGGACACGTACTGTGATTGTATTGTTAGCGAGTATATCAGGCCGTTTTGGTGCTTGACGTACATGAACCAGCCCAAACCCAGTTGCCTCGAGCTTCATCAGACTTCCACCAAACGCATCACCTTTGTTCGTGATGCAACCTTCCCATCTCGTAGTTGCCGCCTTGAATGCGCCAAACATCCATCCCACTTCGCGCCGGGTACAGCCAACATCACCAGCAGGCACGTCCGTATCAGCTCCGATGTACTTGCTCAGTTCGCGCATGAAAGACACGCAAAAACGACGAATCTCGTGATCAGACTTGCCTTTGGGATCAAAGTCTGACCCTCCCTTTGCGCCACCAAGATTCACTATTGCGATGGTCAGAAAGATCTGGGCATTGAATGACTGGAAATGTCAGACTTACAGCCTGTCAAAGCATTCTTTAGGGTTTGCTCAAGCGAGAGAAACTTCAGCACTGAGAGGTTGACGGACGGATGAAACCGGAGCCCGCCTTTGTGAGGGCCCAGTGCCGAGTTGAATTGTACACGATAGCCGTTGTTGACTTGCACGCAGTTCTTGTCATCCTCCCAGATCACGCGGTATTGAATGACGCGCTCTGGAATGGCGAATACTCTGAGAGCATCTCTATACTTCGGATGATGTTTCAGCACCGTGGAGCCTTCGAGCGATGACGCAAGGTCTGACATGCGCGTTAGCAAGTTACGCACATCGATGATGGATATGGACATTCAGCACGCACCATTGTAGGCTTGGTCGAATTCTGGTTCGAAGGAAGCCATGTTGTAGATACCGCAGACAGGATGGATGGAAGGCTAATAGCGAGGGCCGCGCGCTCAATTATGTGCAACGGGCCGGCGACCTACGCGTATGTGTATACTCAAAGGGTTTGTTCGAACCGAGCATAGCGCGCTATCACGCTATCGACTATGGCTGCCTGCAAAATGCAACAGTGAATGCTGACTGCAGCATGTTGTACCATGCGAATCAGCGCTGTCAAGTAGGCACATGGGTGTTGCGTCCCTCGGGTAGAGATGTTGGCAGGGATGTGTTAGCATCTTCAGCATTAGCGAGCTCATCACTCAGTCGGTGTGTATGTTGATAAGAGGGATCGTTAAGGGCGTCTAGGAGAGAAAAGGGGATGAGGAGTTGTGGCTGGTCAGCACGACCCCACTCTGCGGTGGCTGGATGCCAAGGTAGCCCGATCGGGTTAGCGTCTGTTGTCATCTCCTTTGTCGCGCCGGTTCCTGGATGTCATCACTCACTACCGTACCATACCTCTACGTAGCAACAACGCATATCGACTTCAATCGTTCCGAGTCAGATATACTCTCTCATAAGCCTATGCTGGAAGACCCTGAGCCAACATGGGCTGACTGTCTCGACCGTGGAGACGCAATCGTCATAGCTTCGACCTGGCATGCTCTTCCCACAGCGGACGGAACGAATCTTCGAGTGGGCTATCTCGCCTCTCAATCCTTTCTTTTGTCGTCTTGAACAACCGCGGTAGCCCGGTGTTCTCGAAAGGCACTCCATCTCGCACCATAGCAGCCAGACCCTTACTCGATAACAGTATCTGTGGCATCCCATGACCATTGAACCCCGCGATGATGAATTGTCCCGGTGTATCTGGAACTGGACCAATATGTGGCATAAAGTCTGCGCTGTAGCCCATGACTGTTCACAGCGTTAGTTACGCATGAGTAGGAGACTACGATACTTACTTCCAGTCCACACCTTCTTTGTTTGCGCTTGCGTGTCCTCCCATCCGCGGAAGTGGCGCTGCATGTACCCATCGAAGTAAGACGTTGCTTCATCAACAAGCTCGCCATCGCGCACGGTGTCGAACCAGCGCTCAGGCTTGTGCCAGAACCGCTGCCTCGCGCCTCCGACGATGATGCTTCCGTCTGCTCGGGGAATGAGATAGTCGTAGTTTCGGCCGTCGAAACGAAGGGCGTAAGTGTTGTTGAGATGTGCTGCGTGTTGCTTCAATGGGCTGTCGATGTGGCTGCAGACGCCACGGATCGGAGTTATGCTTCGCGTGTATTCGGGCAGAACTTGACTTGCGTAACCGTTGGTGGCGTGGATGACCTTTGAGGCTTTGATCGTGCCGCGCGATGTTTCTATTGACCATCTTCCTGCCTTATCCGTAGTGTCGGATACAGACGTCACTGATGTATTCGCTTGAACGTTGAGCTTATGGTCTTGCTCGAGTAGCTTTGCTAGCAGTTGATGCACCATCTTTTGTGGCCACAAGTGTGCTGCGGTGAAACTGAAAGCCAATTGAGCGCCCTTGACACCTGATAGCTTCGTGAGAACGATTAGTCAAAGATTTCATAGATTATTCTAAAAGACCCTGGCACTCACCCTCTCAGCATCTTCTATAAAGATACAAGCTACGTCTCTCAGTTCAACAACATTCTCTTTCCTTAGCTTCTCCCACGCCATCTTCGTTTGCCGCGCATGGTCAGCATCCAGATACACATCGATCGCTCTCGTAAGATGGAAGTCGCAGTCCAACTTCTCAGCCTCAACAAGCTCTTTCACAGCGTACACATTCGCCGCTTCAAAATTCGCGACTTCCGCTGCAGCGCTCGCGCCATACATAGTTACATATTTTGAGATGTTGAAGTAAAGATCTGGCTTTACGTGCCCGCCATTGCGACCAGTGGCACCGGAACAAATCTTGCGAGCATCGAGAATGAGGACAGATGGCTTCGGGGATGACGACGATGTTGTGAGAATATTATAAGCTGTCGCCTAGTAGATTACAGTCAGCATATATGTTTTCAAGAAACCAGTTCGTGATGGAGACGTACAATTCCGGCAAATCCCGCACCGATGATCACAATGTCTGCATCGGTGGGAAGATCATCCGTACTCCGCAGGTCATCAAGAGGACTGGGTTCAGAAGTCCAGAATGAGTGTACGGGATCTGCTACTGGTGTGCGATCGCTCTTCATGTTGAGATGTCGATGTGTGCTGTGTAAACGTGCTTGTGCCGGATCGCAGAAGACTGACTGTCAAAACCAAGGCCACGAATGTTTTGCCCAAACAACGGTTTGACATGGTCACAAGAAGATTACAGACCGCTTTCGACAACGGTACATGGGTTTGCACATGATGAGGCACGGAGATGGCCGCGGCGCAAAGGGCGCTGGTGATCTCCCCACTTCCTGAACGTCTCAACGGCTGGAGTTCTCCAGGGTGTTTAGCGAGTTCTGCTCCATGATTGATTCTTATCGATGATAGAGTGGGGGATGTGCTCGATAACGGCGACGGAGAACATTTGCCGAAACATAGATCGGCAAGGGTAATTACTCGCTTCGCTGAGGAGGTCATGCACATATGGTCCCATCAGGTATACAAAGATGCTTAGTGGTAATCCTTCTGCACGACAATGACTTGGCATGGCTGTTGAATACTCCGAATGTATGCGACAAGCCAATCTTCATGATATCTCTTGATATCTCTATGCTTTCAAAAGTAAACGGGTTAATTTGAGCCGGTAGCAGATGCAGCTATGATACCACGAGCCATCTCGGGAAAAGAATCTGCGGTGACATCCATTTCGCCGAAGAGATTGTCGCAACGAATCTTCTCCCATATCGTGCAATACGCAGCCTTGAACCTGTTGTCTGTTTAATGGAGCTGCGCAGGTAGACGGATAGTGTCAACTCACCCGTGGATCTTAGCAGCCGCAACATCCCAGTTATGCGCAGCTGCAAACCATTTCTCGTCACTGCCCAGCTTCTCCATCATCATTTGATACACTTTTGGATCCGGTTTACCAATCTTGGCCGTGTCGCATGAGACGAAGTTCTCCTTGGGCATATGGATACCATTGTGCGTGAAGTAGCCTCCAACACGCTCAACATCCCCGGCCGTTAACGCCCAGACCGTGAAGCCAGCATCCCGAAGCAGTTGGAAGCACTCCGCAACACCAGGTCGCGCTTCAAGCTTCTTGTACTGCTCTAGGATGTATTGCAAATCCTTGTCGCTAGCGAAAGTATGGGGTTCCTCGATGCCGGACATGTATAGCATGCGGTAGAATAGGCTGCTGAAGACTTCGCGGAAAGTGATGTAGCGACCATTCATGCTGAGATAAGTGTACTCTCGTTCGGTGACTTCAATCCAGAGGTAACCAAATAGTCGTGGCTTGATGCCTTCGGCACGCATCTTGTCGCCTAAGCAGTGGTCCAGAGCATCGAATATGGCATCATAAGAGACGCAGGTGCCGACGATATCGAACACTACATGTTTGCTGGATTTAGACATGACGGTAGTGTTGTGCCTCGCGGAATTGGATTTCCGTCGTGGTTTACGAGGCCTTGGAGTAGATTGTGGTAGAAGCTGGCAGTAGATCGTGATTGTTGATCAAGTTCGCATTGTTCGAATGGCTATGAGGAAATACAGTATGCCATGATGATATCGGGACAGAGTCGAGCGAACTGTCGGGTATGATAAGCGCTGCTCCACTCGCATCTTGGCCAGGTAGGGGCCTTGTCTTGGCGAACTCCGCATGATGCCAGCATTGCTTCGGGACACGCTCGCTCACAATCCTGTTGGGTCATACTAAGCTGATAGAGACAGATAGAAAGCGGGGTCATTGTTTCGCAACAGTGGCGGTCTGATTACGTCGCGAGTAGGATTGCGATAACACCAAGCTGTTAACGGGTGCCATACGGATAGATGGCGGGAAGGCTGCAGCCGTTTGAGATAGAACTAATGCATATGCTGTGAATCTGCTGTCTCTGTCAGTTGCCTGGCTTCACTATTCTTGTATTGTTCATCGAGCGCCCTGTCATTCTCCTCCAAGCCCAAACAATTGAAGACCATGACCTCCAAAGATGGCGAAGCACTGGATTTGGCACAACGAATTGCCTCTGATCCAACCGATGAGAAAACCCCGAAGATACAATATGGGGAGGCCGAAGATGCGGCGATCATAGCAGCACTGCAAGGCTATGTGCCAGATACTGTGGAAGAAAAACGCTTGGTCCGAAAGATTGACTTCATCTTGCTACCAATCCTTTGGTGGATGTACATACTTGCCCATCTCGACAGGAGTAACATTGCCAACGCCAACGCGGCGGGCATGAGTGAGGAGCTTGGCCTGTCGGATAATCGTACGTTTGCCAATACAGACCACACAACAGTGTTGGAGGTGAAGAAGCTGACGGTGTGTAGAATACGCAATGCTAGTATCGCTCTTCTTCGTGGCCTACGTCATCTTTGAGGTTCCTTCGAACATGATCCTTATGAAGGTGAAACCGTCGATCTATTTGTGTAAGCGTACCAAGTCAACCGAGCGGTACTTAGTAAGTACTGATAAAATGCCGTTTAGCCACGATTGTATGGGTTTGGGGATGCGTAGTTCTCGGAATGTCGCAAACAAAGAGCGCAACAGGACTCCTTATTGGACGTTTCTTCCTGGGCGCAATCGAGGCGGGACTGTATCCGGGCGCGTTGTTCATCTTGACCTGCTGGTACACGAAGAAAGAAGTTGGTGAGTACCTAGCCACAGACTTTTCGGGATTCGATATGTGGCTGACGTAATCCTCCAGGCAAGCGCTTTTGCATCTTCTACACCTCCGGCTGCGTATCCCCAGCGCTGGGTGGTATTATGGCAGGTGCCATAATTTCCAGCCTGGACGGTGCTCGTGGTATTCCGGGCTGGCGATGGCTGCTCATTATTGAGAGCATCATTACCATTGCTTGTGGCTTTGGACGTGAGTAATCTTCATACGCCGAAGGTGCGAACACTGCTAACATGTCCCGTCTCACATGTCAGTGTATTTCATCCTTCCCAATTGGCCAATTGAATCCAAGATGCTTTCTCCGGAGCAACGCCTTCTTGCTCACGTCCGCATCCTCCGCGATCGAGACCAGTCCTGGGACATCGATGAGGCAGCTCTCACCCCCTTTCAAGCATTCCTGGCAGTGGTCAGAGACGGAAGAACATATCTCTTTATGATCATCTACACCTCGAACTGCTTGGCCTTGACCGTTTCGTACTTCATTCCGACCATGCTTCGAGGAATGGGATATACGAGCACCAGTGCCCAATGGATGACGGTACCCATCTGGAGTTGTGGTGCCGTGTTTCAGCTGTTCTGGTGAGTAAACCCTTGTAAAGGCACGGCAAGAGACATCCACTAATCGTACACCGATTGGTAGGTCCTGGACTTCTGACAAGACCGAAGACCGAAGATGGCACAACGCTGGTCTTCTCGCTTTCGCCGGAGTTGCTACTTTAGTAGCACTTTTTGTCAGCAATAGCGCAGTCAAATATGCCATGCTATGCCTGCAGACTGGTGCGATGTACACAACGGTACCTCTGATTCTCAACTGGACAAGCGAGGTCATGTCCCAACCAGCACGTAAGCGATCGATAGCCATCGCGCTGGTCAACTCTTTTGGTCACACGAGTTTCATATATGGAAGCTTTTTGTGGCCCAGCGCTGAGGGACCACGCAACCTGAAGGGATTTGCCGTATCGACTGCCGTTCTATGGCTTGGCGTGTTGATCGCTGCATTAATGCCAGTGGTTGCGAACTATTTGCCGAAGCCGCTGTCTGATGGGGTGTTGCGTGGACAGGAGGTCCACCTTGCTGACAACGACAACGACCAGCTCAAGAAACGGGATGAATAATCTGGAACGGACCGAAAGGCAGACGGGAAGATGCGTTCGATGGGAAAATGAAGCGAGGTCTGGTAGCGAAGATGGGAAGGAGAGATTCGAGGACCGGGGTCAGTGACGTCAAATGGTCTATGCTTGTCATAGTTCCGCGGAACGCGTGTCGGAACGCCCGAAACGGTAAAGCGTGCCCTGTTCTCTCGCTCTCGCGTGCCCAGCCTTCCGACCTTCCTAGTCAGCTCAACAACGACCGTGAGCGCCGTGTCAAAGCTCGTCTCCAGATTCCACACATACAGTTGTCTCCATCTCATCGAAGCCTCCTGCCGATCTCCTGTTCATGCGCATCGTGGATGTATGCCCTGGTAAGCGCCCGTGGACGCGCCGAACGGGCAGCGTGATCCCTACAGCACAAAACGTTCGCCTGCACGACGTACAACAGTACTGATGAAACCGTCTTACTTCAACGTCCTTGTTTGCTCCTAGACGTCGTGTGGTAGCGCAACGCAAAATCGTTGCCCAAGGCAAACAAACCTGATTGTGCGTTCATCGCTTCAATATTGGCTTTCACCAACAGTCCCCATGTGCACAAATTTAGACTTCTCTAACAGAAATAGAACTCTCTTGGGAGATTGGCCAACCATGCACCGCATAGTTTACATGACCACAACTTTATTAACCCCACGATGTCATTAACGACGCCCTCCGATACCCTCATCGCTGAAGCACTCGCTTCTTGAAGCAGCAGCATGAGCTTCGTATTGTGCGCCACTTCGGTCGAATAAGTATGGACCCACATTGGGCACAAACACCATCTTTCATGTGAAATGAGTGCTCGTGGATGGGCGCCTCCAACTTCGCCAGGTCCTACACACCCTCGAGGTTCGGCGAGGTCAGTACAATGTCTACGCGTCGGAGTCAGCGATCACCACGACATGCACCCTTTGTGAACATGAGTAATTCCAACTACGCTGACTTCGCAACTCGTTCTCCACCGCGTTATCGGGCATTAATCAACCTGAGATCATCAACGGCGAACCCTACGCTCTTGGAATGTAATCGCGCTCTGCTGCCCAGCTTTCCGGTAGACTGATTGGTGCTTTAACTCTCACGTTGTTGGCTACGCTTCAAAACACAAGTGTTCGTTCAGTAGCAAGAGCCCTTGGAAGATCGATCATCACCTAACTAGGCACCCAAGGCGAACATACAACAGTGCTTCGGTACTTCATCGCGACACGTCGGGCCTTCTGTGTGCTCTCCACATGATTGACATTGCCACTTGCCTCGGCTGCGAACATTCCTTTTTCTCAACTGCCGTCCATCACCATAGGGCTGTGTGGGCTGCGGAGGAACCATCAGGTCATTGTATGCAGTTCGCAAAGCGCAGAAGTTACCAAGGCCGCCTCAAAATCTCGGTTACCTGGTAGTATACTTCCACCAGCCAGTAGACTTCTAGTGCCCAGTTATGTTCAGCGTCTTTGTGACATCAACTACCGAAACCCTTTTTTGTATAAGGTTTGGGATAGGTCCGAACCTTGAGGCTCCAGGGTCGACGGGGATCAGGGTCCCTCGGGCGCCGGGCTGGTAGGATTGACTTTGATCGCACATGGCTCCCATTCGAGGCAAAAGGTAATGTGAGTAACGGTGATACACGTTCAACTCTCAGAGAAAAGTATATAATGTCGTCCCGTGCTTATCCATCTGTACTTCATTCTCTGAAGATCAATCTTTGCATTCTTCATCATGTTGAACGAAACTATTCACGACCTGCTGGTCACTGACAAGCCCAGCCTTGTTCAAGGCGCAATGTCAAATGCCTACGTGCTTCGCTGGAAGCTCGTCGGGGCCATTGTGGTCCTCATGGCTGTTACCCAGATCACCAAAATGATCTACCGGGCCCACATCGACCCTCTGCGGGCCATACCCGGACCTTGGATCAGTTCAGCAACATCAGCCTGGATCCGGTGGCAGCGTTGGCATGGCAGACTGTCCTTCGAGGCAGACAAGCTCATGACAAAGTATGGACCCATCGTCAGGATCGCACCGAATCTCGTCATTCTCAACGACTCCGAGTCAGTGGAGAAGATCTTCGTCAGGAAAGATCTCGACACTTCGCCAAAATCTATCCGAGCCCTTCGTGTCGGCGGCCATGACTGGACTGTCACGTACCCTCAACATCCCATCGCGCGGCAAAGACGTCACCCCGTCATGATCGCTACTACGACGAAGAACATGAAGTTCTGGCACGACACCTTCGTCACCAACATCGAAGCCATGGTTCGCAACCTCGGGAAGACAGAGGGTCAACAATCTGAAGACATTGTCTACCACCTGCGAATTTGCACTCTCAAGAACTCCCAAGTCGTCATGGGCGGCACAGGTGTCGACCTGGAGTCTGACGAATTCCCACACGTTGTCGGCGAGTATAACTTCCTCGTTGTTTGGCGCCTGTGCCTCCCAGAATGGCTATTCGCATGGCTCCAATACGGCCCATTCGCCCATCCTCGTTTCCGCGTACGATCCAGTGATAAGCTCTTCGACCTAGGCGCAGAGCTGTGCAAGCAGGCCAAGGCTATAGCCGAGGACTCAACCGCCAACGTCTTCAAGCTCTTCACTGACCCAGACGCAAAGTACCCCCTCGAGGATTCATGGACAGACCCAGAGATCGGTGCGGAGATGGCAGGTCAGGTACTTGCTGCTACGGAAACAACTTCATCAGCCCTCGCGTTCATATACTACGAGTTGTCAAAGAACCCAAGCCTTCAAGAAGAGCTGTACGAGGAAGTTGCCGCACACGAGGGCTACGAAGAGCTTGACTCCTGCAAACTTCTCTGTGCATGCATCAACGAAGGTCTGCGTTTCCGCCCACCAGTTGCCCTTACAGGTTCCCGCCTCGTACCAGATGGTGGTATCAACGTTCTCGGCCACCACCTCCCCGCCGGCACGGTCGTCACCACACAGTCTCTCAGCATGTCTCGCCAGCGCCCCGACCTCTTCCCCGATTTCGATACCTATAACCCGCGACGATGGCTCGTCGAGGATGAATACAGCGCCGAGCGCAAGAAGCATCTCGTTCCCTTCGGTGTGGGAGCGAGGCGCTGCCCAGGAGGCAACATGGCGACGTATCAGATGCGAGTCATCTTGGCAGCTACATTCAGGGCGTTCAAGGTTGAACTTGCGCCGGAGACAACGCCGGAGGCGATGGCGCCCTTTGAGGCGAATGGGTACAGGAGCAGGCACGATCGATGTGACCTGATCTTCAAGCCCAGGACGGCGTGATGATGGGTGTTGTGGCTCTCGAAACTCTACCTTCTTTTCTCTTGTCTCCTCTAGTACTTATGTCACTCCCTTGAGCAAAGCGTGCCGAGTGTGTGGATAGCACTGATGGATTGAAACATATCTCATCGTGTCCAATAAGCAGGGGATGCGTCTCTCATTCAAGTTGCTACAAGATATACCCAAGTAGTGCTTCTGCAATCACGAAAAGTTTGTAAAATAACGTCGAATTCAAGCGTCACGCTACTCACATTGCGACATGATCAGATTCACGATCCGATTCCTACAAACACTGCGTGCATCAGGTACATAATCGAAGAGGTACCAGCCCGGGGCGAGGAGTAGCATTGCCGTGGTGGCTGGCGACAAGAAGATGCCTGCTAACACCGGAACAGGTAGGTGCGAGCGATGACGCGTATCCAATGACGTCATTACCTGACTTGCGAAACACCACCACATACCAAGGTCCGCACAACGCTTCACGAGGACGAGCCAAAGTCAAGACATGTCACAACCCAGGAACCTCTCTCTCGTCCTACGCTGTAACAAAGCGCACACTACGCATGTAGGAGGACGTGGTCACATTCCAGCATCGCGGGCGATCCACAACGCGGGGACAAAGAGCTATATGCTGCGGGGCTTCCGATAGGGCCTCGACTCGCATCTTGAAGCAGGCTTCCCATTACTCTCGGAGCAATCAGATTACTATCCAGCCTCGCAGGTCGCCTGATTCGATGTCCTTCACAAGGACGACTACGTCGACACCTCGGCCGCAGCCGCAGCAGCCTTTGTACCTGTCATGCTATCCGGGTCCTTATCAGCGCAAACGCCACAGCCGTACTCCCATCGCGCATCATCGTGCGTGTGATCTGCGTATGCGTTGTTTCAGACGCACCATATGCGGCACGCGGAGCTTAACGAAAGCTTGATAA
>Ga0265797_10004216_pt1 | contig 22178 bp, 14 predicted proteins | sample P2T30metagenome_FD_192433 | JGI IMG/M metagenome (GOLD analysis project Ga0265797, IMG submission 192433) | Plant litter microbial communities from East Loma Ridge, Irvine, California - P2 T30 | ecosystem: Environmental > Terrestrial > Plant litter > Unclassified | place: USA: California... | reverse complement strand
TCGCTGGAGCGCGACGTGGACGAACTGGCGGCGTTCCTCGACCGGTTCCCGAACGCCGTCGTGGACGCGTCGGCGCGCATCGGCCAGCTGCAGTACCAGAGCCAGCGCGACCGCGAGAAGGTGCGCAGCTTCTTCATCAAGTACCAGGACCGCATCCTGTACGGCAGCGACATGGCGCAAGAGCCTGGCCAGGACGGCGCTGCACTGGGCCGCGAGGCCGAAGGCGTGTGGCGCATGCACTGGCGCTACTTCAATACGGCAGAGTCATTCAAGGTCGCCGATCTCGACAAGCCCGTCCAGGGTCTGGCACTGCCGCGCGACGTCGTCGACAAAATTTACCGCACGAATGCCGAGCGCGCCTTCCCCGGCGCCTGGAAAGGCCAACCATGACCGCGCGCCGTGCATTTCTCGGGTGGCTGGGCGCGGCGCCGCTGGCCACGCAGATCCCGCTGGCCCAGGCGGCGCCCGCCTCCGCCTCCGCCTCCGTCACCGGCAAGGGCCATGTGCGCGTGCAGGACGCCGCCGTGTCGCTGCAGTTCGACGAGCAACTGCGTTGCCGTGTCGTCAGCCTGCTGGGCAAGCAGCCCGTCGCGCTGACGGGCTTTGACACCAGCGAGCATCTGGTCGTCGGCGGCAAGCCGCTCGGCCGCTTCACGTTGCAGAAGGCCGAGCCGGCCCCGGCCACGACGCCGTTTGGCGCCGGACAGGCGCTGCACCTCGTTGGCCGCTCTGCGGAGGGCATCGAGAAACGCGTCACCGTGACGCTGCTCGACGAGCATCCGGGCGTGGCCTTACTGGACGTGCAGTACGTGAATACCGGCGCCAAACCGCTGACGATCGACGCCTGGGTAAATGGCGCGCACCGCCTGGCCGCCGCGCCGCGCCATGCGGGCGGCTACTGGACCTATTCCGGCGCCAGCCACGCCGACCGGCGCGACTGGGTGCAGCCCGTCAAGCGCGGTTTCGAGCAAGGCAACTTCCTCGGCATGAACGCATCCGACTACGGGGGCGGCACGCCGGTCGCGGACGTCTGGCGCCGCGACGTCGGCTTGGCCGTTGGCCACCTGGCGCTGCAGCCGCTGCTGGTGTCACTGCCCGTGAAGGCGGTCGGCAATGCGGTCGATATTTCGCTGCGCGGCGACGTCCCGCAGACGCTGGCCCCGGGCGCCACATTGGCCACCCCGCCCACGTTCATCGCCGTGCACCGTGGCGACTTCTACGTGCCACTCGACCGCTACCGCCTCCTGATGGCCGCACAGGGCCTCGCCGCCCCCGAGCCGCCGCAAAGCGCCTACGATGCGCAGTGGTGCGCGTGGGGCTACGAACGCGATTTTTCGCTCGACTATGTGCGCGCCACGCTGCCCAAGGTGCAGGAACTGGGGTTCAAGTGGGCCGTGCTGGACGACGGCTGGCAGGTCAAGACCGGCGACTGGACGCCCGACCTTGCCAAGTTCCCGCGCGGCGGCGAGGACATGAAGGCGCTGGTGGCCGACATCCACGCGCGCGGCATGAAAGCGCGGCTCTGGATCGCGCCACTTGCCGTGGCCCCCGGCAGCGACGAGCTGCACGAGCATACCGACCTGCTGCTGCTCGACGAGACCGGCGCGGCCCAGGACGTGACCTGGTGGAACTGCTTCTACCTGTGCCCTGCGTACGAAAAGACGCAAACGCGCCTGGCCGCGACGTTGCGCATGATCATTGCGGACTGGGGCTTCGACGGCCTGAAGGTCGATGGCCAGCACCTCAACGGCGTGGCCCCGTGCTTCAATCCGAAGCACCAGCACAAGCGCCCCGAGGAATCGGTCGAGGCGGTCGCGGACTTCTACAAGGTCATGCACGACGTGGTGCATGCGGCCAATCCGGAAGCGGTGCTTGAGGTGTGCCCGTGCGGCACCAGCTACGCCTTCCACAATATGCCGTACATGGACCAGGCGCCATCATCCGATCCGCTGTCGAGCTGGCAGGTGCGCCACAAGGGCAAGACGCTCAAGGCGCTGATGGGCCCGTGGTCCGCCTACGCGGGCGACCACGTGGAACTGAGCACGGGCGGGCAGGACTTCGCTTCCAGCGTCGGCATCGGCGCGGTCGTCGCCACCAAGTTCACGTGGCCGGTGGATCCGAAACCCAAGGACTCGTTCCTGCTGACTCCCGAGCGCGAAGCGCACTGGCGCAAGTGGGTGGACCTGTACAACAAGGGGCGCCTGGCCGAAGGCCGTTACCGGGGCGAGCTGTACGACCTGGGGTTCGACAAGCCGGAAACCCACGTCGTGGAGCAGGCTGGCGCGTTGCACTACGCGTTCTACGCCGATCGCTGGGATGGCATGGTCGCCTTGCGTGGCCTCGGCCCGGGCGCCTGGACGGTGCGCGACTCGCTCAGCGGCAGCGTATTGGGCAAGGTGTCGGCTGACAAGCCAACGCTGCCTCTGCGCTTCACCCACAGCCTGCTGATCGAAGCGCGGCCCGACCTTCCCGACCAGCTGCCTGTCGCGTTTGCCAGGAAAGTCACGGCCGTGGGCGCGGACGGCTTCCCGCACGCATCGCAATGGGCCGATGCGCCGACGACCTTCTTCCGCCACGACTGGCAAGGCAAGCCGCTCCCTGGCCCACAATCGACCCGCGTACAGCTGCTGCGGGGCGCGGGCCACCTGTACCTGCGCTTCATCTGCAAGTACGAGACGCTCACCACCTTTGACCAGGCCGGTCCGGCGAGCGCGATCTGGCCGCTGTGGGAGCGCGACGTCGTCGAGGTGTTCCTGCAGGCGCCCGATCGCGCTGGACTGAAAAGCTATCGCGAGGTGCAGGTCGCGCCCAACGGACTGCTGCAGGAAATCGCGATCGAGGTGTCGGGCAAGCGGCGCATCGATGGCGGGAGCCGCGCCAGGGCGCACGTCGATACGGGCAACAAGGTCTGGACAGCCGAACTGGCCATACCGATGCGCGGTACGGACAGCGCCGGGGATGGCTGGCGCCTGAACCTGTTCCGCATCGAAGGCCCCGAAGCTGCCGGTGACAACCGCGTGCATTCGGCGTGGAGCCCGACCCGCACCGCAGCGCCCAACTTCCACGTGCCAGGTGCGTTCGGCCGGCTGCTGATCGGCGCATGATGCTGCGGCGCCTGCGTCCACTCGCGCTGCTGGTCATGCTGTCGGCGCATGCCCATGCCGGGCAGTCGGCAGACCGCCCGTCAAGCAATGCTGTCGAAACAACGTTCAAGGCGTCGGCCGACGAGATTGCCAACCCCGAGCGCGGCATGTATGTCTGGGCGGCCGACAACCTGTCGGCGTGGACGCAGGCGCAAGCCGATGCGCAGTTTGCGACCGGTTACCGGATCGTCTACGCGCCGGTGCGGCTGGACGCGCATGCCGGCCACGCGCTGCCCGCGACGCTGTTTGCCGACTTGACGGAGGGGTTTGCCGTTGCGCGCCGCGCGGGCCTGAAAGTCATTCCGCGTTTCATGTACAACTTCCCGGCAGGCGAAACCGCTTACCGGGCGGCGCAGGATGCCCCCATAGATCGCGTGCTGGAACATATCGGGCAGCTCAAGCCGGTCCTGGCGGCCAATGCCGATGTCATCGCGTATCTGCAGGCTGGCTTTATCGGCGCCTGGGGCGAATGGCATACCTCGTCGCAGGACCTCACCCTGCCGGCGCGGCGCACGCAGATCCGCGATGCGCTGCTGGCCGCGCTGCCGCCCGACCGCTTCCTGCAAGTGCGCTATCCACCCTATCTGATGGCGTGGGCGCCGCAGGCGCCGCGCTGGCGCGACGGTTCGGCCGCGGCACGCATTGGCGTGCACAATGACTGCTTCCTCGCTTCAAGCACGGATGTCGGCACCTACAGTGAAAACCCGGCGACCCGGCAGCGCGAGCGTGATTATGTGGCCGCGCTGTCGACGGCAGCGCCATTTGGCGCCGAGACCTGCAATCCGGCCGATGCGGTCAATCCAACGCCACGCACGACCTGCGACGACATCGTGCGCGAAGGGCGGCGCTTCGGCCTGACCTATCTGAACGACAGCTACTACCGCGACCTGTTTCACCAGCGCTGGCAGGCGCAGGGTTGCCTGGCGCAGGTCAAGCGCAGCATGGGTTACCGGTTCGAACTATCGAAGTTACGGCACAGTTCACGCATCGTGGCTGGCCAGTCGGGCGAGCTGGTGCTGACCGTGCGCAACGCCGGCTGGGCGCGCGCTTTTAACCCGCGAGGTGTGCAGATGGTGCTCCGGCACCGCACCACCGGCCAGGTCGTGCGCTTGGCCCTGGCCTCGATCGATCCACGCGCCTGGCTGCCGGGGCAGACCAGCACCGCAACCGCGCGGGTTGCGATCCCGGGCGGCACGCCCATTGGCGCTTACGACATGCTGCTGGCATTGCCGGATGGCGCAGCGTCGCTGGCCGGCGACGTGCGCTACAACGTGCGGCCTGCCAATGCCAACGATGCAGCCAAAGCGCAGGAATGGGATGCATCGCTGGGCGCGTTCCGTACGGGGACAACGCTGAACATTCTCTGACGTGCTGCCACGCCGTGCGCGCGTGGCCGGCTTACTCGGCGATCAGGAGTTCGATGCCCGCCTCGCGCAGGCCATCCCGGTACTGCGGACTGATATCGCCGTCGGTGATGACGGTGTGAACGCGGTCGAGCTGCACGATACGGTGCAGGCTGATGAACCCGAACTTGGAGGAATCGGCGAGCACGATGACTTTCCTCGCGCGCTCGACCATCTTGTGGTTCAGGCTCGCTTCCGCCTCGTGGTGGGTCGTCACGCCGAACTGCAGGTCGAGGCCATCGACGCCAAGGAACAGCTTGTCGAAACTGTAGGCCTGCAGGCAGGCTTCGGCCTGCAATCCCTGGATCGACAGCGCCTGCTTGCGCAGCAGGCCACCCGTCAGAATGAGGTCGACGCCGGCGGCGTTGACCAGCTCCCACGCGATATTCAGGCCATTGGTCAGCACCGTCACGTTCTGCACGTCGCGCAGGTGGCGCGCCAGCGACAGCGTCGTGGTGCCCGAATCGATGATGATGTTCTCGCCCGGCTTGACCAGGCGCGCAGCCAGTGCGCCGATGCGCTCCTTCTGCTCGTGATTCAGTGCGTCTTTTTGCGACACCGTGTGTTCGGTCGGCGGCATGCGTGCCAGCGTGGCGCCGCCGTGGCTGCGGATGGCCAGGCCCTGCGCCTCGAGCGCACTCAGATCGCTGCGGATCGTCACCGCCGACACGTTGAGTTGCTTGACGAGTTCGCTGACCTGGACCGAGGCTTGTTCGGTAAGAGCTTTAAGAATGGTGTCGCGGCGCTGACCGGTTTGACCCATGATTGGATACGCAGATTTAATAAAAAAACAGCTTACCAGATTGGCGCACCGCCGGCACGCCATCTGCTTGCCGGCGCATCATTGCGTGCCTGCCAGGCGGTCGAGCGCTGCAGGGTTCAGCGGTATGCCCACCTGGTGCGCTGCGTACACGGCGGCGCCGAGCACGGGCGGCAGGCGCGGTGCGATCAAGCGGTAAGCGCCAGCGCTGCTGGCCGCGAGCACGCGCGCAAACGGCGCGCGCAGCGGGCCTTCCACGCCAAACAGGCCGCCCGAATACGAGACCGTGACCTCGGTGCCTGGATCGACCCCGAGCTGGCCCCGTACCGCGTCGACCAGTGCAGCCACCTCCAGCGCGGCCGACTCGAGGATCGCTGCTGCCTGCGCATCGCCCAGCGCCGCCGCTTCGGACACAAGGCGCGACAGCGCGGCCACCTTGCTGCGCTCTCCTTTGAGCTCGCCATAGACGACCTGGCACAGGTCGAGGTCATCCTGCAGCGCCAGTCGGGTGCGCAGCAACCCATGCAACGGCCCGCGCGGCGCACGGCCGTCGCTCATGCGCGAGAACAGCGCGAGTCCGGCCCGCGCAATCCAGTACGCCGAGCCCTCGTCACTGAACAATTCGCCCCACCCGCCGGCACGCGCGCCCTGCCCGTCGATGCGCCCATAGGCCATCGAGCCGGTGCCGGCGATGACGCTGATGCCGTCGGCGCAGGCCAGCGAGCCGGCCCAGCTGCACACCATGTCGTTGTCGCACAGGTAGCGCGCGTGGCCCAGCACGGCGCGTGGCAGCGCATCCAGTTGCGCCTGCACGACGCGGTCTTCGCCGTACGCGGGCAAGCCGAAGAACGCGAATGCGACGTCGCTCGCGGTAACGCCGGCGGTCGCGAACAACCCGGCGCAACCGCGCGCCAGCACGTCAGCCGCGCCATCCATGCCGACTTCGAGGTAGTACGCGCTGCTCTGCTCATTGCGCGCCAGGACCTGACCCTGCCGGTCGATCAGCGCGAACGCCGTCTTGGTGCCGCCGCCGTCAACCCCGAGAAACATCGCTGTCCTCCTCCAGTGGGTAGATGGTAACGCCCTGCACCACGCGATTGACCGTACCCGACACGCTCGGCGTATCCGGACGCAAGCCCAGCGCCAGCGACTGCAGCAGCGCGAATGCCTGGCAGAACACGATGTACGGCAGCGCCAGCGCCAGATCCGGTGCCTGCCCGACGCCATCCAGCGTGATGCAGGCGTCACCCAGCGCCGGCTCGTCGCGGCCGCTCAGCGCCAGCACGCGGCCGGCCCGGCCATCACTACGCAGCTCGCGCAGCAGGTCGAGGTCATAGCGGCGGGCACGGGCGTCGTTCGACAACAGCACGACGACCAGCGTGTCGGCATTGACGATCGTCTTCGGGCCATGACGGAAGCCCAGCGGCGAGTCGAACAGCGCGACGACCTGGCCATCGGTCAGCTCCAGCAGCTTGAGTGAGGCTTCACGGGCCAGCCCGCGCAGCGCATTGCTGCCAAGGTAGACCACGCGCTGAAAACGCTGGGCCACGAGTGCATCCAGCAGCGGCAGCATCGACGCCAGCACTTGCGCGGCCGCAGCCGACGGCCCGGCGGTGGCGCCCGGCGCCAGCACGCCGAACGCGGCCGCCGCAGCCAGCAGCATCGAGGTGAAACTGGTGGTCATGGCGAACCCGCGGTCGTGTGTGGCGTCGGGCAGCAGGATCGCATACGCATTCGCGCGGCCCTGCGCCATCCGGCACAGAGCGCCGTCGGCATTGCAGGTGATGACCAGGTGGTAGATCTCGTCCACCACCCCGTCGGCCAGATCGACGGCAGCCACGCTTTCCGGGCTGTTGCCCGAGCGGCCGAACGACACGAGCAGCGTCGGCACCTTCGGCTGCAGGAACTGGCGCGGGCCCGACACCAGATCGGTGGTCGGCACGGCGTCTGCGCGCCAGCCGCCACCCAGCAACGCCGGCGCTAGGCATTCGCCGATGAACGCCGAGGTGCCTGCGCCCGTCAGCACGATGCGCAGGTCGGGCCGCGCGAGCAAGGGCCCGAGAAACGCGTCGAGCGCGCTGCGCTGATGGGTGACCAGTGCCTCGATCTCGGGCCAGACGGCCGGTTGCTGCGCGATTTCGCGCGCGGTAGCGCCGGCGCCGGCGGCATCGAGCCGCTCCGTACCAATGCCCAGAATATTCCTGTCAGCGACTAACATGCTTCCAACTCCTTCGTTGCGGCGCCTGCCATGCAGGCCGCCATGTATTGGCGCAGCACCCTGGCCACGCCTTCTTTGAGCAGATCGACCGGCCGGTTGTTCAGCCGCCCTTCGCGCACGGCGTCATACTGAAACGGCAGGTACTGACTCAGCAGCGTGAGCGGCGGCGGCGTGCGCTCCAGGTTGGCCAGCAGGCGCGCCTGCGCGGCCTGGATGGCCGGATGTGGCCAGTAGTAGCGGATCCGGTCGCTCAGGCTGAATTGCTGATCGAAGCGGGCGCGGCGCGGCTCGTTGTCGTAGTACTTCTGCCACTGCGCCGGCTCGGCACGCATCACGTCCAGCACCGTGTCCTTGAACCCGGAACCCTTGCCATCGCCAGCCATCGCGGCCTCGATATCGGCCAGCGCCCATAGTGTTTCGCGCAGCGCAAACGTCGCGCCCGGACCCACCTTGAGAATGGCGAAATGGCCGGCAACAAGCGCCGCCAGGTTGGCCGCCGTCTGGTAGTCGGTCGAATGGGCCTCGTAGACCAGTGTGGGCACGTCTTCGATCATGCGGCCAAGGTCCACGGCGCGCTCGGGCCGGAAGTCGATCACCTTGTGGTGGTCGAATTCGACGCCCGGCTGCACCACCAGGCCAACCACGCGCGGCCACGCCCCATCCAGTCCGGCAGCAGCGAATGCGGCGCGGTGCGCCGCGATCGTCTGCGTCGCCGCGGCGGGCGTCGTGACGCTCAGTTCGGCCAGGTCTTCGTGCGCGCCGCCGGGCACCGGCACTTCGGTGCCCACGACGTACACGGGCGCTTCGCCGCCAGCGGCCTGCCAGGCCCGCTCGGCGACGGCGCACAGGCGCGCAGCCCGCGCGGCCACCACGTCATCCTGCAGCGGCACCGGATCGCCAACGCACGACATCGAGCAATCCAGATGGATCTTGCGAAAGCCCGCCGTCACATACTGTTCGATCAGCACCTCGGCCTTCGCCATGGCCGCATCCGCGTGCTCGCCCTGCCAGGCATTGGGGCCCAGATGGTCACCACCCAGCAGCACGCGCTCGCGCGCCAGGCCGACGCGGTCGGCGATGGCGTAGACGAAATCACGGAACGCGCTCGGGGTCATGCCCGTGTAGCCGCCATCCTGGTTCACCTGATTCGACGTGGCTTCGATCAGCACCGGCTGCGCCGGCCCTGCCGCCAGTGTGACTTCCATCGCCGCCTCGAGGACGATTGGATGCGCCGAGCACACCGCGTGGATCCCGACCGCTTCGCCGGCCTTGTGACGGCGCACCAGATTCAACATGTAGTCCATTTGTCAGGCTCCTTCGGTTGATTCGGCAGGCGCGACGCTATCGTCCGCCTGCAGCGCAAGAAACAGCGCGGCCGCCAGCGCCAGGCCGATGCCGGCCAGCCGGTAGCCACCCGGCACCGCGCCGGCCAGCGCCATCGCGATCACGGTGGTCAACAGCGGCGCGCCGGCATTGACCAGCGGCGACACTGTCAGCGCCTTGCCATGCCGGAAGGCGTACACCAGCGTTAGCGCGCCGATGGCATTGAGCACTTGGGTAGCGGCGGCCAGCAGCGGCCCGGATGGCCCGTAATTGATCGGCTGCGAAAAATCGGTCATCGCCAGCGCCACCGGAATGCACAGCAGCGCACTGGCGGTCATATAGAAGAAGATGCTTTCGGCATCCATGCGCGTGTTGGCCAGCTTGATGAAGTACGCCTGCAGGCCCCATGCAACCAGCACGCCAATCGCCAGCACGAACCACAGCCCGTACTGCTGCGGCGCGCCGCCCGGGTTGAAATCAAACAGCGGCAGCGCGCACACGGCCAGCACGATCCCGGCCACGCCCATGCGACCCGTACGCTCATGCAGGAACAGCAACGAGAGCACGATCGTGATGACGGGAGAGAGCGAAATCAGCGGAAAAATCAGGTAGGCCGGGCCGGCCTTGACTGCATAGAACAGCACCATCTGGCCACCCGCGCCCAACAGGCCAATGGCCAGCCCGTAGCCGACCGCAGTGCGGTCGCGGCGTACGCGCCAGCCGGAGCGCGCCAGCACGAACAGCGCCGGCGGCACCATCGTCAGCGCCCACACCACATACACGAGGGTTTCAGGAAAACCGTTCTGCGTGGGCAAGCCTGCGAAAGCGCCCCACACGCCCCACAGCAGCGCTGTTGCCAGCGCGTAGCCGAGCCAGCGCGGCCTGGCAGCACCGGTGGCGGCATGTTCAGGCAAAGTTCTCTTTTCCAAGGTGTCTGCTGGATTCACAGGGCCACCCATGCTGCCAGCCCGGTCATGCAGTACGCAACGCCATCGCTCGATGTGCTTTTCATCCGAATCTTCCTCCGCCAGGTGCGCTTGTTTCAAACGTTTTCGTTGCCATCAATGCGATAGTAAAGAAGTGCCAAACGAAAAGCAAAGTCTTTCCAAATATTTTCGATATAGCGTGTTTTTGGGTACAAAATCGCGCCTTTTATTTTCGAATACTTTCGATTACCATCTGGACAACGGATGTACGTGCCGTCCGACCTTTTTCCGCCCGCAGACAAATTCATCGTCAGGAGATTTGCATGAACCACCTTTGGCGTAAGCCACGTGAAACCAAACCCTGGGCCGTTGTGTGCGGCAGTCTGGCTGCTGCCCTGGCGCTGTCGCTGTCGCTGCCGGTAACGCACGTACATGCAAAATCTTCCGATGATCCCCTGGCTCCGGCAGGCCGATGGGAAGGCAACACGAGCGGCAGCGCCAGCACGCCGCCGATGGGCTGGAACAGCTGGAATGCGTTTCGCACGGAAGTCGACGAAGGCAAGGTCATGGGCGCGGCGAAGGTGCTTGCCGACAGCGGTCTTGCAAAGCTCGGCTACAACCATGTCATCCTTGACGATGGCTGGTGGATGAAGCGCCGCGCCAGCGATGGCCGCCTGCAGATCCGCACCGGCATCTTCCCGTCTGCCGCCACTGGTGGGCCGGACGGCACCAGCTTCAAGCCGTTCACCGACAAGCTGCACGCGATGGGCTTCAAGGCGGGCATCTACACGGACGTCGGCCGCAATGCGTGCTCGCAAGCCTATGATCTGCATTCGCCCAACCTGCCACAAGGCACGACAGCCGAACGCGAAGTGGGCCTGGATGGCCACGTCACGCAGGACATCAATCTGTATTTCAAGGAGTGGGGTTTCGACTACCTGAAGATCGACGCCTGCGGACTTGCCGATTTCATACCGGATTCGGACCTGGTCAAGAAGCAGAGCTACCGCGGCGTGGCGCCGCTGATCGAACGCGGCTCGATCAACCGCACGGAGATCGGCGCCGTGCGTGCCCGCTACGAGACCGTTGCTGCGGCAATCAAGGCTGCGCGCCCGCTGGGTGATTATGTGATGTCGATCTGCGCCTGGGGCATGGCCAATGTGCGCAGCTGGGGCAAGGATGTCGGCAACCTGTGGCGCACCAGCGCCGACATTACGCCGAGCTGGACCAGCATGCTGCACAACTTCGACAGCGCGGCCAAACGCGCGCTGTATGCAGGCCCCGGCCACTGGAACGATCCCGATATCCTGCACATTGGCCACGGCGAATTCGATGCCAATAACCCGGTCGAAGTGCGCTCGCATTTTTCGCTGTGGGCGATGATCAATGCGCCCTTGCTGATCAGCTATGACTTGCAGCATGGCCCGGCGTCGCTGCTCGCCGTGCTGGGCAATGCGGACGTGATTCGTCTGAACCAGGACAAGGCCGGCCACCAGGGCATCGTCGCCTACGATTCAGACGATGCGCAGATCATCGTCAAGACGCTGGGTGACGGGCAGCGCAAGGCAGTGGCGCTGTTCAACCGCGGCGCATCGCCCGCACCGGTGACGCTACTGGCGATGCACCTGAAACTGGCGGATGGCGCGCCGGTCACGCTGCGCAACCTGTGGACGAAGGAAACCTTGACCTTTACCGGCGAGAAGGCCTTCACGCTCGCGCCGCACGAGACGCTCGTGTTCGAAGCGAACGGCAAGCGCCAACTGGAAAATGGTGTGTATCTGTCGGAGATCCCCGGGTCGATCAATGTCGCCGTCGACGGGACGCGCCAGCCGCAACTCGATCCGACCGTCCATCGCATGATCGATCCGTGGTCGAGCACCCGCTCCGGCGGCTCGCGCCCCCAGTACGCGGGCTGGGGCGGCGCACAGCCGGATGCAACGCCGTTTGGCCAGAGCCTGCAGGTGGCCGGACAGGTATTCACTTCAGGGCTCGGCGTGTTGTCCAATTCGCGTCTTCAGGTGAAGAACGATGCTGGCTACGCGCGCTTGACCGCGTCGGTTGGCGTGGATGATTCGACTGAAAACACGGGCGAGCTGGTGCGCTTTTATGTGTATGGCGATGGAAAACTGCTGGCAGAAAGCGCGCCGGCACGGTTCGGATCGAAAGCCCAGGCATTGACGGCCGATGTGCGTGGCGTGAAGGTCATTGAACTGGTGGTGCGGGAGGCCAAAACCGGCAGCGCGGTGCCTGTCGTGGCGACCTGGGGGGATGTGCAGCTGACGCAGGGTGGTTCCACTGTTCCTGGTCCGCGAACGTCGGGCAGCGACCGTACCTGAGCATCGGCACAAGACACCGCCATGACCTCATTTACCAGCCTCGACACCCTGGTCTTCCTCATCTACTTCGTGGTCATTTCGGCTTACGGCTTGTGGATCTACTGGAGCAAAAAACGCTCATCCGGCAAGGCCACCCACGACTTCTTTCTGGCGGAAGGGTCGCTCACGTGGTGGGCCATCGGCGCCTCGCTGATCGCATCGAACATCTCGGCCGAGCAGTTCATCGGCATGAGCGGAGCGGGCTTTCGCATCGGGATGGCGATCGCCGTATATGAGCTGATGGCCGCGGCCACCCTGGTCATCGTTGCCGTGTTCTTCATGCCGATCTACCTGAAGAACCGCATCTACACGATGCCGCAATTTCTTGAGCAACGCTATGGCCCGGCGGTGGCGGCAACGATGGCCGTGTTCTGGCTCGGCCTGTACGTGGTGGTCAACCTTACCGCCATCCTGTACCTGGGCGCGCTGGCGATCAGCAGCATCGCCGGTCTGAACGTGCTGGCCTGCATGCTGTTCCTGGCCGTATTCGCGACAGTGATCACGCTGGGCGGCATGAAGGTGATCGGCTACACCGACGTGATCCAGGTGCTGTGCCTGGTGATCGGTGGGCTCGTCACGACCTGGATTGCACTCGACCTGGTGGCGGCGCTGGCCGGTGGCCAGGGTGCGGTACGTGGCCTGAGCGAACTGTACCTGCGCGCCGGCGAGCATTTCAATATGGTGCTCACGCGCGACGATCCCAACTACATGGACCTGCCCGGCATGTCGACCATCATCGGTGGCATGCTGATCGTGAACCTCAACTACTGGGGCTGCAACCAGTACATCGTCCAGCGCGCGCTGGGCGCCAACCTGCACACGGCGCGCAAGGGCTTGCTGTTCGCGGCGTTCCTCAAGCTGCTGATGCCGGTGATCGTGGTCTTGCCCGGCATTGCGGCCTACGCGCTCGACAAGTCCGGCACGCTTGGCGACGCGATGCGGCCGGGTGGCGAACTCAATCCGGACCGGGCTTATCCTACCCTGCTGGCCCTGCTGCCGGCCGGGCTCAAGGGACTGGCGTTCGCCGCCCTCGTTGCGGCAGTCGTCGCGTCGCTGGCCGGCAAGGCGAACAGCGTCGCGACGATCTTCACGCTCGACGTCTACAACAAGCACGTCAACCGCGGGGCCAGCGAGCAGCGCATGGTCTGGATCGGCCGGATCTCGGTGGTGGCGGCAATGGCCATCGCCGTGCTGCTCGCACCCTTGCTGGGGATCGACAAAAAAGGCGGCTTCCAGTACATCCAGGAATACACCGGCTTCGTCTCGCCCGGCATCCTGGCGATGTTTTTGCTGGGCTTTTACTGGCGCAAGACCACGGCTGCGGCGGCCATGTTCGCCACGATTGGCGGGCTGGTGTTCTCGGTGTTTCTCAAGTTCTTGCCGCTGGTGATGGACCTGGGATTTCTGGCGCCGATCGGTTTTGCGGTCAATAACGGCGCTGGTAGTTACGAAATCCCGTTTCTTGACCGGATGCTGATCGTGTTTGTCATGGTGGTCATTGGCATGGTTTTGTTGAGCACGACGGCGCAGCGCGACGGCAGCCACAAGCGCATGGTGATCGACCGGTCGATGTTCCGCGTTGATCGCGGATTTGCGGTTGGGTCGGTGGTGATTTTTATCGTGCTGGTGGCGATTTACCGCGGCTGGTAATTAGGAGGCACGTTGTCGCGCGGGTCCGATTTGTCGTTCGAAGAGAATGAGATCGGCAGCGCGCTCATGTTCACAGCCGGGTCCGTGTCCGAATGTCAGACCTGACCCCGGCTTGTGACCCCGGCTTGCTACTGATATAGCAACCATGTTTCATCGCAAAAAGCAATTGTCCTTTGACATGATTGCTGCTATAATTGCGGCCCTTTTACAACAAAACCCCCGGTAGCACATCTGCTATCGATCGCTTTCCATGCCGTGCATGGGAATCGAACTCTGGGCCAACCGCCCGCATCAAGCAACGTTCGCCGCATGGCGGTTGAACGGCACTCAGCGTCATTAACACGCACACAGCACCCGGCACGCATTGCGCACATCGCAAGCGCCGGCACGCCTTTGGCATTGTCGCCGCGTCGACAGGCCAGGCACGCGCTGTCTGCATCACGACCATGTCGCGATCTCCGCCGCGGGCCTCGATGCCTGCGGCGATTTCATTTCATTCGACAGATCGAGGGAGAACCACACCGTGGCAAAACAAATCATCATCGACCAGGTCTTCAAAGTCTTCGGCGATCAGCCGGAAGCCGCTCTGGACCTGGTTCGCCAGGGCGCCAGCAAGCAGGACATCCTGGCCCAGACCGCCTGCACCATCGGCGTATTCGACGCCAGCTTCACGATTGAAGCCGGCGAAATTTTCGTCATCATGGGTTTGTCCGGGTCGGGCAAGTCGACCATGGTGCGCATGCTCAATCGCCTGATCGAGCCGACCGCCGGGCGCATCCTGATCGACGGCAATGATATCAACACCCTGCCTGACGCCCAGTTGCGCGCGCTGCGCCGCAAGGACATCAGCATGGTGTTCCAGTCGTTCGCGCTGCTGCCACAACTCACCGTGCTCGACAACACGGCGTTCGGGATGGAACTGGCCGGCACGCCGAAGGCCGAGCGCCATGCGCTGGCCTTGCAGGCATTGGACCAGGTGGGCCTGGCCGGGTACGGCGCCAGCTATCCGGACGAACTATCGGGCGGCATGCAGCAACGCGTGGGCCTGGCCCGCGCGCTGGCATGCGATCCCGCCATCCTGCTGATGGATGAGGCGTTTTCGGCGCTCGATCCGATCATGCGTACCGAGATGCAATCGGAGCTGCTGCGCCTGCAGCAGATCAAGCGTCGCACCATCGTGTTCATCTCGCACGACCTCGACGAAGCGATGCGCATCGGCGACCGGGTTGCCATCATGAAGGACGGGCATGTCGTGCAAGTGGGCACGCCCGAAGACATCCTGCGCCAGCCTGCCAACGACTACGTGCGCAACTTCGTGCGCGGCGTAGATGCCGCAGCCGTGTTCAAGGCTGGCGATATCGCCCGTAAAAGCCAGATCGTGGTGGCGGAGTCGCCGGCGCGCGGTTCGCGCGCCGCGCTGTCGATGCTGGAAGAGCAGGATCGCGCCTACGCCTATGTCGTCGACCCGCAGCAGAAATTCCTGGGTGTGGTCTCGGCCGACTCGCTGCGCAGCGCGCTCGACGGCCACGTCGGCCCGCTGGGCCTGGCGCATGCCTACCTGCCCGATGTCACCACCATCGACGCCGATGAACCAGTCGCCGGCCTGTTCGGCCAGGTCGCGCAGATGCCGTATGGCGTGCCTGTGGTGACGAACGACGGTAAATACCGCGGGGCTATCAGCAAGACCACCCTGCTGAAGTTCCTCGACCGCGATACGCCGCCCATCGCCGCACCAAACAACCCGAAAGGACAAGCATGAATTCCGGCACCGCTATCGCGACCGCGACCCAACCAGTCGCCCCACAAGCTGAGCAGATCAATCCATGGCTGCCGACGCCGCCGCGCGATACCTCCTGGCTCGACGCCGCGCCGGCCGCCTCGCCCGATCAGGCTAGCGTCGGGCTGTCCGACCTGCTGAACGGCTCGCTGTCGCTCCAGTCCGGGATCAATGACGCCTTGGGCTGGGTAGTCGAACACTTCCGCCCATTCTTCCAGATCGTGCGCGCGCCCATCGACGCCACGCTCGACGCCGTCAGCGCCCTGCTGCTGGCTGCGCCAGCGCTCGCAGTGATCGCCGTCGTCGGCCTGCTGGCCTGGCAATTCACCACCCGCACGCTCGCCATTGGCACGGTGGTGGCGCTGCTGATCGTATCGATGCTGGGCATCTGGTCCGACGCCATGATCACGCTGTCGCTGGTGCTGACCTCGCTTGCTTTCTGCATGGTGATCGGTTTACCGCTGGGGATTTTCCTGGCCAGCAGCGACCGCGCCCAGAATCTCCTGCGTCCGCTGCTCGACGCCATGCAGACGACGCCGGCCTTTGTCTATCTGGTGCCGGTGGTGATGCTGTTTGGTATCGGTAATGCGCCGGGCGTGATCGTGACCATCATCTTTGCCCTGCCGCCGCTGGTGCGCCTGACCAATCTCGGTATTCGCCAAGTGCGGCCCGACCTGATCGAGGCGGCACGCGCCTACGGCGCCTCGCCGTGGCAGTTGCTGAGCCGCGTCCAGTTTCCGCTGGCGATGCCGTCGATCATGGCCGGCATCAACCAGTCGCTGATGCTGTCGCTGTCGATGGTCGTGATCGCTTCGATGATCGCCGTCGGTGGTCTGGGCCAGATGGTCTTGCGCGGCATCGGCCGCCTGGACATGGGCCTGGCAACCGTGGGCGGACTGGGCATCGTGCTGCTGGCAATCACGCTGGACCGCTTGACGCAATCGATGGGACAGCCGCGTCGTGGCGTACGCCACTGGTACCAGACTGGCCCGGCCGGCCTCATCCTGCGCCTGACGCGCGGCAAGCAACCATCATAATAAAAGGACCACGAATGCATCGCATGAAGAAATTTACGATCAAACACCAGTCACGACGCATGTTTCGCTGGATCGCCACCATCGCGCTGGGCGCCCTGGCGCTGACGACCCACCTGGCCATGGCGCAAACGCCGGCAGACGCCCTTCCCGGCAAGGGAATGAAAGTGCAAGCGCTGCAAAGCCCGGTTGCCGAAGAGACGTTCCAGACCATGCTGGTCGACCGTGCGCTGGCAGCGCTGGGCTACGCACCGCAACCCATCAAGGAAGTCGAATACCCCACGGCCCACATCGCCATTGCCAACGGCGACGCCACGTTCCTGGCGGTGCACTGGGATCCGTTGCACAAGGATTTCTATGACAACGCCGGCGGCGACGCCAAGCTGCTGCGCATGGGGGAGTACGCGGGGCCGGCAGCGCAGGGCTACCTGATCGACAAGGCTACGGCCGACAAGTACGGCATCACCAATATCGGCCAACTGCGCGAGCCACGCCTGGCCAAGCTGTTTGACAACGATGGCGATGGCAAGGCGGACATGGCCGGTTGCAATCCGGGCTGGGGCTGCGAAGCGATGATCGAAAAGCACATGGATGGCTTCAAGCTACGCGGCACGGTCACGCATGTGCAGGGTAATTACTCCGCATTAATCGCCGATACCATCGGCCGCTTCAAGCGCGGCGCCCCGATCCTGTACTACGCCTGGACGCCCTACTGGGTCAATGGCGTCCTGATCCCGGGCAAGGATGTTGTGTGGCTGCAGGCGCCGAAGACGGCGTATCCGGGCAAGCCCAATACACGCCTGCCCGATGGCAGCGACTACGGCTTCGCCATCAACACGACGCGCTTTGTCGTGAACCGTGCCTGGGCCGAAAAGAACCCGGCAGCCGTGAAGCTGTTCCAGGTGATGCGCTTGCCGATTGCCGATATCGATGCGCAGAATGCGCGCATGCGCAGCGGTGAAAATGCCCAGGCGGATATCGCGCGGCACGTGTCGGGGTGGATCAAGTTTCACCAGAAGGAATTTGATGGGTGGATTGCGCAGGCGCGGGCGGCGGCGGCGCCGTGACATTGGTGCGGTCATGGCGTAGTGCCGTCGGAGTGCCGGGGTTGCTCTCGGCCTGAAGGCGGTTGCCCGGCCCTGCCTGAGCCACCAGTAGAAGCCCGTGATCCAGACCGGGCTGGTGGCAGTGTCGCGGCAGGTTCACTGCAGTTCGGGGGCCTGGCTACGATGGTCGCCAACGTGCAGCGGCCGCGGCACCTGCAGCGCGACGGGGCGGCGAACGGGACTTGCCAAACGTCGCAAGCCTCAGCCTCAATGCCTGTGCGGCCTGCACGACGACCCAGTTTGCCGATGTCGCCAATGCCAGCGAGGTTCCGGCCCGCACCCGGTTCGGCATGGGCGCCAACGAAGCGATGCGCTGCATGGATCGCGTGGTCACGCTGCCCGCCCGTGTCGATAGCGTAGCAGGCCGAAACCGACAGTCGGGGGGAAGCGATCCGGACAGCGGTTACCAAGTGTTTGCTGCGTCGCGCACGTGCGTGCTGTCCGCGAAGGTCGAACTCCAGGCAACCGGTCCGTTTCTGACGGCGCGCCGCACAGCGCCAGCGCCCTGTGAAGTTAGTCATCGGCGGCGCCCCCCCTCGCCTGCAAGCCTGGTTGATTAACTGATGTCTTACTATAATTGTTGGCTCAGAAGTTTTATGTTTTTGGCGTGTCTTATGTTGGTTAGTTACGTTTATTGGAGATCTGCCTCCTCGATCCAGATTCTCGGCAGACCATCATCCAGCGACTCCGCTTCACTCCCTGAACAAGTGCCGCGGACTGCCAGCGACCTCGGGACGAATGGCGTACAAGTCCCCGGCGCCCGGATACTCGTCCAGTTCCGAGGCCGTCATGGCAAAACGTGCTGTGGTGATGAACAGCGTCCCCAAACCGTCACCGCCGAAGCAGCAACTGGTGGGACGCGGCACCGGCATGGCAACGCGATCGGTCAAGTGCCCGTAGCGGTCGTAGCGCAGCAGGCATCCGCCGTTGAACTGACAGACCCATACTCCTCCAGCCTGATCCAGGGCAATGCCATCGGGACGCCCCAGTTCGGCCGGCGTCGCGACGAACAACGTCACTGGCCCAAGTACGCCCTCGGCTGAATACGCTGCCCGAAAGATCGAGCGGGCAACGGAATCGACGAAGAACAGCGTGCGCCCATCTTCTGACCAGGCAAGGCCATTGGGCAGTGCCAATCCCCGATGAATCACTTGAGCATTCAGCGCGCTGTCGTAGCGGTACAGCGCGCCGCTCTTGCCGCTCGGCCCCTCGTCCATGAGGCCGGTGACAAACCGTCCCTGCGGATCACAGGCGCCATCGTTGAAACGATAGCTTGCCCCGTCATGGACGGCGGGAGTGTGCCTGCACACCTCGCCAGCCTCCACATCGAACATTTTGGAGGAGGCATCTTCAGTGAAGATCAGATTGCCTTTATCGGTCAGTGCCAGCGCACCGATACGCATCGCCGATGTATATATCGTCTCCACCAGTCCTTGCGGACGCAGCATGTTAATCTTGCCCCCGGAGATATCGACGAAGTACAAAAGCCCCTTGCGCGCATCCCACACGGGACTTTCGCCAAGATCGGCGCGGATATGGGCGATCTTGCGCAAACCATGATCGTCACGCATCGCTGAACTCCTTGATGCACGGCCAGTTCCGGGCGATGTCTTCCATGCTTGCGCATGCGACCCGCGCCAGGTTCTCGGGGTAAATGACCCCATCGTTTTCGCAAAAGCGCGTCGCGGTGAACTGACCGTTGCTGGCGCGCAGGATGACGCCCGTGTCCTGGCACAGCGGGCTGGCCAGATACAGCACGCCAGGGGCCACACTCTCCGGCAGGAGATCCTCGGGTGGCTGCGTGATCCCCCACATGCGGGTCTTGGCAACAGGAGAGACCGCATTGACCAGAATGCCATGCGGTGCGCCTTCCATGCTCAATGCATTCATGATGCCCACCTGGGCCATCTTCCCGGCGGCGTAGGCCGCCAGGCCCGGCTGCGCGTACCGCTGGTACATGGCGCGGTCGGACGTAGTCAGCACAACCCGCGCCGATGAAGACCGCTTGAGGTGCACCCAGGCATGCTTGCTCAACCAGACTGGCGCACGCACGTTGATGCCAATGGCGCGCTCGAGGGAATCGTCTTGCTGGTCCTCAATGTATTGATAATTTACCCACCCGGCGTTGTGGATCAGAATATCGAGCGCACCGAATTGCGCGATGGTCAGTTCCACGAGTTGCTTGCAGCCAGCCTCATGATCCAGCCGCCCATTGTGTGCGATCAATCGCCCGTCGTCGGCCCGCAAGGTGCGCGCCGCCTGGGCCATCAAGTCCTCATTGGCGCCCTCGCCAGCCCGATCGGTGCCGAGGTCGCTAGCAACTACACACGCGCCACGGTCAAGCAGCGCCTGCGTATAGGCCCGCCCAAGCCCGCGCGCGGCGCCGGTGACGATAGCGACTTTGCCTTTAAAAATTTCATCTGTCAGATGTGTCATCGTGAATCTCCCTGAATCTGAAATCACGATGATGGAACGGTTGCCGCCGTTCGTAAAATATATTATTTGTACTTAAACAAGATCTAAATAGTCTCAATTGGACGCGCTGATGCCGAAATGTCACGCACCTCGGCGATCAGTCTGTCCCGAATCACGCTGGGAGCATGCTCGCTCCATGCCATCCACAATTCCACATGCCGTAATCCGTCCGGCGCATCCACTTCAATTGGCCGGAACGCCACGTCCTCACGCCCATGCTGTGCCAATGAGGCCGGCAGCAGAGCCACACCAAAGCCACCGCCGACGAGGGCCACCAGCGTTTCGAGTTGCCGCGCCTGCTGGACAATGCGCGGCACGAAACCTGCTGCCTCGCAAAGCTGGACGAGTTGGTCATGAAAGCCCTGCCCCAAATGTCGGGGTGACGAGACGAAGGCGTCATCCTGAAGCGCTGCCAGCGGGACGATCTTGCTGCCTGCAAGCCGGTGCGTGACAGGCAGGGCCACCAGGATGGGCTCGCGCACAATGGACGCGAATCGTAAGCCCGGCGCTGTCCTGCCCGGCGGTCTCATGAAGCCAAGGTCAGCACGGCCCTGCTCCAGGGATTCGACCTGCTCTTGCGTCGTAGCCTCCTGCATCGTGAAGGAAACCGCCGGGAATGCACAGCGGAAGCGCCGCAGCGCATGCAGCAATGGGCTATAAGGGGCGATGTTGATGAAGGTCAGAGTGAGATGGCCTTCAATGCCCTGCGCCACACGCCGGGTCTGCTCGACACTTTCGTCAAGCAGGCGCAGCACCCCTCTCGCCGACTTCAGAAAGGCCGCGCCAGCCGGCGTGAGCGAGACGCTGCGATTAGAGCGCTCGAATAGCGGCGCGCCGATCTCCTGTTCCAGCCGGCGAATCGCCTGGCTCAACGGTGGCTGCGCCATGTGAAGCCGTTGCGCAGCGCGGTTGAAGTGCAATTCCTCGGCGACGGCGATGAATTGGCGAAGAAGTCGGGTTTCGATCATGAGACCGGAGAGATATTATTTTTCACATACTGATACTAGCAGCGCAGCGTGGTCCGGGGTGCTGGTTTGCCTGAGACTTTGCGTATCGAATGTGCACGACTCGCTGCGACGTTACCGGCCAAGTCGCGACTGATGCCACCAAATAATTAAGGCCATTGATGATCTACACCAGATCATCAACGGCCTTAACTTTTTATTCAAAATCAGCTAGTTACAGCCGACTCGTCATTCCCACTCAATCGTCGCCGGCGGCTTCCCCGAAATATCATACACAACGCGGTTAATCCCCCGCACTTCATTGATGATGCGGTTCGACACCTTGCCCATCAACGCATGCGGCAGATGCGCCCACTGCGCCGTCATGAAGTCCAGCGTCTGCACCGCGCGCAGCGCAACGACATACTCATACGTGCGGCCATCGCCCATCACGCCCACCGATTTCACCGGCAAGAACACGGCAAACGCCTGGCTGGTCGCTTCATACCAGTTCAGCGGCGCCTTGCCCGCATCGATGCCCGGCACGTGCGGTACTTCGAACGGCGTGTTGCGCAGCTCTTCGATGAAGATCGCATCGGCTTCACGCAGCAGGTCGGCGAACTCTTTCTTGACTTCGCCCAGGATGCGCACGCCCAGACCCGGACCCGGGAACGGGTGGCGGTAGACCATGTCATGCGGCAGGCCCAGCGCGACGCCGAGTTTGCGTACTTCATCCTTGAACAGTTCGCGCAGCGGCTCGAGCAGTTTCAGGTTCAGCGTCTCTGGCAGGCCGCCCACGTTGTGGTGGCTCTTGATCGTCTGGCCTTTTTTACCTTTACCAGCCGACTCGATGACGTCCGGATAGATCGTGCCTTGCGCCAGCCACTTGGCATTGGTCAGCTTGCCCGCTTCAACCTGGAACACTTCGACGAACTCGCGGCCGATGATCTTGCGCTTCTGCTCGGGATCGTTCACGCCGGCCAGGTGGCCCATGAACTGGTCTTCGGCATCGATGCGAATCACTTTCACGCCCAGGTTCTTTTC
>Ga0265797_10004214_pt1 | contig 22193 bp, 20 predicted proteins | sample P2T30metagenome_FD_192433 | JGI IMG/M metagenome (GOLD analysis project Ga0265797, IMG submission 192433) | Plant litter microbial communities from East Loma Ridge, Irvine, California - P2 T30 | ecosystem: Environmental > Terrestrial > Plant litter > Unclassified | place: USA: California... | reverse complement strand
TGCCGCGTGGTGACGACGCCGGTGGGGACCTGCACCGAGGTCGCGGCGCCGACGGCGAGGCGCAGCAGCACGTCGGCACCGAGCACGAGGCCCGCCCCGGCGAGGGCGGCGACGGGGACCGCCCAGAGCGCGCGGGCGAGGCGCGGGGCGGGCCGTCGCAGGCCGCGGACGATCGCCGGCGCCACCAGGCCGACGAAGCCGACGGGCCCGGCGACGGTGACCGCGGCGGCCGAGAGCAGCACCGCGGCGACGAGGGCCGTGGCACGCGTCGAGCGGACGCCGACGCCGACGCTGCGGGCGGCGTCGTCGCCGAGGCCGAGCGCGTCGAGGCGACGCGACAGCACGAGCAGCACGAGCAGGCCGACGAGGGCGACCGGCGCCATCTGCGTGACCGCGGTGAGCCCGTTCTGCGAGATGCTGCCCTGGCCCCACTGGTACAGCCCGCCGGTCTGCTGCGGGAACAGCAGCAGCAGGGCGCTGGTGACCGAGGCGAGGCCGAGGGCGAGGGCGCTGCCCGCGAGGACGAGCTTGATCGTGCCGGCGCCGGCGGCGGAGCCCCCGTGGGCCCCACGGCCGAGGCCCGAGAGCGAGAGGACGACGGCGGCGGCCACGAGCCCGCCGACGAAGGCGACGCCCCCGGAGGCGAGGACCGGCAGGGTGACGCCGGTCACCGAGGCGACCGCGAGGGCCGCGTACCCGCCGGCGTTGACGGCGAGCGTGTCGGGCGAGGCGAGGACGTTGCGGCTCACGAGCTGCAGGGCCGCCCCCGACGCACCGAGCGCCGCCCCGACGAGCAGGCCGGCGAGCATGCGGGGCAGGCGGGACGCGACGACGACCGAGGCGTCGCCGACCTCCGCCCGCCCGGTGAGGGCTCGCCAGACCTCGGTGGGACCGACCGCGGCGGTGCCCTGGGTCACGTCGACGACGGCGAGCACGGCGACGACGGCCGCGAGGGCGACGACCACCGCCACGGCCCGTCCGGAGGCGCGACGCGGCCCGGCGGGTGCGGTCGCGTCCGGCAGGGGGCGCGTGGCGGTGGCGGTCATCGTGCGGCTACTTCGTGAGGGCCGGGACGAGGCGCTCGACGTACGCGGTCATCGACGCGGGGCCGCCGAAGGTCCAGACGCCGTCCTCGAGCCGGGTGACCTGGCCGGACTGCACGAAGGGCAGCGACTGCCAGACGGCGTTGCCGGCGAGGCCGTCGGCGAACGGGTCGCCCATGACGTCGTTCGTCGAGTACACGAAGTGCGTGTCGGCGGGCAGGGCGGTGAGGCCCTCGACGTCGGTGGTGCCGAGGCCGTACGCGGGGTCGCCCTCGACGTCCCAGGCGTTGACGAGCCCGAGCTCGGTGTTGACGTCGCCGATGAGCGAGCCTCCGACGAAGGGGCGGACGCTGATCTGGCCGGCGTTGTCGTAGCCGTCGGCGAAGGCGACGTCGGCACCGGCGAGGCCGGCGGCCTCGAGCTGCTGCGCGCCCGTCTCGACGGCGTCGCGGTACTCCTGCTCCACCTCGTCGGCGCGGTCCTCGGTGCCGGTGGCCTGCGCGATGAGCTCGAGGTTCTCGAAGGCGCGGTCGATCTGCGCGGAGGCGTCGGCGGACTCGACCTGCAGCACGGGCGCGATGTCGCGCAGCTGCGACACGGCGTCCTCGGGCAGGTCGGTCGTGGCGACGATGAGGTCGGGGGCGAGCGAGGCGACGGTGTCGAGGCTGGGCTCGCCGCGCGTCCCGATGTCCTCGGGCTCGTTCGTGAGGGGCACGGCCGACGACCAGGCGGAGTAGCCCTCGACGTCGGCGACCCCGACCGGGTCCACGCCGAGCGAGACGAGGTTCTCGACGACGTTCCACTCGGTGCCGACGACGGTGGTGGCGGGGCCGTCGAGCGTGATCTCGGTGCCCGAGGCGTCGGTGAGGCTGATGCTGCCGGTGCCGCCGGTGGAGTCCGCGTCGGCGGGCGCCTCGGTGGTGCCGCAGGCGGCGAGGCCGAACGCGGTGACGGCCGCGAGGGCCGTGACCGCGAGGGTGCGGGTCGTCTTCATCGGTGGTGCCTTTCGGTGGGCTGCGGTGCAGGGGTGCGGCGCAGGGGTCTCGGGGAGGGAGCTCGGGGCGGCTCCGGGCAGGGGAGGTCCCGCCGACGTCGGGTGACGGGCGGCGTGACGGGGGACGGTGGCGCTGCAGGGCCCGTGGCAGGCACATCGCGAGCGCGGTCCGAGCGGGGCGGCGGCGACTCCGGGCGCCCTGTCGGGCGGGCGACGCGGGCGGACGGCCGCCGCGACCCGGTCAGGCGGCGCCGGCGACGAGTCCCGGTCGGGCGTGGTGCCGACCCACGGCGCGGGTGCGCACGTGACCGCTGAACGGGTCGACGTCGACCTCGACGCGGATGCCCCAGACCTCGGTGAGCAGCTCTGTGGTGAGGACGTCGGCCGGTCGGCCCGCCGTGACGACCCGTCCGTCGCGCAGCACGACGAGGTCGTCGGCGAGGGCCGCCGCCTGGTCGAGGTCGTGGAGCACGACGCCCACCGCGATGCCGCCCTCGTCGGCGAGGTCGCGCACGAGGTCGAGCAGTTCGACCTGGTACCGCAGGTCGAGGTAGGTGGTGGGTTCGTCGAGCAGCAGCACCCCGGTCTGCTGGGCCAGGCAGCTCGCGAGCCACGCGCGCTGCAGCTGGCCGCCCGAGAGCTCGTCGACGCCCCGCTCGGCGAAGGCCGTGACGCCGGTGAGCTCGAGGGCCCGGTCGACCGCGGCACGACCCTCGGGGTCGTGGCGGCCCCAGCGCCCACGGTGCGGGTAGCGACCGAACTCGACGACGTCGCGCACGCTGAGCCCGCCGGGCGTCGGGCGCGACTGGGTCAGCAGCGCCACGCGACGGGCGAAGTCCTTGGTCGACAGGTCGGACGCGGGGCCCGGTCGGCCCTCCGCGTCGGTGAGCAGCACGGACCCCGAGCGGGCGGGCTGCAGGCGGGCGAGGGACCGCAGCAGGGTCGACTTGCCGGACCCGTTCGGGCCCACCAGGGCCGTGATCCGCCCGGGTCGCAGCTCGAGGTCGGCGGAGTGCACGACGACGTCGTCGCCGTAGGCCACGCTCACGCCCACCGCGTCGAGCGCGGCGGGCCGGGTGGTGGTCTCGGAGATGCTCACGAGGGCGAGGTTAGCCTAACCTAAGCCGCTTGCGCGACCCTGGTGCCGTGCGGACCTCTCGACGTCGAGCGGAACGCCCGCGGGACGCCCGCGCGACGCGACGAGGATCCACACGCGAGGGTGGCCCGAGGTCGACCTCCAGGCCGGCCCCCGCAGGGCGGACCCCCGCCAGACGAGGGCTCGGGCCCGGTACAGCGACACATGTCGCGCACGCCCGGCTCGCGCGGGCGCACCCCGGAGAACGCCCAGGCACCGCCGGCGGAGCGTGCACGGCGTGCAGCGAAGGGGCAGGATGACCAGGTGACGCACGACCTCATGACCCCCGAGAAGAACCTGCAGCGCATCATGTGGACCGGCACCGTCTGGTTCTCCGCCGCCGTCCTCGCCATCGCCCTCACCCTCGGCACGCTGCTCTCCTCGGGCTGGCGCCCCGACGTCCTGCCCACCGGCCTCGCCTGGCTGTTCTGGGTCGGCGCCGCGGTGACCACGCTCAGCGTCGGCCTCATCGGCTGGTCCGGCTGCCCGATCCTCGAGGTCAGCGTGCCCGTGGCCGACGCCAACAAGACCCGCACCATGCAGTTCGGCACGGCGATGTTCATCGTCGGCGGCGCCGCCTGCCTCCTGGCGGTCCTGCTCGGCCCCGCCTCCTGATCCGCGGCCGGTGCACCGGACGCGCGCCGCGCCTCCGGCACCACGGCCGGCACGACGACGCCCCTCGACCCTGCACGGGTCGGGGGGCGTCGTCACGCGGGCCGGAGGTGCGGCGTCAGTCGCGGACGCCGGTGCGGCCGGAGGTGCGATGTCAGTCGCGGGCGCCGGTGCGGCCGAGCACGCGCCACGCCAGGGGCAACACGCCCGCGGCGATGAGCGCCTTGATCAGACCGCCGACGACGAACGGGTACAGGCCCGCCTGCAGGACCGAGCCCAGGTCGTTCGCGAGGCCCAGCTGACCGAGGACGACGGCGAGCCAGGGCAGGCCGACGGCGAAGGGCAGCGCCGTCGCGGCGAGCGACGCGACGGCGGCGAGGCCGAAGCGGCGGTCCCAGCGGCGCTCCGCCAGCCAGCCGACGAGGGCCGCCGAGCCGACGAAACCGACCACGTAGCCGAAGCTCGGGGTGGCCAGGGCGGCGAGGCCGCCGGTGCCGCCCGAGAAGACGGGGAGGCCGAGGAGGCCGACGGCCGCGTAGAGCAGCATCGAGAGGGCTCCGCGGCGCATGCCGAGGGTCGCGCCGACGAGCACGACCGCGAGGGTCTGGCCGGTGATCGGGACGGGCCACAGCGGGACCTCGACCTGCGCGAGGACGGCGGTGGTGGCGGCACCGGCGGCCACCCAGGCGACGTCGGCGACGACGCCGGTGCGGGCGAGCCGGTCGGCGAGGACGACGGGGGACGACGGGACGGTGGCGGAGGTCATGGGTACCACTGTGCAGCACCGTGCGGCCCGGGGCGTGCAGCGCCGCCGACACGGGGACGGCCGATCCGTTGTGGAGGAGCGACAAGCGCCGCGGCCGCGGGACCGCGCGGCGGCCGTCGATGCGCTGCCCCGCCGTCGGGCCCGGCCGTCGGGCCCGCGACCGTCCCACGCCCTGTCGGTGGCCCCGGGTAGACAGGGGACGTGCCCACGACGACCCCGCGCCCGCTGCTCCAGGTGCGCCGCATCTACGCCGAACCGGCGGCGCTCGAGCTGCCCCGCGGTGCCGAGGTGGTCGCGCGCTGGCCCGAGGCCGAGATCGTCCCCGTCGAGTCGCACTGGATGATCCCCGAGGTGCACGGCGACGAGACGGCCGTCGCGCGCTGGGTGCGGATCAAGACCGAGGCGCTCGTCGTCGGGGTGAAGAAGTCCCTGGTCACCCGGCCCAACGGCCGCTCCGCGGACTTCATCGCGCCCTCGACCGCGAACGGCTGCGCCATGGCCTGCGCCTACTGCTACGTGCCGCGGCGCAAGGGCTACAGCAACCCCGTCACCGTCTTCGCCAACATCGAGCAGATCGGCCGGCACGTCGCCCGGCACGTCGCGAAGCAGGGCCCGAAGACCGAGCCCAACCAGTGCGACCCCGAGGCGTGGGTCTACGACATCGGCGAGAACAGCGACTGCTCGGTCGACGCGACGATCAGCGACAACGTGCGCGACCTCTGCGACCTGTTCCGCATGACCCCGACGGCCAAGGCCTCCTTCGCGACGAAGTGGGTCAACCGCGACCTGCTCGACTGGGACCCCCTCGGCCGCACGCGCGTCCGCTTCTCCCTCATGCCGCACGAGACCGCGAAGGTGACCGACATCCGCACCTCGCCGATGGCCGAGCGGATCGCCGCGATCGACGACTTCGTCGAGGCCGGGTACGAGGTCCACGTCAACTTCTCGCCCGTCGTGCTCACGCCCACGTGGGAGGCCGACTGGCGCGAGCTCTTCCGGCAGCTCGACGACGTCGTGGGCGAGCGGGCCAAGGCGCAGATGTCCGCCGAGGTGATCTTCCTCACCCACAACGAGCGACTGCACGAGGTGAACACCGGCTGGCACCCGAAGGCCGAAGAGCTGCTCTGGCGTCCCGACCTGCAAGAGCAGAAGGTCAGCGAGAACGGCGCGGTCAACGTCCGTTACCGGCGGGGCCTCAAGGCCGACGCGGTCGAGCGGTTCCGGCAGCTCGTGGCCGACGAGATACCGTGGTGCGGCATCCGGTACGCGTTCTGACCGGGCACGACGAGGGGGCGACGTGATCATCTTCGGCACCAGGGGCACCGCGAAGCTGCTCGCCGTGCTCTTCTACGCCTGCGCGGTGTGCCGCCACGAGGCCGCCCAGCGGTTGGTGCAGCACCGGCGCTGGTTCACGCTGTTCTTCGTCCCCGTCTTCCCGTTCTCGACGAAGCGCGTCATCACCTGTGCGTACTGCGGGGCCGGCACCGAGATCGACGACGAGACGGCGGAGCGCTTCCAGGCCGACGCCGAGCGCGCCCAGGCCGCCCGGCACCCGCTCGACCAGCCGCCCGCGTAGCGCCACCGGCGCGCGTAGCGCGACCGGCGCCCGGGCCCGCCGGGCCCGCCGGGCCCTCGTGGCGTCACCGCGGCCGCATGGCGTCACCGGGGCCGCATGGCGTCACCGGGGCCGCGTGGCCCACGATGCGCCTCCGGCCGCTCCGCCGGGTGCGCGACCGGCCCGCCGGAACCGCGACGCACCTCCGGCCGCTCCGCCGGGTGCGCGACCGGCCCGCCGGAACCGCGACGCACCTCCGGCCGCTCCGCCGAGCGGACCCGTCGTCCGTCAGGAGCCGTCGCCCGTCAGAGGGTCGCGAGCAGCGCCTCGCAGGCGGTCGCGCAGCGGTCGCACGCGTCCGCGCAGACCCGGCAGTGCTCGTGCATCGACGCGTGCTCGCGGCACTCGTCGCCGCACGCCCGGCAGAGGGCGATGCACGTCTCGAGGAGCCCGCGCAGCACCTCCGTCGCGTGGCCGGTCCGACGCGAGAGCACCTGCCCGGTGGCGAGGCAGACGGCCGCGCAGTCGAGGTCGGTGCGCACGCAGTGGCGGAGCTCCGCGACCATGTCCTCGCCGAGGCAGGCGTCGGCGCACGCCGTGCAGGTCTGCGCACAGTCGAAGCACGCCTCGATCGCCGCGGCGAGCGCGTCGACGTCGAGGCCGGAGGCGCTCTGCGGGTGGGTGCGGATCATGTCGGCTGCGTGGGACACGGGTGCTCCTTCGTCCGGGGTCGCCCGATCGGGCGGCGCTCCGCGCCACGGTAGGCACAGGTTCGGGGTGGCGCGCTCAGGGAGCACCCGGCAGGACCGACCTGCCGGGGCCGACCCGCGACTCCGGCGCGGACGGCCTGCCGAGTCGCGCCTCGCCACTCCGGCGCAGCCCGCCTGCCGAGTCGCCCCGCGAGATGTGTCGAGATGCCCCAGATCGGCGCCCCGACGCGCCCGTGCGCCCCATCTCGGGCACCTCGATCGCCGCCCCCGCTCGGCGCCCCGACGAGATGCCACAGAACGGGGTCCGAGCCGCACCACCTGCCCCAATCGGGGCACCGCGACCGCGGCGCCCCCGCGCCGGCGCCGGCGCCGGCGCCCGCGCTTCAGCGGCCGGCCCGGAACCTCCGCAGGCGCAGGCTGTTCGTCACCACGAAGACGCTCGAGAACGCCATGGCGGCGCCCGCGACGACGGGGTTCAGCAGCCCCAGCACGGCCACCGGCAGGGCCACCACGTTGTACGCGAACGCCCAGAACAGGTTGCCCTTGATGGTGCGGAGGGTGGCCCGCGACAGCCTGACCGCGTCCGCGACGACGGCGAGGTCGCCGCCGACGACGGTGAGGTCGCCCGCCGCGACGGCGACGTCCGTACCGGTCCCCAGCGCGATGCCGAGGTCGGCGGCGGCGAGCGCGGCCGCGTCGTTAACGCCGTCGCCGACCATGGCGACGGTCCGGCCCGAGGCCTGCAAGGCCCGGACGACGTCGAGCTTGCCGGACGGCGTGACACCGGCGTGGACGGTGTCGATGCCCACCAGACCGGCCGCGTGCCGCGCCGGGCCCTCGGCGTCTCCGGTGAGCAGGACCGGGTCGAGACCGAGGCGACGGAACCTCGCGACCGCGTCGCGCGCCTCCGGCTTCACGCTGTCGGCGACGACGAGGACCCCGCGGGCGACGCCGTCCCAGGCGGCGACGACGGCGGTCGCGCCGGTCGCGCCGGCGGCGGCCACGGCCTCGGCGAGGTCCGGAGGCACGTCCACCGACCACGAGGACCGCAGCCAGCCCGGCGTCCCCACGAGCACCACGGCGTCGTCGTCGAGCGCCTCCACGCCGGCCCCCGCGTGCGCACGGAACGTGGTCGCGGCGGGGACGTCGAGGCCGCGGTCGCGGGCGGCGGCGACGAGGGCGCGCCCCACGGGGTGCTCCGAGCCGGACTCCGCGGCGGCGACCCGGGCGAGCAGGTCCGCGCCGAGCGGGTCGCCCGCCGGCAGGTCCGCGCCGAGCGGGTCGCCCGCGAGGAGGTCCGCGGCGAGCGGGTCGCCCGCGAGCAGGTCCGCGGCGAGCAGGTCGCCCGCCCGCAGGTCCGCGCCGAGCTCCCCGGCGTCGGGGCGCCCAGCGACGACGACGCCGCGCAGTCCCATCCGGCCGGTGGTGACGGTGCCGGTCTTGTCGAGCACGATCGTGTCGACGGTGCGGGTGCGCTCGAGCACCTCCGGACCCTTGACGAGGACGCCGAGCTGCGAGCCGCGCCCGGTGCCGACGAGGAGCGCGGTGGGGGTGGCGAGCCCGAGGGCGCACGGACAGGCGATGACGAGGGTCGCGACGGCGGCGGTGAAGGCGACCTCGGCGCCGCCGCCGGCGAGCAGCCACCCGACGAGGGTGGCGAGGGCGAGCACGAGCACGACGGGGACGAAGACGGCGGAGACCCGGTCGGCGAGCCGCTGCACGTCGGCCTTGCCGGTCTGGGCGTCCTCGACGAGGCGGGCGAGGCGGGCGAGCTCGGTGTCGCGGCCCACGCGGGTGACCTCGACGACGAGCCGTCCGCCGACGACGAGCGTCGCGCCGGTGACGCGGTCGCCCGGCCCCACCTCGACGGGCACGCTCTCGCCGGTGAAGGCGCTCGCGTCGACCGCGGAGGAGCCGTCGCGCACGACGCCGTCGCTGGGGACGGCCTCGCCGTTGCGCACGACGACGACGTCGCCGGGGACGAGCGCGTCCGCGGGCACGACGACCTCGGCGCCGTCGCGCAGGACGGTCGCCTGCTTCGCCCCCAGGTCGAGCAGGGCGCGGAGCGCGGCACCCGAGGCGTCCTTGGCGCGTCGCTCGACGACGCGGCCCGCGAGGACGGCGACCGTCACGGCCGCCGCGACCTCGAGGTACAGCTCGTGGCCGCCCGAGGCGACGAGCGAGAACTCCATGTGCATGCCGGGCCGGCCGGCGTCGCCGAGCACCAGCGCCCAGAGGGACCAGCCCCACGCGGCGAGCACCCCCAGGCTGACCAGGGTGTCCATCGACGCGGACCCGTGCCGCGCCGTCCGCACCGCGGCCCGGTGGAACGGCCACGCGCCCCACGTCGCCACCGGCGTCGCCAGCGCGAGCACCAGCCACTGCCAGCCGACGAACTGCGCCGGCGGCACCATCGACAGCACGAGCACGGGCGCCGCGAGCACCGCCGAGACGACGAGGCGCCGCACGAGAGGGTCCCGGCGGACGGCCGCGGCGAGGCGCGACGCGCGTCCCCGCAGCAGGGGCAGGGGGCCGGAGTCGTCGGTCGCGTCCGCCCCGCCCGTCGCGCCGGGCGCGTCCCGCCCGGGTCGCGCCTTCGGGGTCCGGGGGGCGGTGCCGTCGGCGGCGTCGGTCGCGGCCGTGCCGGAGGTCGCGGGGGCGGTGCCGGCGGCGGCGTCGGCCGTGGTTGTGGCCGTGCCGGTCGCCCACGTTGCGTCGCGCGAGTCGGCGGGGGCCGCGGCGGCACCGGAGGTCGCGGGGGCGGCGGTGCCGTCGGCGGCGTCGGCCGGACTGCCGGTCAGGGAGGCGGGACCGTTCGACGCGGGCGAGGTGGCGGGGCCGGGACGCGCCTCCTGCAGTGTCGCCGTGTAGCCGGCGGCCTCGACCGCGGCGAGCAGCTGGTCGACGGAGACGCCGTCGGGGGCACTCACGCGCGCGCGCTCGGTCGCGTAGTTGACGGTGGCGGTGACGCCGGGAAGCTTCCCGAGCTTCCGCTCGACGCGGGCCGCGCAGGACGCGCACGTCATGCCGGCGACGTCGAGGTCGAGCTCGGCGAGGGCCGTGGGGGCGGCGGGGCCGGTCGCGGGGCTCGCCGTGTCCGCCGCGCGGCCGGTCGTGGGGGCGGCGACGGGGGTGGTGCCTGTGGTGGCGGGGCGGTCGGCGGCGCTCACGACGCCACGTCGTAACCCGCCTCACGGACGGCGTCGACGAGGGCGTCGGCGTCGAGCGGGGCGTCGCTCGTGACGGTCACGGTCGAGGTGCCCCCGGCGACGAGGTCGACGGTGACGTCGCGGACGCCGGCGAGCTCGCCGACCTCCTCGGTGACGCTGGCGACGCAGTGCTCGCAGGTCATGCCGGCGACGGGCAGGGTGGTGGTGGTCACGGGGGCTCCTTCACGGGACGCGGACGGGGTGGCGGGGCGGACGGACGGACTCGAGGGCGGTCGGACGGACGGGGCGCCGATCGGTCGAGCGGGCTGGCCGTCGGACGGGCCGCCCGTCAGGACGTCGGACGGGCGGACCGCCGGTCGACCCGGGACGCTCACGAGCGCACCAGCCGGGCGATCGCGGCCGACGCCTCGCGGACCTTCTCGTCCGCCACGTCGCCGCCCTGCTGCACGGCCTCGCGGACGCAGTGCTGCAGGTGGTCCTGCAGCAGGGTGAGCGCGACGGACTCGAGCGCCTTCGTCGCGGCGGACACCTGCGTGAGCACGTCGATGCAGTACGTGTCCTCCTCGACCATGCGGGCGATGCCGCGCACCTGCCCCTCGGTGCGGCGCAGGCGGGTGAGCAGGGCCTTCTTGTCGTCGACGTAGCCGACGGGGGCGGTCTCGAGCGCGTCCATGCCTCCAGGTATACCCCCCAGGGGTATGTACCGCAACCCCCCGACGGACGTGCGCCCCGCCTCCGGTCCCGCACCGCGCCTCCGGCCCCCGCTGCCGCACGTCCCGCCGTTCCTGGTCGCGACAAGGCGACAACTCGCGCCCGACACGCCGCCCACCAGGCCGGATGCGCGGCGCGTCACCGCCCACATGTCGCATTCGGCCCGCCCCCGCCCGAGCACCCCGGCCCGAGTGCGCCGTCGGCTCCTGGTCGCGAGGAGGCGACAGCTCGCGCCCGACACGCCGCTCCCCCGGCCGGATGCGCGGAGTGTCGCCCTCGACCTGTCGCGTCCGGCCCTCCCGGCCCCGTCGCACCGGCGGGAGGGCGTCGTCGGACCCCGGGCGCGCCTCCGGCCCCCTGGCACGTCTCCGGACCCGCTCCAGGGCGCGAAAAGGCGACAACTCGCTCCCGACACGCCACTCCCCCGGCCGGAGGAGCGCGCATGTCGACGCGAGTTGTCGCCTTTTACGTCGGGCGGCACGGCACCGGGCACCTCACCGTGGCGCGCCGCGCCCCACCTACCCGGTGACCACCGCGATCTCGTTCGACGCGGCGGGCAGCTCGGCGGAGGCGGTGACCTCGCCGGTGGTGAGGTCGACCGCGTGGACCTGCTGCGTGGCGGGCTCGGTCACGTAGGCGACGTCACCGAGGACGGTGAGCGCGGGGTGCGCGTCCTGCCACTCGATCGGGGCCTCCCACTCGCCGATGACGTCCCACGAGTCGGTGACCTCGCCGGTCTCGACGTCGACGCGGTGCAGTGCACCGTCGGTGCCGAGGACGACGGCGGCGTCGTCGGGGGTGCGGGCGACGCCGCGCCAGGTGTAGCCGACGCCGTCGGGCAGCGGGGCGACGGTCGAGGTCTTGGCGACGGTGTCGGTGAGGACGAGCGAGTTCCGCTCGACGCCCTCGGCGTCGGGGTCGGTCTCGTAGTCGCCGACGGCGATGCTCGACGTGTCGGTGACGTACTCGTTGCCGGTGCGGCCGTACGCGTCCTCCGCCTGGATCTTGGTGAACTCGCCGTCGTCGTACACGAGGACGCCGTCGCTGCAGCCGAAGAGGGCGACCTCGTCCTTCGCGGTGCCCTCGCCGTGCACGGACGGGCACTCCTCGCTGCGGGCGATCTCCTCGCGGTCGGCGTCGAGCGCGCGGACGCCGCTGCGTCCCTCGCTGTCGCCGATGGTGGTGAGCAGGGTGCCGTCCTCGAGCTCGATGGAGACGCCGTGGTGGGCGGCGGGCGAGCCGACGGTCTCGGACTCGGGCAGTTCGCCGGACCCGAGCGAGTCGAGCAGGTCGGCGGTCTCGTAGACGGTGGTGTCGCCCGTGCCGTCGGCGAAGAGGATCGTCTTGTCGCCGTGGCGGACGACGTGGCCGGGGGTGGGCGCGTCGAAGACGAGGTCGGTGAGCTCGGGCGCGGTCACCCACGACCGTCCGTCGGCGGTCCAGGTGCCGGTGTCGAGCACCTGGAAGCCCTGCTCGGTGGACACCATGACGGTGCGGCCGTCGCCGGACGGGTTGACCCGGTTGAAGCCGGCGAGCTCGATGTCGTCGACGACCTCGAGGGTGTCGGCGTCGACGACGAGCAGGCCGCCGTCGTAGGTGAGGGCGAGGCGCGGCTGGGCGGCGTCGACCTGGCGGGCGTCGGACGTGCCCGCACCTCCGGCCGCGGCGTCGTCGGCGGCCTGGTCGCCGGTGGAGCAGGCGGTGAGCGCCAGGGCCGCGGCGGCGGTGAGCGCCGCTCCGGCCAGGAGGTGGTGGTGTCGCTGGATCATGGGGTTCCTCTCGGTGGTGGTCCGCCCGGTCGGGCGGCGGGTGGTGCAGGGCCAGGAGGCGCGGGGCACGTCCGCGAGGACGGGCCATGTCACCGGGTGCGTGGTGGTGCAGGAGGCGCGGGGCGCGTCGGTGGGGACGCGCCGCCCGGACGCAGGGCAGGTGGGGCGGGTCAGGCGCTCCGGCGCGTCATCCGGTCAGGGCGTCATCCGGTGAGGCCGTCATCCGGTGAGCCCCTCGACGATGAGCCGCTCGTTGGCGCGGACCATCTCGAGGTACGTCTCGGCGCCGCCGCCGGGGGCGGTGAGCGACTCGGTGTAGAGGGCGACCACGTCGACGTCGACGTCGGCCTCGTCGGCGAGCACCTGTACGAGGCGGTCGGGCTGCGACGAGTCGGCGAAGATCGTGGGCACCCCGGCCTCCTCGATGGCGCTGGTGAGGTCGGCGAGGTCGGACGCGCTGGGGGCGGCGAGGGTGGTGCCGCCCGGGACGACGGCCCCGACCACGTCGAAGTCCCACCGGTCGGCGAGGTAGCCGAACACGTGGTGGTTGGTGACGAGGGCGCGGCGCTCCGCGGGGATCGCGGCGAAGGACGCGGTGAGCTCGGCGTCGAGGGCGTCGAGCTCGTCGCGGTAGGCGGCGGTGGTCGTGGCGAGCTGGTCGGTGTCGATCCCGTCGACCTCCGCGAGGCGGTCCTCGAGCCCGTCGACGAGGTCGAGGGTGCGGCCGGTGTCGGTCCACCAGTGCGGGTCGACCTCGCCCTCGGCGTCACCCGTCGTGTAGGCGAGGGTCTCGACGAGGTCGCCGGCCTCGACCGACGGCACCCCCTCGGCGACGGCGGCGTCGACGTGGTGCTGCAGCCCCTCCTCGAGGCCGAGGCCGTTGCTCACGAGCAGGTCGGCGTCGCGCATGCCGGCGGCGTCCCGCGGCGAGATCTCGAAGGAGTGCGGGTCGGCGTCCGGCGGCATGAGCACCGTCACCCGGGCCTGGTCGCCGACGAGCTGCTCGACGACGTCCCCGAGGACGTTGGTGGTGACGACGACGCTCGGCCCGTCGCCGCCGGCCGCCCCGGCGGAGCAGCCGGTGGTCGCGCCGACGAGCCCCACGGCGAGCGCCAGCCCGACTAGCACCCGGGATCGCCGAGATGCCCGGGGCCGGAGGCGCGCCCCGCCCCCGCCACTCCCCGTCCCCGATCGAGATGCCACAGAACGGTGTCTCGCGGCGCCGACCTGCCCCAAGTGGGGCGAACCGTCGCCGGCCGACTCCGCGCCCGCCGACCGAGATGCCACAGAACGGTGTCTCGCGGCGCCGACCTGCCCCAAGTGGGGCGAACCGTCAGCCGACGCGGCAGCGGGCCCCGCGCCGACCTCCTCGGTCACCGACCGAGATGCCACAGAACGTTGTCTCGCGGCGCCGACCTGCCCCAGTTGGGGCGAACCGACGCCGACGGTGGCGGGCGCGGCGACGAGGCGCGTCCGGGGAGGCACGACCGCGCTCAACGGCCCGTCTCCACGAAGAGGCTCGCGTCGCCAGGGACGTCGAGGGTGCGGGCCACGCGTGCGGCGTCCGCGTGGTCGATCTCGAGGACCGTGCCCGCGGAGGGCACGTTGACGTAGGTGCGGCTGACGTCGATCTCGACGGCGACCCCGTCGGGCAGCGACCCGTCGGCGACGTCGGCCGCGAGCAGCGGCTCCGTGCGGGCGACCTCGCCCGGACCGGCACCGTCGGCGCCGTCCGGGGACAGCACGACGACGCTCCCGGTGGCGTCGACGCCGACCACGGTGCCATCGGTGTCGCCCACGGCGCTCGCCCGGAGCAGCGGCGACGTCGAGGGCAGCAGGGTCCACTCGCGGGCGCGGGCGTCGAGCAGCCAGGCGCCGCGGTCCCCCGCGACGGCGGCGACCGCGGGGCGCCCGGGACGACCGTCGAACGACGTCGCGACGGTGGCCGCGTCGACGCCCTCGGGGTAGGGGATCCGCTCGATCGTGACGGCGGCAGCGTCGGCGCCGGCGTCGGCATGGGCGTCCGAGCCCGAGCCCGAGCCCGAGCCCGAGCCCACGGTGCGGACGCCGGAGGCGCCGGACCCGGCCGCCTGCCCGCCCGCGCCGTCCTCGGCCGCGTCGCCCGCGCCTCCGGCCCCCTCGGTGACGAGCAGGGCGCCGTCCGCGCAGCCGACGACGACGCCGACGCGGGTCTGGGCCGCGCCCCGCAGGTCGGTGCACGCGGCGGTGGCGTCGTCGACGGGCTCGCCGTCGGCGGTGACCACGCGGACCGACGACCCGACGTCGGCCCCGCGCTCCGCGACGCTCTGCACGACGAGCTCGCCCAGCGGGACGAGGACGCCGTCGTGCGGCTCCCCCTCGAGGCGCGCCGTCTCGCGCACCTCGCCGTCGGCCAGCGCGGCACCGTCGAGCAGGACGCCCGTGCCCGACCCGGGGAACCACGCCGCCGTCACCGACGCGCTCGACGCGACCGCCGCGAGGCCGCCGTCGCGACCGCCGTCGGCCTCGTCGACCTCGCCCACCTCGCGCGGCTCGGCCAGGTAGTAGTGCGAGTGGTCGCCGTGCGGGACCGTCCACGCCCCGCCGTCGACGATCCGCAGCACGCCGTCCGACGACGTCGCGAACGCGTACCGGCCGTCCGTGGCGAGCTGCTCGGCGCCGTCGAGGGCGGCGAGGTCGACGGACTCCTCGGTGACCGGGTCGAACGCGGTGAGCGCGCCGTCGGCGGCGAGGGTGACGAGGCGTAGCTGCGGTTCCTGCATCTCGGAGGCGCCCTCGACGTAGCCGTGCGGCACGGCCGTCCCGTCGGTGCCCGCGGTGCCGGAGGCGTCGGTGGCGTCCGACGAGCAGCCCGCGACCGCGAGCGCGGCGGCGAGGCCCGCGGCGGTGGCGACGGTGCGGGTGGTGGCGCGGGTGCGGGTGGTGGTGGCGCCGGTGCGGGTGGCGGTTCGAGTGCGGGTGGCGGTGGCGCCGGTGCGCGCAGGCGTCGCGACGTCGGTCGCGGCCGCGGCGCTGTGGAGCGGCGGTCGGGGGCGTTCGGGGGCGGGGGTCGTCACGAGTGGCTCGTCTCCCTCTGGTCGGTGCGGACGGTGGTGGTCGTGGGGTCGCCGGTGCTGGCGGGGTCGCCGGTGGTGGCGCGGGCGCCGGTGGTCGCGCGGGCGCCGGTGGTCGCGCGGTCGCCGGTGGTCGGGACAGGGGTGTCGGTCCGACCCGGCGTCGTCGACGGCGACCCGGCGGGAGCGACACTCGTGCGGGCGCCGGTGGTCGCGCGGTCGCCGGTGCTGGCGCGGGCGCCGGTGGTCGCGACAGGGGTGTCGGTCCGGCCCGGTGTCGTCGACGGCGACCCGGCGGGAGCGACACTCGTGCGGGCGTCCGGCCGCGCGCTGCGGGCGGTCGTCGGCGCAGGCGGGCAGGTCGTGGCGGACACGTCGGCGCCCGCGGCGTCCGTGGTCCGCACCGCCGCGGCGCCCGTGGCACCCGCGACGCCCATGGTCCGCACGGCGGCGGCGCCCGTGGCGGCCCGACGTCCGCGCGCGCGGCCGACGACGGTGCGCAGCACCCCGGAGGCGGCGGCGAGCGTGACCGCGGCGGCCGCGATCGTGGCGCCGGCGGCGGTCCCGGCGTGCCACGAGACGAGCAGTCCGACGGCGACGGCGACGGCGCCGAGCACGACGGCGAGCGCCATGGTGCTGGGGACGCGGCGCATCCAGTGCCCGGAGGCGACGGCCGGGGCGAGCAGGAGGCCGAGCACGAGCAGGCTGCCGACGGCCTGGTACGAGGCGACGACGACGAGCGTGACGAGGCCCACGAGGACGACCTGGGCGAGGCGGGGCCGCAGGCCGAGCGTGCGGGCGACGCGCTCGTCGAACGCGAGCGCCACGAAGGACCGGTGCAGCACGGTGACGAGCACGACGGTGACGACGAGGGCCCCGGCGAGGAACACGAGGTCACCGCGCTGGATGGCGAGGACGTCACCGAAGAGGATCGCCGTGAGGTCCGTCGCGAACGACCGGGACCGCGACACGATCACGACGCCGACCGCGAGCATGCCCACGTAGAGCAGGCCGATGACGGTGTCCTGCGAGAGGCGCACCCGGCGCTGCACGAGGCCGAGCCCCGCGGTCATCACGGCGGCGCTGGCAGCGGCCCCGGCGACGGGCGGCAGGCCGAGGAGGGTGGCGACGGCGACGCCGGGCAGCAGCCCGTGGGCCATCGCCTCGCCGAGGAACGCCGTGCCGCGCACGACGACCCAGGTGCCGACGACGCCGCAGAGCGCCGCGACGAGCACGCCGCCGAGCAGGGCCCGGAGCATGAACGCGGTGCTGAACGGTTCGAGGAGGTCGGTCACGGTCGACGACCCTACATGAGAACGAGTATCGTTAGCACCGTGCTCCTGCGACGCTCCTCCGACGGTCCCCCCACCACCCCCGCCGCTCCCGGCAGCACCGGCAGCACGGGCAGCACGGACGGCACGGGCGGCACGGGCAGCAGGGGCGGCACCGAGATGCCCCTTCCAGGGCACCCGGACGGCACCGACCCCCGGGACGCGGCATCTCGCCAGAGCGACGGAGGCAGGACCGCCCGCACGAGCACGGTCCGGCGAGCCACGGACACGCGCCGCCGCCCCGTCGACGACCGGCACGTCGACTCGACCCGCGATCCCGACGCGACCGACGCGACCCGCGACTCCGGCGTGACCGGTCTGACGGGCGCGACCGACGCGACCCGCGACTCCGGCGTGACCGGTCTGACGGACGCGACCGACGCGACCGACGCGACCGACGCGACCGGCGACTCCGGCGCGACCGGCCTGACGGACGCGACCGGTGCGCCCGGCGCGACCCGCGACTCCGGCGCGACCGGCCTGACGAGCGCGACCGGTGCGCCCGGCGCGACCCGCGCCTCCGGCCCCGCCCTGGTCCGCCTGCGCGCGGTCGACGCCCACCACGACGGGCACGCGGCCCTGAGCGGGATCGACCTCGACCTCACCCCGGGGCGGCACACCGTCCTCGTCGGCCCCAACGGGTCGGGCAAGTCGACGCTGCTCGCGGTCCTCGCGGGCACCCACGACGACGTGCGCGGGCGCGTCGACCGCGTCGCGGGCCTGCGGATCGGGCTCGTCGTCCAGCGCAGCGCCGTGACCGGACGCCTGCCGCTCACCGTCCGCGAGACCGTGGCGCTCGGCCGCTGGGGCCGCACCCTGCGCGCCGCCGCCGGCGCCGGCGCCAGCCCGGCCGACCCCGCCAGCCCGGCCGACCCCGATGGCCCAGGAGGTCTCGAGATGCCCCTTCTTGGGCACCTCGACGGCGTCGACCCCCGCGATGCGGCATCCCGCCGCGCCGACCGGGGCGGGACCGCCCGCACGAGGACGTCCTGGAGGCCCGCCGACGTCCGCCGTCGCCGCGCCGAGGACCGTCGCGCCGTCGACGAGGCCCTCGAGGCGCTCGACATCGCCGACCTCGCGTCACGGTCGCTGGCGGGCCTGTCGGGCGGGCAGCGTCAGCGTGCGCTCGTCGCGCAGGGGCTCGCCCGCCGTGCCGACCTGCTGCTGCTCGACGAGCCGACCGCGGGCGTCGACGCCGCCGCCGAACGGCTCATCCGTGCCGCGGTCGCCGCCGAGGTCGCCCGCGGGGCGACGGTCGTCGAGGCGACGCACGACGCCGACCTGCGCGGCGAGCACGTGGACGTGGTGCACCTCGTCGACGGACGTCGCGTCCTCTGACGGGTGCCGGAGGTGCGCCCCCGCCCGCCGCGCCCCTCCCGCCCGGCGCGTGGCGCGCCTCCGGCCCGGCGGTCGTCGCCGTCGCGACGGCCGTGGCAGAAGTGTCGCTCGTGCGCGCTCGGGCACCCCGCGACCGGTCACGACCGACACCCCTGCGGCGCGACGTCCGGCTCGGACGCCTGGCGGGTCAGGCCTCGTGCGCCTCGTCGGTGTGCTCGATCGCGTCGGCGACGATGTGCGACACGTGCCTGTCGGCGACGGAGTAGCGCGCCTCGCGTCCGGCCCGCTCGACCTGCACGAGGCCCAGCCCGCGGAGCACCCGCAGGTGCTGCGACACGAGCGGCTGCGACAGCCCGGACGCCTCGACGAGGGCCGACACGGTCGACTCCCGGTCGTCGAGCAACCGCAGCAGGCGCAGGCGCGACGGCGACGAGAGGGCCTTGAAGAGCTCGGCCGCGGCCTCGAGCCGGTCGTCGTCGGACATGGCGTCCAGGGTAACGGGCGGCCGCGCGCCGCACGGGTCGACGGCAGGCGTCACGGGGATCGTCGACCGGCGCCGCGCGGTTCGACGGGAGGCGCCGCGGGGTCCGACGACGCCCGCCGCGGTGCTCGACCGTGGGCGCCCGTCGAACGACACCCGTAGCCTGCTGGGACCGATCACCGTCGACGCCAGGAGGGCCCGTGCTCCGTCACACCGTCAGCTTCCGTCTCGTGCACCCCGAGGGGTCCGACGCCGAGCGGGGGTTCCTCGAGCACGGGCGCCGCGTGCTCACCGCCGTGCCCGGGGTGCAGGACTTCGTCGTCCACCGCCAGGTCAGCCCGAAGAGCGACCACGCGTTCCAGTTCTCGATGGTCTTCGACGACGCCGCCGCGTACGCCGCCTACGACGCCCACCCGGACCACCGCCGCTTCGTCGAGGAACGGTGGCTGACCGAGGTCGCGGACTTCCAGGAGCTCGACCTCGAGCCGCTGGACGCTCCGGAGGCCGGGCACAGTGCCGCCGATGCCGGGCACGACGCCCCGGGTGCCGGGCGCGACGATGATGCCGGGCGCGGTGCCACCGCACCGGGGACCGCCGACGCCGTCGACCTCGGTCCGCTGGAGTAGCTCCGCGCACCTGCCCGTCCGTCCGATCGCGCGACCACTCGCCGGCCGGACCACGCGCGCCTCGTCGCACGACCGCCCTCCGGTCCGCCCGCTTCGCGCACGACGGAGGGCCCGCCGTCCGGCGGGCCCTCCGTGGGTGACGAGCGTCGGGGATCAGTGCTCGTCGTAGTGGTCGCCGTGCTCGGCGTGCTTGTGGTCGCCGTGCACGTAGTCGACGTGGCCGTCGTGCTGGACGGTCTCGTGGCCGCAGTCGGCGCCGTGCTGGTGGTCGGCGACGGTGTGCTCGGCGTGGGTCTCGGTCTCGGCCATGGGGTCCTCCTCGGGTCGTGGGTCGGCGGCGGGCCGCCGTCGTGACCCCAGTGTGCACGACACATGCACGCATCGCAATGCGTGCATCCAATTGATGACGAGAACCGTCATCATCCCCACGAGCACGCCCCGCCGCCGGGCCGCAGACCCCCAGCCCACGTCCGCTCGCCCCCTGCCGACCGGCGCCAGCCCCGCGCGGCGGTCCTCCTCGCGCACGGCGGTGCTCTTCGAGCGGGGCAGCCCGCGTCGCCCTCGGCGCCGGACCAGATCTCGGCGCCGGACCAGATCCCGGCGGCGAGCCGGCACGGCGGTGGTCCCCTCGCACGGCGGCGTGAACCTTCCCACCGCCGTGCGACGAAAGCACCGCCGTACCCTCAGCGCCTCCTGACTCTCCCCGGCACCTCCCGCAGCCCGCGCCGCGGCCCGCCCTGCTGCACCCCGTCCAGCTATCGCGTCGTGGACGACGGCCGGGCACCGGAGGCGCGGAGCGAGCAAGATCGACGGAACCGTCCGGACAGGGGCGGCAGCGTCGCCCGCCGGGCCGGCGCCGCACCGACGAGGGGATCCCCGTGGACAGGGCCGTGGCCGAGCACGTGGACGAATGGGGGCCCTACTTCGACGAGCTCCCGGCCGACCTCCTCTTCGAGTGCATCGTCGAGGACGGGCGCAGCGACGGCGGCATCAGCGTCTTCCGCGACAGGATCGTGCTCGGCGACCCGTCGCCGCGTCAGCCGTGCACGCTCGAGCTGCGGCACGTGACCGGGTGGTGCACGTCGGACGACGCCGACGACGTGCTCGTGAGCGTCCGCACCGACCGGGTGCGCCGGACGCGCCTGCCGGTCTCGTTCCACCAGGCCATCGCGCACGCCCTCCACGACCGCCTCGGCGTCGCCCGCGCCATCGCCTGACCCGACGGCCGGAGGCGCGCCCCGGCCGGCCACCAGACGCGCAGCCCGGCGCCGGTGCGTGGGCGCGCGCGCTGTGAGGCACGGCGACATGTAGCACGATGGGGAGCATGCCGTCCGATTGCGATGAAGCCCTCGCTGTGACCGTGCTCAGCCGCATCTCATGGTCTTCCGCGCCGGACGAGTCGCGCTGAGGCGACCATCGTGTTCGTACTGGCCGTCGTGGGCATCGTCTTGCTGGCGAGTGGGATCGGTCAGCTGGTCGCGTTCACCCAGCGTGCAGCCCCCGAGCGCCACGCCCTCGTGCACGCGGTGCGAGCGACCGCCCTCTTTGCCGCATGGACGACGAGCGGGCTCCTGCTGCTCTCACCGCTTCTCGCGCGACCAGGGAGCGACGCCGAGCACTCGGGCAGCAACGGCTCACTTCTCATCGCCGCGTGCTTCTGCGCCGCCGGTCTGGCACGGGTGACCCGACACGTCCTGCTCCGCCTCGCCGACGCGCCCGAAGGCATGGTGCGAGACATGGTCCGGCAAGCTCTGCGCTCGAGAGGGGCGCGCGTCGCGTCGGTCCTCCGATCGACGTGGAAGACGATCGCGCCGACGGGCTGGCACGAGGTGCGCTTCAACGTCGGCCTCGTCGACAGGTTCTTCTCGATCGGCAACCTGGCGCGCGGCTATCTCTTCGTGCTGGTCATCACCCCCGTCCTGGCCGCCCTTCTGATGGTGGGTCTGCTGAGCAGGACCACGGGAGCCGAGCGACGGTTCTTCACCGCGGTGCTCGGCTACAACGCCCTCGCCGTCGTCTCGACGCTCACGACGGCCGTCATCGTCGTGATCCTGCTGGTGGCGGCGATGGTGAAGATCCGCGTTCTGATCGTCCCTCTCGACCTGCGCGCCGCCCTCGGCGGCATCGCCCTCTGGACGGGGCACGGGACTGCCGCGGGCGTCGTCACGGCCGCGCTCCTGCCCGTCACCTCCCAGCTCGTCACCTCAGACGACCTCGCGGCTGGCAGCGCACTGACCCCGAGCATCCTCGTCGAGTTCCCTGCAGTGGGCGCTGTCCTCGGTTACGTGCTGGGCCTCGTCGTCGCCACCACCGCTGTCGCAGGACGGGCCCAAAACCTCCTGCTGCGACGAGTGATGCCACCGAGCTTGCTGATGGCGACCCTCGGCTGGCTCGTGCACGTGCGACTCGGGCCGGAAGCCGTCTTCGAGTCCTTGACGCGGCACGTCGGTCCGACGGAGACGACCACGTGCGATGACACAGTGCGCGGGGATCTCGATGCCGGTCAACTGGTGCGCCTGGCCCAGACCTGCAGTGAGGGCTCCATCCGCCTCGACGATCACGTCTTTCTCGTCAATGCAGGCGCACTGGTCCTCATGATCGTCGTCGTGCGCTTCTCACGCGATCTCAGAGCGGCCCGACGCCCCCGCGTGCCGTCAGAACGTGCCGGGACGCACGGCGCCGCTCGGAGGTGACGTGCAGCGCAGGCGCAACCCGCGGAGACGCCCGTGTGACCTGGTCTCAGTCCGCCGCGGACGTGACCCCGCCGATGATGTCCTGCTCCTCGAACTGGTCGAGAAGAGGGAGATCACGGCGGTGTCGCGGGGCAGCGCGATGATCGCGGGAACGAGCGGGAACGAGCCACGAGCATCGCCGACTTGAGTCGCGCGCCGCTGCGACG
>Ga0265797_10004213_pt1 | contig 22197 bp, 17 predicted proteins | sample P2T30metagenome_FD_192433 | JGI IMG/M metagenome (GOLD analysis project Ga0265797, IMG submission 192433) | Plant litter microbial communities from East Loma Ridge, Irvine, California - P2 T30 | ecosystem: Environmental > Terrestrial > Plant litter > Unclassified | place: USA: California... | reverse complement strand
ACGTTGATCATAGGGCCGCCGCCATTGTCCCTGCATCAAATTTCTACCCAGACGAAGCAAGGCCTGGAGCCCTGTTGTATCCCAAAGGTGTCGTCAAGAAGACCTGGGCGTTCGGGCACTACCGACAGGGAAATGACATCAAGCTCGAAGAACTCCTCGAATCTCAGACTCTCAAGACTGCAGTAATATCTGCATTCCAATGGGACATGGAATGGCTATTCACGAAGATCAACATACAGCAGACGAAATGCATCTTCGTCATGCAAGCAAAGGAGCAGGCCATGAAAGACGAAATGCTGGAGCAAACCAAAGACATGCGAAAATTCCTACGCCTGTGCTTCCCATCAATGGAAGGCTTGATCAATTGCATGCACTCGAAGCTCATGTTGTTGTTTCATCCCGAGAAGTTGCGGATTGCCATTCCCACGGCCAACTTGCTGGAGTTCGACTGGGGAGAGAGCGGAGTGATGGAGAACAGCGTCTGGTTGATCGACTTACCACGCCTGCCGAAAGGAACCACGGCAAACGACCTGACTGATTTTGGAAAGGAACTCATGTTCTTCATCGAGAAGCAGGGAGTGCCTCAGGACACGAGACAAGGCCTCTTGAATTTTGACTTCTCAGCCACGAATGACATCGCTTTTGTTCATACCGTCGGCGGAATGCTGTACGGAGACGAAGCTCAGCGCACAGGGTTGCCAGGTCTATCACGGGCCGTTCGGAGTCTCAATCTCGTCACCAGCGAAGACGACCTCGATATCGATTTTGCAGCCTCTTCTATGGGTTCCCTCAAGGATGAATTTCTCAAAAACGTCCACGCTGCTGCCAGTGGAGTGGATATGATCGAACGCGCTGATGCCGCAAATGCGAAAGCCAAGTCAACTTTCTTCCAGGCACGCAAAGCCACTGCAGACGACCACAGCATCCGCGACAGGATCCGTCTCTACTTCCCTAGTCACGAGACTGTCACAACATCAACAGCCGGAGGAGCGGGAACCATCTGCCTCTCACGAAAGTGGTTCGAAGACATGTCGTTCCCTCGCCGCTGCTTTAGGGATTACATCTCTACCAGGCCTGGGATGCTCAGTCACAACAAGATCTTGTACGCCCGTGGGATACAAAGGGGAGAGGCTGAGTCGGACGCGAAGAAGATCGCTTGGGCGTACGTCGGCTCTGCGAACATGTCCGAATCTGCGTGGGGAAAGTTGGTCTACGATCGGAAGGAGAAGAAGTGGAAGGTCAACTGCAAGAATTGGGAGTGTGGTGTTCTGCTCCCTGTGAGCACTGAAGGTGCAAGACCCGAAGCTGGCAAAGACGGGATTGTGGGAATGGAGGTGTTCAGGGATGTTGTTGAGCTGCCGTTCATGTACCCTTCACCAGAGTACGAAGAGGGCCGCGAGCCCTGGTATTTCATGGAGAAGCACTGAAGTTGGAAGTGTTGAAGGTAGGATTAGCGTTGTATGATACACTGGAGCTCGTGGGACAAATCAGTTGGGACAGAGTGCTACCAACATCAAATAATCTGTCCCGACCTCTCTGTCCCCGAAGAGACCAGGAATAGATTCCCCTTTCCCGTTAGACAAAGCCATCATAGCAAACAGTACTATCGTTCGCCTGCTTTGTCCACACTTTTTCCCAGCGGTTAAGGTATACACGCACAAGACAAGAATATCGTCATCACCAAAAGCAGAGTCGCGTTAGCCCAGCGGCAATGATTGACGAAGAATAAGAAGCCACCAGACCTCACCCGAGACGCATGGTGGGCGCAAAGTGAATACAAAGACACTCGGCTGACGGACTATATACTTCCAGGCATCCACCCCTTTCCCGTTCCTCCAAGAACGCGGACCATGGACAAACTAAATGTAATTGACTCAATAGGAGTAAACTTCCAGGCAAAGGACCCAGTCTGGGAGACCGTCACCTCTCGACAACCCACCATACTTCGAAAGCTATCAATATTCGGAGAGCACAGCACAAGACGATTCGTCGCAGTGGTTGAATCGCAGCTGGCGCTGCTACTACGGTATGTTATTATTCCCTCTCCTTATCTCGATGCTGAATCATCTGGTGGCTTCTTCGGCTTGCTGTTGGAGATTATCACTGAGCCCTCGAGGCACGTCCAGATGGCCTGACGCGATGCTCCTGGAGCTTCTTCAATACGAAGGCTCATAATTCGATCAGCCAGTCAACGCGCGTACATCACGGCCATGCAATCAAAAACGAAGATCTCACACGCTCGTTATGTCGTCGTCCTCCTCCTCCTCCCTTATTCCTTCTTCTCGGCCTTCTGAAAGGGCTCATCGTCAACAGTGAAGCCTGCTGCGGAGGCGGACCGTTTCGAATGCTGCCAGGGACCTTCTCCGTCCTCGTCCTCGTCCTCGCCCTTGGCCTTTGATCTCCGCTTTTCCACCGCCGCCAAAAGCTCGTCCAAAGCTTTTTGATCCTCGTCCCAGCAGTCGGGGTACATAGGTTCCGGAAAAGAGTCAACCTCTTCATCCCAGCAGCAATCGTACTGCCCCTCAAGCATCGTGATCTTCCCGTACTCGTCTCGCGTGCAGCTTCTCGGCTCAATCCACTGGCTCGGCCCAGTGCCCCAGTGAAAAATATGATATCGACTTGCGGCCAGCCTCGCTGGCAGCGACGCTGCGGCCTTGAAAGGTTTGGAAGCGTGGTCTTCTCCAACATAGGGGACCTAAGGACCGCGGTCGATGCCGAAGCGTTGCAAATGCGGAAGCCCAATGTGCAGTCTGCGGAAGTAGTCGTGCCAGCGGGCTCCGTAGGTCCAATGATATGGTTTTTCAACGTACCGCCACAGGAACTGGGTATCGTCGAAAGGCACGTACCGCTCGGAATCGAAGTCGTTTCCCAGCATGGCTTCGTGGATTATAGGGCAGTCATCGAGAGTCAGCGTTTCCAAAGTGTCGGCGTGGGAGATTATCCAGTCCAGCTGCCAGTCGTGCGTGAAAGTCATGTTGCCTAGTGACAGACTCTTGAGGTGAGGGAAATGGAGGCCTCGAAGGTCGCATTTCGGGAGGTAGCCCCAGAGGCAGTTGCTGTAGATCTTCAAGTTGACCAGCTTCTCTTGCAATGGCTCTAACCAATACTGCCGCAGGTCTCTGCCGAATAAGATGTGGCGCTGGGCTGACTCGATTGCAGATTCTGGTGCAGCTTCATGTTCATCGGTGGTGATGCAGAGCTCCAAAGTATCTAGACGAGAGAGGATCGCTTTGAAATCTCCCGACTTCACCAGGTCGTAGTTGGTCACATCCTCCAGGTTGCAAATGGACAGGCTGTGAAGGTGCTCAGCTGGATGATCCGGGTGGTTCAGAGCGAGTACGAGAGCTTTGAGGAGAGCCTCACGATATTCTGTCCACTCTCTATGAAGGCCGCCACCGTAACTGCCCTCAGCCTCAACCTCGTGGTCGTGCATCAATTCAACGCGGCGTAGGTTACGGAACAGTCCGATGTAATTCAACATTGACTTGAAAACGTCAGAGATCACCCCCATTGACTTCAATGCCATGCTCTGCGCCGTCACCGTAAAGCTCGGGTTCCGTGTCAGCCCAGCTCGGAGGGTCCCATGTGAGTTTGATTTCGCTGTCGACGTCTTCCAGTGATGCTTTGATTGAGAGTGTTGTGATCTTTGTATTTAGTTCATTGTCCTCAAGTACTGCTCGAGCCGCCAGTGCACTTTCCTTGGTAGGCAGTAAGTGTAGACGGTGAGAGATGTGGCGTTTTATGGCGGCCATTGTGAGGTGTGATCGTCCCGGGTGTAGCGCTCGCAGGGTGAACATGTCCAGATTCTGATTACTCGGGAAGTTTAGAAGACAGGATCGTACGAGTCCATCGAGTGGTGGTCTTATTGTATGAATCAAGGAAGTGAAGTGGCCGCGATGTCTCAAAAGTCTACCGTTGCCTAATGGAATCGGCCATCCGACCTAAGAATAGACTTTAGACTAGACCGACAAAAATAGCCGAGCCAACAGAAAACGAAACGAGAATAGAGACATGTAAATAGACAGATGAAAGACCGACGTGTTGGACAGAGATTAAATGAATTCTTACAAACCTCACCACCCAACCACAGACAGTACCCTCCCACGATAAACCCACTATTTGTTCTTCTTCGCAATCCTCTTCAGCGCTCTCGTCTCCTTCTTCATCCTAGCATCAACCATCTTGTATTTACCCTTGACACCTCTAGGTCTACCCTTACCCTTGTTGAAGCCACCAGCAACAACGAGCTTGGGCTGAGGCTTCTTGTTCACGCCCTTCCTGGCCTTGGCCATCAACTTCGAGATGTTGGTCGCCTTGTCCTTCTCGCTCAGATCGCCGCCCTCGGCAAGACCCTCGCTCTTCTTCTTGAGCTTCTCGACGCGGCGTGCGGCGCGCATGGTCTTACGAGCCTTGGCTTCACGGACCTTCTTGATAGGACGGGCGTTGAGAGCCTTTTGTTTCTCCTTGATGGCAGCAGCGGCTTCCTTGGAGATGGGACGTTGAGATTTGGAGTGCTGGTTCTCATCGTCGAGAAACCATTCGGGCAAGCCATCGACATCGCGGAGCGAGACTTTGTTGAAGTTGTCGTCGAGCATTTGCTGCTTTGTGATCTTGCCGGTGGCAAGCTGGTGCGCAAGCGTCATGGCTTCAGCGGTGATAATGTCGATGTTGGGCTTGCCGCGGGCGGCTTCAGCATCTTCCTCGTCCTCCCACTCGTTCATCTCGTCCGGAGCAGTGTCGACCATCTCGATTTCGGAGTCGGAGTCTTCGTCGTCCTTTGCGAACGGCGCCGCCTTCTTGCTTGCCTTAGCTGTCTTCGCCTTGGCCACTTCATTGGGTTCAGGTGATTCCGAGTTGACGTCCACGCCGCTGTCTGGGTCGACTTCGTCCTGGTCATCACCATCCTCGTCCAGACCACCAATGTCTTTGAAGATGTCTTGTTCGAAAAAGTTTGCCGCACGGTTTGTCAAGCCATCTTTGCGTGGCGCAGGCTTGTCTTGAAGATCAGTCATGAGCTTATCACCGCTTCCGTCCTCCTCATCCGATGAGGCGTCATCGTCGTCCTCGGCTCGGAGTCCATCGTCGCTGTCCGAAGCATCGTCTTCATTATCGGAGCCAAATCCTTCGAACTCGTCATCGCTTCCTCCTCTGGCCTTCATGCGCGCACGCTTGGCCTTGACCTTTGCACTTCTGTCCTCCCTCTTCTCAGTGTACTGCTGGTACATTTGGTCGAGCTCAGCTTCCAGGCGGTCTCCATCCTCGTCGTCGTACTCCTCGTCGAAATCAGTCTTGTGATCCTTGTCGGGCTCGACAGTTGTGTGCATCCTTGCGCGCGTGAGTTCTCGGCTGATACCAGACTTGTCGACATCTCTCAGCTTGAAGGTGTTCTCGCCATTCTCAGCTGCTTCAATACCGATATCAGTCGGGGTGATCATGTGCATTTGCAAGCGTGTGATCTCCTTTTGCTTGCGCTCGTTCTCCTTCCTGCGTTCCTTCCTCTTTGACTTGTCTGCCATTTCCTTCATTCTTGCGATCTCTTGCTGCAGCTTCAGCTCCTCGTCCATAGACTCCACTGTGACGCCCTCCGCACCAGCACCTTCGGCGAGTGCATCTTCGGCTGTTCCAGCGACGGTGGCCGCTTTCGAGCCCGCAGGCTGAGGCACTTCTTTCTTCACACTGAGACCCATAACCTTGCGAGCCTTCAAACGCCATCTCAGGAGCATTTTGAATTCCTTCCTACCCAGCACCTTGAGATCTTCGGTGCAGAGTTTCACTTCTTCTGTTGTCTCAGGCAAGCTGTCCACGATCTTCAAAACATCGGGCTTATTGTTCTCTTCTCTGAAATGCAGGCGGTTCAAACTTCCAAGCAACTGGATGGGATCTTCACTCTCGATGAACTCGGTCACGGAGACCTCGTGGAATTGTGTCCAGTCACCCTCTTCGTAACCATCACGCTTCCTCTTCTTCTTCTCTGGGTTGAAAACCTTGGCTTCCATATTGGCAGCCTTTTCCTTGACTTCGGCGAATGCATAGTTGGCGTCGAGGAATCGCGGATCCAGGTTCTTGGGTGCCTTGTAGCCACGGCAAACGTAGAAAGTCTCGGCGGAGACGTTACGGGATGAGGGAGGCTTGGTCTGTTCGACCTTCTCGAAGAGTTGTTTGAAGACCCACTCGAGCTTTTGACTGTCCTTGGAGCGGAAGACCTTGGTGACAAAGTTACCGTTGGGCGCGAGGAACTCGGTGGCGAGCTTCAAGGAAGCCAGCACAAGCTCGTTCTGGGAGAAAGCATCCTGAACCCAGGCAGTACCGACGTTGGGCGCACCGTCGTGAATGACAGTGTCGGCCTTCCATGTCTTGAGGTGGCCACGGATGGTTGCGCGACACTTGTCGGTGGTAATGTCGCCTTGGAAAGAGATTGTTTTCGGAATGGGCTTAATTGGCGCAAGATCGACACCAATAATCAAACTCTTGACAGGCATGGTCTCGGCGGCGACCTGCATCCACGAACCAGGCGCGGCACACAAATCGATAAGACATCTCGACTGCTGGAGGAAGCCATATTTCTTGTTCAGCTGGACCAACTTGAAGGCGGCACGAGCGCGGTAGCCCTTTTCTTTGGCGAGATGGTAGTATTTATCCAAACGCGCTTTCGCGTTCTGTAAAAGAGATGGTCAGTGTGATGTCCGCCCATGTGTTTGAGCGCGTGACTTATTCGGCTCACCTTCTTGTCGATAGCCATGCTGGGAGGAGGACCGAGGACTTGGCCAACGGTGTGATGTGCTGTTCAAGGCAACGAAGTCGATGGCTTGAGCTGAAGAATTCCACCACCGGGGCCGAGCTCTCATGGACCCCAAAAAATGTAGTCGGCCCAAAAAAGTTACCCGTCCAGCCGCACTTGATTAGTCGCCCCGCTGCCGCCCGGGCCGTATTTCTATCCACGCTAGACTGATCTGGATTGAGTTATGACGACACGCTTTTGGCTGTATGACCGAAGCTTCGCAAAATATAGCGCGAGGCAGGCGGGCAGATACACCGTCCTAAGTCCTGGCATTCTCCTAGTGACCTCCGCTGTCTGTTCAGCACCACTACTGCTCAGTGCAGGCGCGACATTCGCGCGACGTCTCTGCGCCCATGGGTCCTCAGCGCAAGAAGTCGCGCCGCAACTCTCAGGCTCCTGCGGATCTCAACCAATCATTGACTGATGTGCAGAAGCGAGCCACGCAGGGTGAGACAGCGCAGACCGCGCAGACACCTGATACGACCGACGTGAGCGTGAGCACGAGTCCCACCACCACCAGCGAATCGCCACCTAACGAGATCGCTTCCAAAGGCTCTGCCAGAAACAGCTGGTATGGAGGCTCGTGGCGACTGAAGTCTTCTCCTCTTACTCAAACCGCGAAAGAATCCATATCAGTCGCACAGGGCGTCACCTCAGAAGCGCTGGCGGAAAGCGGGAAACAGATCGTTGAGGCGTCCAAGCGGCCTGGCCAATATGTCATGCGAGGCAGCCGTAAAAGCATACCCGTGCTCGCGGAAACCACAAAGACGCACGCAACAAGTGACGCAAGCGACAAGAGCCGGTCCAGACTGGCGTCACAAGAGAAGCTCAAGGGCTTTGAGGGGGCTGAGGAGGGCAGAGGCAGGATGGTAGCACCGGCAAATCAAAAGCCCGCAATCGAGGAGGCACCGTTGCCGCCTGAGCCCTCTCTCGAGGGTGCTGTGGCCGACGACAGTAAGAGCATAGCCAGTACGAGCATATCAAGCAGCCAACGCCCACAATCAGGACTTTGGTGGGGTTGGTGGTCCCGTCCCGACGGGTATGATAGCGACTTGCCAAAGTCGACTGCGAACGATACACAGCTTGACGAAGCTACGAGCACACCGCTTCCAGGGACACCCAACAACGAAAGGTCTGCGGAGGCAGTGGATACGATCAAAACGGCAACCGAAGATGCCAAAGGACTACAACCAGAGATGACTGCGAAAACGGGCTCCGCAAGGTCTTGGTTTGGTCTCTGGAGCAGTGCACAAAATGAGCAAGCCGCTGCCGACGAGCAGGCCACCAAAGAGCCACGACCGGCCCCTGAAGTGACAGTCTCTTCCGATGGAACGGCAGAGTCGATGCTGGATAATAGGCCCACAGCCAAGCCAGACGACAAGTCAGATGACGCGGATCAAGCGGCACCCTCTGGGTGGGCATTTTGGTCCACAGATAAAGTGAAGACACAAGCGGCCACGCCAGGCGGGACACAAAAACAGATAGGAGAGCTTGCAGTCGCAGACACGCCCAGCCAAAGTCATCCAGAAGCTGCTCAGTTCAACGAACAACGTGATGGGGCTAAGGCAAAACCCAAGAGAACTGGTTCACTTCTGGGACGGAAACGGGCGAATAGAGACAAGCCAGAACAACCAGACTCTTCCGCGAGCACACCTGCGCCTACCCCACGATCTAGCACTCCTGTTGGAGGCTTGCCCGTGAGAGAGGACAATGAGCCCAAACCGGTCCAGCGGGGGAAGGCACCAGTTCAGACAAGGCCAAACCTCATTCTCCCTGAGTTTGCTGCGACGTATCCAACGGTACAACACCCATCATACCTGGAGAAGGCCTCTCAGTATGTGGCAGAGACACTGAGGATAGTTGATCCCAAACCTTCTCCGCGTCATGTTTTCAGGACACCCATCAAGCCCAGAATCAAGTCCGGATTAGCAATCGGCGTGCATGGCTTCTTCCCATTGCCGTTGATTCAGAAAGTCCTTGGTCAGCCCACGGGAACTTCCATACGTTTTGCCAACTATGGTGCCGCCTCGATCAAAGCTTGGTGTGAAGCGAACCAACCAGATATCAAAGACGTAGAGATTGAGAAGGTCGCGCTAGAAGGCGAGGGACATGTCTCTGACCGGGTGGACACACTCTGGAAACTCATGCTGAACTGGCTCAGTCACTTGCGCAAAGCCGACTTCATTCTGGTTTGTTGCCACAGTCAAGGAGTACCGGTCGCGATCTCGCTCGTGGCAAAGCTCATTCAGTTAGGATGCCTCAGTCCAAATGCCCGCATTGGTGTATGCGCAATGGCAGGCATCAACCTGGGACCTTTCCTTGATTACAGATCTCGTCTCTTCGGCGGTAGCGCACTTGAGCTGTTCGACTTTTGTGATAACAAAAGCAAAGTCTCCCGTGCTTATGCCGAGTCGCTTGACATCTGTCTTCGTCACGGTGTACGTATAACTTACGTCGGAAGCCTTGACGACCAGCTTGTCAGCCTTGAAAGTAGTCTGCACGCCCCTTTATCACATCCTTACGTGAACCGCGGAATCTTCATCGACGGCCGCTTGCACGCTCCTAACTTCCTCACGCATCTACTTATCTTCGCCCTGAAACTTCGCAACCGCGGTCTTTCAGATCACGGTCTCATTCGCGAGCTCTCTGCCCCTCTTGCGGGCAGTCTCGTAGGCGGCGAGGGACACAGCAGAGTTTACGACGATCCCGCTGTCTATCGCCTCGCCGTCGACTTTGCGCTCGAAAGCACTGCTGCCATTCCTTCTCCCAATCCCACTGAGTCGGAAACGAGAGGCAAACCTAAAGCCTTCGACCGCCGATCGAGCACCACCAGCTATCCTACTTCCACCGCCGCAGCCAACAGCATGCGTCGCGGCACCATGGCCGAATCTCACACCCTCCCTGGCATCGGCGCAATCATCGCGCCCTACGAACCACCACCCAACGCCAGCAATGCCAACCCTTTCTACCTGCCCTGGGCTGTGCGCGGCATGTTGGAAGAAGAGCTGGTGAAGCGGGAGATGATGGACGAGGTCCGCCAGTTGGTGGCCGAATTTGAAGAATGGAAGCCTACCAGTAAGGTGTTGAAGGACGTCAAGTGGCGGCTTGAGGCTGTCAAGGGAATGGTGTAGGTTTTGTGTGTTCCGATTTGTCTGTGTCTCTCACCTATTATTATTAGCATTGAATGTTTCGGCGTTCGCGGAATCACGATGGTATGGCAGGCTTGTTATGGGTTCGGTTGGATGGGACATACACTACACAAGAGCTTCACATACTACTTTATTACAGTATCATACATCCCTAGTATTGAGGCTTATACCAGAGATACTGTCTAGTTGAAATCTGCAGAGATAATGGTTCCCTACCATCTAAGACAATGCATGATTGGAAATCTTTCCTGGAGAGCGATCGAGACGAAAGCACTCGAGATTTGGTTGTTGCCAGCTCACAATTCGCGGAAGCAGTAGTGATCTGATAACCGTTCAAAGCGCAGGTATCTACACGATGGGCCTCGATATGTGCTCGAGAAGTAGTAATAGCACTGGCTCTCAGGGGACATAATGACAGAGACAGATTTGGTAGACGCTGACAGCAGTCAGTCCCGATTGATTTGTCCTGTGAGAAATTGATTGCGTCTAGGTAGCAAACAACGTCACGAACCTCGAAAAAAGAGCCCGGACTACAGGACCGGAGAAGAAGGATTCTGAGGCTGTCGATCCTTCGAGCGTGTGTAAACCTTGTTTCTGGGACTAGTGGAGTTTGGTGTCGCCTTACGATGCTGATCCCTCTTATGCCGGACCATACGCTGTCTTCGTCATCCTCTGGGCAGCGTGGACTCTCTATGGCCGTCGTTTATTTGTGCAAGATGCATCTACCTCGAACGAAATCTAAGTCTCAAGTAGTACCATCTGCGTTGGTATACAGACCTCGCATGCAGCCACAGAATATATACTCCTACTAATCGATCCATGACACTCTTTCTTCTCGATCGAATCAAGTCTTTCGAGCATCTACCTTGGATAAATGTAGGTTCTGTCCGTCGTGTCAGATGTCATCATCAGGCGGCGTAGAATCGAGACCAGGTTCCGAGATACAGTGTGTATGCGATGTCGCCATTCTCCAGAGGTTGTCGGTGTGCCGAATCATCATATTACTTGGTAGCCTTTGTGTGAGCATCAGAGGGCCAAGATAAGATCGTGGTGACGTGATCCACGTGTTGTGTAGTCGATTCCAGTCCTCAAAATATCCTGAGTCAGTGAACCCGAAGTGGTCACCAAGGGAATCGGACAGGCCCAAAGAACGAGAAGTCTGATGGATTCGATGGCGTCCACAAGCTCCTTGTGCTCGCCATGGTCTTTTACTTGACGGCCGATGAAGATTGGGGAGCCGAGTCTTTCTGTTATAGCGAAATCCTGGTCCCATGAATATATGCTCTTGCCAACCACCCAACAGGAAGCGTAGCTCTATCTCCCTTGACCGGTGGAGATGTTCCTATGCAAGCGCCCTACTTTCTATCGTCAGTTCAACAGATGTCAGAGAAGTCCGCGGAGGTGTTGGTATCGTGAATGGGATATATGCAGTCCACCAGGGTTATGAACTCGTGTTTGAGCTGATACGCTTGCCGGATATGTTCAAGTGCTAGATAATAGGGCCTCCCCTCGTCCGTTTTACTCAGGGCGGCTATCCGATTTGCCAGTATAGTGGTGTTGTGCAGGTCGGTAAAGTGCATAGCAATGTAGCACTGTGGTACGCCTTAAGGGCCAGCCGTGCCGTGTTGGTCTCCCAGTGAGTGATCTCATCGTTAGACGTCGTGATACGCCGGAAGCCTTGCACGCCTTATGCATGAGGCTCAACGACTCGATGCTGTAGTTGGTTAGAAGTTACGCTCAAGCGTGGAGATCGAGTGGATAGTAAGGCGTTCACATCAAGCATTGGACGGTAAAGGCTTGGAATGCTTGGAATGCTTGGTTCGTGACGCGTGGCAACGTAGTTTCCAACCCTGACACGTTGGCCTGAGTCAACATGGTCATGTTTCAAGCTTTTGTCTCAACTCTCGAAAACGGTCTGATATTGTCGTCGTAGAGTGTAGGTACGAAGCCAGGCATCTCCGTGCAGGTCACACCGCTGCGGGAGACGGTGAAGGCAGGTAGGTGTGGCCTGTCCTCATCGCACGACGAAAGAACGATCATAGCAGTCGTCGCGTTCTCCGAATTTGAGATGCAAAGTCAAAGGAAGGCAAGAAAGGGCAAAACGCGGTCAAAGTGTAAATCCGCCCTTCGACCGAAATGCCGGGATCTGCCCGCCGCATCAACGACACCAAACTACCACTACTGGTAAACTACCTAACTACTTACTACTCTTCCTGTGTGACGGAACAGTAAACTTCCTGTTAGCAGCAACGGTCAAAGACTCGAACATGGCGAGCTCAAGCACGCCGATGACTGCAACCTATGAGATCTCTTCGACCGGTTTGCCACGTACCTGTCGAACGGATGTCCTTGCCGTCCTGACGCAAGATGAATCGTTTGCACCAAAGCTAAGAGGAGTGTTCAGCGTACAAGGTTGTTGTTGAGAAGAAAATGAGTATGCTGTCACTTCTTTCCAGACTGCAATCGCTACAGTAGGACGTCCAATCTTTCAGAAACTGCTGGTTTTTTCACTCATGCAAATTATTCCCTCATCAAACAGTCTTCGGCCCACCGCACTCCATCCACGATGTCTTGGTTTAGTCGAGTAAACGGCTATGGCTCGAGATTCCGCGAATCACGCGGGTTCATGCTAGCGACTTGCTGTATTGCGATATTTTCGGTATGCCTCCTCATCTACTACGCACGAGTGCAAGTCCCTGATACAATGTTCGATAGGATATCTATACGTATGGAGTATTAGCTCCAATGCTGCCGTTCGTCCTTCCAGACCGTGCAAACGTTCCTTCTGAAGAAGGTAAACTGCAAAGATTTGACAACATCGGCGGTCATGTGCTGACAACTTCTAGTCCAGAAATGGGTCGCTGTGATCCCATGCATCATTGCCGCTGGCATCGTCTTGACCATCCGTGAGTCTTGGTATAATGATCATGTGTTGAGCGTGGCTGACGAAACTTGACATGTAGCTTTCGCGGGATGGTTGTCCGACTACTGCACCCACCGACGGCCGCTTTTCATGGCGGCTCTAATCATTCAAGCGGTTGCCGTTAGCCTGTTCATTGCTGGCAATTCACTTGCCTTGTGGATTGCAGGTGCAATACTCGTTGGTATATCCTCGGCGATCGTTTGGGCTAGTTGCTTGTCGCTCATCGTGAGCCGGACAGAGAAGTCGCAACTCGCTCAGGTCCTGAGCTATACAAGTATCAGCCTCTCCTGTGGTGACTTCCTTGGTCCTGTGACTGGAGGTGCCATCTACGGTGCTGGCGGAGCAGAGGCCGTTTGGGGATTGGTCTTCGGACTCATCGGAATCGATTTGGTCATGCGTCTGTTGATGATCGAGACGCCGGTGGACCTTACCGGGACCGACGCAGCCAACGACACTGGAATCAAATCAACCACGCATCGCGTCGAAGACAACCCAGCTGTCGATTCTGACTAGGAATCAACCATAGACGTTGTTGACCACAGTACAGCTGTTCGCCCGGATGATCAGCCACCAAAGTCACAGTCTTGGTCTGGAGTCCTCCAACTGCTCAAGTCGCCCAGGTTGCTCGGAGCCTTATGGGTCACCGTAACTCAGGCCACAATCCTTACTTCCTTCGATGCTTCATTGACCATTCATCTGAGGAACACCTTTCACTGGAAATCGACTCAAGCCGGTCTTGTGTTCATCTCCCTCATCTTCCCCGCCTTCCTGTCTCCCCTAGTGGGCATGCTGGCAGACCGACACGGAGGAAGATACATCACCGCGACCGGCTTCTGCCTGAGCACAGCCGTGCTGACCTGCCTGCGATTCGTTGACCACGACAGCATCCAACAAAAAGTCCTGCTCTGCGCACTTTTGTTCTTGGTTGGCTTGCTGCTCGGTACGACCCTGTCAGTATTCAGCGCCGAGGTCAGCCACGTCGTGTTCGAGCATGAAGAGAAGAGTCCAGGTGAATTGGGAGAGCGTGGTGCCGTTGCTCAGGCAGAGAGCCTCTGGTGGGCAGCATATTCCATCGGCGCTGCGTTTGGGCCTCTTCTGGGCGGTCTAGTCCAAGACGCGGCGGGTTGGAAAACCATGACATGGACATTGGCGTTAATCTGTGCCACGGCTGTGGTCCCTATCTTGTTGTTCACGGATGGGCCTCTTCTTAGTCGGAGGGAGTCAAAACGCGATCCCAATGTGGCATAGCGGATGACAGAGGCCCTCGACGCTCTCATAGCTGCCGTTTAGCATAAGAATAACAAAAGTCCTGTTGTTTTGATCTCAGTTGCAAGCAGAGTGGTTGCTATGTTCCTCGAGACCTATATGCTGACGGCAGTGATAGTCCTCTAGCACGTGCTCGACCACTGTCTCAAGTGATGGTGAAGGAGGGTCTTTAGATCTGTTTGACCGATCGATCGCTGTGATTTTTAGCTTTTTCAATTGTTCCCATGGCTCTAACCTGGCGGCATTCAATGGATGGTGAGGAGGTCCTCATTCGCCTGTGTCTCATCATAAATCGAGCAGGAAATGATCATACAATGCGGACAAACCCCAACCCTAACCCTGACAATGCAGCTTCCTTTTTCCAGATCTTTCTCATCGCGACGACGACGACTGCCTACCATTGAAATCAGCTAGATAGCTCATACACGACACATACTATGCTTGCTCGAGCTTGTGAGAGGATCAAATATGCTCATGGGTTTCACGGCACTGTTGTAAAATAAGTTACCCGAAATATCAATAGTGCCAAGACACCCGACAGTTAAAGTCGATCGAACATCACATCTACAGTCCCCATCAAACCATACCCTCATCAGACAACATGCCTCACCTCAAAACCCCTCAACCCCAACCTCTCCACCATCGCACAACAAGACCTCTCAAACAGCGCCCCATGATGCGGCACCTTCAACCCAGCCCAGTTACTCGTCAAATCCAAATAAGCGTGCAACATCTCATGCAAGACCGTACCCCAGATCTCCTCTTTCGACTCTCTCTTGAACAAGAGCTTGTTCAATCGAATGTAGACCATCGAGATCCCGGACCGGGAGAAGTCGTACGGTAGGCTGATGCCGCGAATTTGGCGCGTCATGAGTGCCCATTCGACGATGACGCGCGGGGAAAGGAGGTCGTTGAAGAGGACTGTGTCGAGGTCGGCTATGATTGGGGAGAAAAGCTCGAGGGCAAGGCTTTGTTTGGGGAGGGCGAACAGGGCGTGTAGTCTGGCGAGGGCGGCGTGTTGAGCGCTGGTTAGGGGTTGTTGGAAGGAGTTGATGAGGTCAAGGTGGGTTTGGTGGACTGGGACTCGTGGGTGTTGCGGTTTTCTCTTGCAAGGTTTGGAGTGAGTAATGTGTTTTTTGTTGCTTATTGTTCGAAAGGTTTGCGCTTGATCGTGAGACCCTTTGTTTGCATGACTTTCACCAGCAAGCCGGGGCTTGAAGCAGAGAAGAAAAGACATGATTGGAGAGGGAGTGTGATCATGGCCGCCTGCATGTCCTCGTTTCAGTACTGCAAGATCTCTGGAGTTTTGAGGAATGATAGTCGTTAATGATGATGCATCGCAGTCAACGTAGTCAACGCATTCACCTAGAAATACTGTAGTCAGTTATGTGAGTCTCGTTGACCCACTTCATCCTTCAGATCATCGTCTGCGGATGTTTGTTCATTATCAACAGGTGATATAATGAAATCCACGCATACTTCCACAGTGAAGAAAAGTGAAGAACGGAGCCTAAGACATGTAGACCCGTCTTTCGCCATCCAGAGGTGATAATCTCAGCGGCTCCAAACAACGACAATGCCAATGAGATGACGATCGCGCCTCTCTCACCGGGACGAAGCTCGCTATATGACAGTATCAGTAGCTCCAGCACGCCAAAAGAACAACAGTACCAGCGAGACAACGAGACTCCGTTGGAGTCCAGAAGAACAGTACTAGTGAGCATCGCACGAGATCCGCGTACGTCCCTGGGGGAAAATATCAAGCCGCAGCCGTACGTAAGATCAACCCAGACAAGAGATCACCAGAAGAGCGTCACAATACACAGCAAACCAGTCCAACACAGAAAGACCGGTACGCTTCGTGTGTGTAAATTGCGTGCTCCAAACATGAGGTGAAGTTAGGAGATCGAAGTCAAAAGTCGATGATGACCCCTTTGCGAAAGCCCGCACCTTCGCAAAGCCTCGCAGCTCGCACCTTCCTCGACAAAGGTCAGCAAAGCAAAGTCGGACCTCACCTCACTCTCTCTTCAGGCGTAACATCACGAGAGGAAGCAGCGCAGTCATGTTACGTCAACTATAGCATTCACGTTTATATGATATGAACGCTTCTGTCAAACAGAAGAATATTATTTCGCTCAACACGTGTTTGCGGCGGTCCGGTGGAGTGGAGCGGGGAGGGGACGAGTGGAGTGGCGATCAGTCTGTATTTCGCTGGTTCGGATGATGAGGCATTATTTGCGCGCAGCGGTGCCACCGTGCAATACGAGGGCGAGGGCGAGTAAGTTAGTAGTGCGGGATTTCCTGACCTGACCTGACCTGACCTAACCACCAGGTACTACTACTGTACTGCGGGAATTTCAACACCTCCCAGGAGAAACAGGAGAGCGAGAGATTATTTGCGCGAGACATGAAGATCAGAGGAGAGGGGGTCGGATGACCTTGGTTAGGTTGGTGATCTGCTGTATGTCATGTCCATGTTATATCATTATATATATTCGTCGTTATCGTGCGCTCTCCTGTAGCACTTCCATCGTTGGGTTTCTTGCTTGCTTGCTTGCTGTGGTCGGTTGTTTCTTTGTTGAATGATTGTTGCTGGGTTGGAAAGTCTTATGCTTTCCTTCCTTCTCTTCTCTTTTCTTCTCATACACTTGGACGCACGTCTGTCGAAGCGGCCATTGCCACCGAAGTTTGAACCGCTCACGGGGCGCTTACGCCAATCCATCGCGGAGGGATTTTGCCCTGAACGACAGCGTCGCTTTCCGCTGTTTGGCGTGGCGGTAAGCAAATTCTTGCTCTGCCTGTCTCGAGCTTGCCCTCTCTGCGCATGTTCATCTCCAGAACTACAACTCGCAAGAAGTCGCTGTTCTCTCTGGGCTCTCGCTGTCTCATCGCAGCGGCGACGGCGGCGGTGACTACGGCGCCATCCGCGTCAACGTCTGCACTCGCTTTACTAGCCCTTCCCTTGCGACCGCCGGAGCGCGAGTATGTCTGCATCTGAATGGTGGGCACATTGTGTACATCGTGCGACTGCTGCTCGGCAAGGTAAGGCGCGTGCAGTGCCTGCTGGAACGGAGCCTCTTGCTCTTCAAACGACAGTGGAATCGGATTTAGGTAGCGACGCTGAACGGATGTAGGAGTTCCCTTGTACTCCGGGCGTACTTCAGGGCTGAAGCGAGGGAAGAGGAAGGGATGAGACCAGAGGACATCGTCGGAGAGTTGAGAGACGATGACAGCCCGCTCGGGATTGTTTGCAGCGCGGCGATTGGGAGCCGGAGTTGCTTTGCGTGGCGTAAATGGTGAGAGTGCAGCCAGTTTGAGTGCTTGTAGAGATGTTGTGAGATTTGATGTGAAGGATGATTTGGATTTTGATGGTGTGGCGAGGTCGTGAGTTGGGTAGAAGTCGAAAACATCGTCTTCCAAGTCGGGAATCGGTTTCAGTGGGTGATCTTCGATGCAACTCTCGCGCTGTGGCTGTGATCTCGGGGTTTCCTTGCGAGTGTTCATTATGGACCTGCGGTTCACACTGGGCTTTCGGCTGTACATGGAACCAGGTGTGGCTGGGCTGCCTGACGAAAACAGCGAGTTCGCATCACCCTCGAGTGAAGGGATGGAATCGCTGGAGTCTGACCGTTCGTACGAAGATCTTTCAGCAGACTGCAGGGAGCACGATCTTGTCTCCTCCAAGTCTTCCGCACTCTCCAACAGTATGCTCAACGGACTGCTCTCGTAGCTCTTCACCAGGCTGTCGTCGCACCTCCATTCGTTGACAAGCTCGTCGATGGAGACTTGCCGTTGCCTCGATGATCGACGCTGAGACTGTCTTGGTCGTCGCGGGATTGTGGTCATGGCCAACAGCGCAGCGACTGAAGGGGAAAGTGCTTCTGGGCGGTGCTGGTCTGGCATGTTCTGCTTCCTCCGCCCTACGTTGGTGGCTCTGCCTTTCGCGTGACCCACGGTCTTGGAACCGGAGGCTCTCAGCCTCTCCGGTGAAGGCACGTCGACGGGCTGGCTCGGTGGACGCATGGTTTGCTCTTGTGTTTGCTCTGTTGATTGTGGTGGAGGTGTTGTAGGTCTGGTCAGGGTGTGCGACCGTTGACTGGTGAGTGGAGTTGCGGGATGGTGATGGCGCGATGTAGTGGTAGTGTGTTGAAGCTTGAGTTTGTGATCGATCGCCGGAGCGGCAGGCGGCGGAGAGGAGTACTTGAACGAACGAGGGACCAGCATGTCGTGGCTACCAATGGCATGAAGGCGGATGGTCGTGTGAGTCGGCCGTGCTCAGACCAAGGTAGGGGATTTAGTCAAGGTTATGCCGATGCGACCGTTGCCGGAAGCCGTAGCGCGATGAAAGAAGGCGCAAGAGGAGTCAGGGGACCTGCGAGACCTGGTCGTCGTCCGTGTCGACGTCCCTGGGCGTCTGTGTCGAACAAGAGACAAGCCTTGTCGCGCTTCTAGAATACTGCACAGGCCGGTTCCTGCAGCGCTTGCAAGGCAGTTTGCGCAAGGCCCCGAATCAAAGCCGCCGTACTGGATAGTGGTCGTATAGTAGCCTGACGTAGCCGACGGGCCGATGGAATCTATGAGGTAACGGAGCGCTGTGGTTTCGTAAGGTTAAAGGGTCTCAGAGGCGCGTGCGTAGGTGAGCTGGTCTGGGAGAGGAGAGGTCGAAGTCGATCGTCGAGTGGGAAGTATGGATATGTGAGAGAGAGAGACTGGATGGAAGAAGTACTAGATCTACTACTACTGCCAGTCTGCCACAGACGCGTCGGGTCACTGATAATGATAGGGGAGTGAGGTTACCGCGGACTCCGACGAGTGGGCGATAACACACTCCAAACAGCATCACAGCACTGACGCAGTACAAGTCTCGGCAGGCAGGCACGCACGCGCAGGACTAGGTTACTACTAGGAAGGAGTCACACATGCAGCGCTGAGTGACACGCTGCCCAGCCCGTGGGATTGTTACTGCTTTCTCTCACTGGCCCCGATAAGCCTGCCTCATGCTAACCGTCGCCTGGTGGTGTCAGCCCAAAGTGTTTCTCGTGTTCCGCCTGCGGCCTGCCAACCACCACCACCACCCGACATATGTTGGTCTGTTCGCCTCACCATCGACTCCTCCACAGCCTTCCACAACACGCGTCGCCTCCGTCTGTCCACATCCCACCCTTCTGCCCTGCTTTGCCTCATCACGTGCTTGTCTGTGCCAGTCCAGCTTCCCTATGCATCTGCTCGCCGAGATCCCCAGCAGGCGACAGGTCCGCGATCATACCACCCTCCTTCTCCTTCCAGCATGGCGGATCTCCTCTATGCGCCGGACCGTCTTTCTAGCCGAACCCTAGAAGGCGCCCTTTTGCACCAAGGCACAACGTTAATCCGACACCCGGGACACCCGTGCTTTTTTGCAGAAAACACTGGCGGCGAATCCCGGCGGCCAGGCGAGCTCTGAAAATACAGTAATGAGGCTGACCGCGCTACGAAACGAGCTACTCGCAGTCTCGTCAGGCGCAATCAAGCACTTTGCCTCGGGTGAAGTCCGAATGTCGTGCGTCTATGGGTGCCTTAATTTCTTGCCTGCGTCCAGTGACGTGGTCGGGCAGGCCGGTAGATAGGATAATCTTCGTCTCTCACACGCCTTGTCTACACACCGGATACCTAGGTACTTGACCGGAAACGTGACGAAAAGACGAATCCTCCTCATATATTCCCCCAGGCTTTGTGCAGGCTACTGCTGTACCCCAGTGGCAATGAACGTGGCCACCATCGAGCCCTTATCTACACACTACCGTCAAGTCGGCTTTCAAATCGAGCTTCAGTAGCAGGATCAGGCGACCCGAGACAGTCAGACGGAACCCGAGCTCGTGAATGGTCAGAGATACGCTTATTGGAGATAACATTTTAGTGTAAACTCTGACCTGCGCCGACTTTTGGTGCGAGTAACAAAGACTTGGCCAGGCTGGGCGACCTCACCATCCAACAGTACAGTACTTTGCTGGCTGACAAACAGTTGTAGTCAGATGAGCGACTTCACATGTACTTCTCCGTTGTTCCGGTCACCAGAGTATTTGTTACTGCACACTGGGCTCACACGCGCCGGCTGCCACGAGAGACGACTGTCTCATCGCTTTGGTCGTCTATCATCTCGTGTTGTGGACCGCAATCATCGTCAGCTCGTAGAATAGCCTGATCCGGCAATCCTACACGTGTTCAAACACCGAGTCAAGTCCAGCGCAATTACCTACATAGGTAGTTCGCTGTAGCCTTCTCAGCCACAAGGCCAGCTCACACGCGACATATTCAACCATGCGCTGCCTCCTGCAAGAATACCTACTAACAACTCACATCCGCGATAATCCCAACACTCCCATCACACCGCTCCTCCTCCACATCTTCAAATCCTCCCTGTGGAGATTCATCCTTCCAATCTCCAATCTTCTTCCAGAAGCTAGGGCAAACGAAAAGCCCAAGCGACGCGCATCAACAAACCACCGATCCTGCTTTGCCCGTTGCCCCGACCACATCGTATTGTCGACTAGTACTGGAGATGAGATGAAGTTGAAATGAGATGAGACGAGACGCAATCACCTTCCATTCCTGGCTTCGGCTTTAACTTGGCGCTCAAAGAACCAACCACTAGTCCTCAATTACTGCCTGCCCAAAGTCCGAAGAAACAAAAAACCCCCGAGCGGGACCAACATGGTGCGCTTTGCAATTGTGTATAGGGATTCGCCTGCTTCTTGGATGCCCGGACCCTGCAAAGCGCAAGACGCAAGCCTCACCGCACCAACGCATCTATCTCAGACATATCATTGACCCTGCATGCATGCTGCAAGATGCACGACCAGTGGGCCAGAGGGGAAAAAAAAACGCGTGCGCTTAACAAGAGAAAATAAAACATACCAATAATATCCGGCGCCTACGCTCGTGCTCGTCGGCTCGAGTATGGTTGTCAACGCCGAGCACCGAACGCCGCAGCCCAACAACAACAGGGCAAAGCACGATGTAAGCAAGCACGAATATCGTGCCCTTATTCTCCTGCCCAAAGCAAGATGGAATCCCACCACACGCTAAGCGACCCTTCCAAAAGATTCCCTTCCAAAAGATTCCCTTCCATGCACGGTTCCCAGCTCCGTGATCAACATCGAATGCTGCCTCGGATCATTATTGCGACCTTCCCTTTCCAAACACAACAACATGTCTCGCGTGCGAAGCGCGCAGATGCCTCACAGTCGAGGTCCACTCACTACTGTCTAGACCATCAAAAAAAGTCCCACGACACACCACCACCGTCGATATTACGTGTCGCCGACGATTAATCATCTCATTCGAAATTAGTACTATGAGGTAAGTTTGCAACGCAGTCTTCTCATCCCACTCACCTTATCCGGAGCCCTATTACCCGGACAGATGCACACAAACTACTCCACCACACGAACGCCGAAGAGACGATTTGTGGAACGAATAAGCACCAGGGTCCAAAATTGAGCAAAAGCAAAAACCAACCAAACACACAACATCATGTGGACACAACAGCACAAGCGTCGTGCGCGTATGTATCACGCCGAAACGAACAGAAGAGGGCGATCATCAATCATCCAGGGTCCTCGACTCGATTCGCTTGCCTTGTGCGCACGCACGCTCACACGCCGTATACAGTACGCGTGACCGCAAGAAATCCGCTTTGAACGGGCAAGAACATAGGCACATAGGAAACCGCACCGCGGCAAAATGCAGGAACGAGGGAAGAATCATGGGAAATCTGCGGTGTGGCTTACGAGTCACGTGGGGCCTTGATCGGCGCTCCAAGGGCTTTGGTGGTTAGGGTATGATGCGAATCTTTTGATGGCGATCTTCCCTGTTGTGTGTGGCTGTGTTTTTGCCGTCGTTGTTTGGGTCTGTTTATCTATGCCTCTTGGAGTCGTTGTGGTGTGTTATGTTATGTTATGTAAGGGGAGATAGGTAACGTACTTCACAAGCGAGCCGGTCACACAAGCGGGCCGGTCAAGATTTTGGACACTTGACCTTCAACCATTAATTATACAAGCAATATCAAAGATATAGAAACAAAACAAATCGCATTATAAACT
>Ga0265797_10004212_pt1 | contig 22199 bp, 25 predicted proteins | sample P2T30metagenome_FD_192433 | JGI IMG/M metagenome (GOLD analysis project Ga0265797, IMG submission 192433) | Plant litter microbial communities from East Loma Ridge, Irvine, California - P2 T30 | ecosystem: Environmental > Terrestrial > Plant litter > Unclassified | place: USA: California... | reverse complement strand
TGCTATAAGACTTGGCGCGGCGTCCGCATATCTCCTCCCGGAATCCGCTTAGAACTAGACTCCTTCCTGTATCGAACTTGTTGAATACCACGAGGACTCTCTGCGTATGCGTGGTCCACCCGTGACAAAGTATAACACCTTAGCCTACGGGACTTAGCGGCTATAGCCTCTATAAAAGGGTGCTTCTGTTTGAACTTTAATAGTATCATCTATCGAATTATTACTATATCTCCTCTTCTACAACCTTTGCCTTATAACCTTATAACCTTATAATTATAAAGATCACGCTCTACTACTATTTATCTACTAAGGCTTCCCTATTAGGGAGTTAAGAGCTAGCCTCAGTCTAGCAGATTACTCCTTATAACATAACCTTTATATTCATTAGTTATGTTTTGTAGTTATATTATCCGCCCTTTAGTAGGTAGGCCGGATTAGGTATAGACTAACGTTAGATCGTCTAGTTTAGAGGTTAATAAAGAGATTATAATATCGCTTTAGTCTATACTAGCGTTAGTTAGTAGCTTCTTAATTTATTAAAGATAATGTCGCGTTTTTAGTATTTTGAAGATGCTCTAAACTCGCGCGTCGCGTCCTAAAAAGCGGCGAATTCGGGGGTACCGGACTGCCTAATGCGGTTATCCGGGTCCTAGGGTCAGGGTTAGGATAAACTTTTGGCCTTCTTTTGGCTAAGTCAATATCTATTTTTTTGGATTTTTCGAGTTTACACCTTCAAATCGACCCCAATTCACTTCATGATACTACAGCAGCTTCATGTCAATTTAACAACATTATTATGGGTATTTACAGAGTCATTTGGTGGTGGTTTGATGGTGTTGTAGATGAAGTTATTTTTATGGTATTTTGGTGAAGTGAAACACCTCCTGCACAATCGCCAAAGACCACCCTACCACCCCACCAACCTACCAACCAAACACCTCAAACACTTCAAACAAACCAACAACATATAGATTGACTGACTGCGGGGTATTCATACGCTCGTTTGACTGTTTGTTAGTTAAATAAACCAGTCAAACTTCAGAAAGTGACTGACTGTTGACCACCCTGCGTACTCTTCTAACATGTAAGAGTGAATGAACTCGGGAGCCTTGTGCTGCGTCTTTTGGTTGTAACCAATACCGACGCAGATGTGACTCGAAAGAGGGAATATTTGGTTCGAGGACTACCACAGAAGGAGCTCAACAACTCCGACGTTCGGCTCTGCTCGGAGGCGCAAAGCAAAGCACTAGCAAAGACGGTCGAGGGTATGCTCGACGGCAATCGGTTTCGATGGGATTGCATTGAGAGACCTGCAGTAGAAACAGGGCTATACATGGGTGATGAGCATGTAGAAGCAGAATCGAACCCTGTTCACCTACTAGGTAATTGCTCTAGCTTAAAGCGGTGTAAGTCGAGAGCTATTTTCTATCACAGACCAAATCTCCCCGCAACGAGATGACCATTGCAGCAAATTTCTTCGCAATAGGCCATACTTTCATACCGCTCAAAAGCCATGCAGTTTGATCTAGGACCTGCTGGCGCCCTTGCTCACAGCCCAATGACTCGACCCCGTGTACCCAGATTGAGTACGTTCCACCGTTTTTTATCCATGCTCGCGCCTTCTCTGCTTGCTGCTGGTCGCTGTCTAGGTGGTCGATCTGTAGGGGTGATGTCTCAACTGATGCTGCACATGCTGGCAGCAAAGTGGACATGATGGACAAAATCACACCTGCGTGAAATACCACGAAAGGTTCTGAAGGCAGGTTGCTTGGGAACTTTCGCATGAGGGTGAGCAGTTGGGCACCGTGGTAAGCAACGCGCCGCACACGTTGCGCATTCCTCTCGGCCCACTGGAACATTCGATGTTGAGCTTCAACTGACTCATGGCCTCTTCTCAAATATGGATAGAGGAAGGTGAGGAGATCTCCAGCCCCAAAAAGATGAGCAGTGTGTACCAGCTGCGCCCGGTACACGACTTGCAGCTGTTGTGATCGCGTCTGAGGCTCCGGTAACAGTTTGTCAGAGCGAGATAGCTTGTCGATAGTAGCGAGCAGGTTTTCTTGTTGTTGTGCACATAGGGCCGACTCGAAGCCTTCGTTTTCCGGTTCTGTGATGGCGCAGAAATGAAGTTCCTTCACGCTCCAGAGTGTCCGGGCCAAACTCAAGACTACGAGAAACCGATGTTTCTCGTCCTGCAAACCCGGAAAACCGGCCTCTGTCTCATGCACAACATTCCTGACCATGTCTCGAAGATTGCCTGTTGGAGGACAAGAAGTAGTCCATGGGTGAAGAGAAGCCCACGCGTGTGCAGACTGCGCTTCCCAATGCTGCGAAGAACTGGGCAGTGAGACCTCCATGTCTTCTGGGCTTAGGAGTGGCCTGTTGTTGTGCAAATAAGCGCATGATGTATCAAGCTCCTGCGACTCGGTTAGCACTGTAATTAAACAGGGTTAGATCCTTTCCTACAAATATAGTCCAAGCGATACGGCGGAGGCGTTCAGCTCGAATCCAAGCGTGCCATGAACCTTCAGGTGAGCGTTGCCTTTGCTCAGATTCTGAGCCATCTGCCCCTTTACGGAACAGGCCCATACATTTCGCGTTGTAGACGAGGCTGCTGCGGCATGACTCGGCCATCTCAAACGTTCGCTCATCATCACCTAGATATCCACAGACTGCCTGCAGTAGTTGGGCAGTCAAATACGTCTCAGACCTTACGTATCGCCTCTCTCTTTCAACCTGAGTCGAGTCAGTAAATTTCGCATGTGGGAGACCGCTTTGATCTTTACTTTAGAGATCACCAATCGCCTGGTCAATTCGGAAAGAGCCTTCGAGAAAGCTTGAGCTCCGGGAAATCCGGTGTATTTCACTCCAATGGTGATTATACAAAGTGTAACAACAAGGTCTTGTTCAGGATCAAAGGTTGGATGATGGACCATTGGCAGTATCTTATGGAGTCAGCTTTGCATGACCCATGTGTAACAAGGTCATTTCTTACCCCATGGAGATGTATAAAATACATGTCGATGGCGTGATTCAAGCTCTCGCTGCTGGGAAAATTTTCTAATTGAATTTGTTGCCGTGGTCCGTAGTCGTATTCGGACTTGATTCGATCTTTCAAAGTCGCTACGTCGGAGGGAGTGATGGCTTTGGTGCAAAATGTCCTTCTGGCTGCCTTCTTGGGGTGCTGGGGGTTCTCTAGCATGGGAAGTGACCAGGGCTTAGTGGATCCTGGGTTCCATTCCATTGGCCACGGATGCTCGAAGTCTGATCCTGTGCTGGACTCATTGCTCGTACCATCCTCTTCTGGCGGGATCTCCTCCACTTCAGGTTCTTGAGGTAACTGTAGGCTGAGCTGGAGAGCTTGTGGTGGAGACGTTAAAGAGAAATCCCAAAGACCTGGTATAAACGGCTCCAGCAAAGGCCCGTCACCAATGGAAGCGTTTCCTAGCCAGTCAGCATCGTCGCCCGAGGCAAAATAATGTGCGCCATCCAAGGATGGATACTGCTCTTGATATAACGTGGGACGCCCGATGGATGTGGTTTGGCCTAAGGATTGGAGCCCTGAGTCTCCAATAGTTCCGAGGCTTGTCAAGGGTGTGCCATCTACAGCATTGGACACATTGGAGTTCGACGAGTGTGAATCCTGTTCGGAGAACAGAATATTTACACGATGACGCCCATCACTGCTGGCCTGCCGAGTATGCGGATTGTTTTCGGTCTGGTTGATGTGGTTCATGGGGTTTGACTCTGGCTGAAGCCCACTGTCCTTCAAATATCGGCATTCGCTGCCGCGTTTCTCACACAAGGAGCAGGTTGGGCGTGTGCCATTGCATTTAGTCTTTGACCTATGCACTCTGTGAGCAGAAGAGACAAAAGCCATGTAGGGGAGAGGTCGCACCTGAAGCACGAAGTACATGACTTCCGTCGGATTTTGGCGCCAGCGCGACCCACCTCATGCAACTGCATATGGCGAGACAATGTATCCCTGGAATGATCAGCAGACGAAGGTCAAAGGCTAAAGTCAACGTACTTGCGATCAAAGGGCCGTCCGCAAGAAGGACACCGGTATCTGTAGATGTCAGCGGCGGACCGGATCGGCGAACGCTTAGTTGGCATGGCGCACCTGGCGTTGTTTGAGGCATCCATAGCTTAAGGAAGTCAGCGAAAGCTGAATATCCGAAGCACCGAAGGCAGGCCTGACAGTGAGTATGACAAGGTCGTGTTTCTGCGGCATGAAAGCGTCACCTACGCGTTACATATGCAAGCCTGTAGGAGGTATGGCAACGGGCCCTTGGTCGTGAGCTCCCAGCTGCCTGCATTGACATTTGCGGGGTATAGACCCCGTGCGGCGGGTCTGCTTTGCTTAGTTCCGCCTCCCTAGACTCTCGCTTGACAAGGCTAGGTGATGGCGGAGCAGATGGTGGAGAAATAGTGGAGATATGGTCACGTGTCGTTAGAGACACGTAGTAGAGAGCTGGTCAAGAGATGGTCGAAGCGTGCTTAGGGCCTGACCCCGCTGCTCCGGGCCATCCGTAGCAGCGTCACCATGTACATGCAGCAGCAGTCGAGACTGAATGATCGTCGGCTACGCCTTGCAACAGGCTGGCCGGGAGATGATGAGATCACTTCGATTCGGCCTTCGCGAACATTACAGGCACGCATGATGTCGCTCTGGATGGTATGACTAGAAATGTCTGTCTAGCCCGCTACCCTAAAGTTGTATCATAGCCGAGTCACTCAAACAAAGCGACTTGTAGGAAAGGTCCTCAACACCCAATTCCATAATTACAAGAGAACTCTCGGTAGGATTTCGACCACGTTCCTTGTATTTATTAGCTGCCGTAGATGGAAGACCCATATGGAAGTATGACTTGGGTGACTTACCCGTCGGGATCCGCTACAAACCCAATCTGGGCCAAGGTGTGCAGGAAACCAGGTGTCCATTCTCCGAGAGGCTGAGCCTTGGTCGAGCGGCCTGGGAGCACACCTTCAGAAACACTGATCTCGTTGATGTCTTTCAAGATCTGCCAGCCTCCCTGGCGGGCTCGTTCTAACGTTGCAGCAACATCTGGCACGCGATACCCCAGATGGACGAACCCCTGCCGCTCCTTAGGCGCTACAAGGTCGAAGCCGGCTTTTTCACTGCTCCATGTCGAATCGCGAACAGCATCTGTTGCATGCTTCTCTTTATGGATCAATTCGAGTAAGCCAGATCTGGTGCCAAGTGACGCAAGGATGTCTTTCGATGATTCCTCTGAACTGAACGAGCTGCCTAGGTAGTGAGCCGTAAATCGTCCTGTGTTGATAGTAAAGAGCTCTTTCATCCCAAGGATATCTGCGTAGAATGCCTTTGACGCGGCTACCGAAGTGACCTTGATTGCAACGTGGTTCAGAATTGGGCCATCTTGGGTTCCTGGTTGAGCTCTGTCTGGTGGCGTAGTTGTGGTCGAGATCGCCTTTGTTGGAAGATGTGACGATTGTCCCTCTGCGACAGAAGCCATCTTTTGAGCAGATAAGGACAAAGAACGCTGCAATACTGTAGCCTTCGGGTCAGCGGAGAGTTAATTAGTGCGAGGCGAACGTGAGCACTTTGTGCTGCGCGGGCGCTTCTCGCAAACGTGCTTTAATGTTTCTGGCACTCTCGGCTTAAGAACAATTGATCGGTATGCCTGCCTCGGACAACACTTTCACGGCCCCATTCTTCCCACTCGTACAGATTCCGTCCACGGCTGCTGTCACCAAACATCGCTAGCCCTAGACCCTGTCTCCACAAAATGACCTCCGGCGCCGAGAATCCGACTCCGATCACGCCACCTCCACGTAAGACGGATATCCGTGAGTCGGTGCTGGATGTGACAAAGCGCCTTCCAAAGCCCGAAGTCGTCAGGCCGGCTTGCTGAACCCTTTTCTGCGGACATACCTAGAGATGAGATACATAAAGTCAGTGCCGCAGCCTGCCGCCAATCTGTCCTTATTATCGAAAATCTTCACCCTTTTTTAGTGGACAAAGCAGTCACAGCTCCGTTACATTCCCGACTTTCCCGTTTCAACAATGGTGACCCATCAAATTCAAGGGTTTGACGTCCCATTCTTGCCTTCACTTCGTAACTTCGGGAACACCTGGACCGAATATGAGCCAGGCAAGCGCGTCGTCCTGCCACGAGGTTGGAAACGAGAAGGTCGCCGTCCGTTGCCTGAGCCAATCGTCTGGCTCAAAGATGTGGCTGTGGAACTACGAGACGGAATCAAAATCCGTGCCGATATCTTTCTGCCAGCGTCCAAGGAGAACGAACGACTGCCCGCACTGGTCCCTTGGAGCCCTTATGGTAAAACTGGATCGGGAGTTATTTTCAGCCACGAATTTACCTATATCTCTGTCCCCGCACCGGAGACAAGCGGGCTTGAGAAGTTTGAGGCACCGGATCCAGCGGAATGGTGTCCACGCGGATATGCGCTGGTACAAGCTGATGCTAGAGGAACTTTCAACTCTGAGGGCGACATGCACATATTTGGCACTCAGGTACGTATCTTTGACGAACCAATGCCTGAGTATGTTGTTGCTAACGAGCCCACTAGGAAAGAAAAGATGGGTACGACCTGATCGAGTGGGTTGCTAAGCAAGCCTGGAGCAATGAAAACGTGGCTCTGGTTGGCAACTCGTGGCTTGCGGCCGTCCAATGGTACGCAGTTCGACGCCATTCCCAATTTTAAGAGTGCCTCGAGACTGACTTGCAGAAAAGGTTCATTGCAGCCGAGCGCCCACCTCACCTAAAAGCCATTGCTCCTTGGGAAGGTATTGGAGATCTCTACCGCGAAGGTGTTTGTCGTGGAGGTATTGCGGATCCCTTCTTTTGGAAGACGCTCATGACAACCATGCAAGGTAGGTCATCCGCACTATCCTATCTCTCGTGACTACCGCTAACCTGAGGCTGTAGGGCATGGTTCATACGAGGACATTGGTGCCATGACCACCAAACATCCACATATGAACGCATATTGGGCAGACAAGAAGCCGAAGCTCACCAACATCGACGTGCCAATGTATGTGACCATGAGCTATTCAACCGGCCTCCATACCGAGGGTTCATTCAGGGGGTGGAAATATTCTTCGTCTAAGGACAAATGGTGAGTAACCCCTCTGTGGAATTTGGAATTTTGCTAATAGTAGGCTTAGGCTCCGTATTCATGCGACTCAGGAATGGCACGATCTCTACCAGCCCGACAATAATGACGATTTACAGCGATTCCTCGACCGCTATCTTCTCGGAAAAGATAATGGATGGGAGAACACGCCAAAAGTGAGAGTTTCGCTACTACGTTTCGGAGACCGCCCGGACATCACAAACCGGCCAGAGGATAACTACCCTCCTGCTCGCACACAGTATCATACACTGTTCCTGGATTCGACAGATGCAAAGCTCTCATACGAAATTCCCAGCAGCAACGGTATGACATCGTACAACGCGGGCCCATGGGAGGAGAAGGGCGTCCATTTCACGTACACTTTCCCAAAGTATACGGAGATTTTGGGACCTTCGAAGCTCAAGCTGTTCATGTCGACAATGGATCAAAACGACATGGATGTATTTGTCATCTTGCGCAAAGTCGACGTTGATGGTAACATTCTGGTCTCTCTGAACGTCCCGTTAGATCGTCAACCGCACGGCACGAAGCTAGGGCAAATCGAGGACCTCTGCCTATACAAGCATTGGGGTCCTCTTGGTCGCTTACGCGCTTCTAAACGCTCACTCGGGCAAGATCCAATGTTGTCAAAAGAACAGCTTGAATCGCAAGCGCCAACTGAGTTGTGGTTGCCGTGCGACAAGGAAGAAGAAATACCACCAGGCACAGTTGTTGAGCTTGATGTCCCGATCTGGCCGACTGGTATAGCCTTCGAAGCTGGAGAGTCGTTACGTTTGGAGATCAATGGCCACATCCACGACCTACACGAGTATCCTGATGTTGGGCGTTTGATGCCTAATCTGAACAAAGGCGTGCACTCTGTACATTCGGGCGCTGAGTGGCCTTCCCAGATCATGTTACCGCTCTTGTTCTGAAAGGCCATATAAGTAGCATCTGCTATCAGTTTCAGAAATCTCTATCTCCAGAAATCAACTTTGTATCACTCCGTTGTCTGTAAATTAAATTTTGTAATCCCGAGATGGTTGCAAAGCGCTCTGGAGCGGACAGCCCTCTCTGCCGTCTTCTCGCGATCATTCAATCAATAGTTATGTGCACATCGATCATTCCTTCTAGGATGTGGCTGACCATCTATGAATCCAAGGCTGGGTGGAGGTACATACGACAGCGATTACGAGGTTGACTCGCTTTGTACGGCATATTGAATGAGGGTCCAGTAACTGTGTACAAGGTCGACACAATTTCTCAGGCACCGTTGGCCGCCTTAGGATTTGCATTATCACACCACCGAAACCTGTACAATCTCATCCTGCAGCTATGTCGCAGAGCCCATGTATCTAGATACTCGTTGTAGATTGACTTCGGCAGCATGAATCACTGCGACACGCTCAAAGAGTGATGATAGGATGCTGCTTGCAACTATGGAGAAATTATGTTGGACAAAAACCGTAATACATTTTCTCGCGTGAAGTATCCGACAAGAGCCTTTTGCTCAAAATGTAGCCGCTGTCTGGCATTCGGTCTCGATCAAGCGTCGATGGGCTTCGCTGCGTGGCTTGATCTTGACTTTGCAAGGTTCCTCGAGGGCTGTTAGAGGAAATGGTTTCTCAACAACAAGCGGATGAGCAGGGTCTTCTTCGACGTCGAAGCAATATAGCAATCGTGCGAACACGATGAACTGGTTACTGGAAGCGAGATTGTAACCCACGCATTGACGGCGACCTGTGGACGTTAGAGAGGATATGAAAGCTGGAAGGGACTCGATTGACAGTGTGCTTACCTGTACCGAAGCCCAGATATCCTTTCGTGGGCTTTTGCAAGTCATCGTTCAGGAATCTCTCCGGCCAGAAACGTAGCGGATCTTCGTATTCCTTGGGGTCGTTGGAGATGCCCCAATGATTCCATGTGACCACGGTGCCAGCTGGAAGTCGATAACCTTCGAATTCGTCATCTTTGGTCAGTGCGTGTGGAAGACCGGTCTGAGTGTTTGAGGGTCTGGCGAGTGTCAGATCGATCTGTATGCACACATGGATTTGTTTTGTACGTCAGCGCGAACATACCTCCATCTAGTGGCTTCCTTCGCCACAGCTTGAATGTAGGGCAGTTTGTCAAGGTCCTCAAATGTCGGCAAGCGTTCAGCATTGCTCCCACAGACCTCATCTAGCTCTTTCCGTGCGCGTTCTACCCAATTAGGGTACATAGCTGCAGCTGCAATTCCTGACACCATGGTGATGCGCGTCGTATCGCTTCCAGCTTCTAGGAGCGTTACCGCGATGAAAGCAATCTCGTCCCGGGTGAACCGCGTCTCCTTGTCGCTCAACAGTTCCGTGATGAAACAGTCTTTCTGAGTTCCGTCTTTGACCCTTTGCTCGAGCTCATCAAACAGCTGTGTGAAGCCTCTACATTGGCGAGCATAAATTAGCTAGACGTCCCTCACGCTTCGAGATGTCGTAATGCATCGCACTCACTTCAGCGTTCGCTGGTAAACCTTATCCGCCTCCCATCTCCAGGGTTGAAGAAACTTGAGATACGGCATCTGTGTCAAGAGGGGAATGGCGTCAATCTTAGCGTAACCAGGCATGGTATAAGGTACAAAGTCCTCCATAGTCTCGAAGATAGTGTTGAAAGCGGCATCACCCATTTCTGCGCGCACGCCAAAGACAACGCTCAAGATGACTGAGCTTGCGTAGCGTGCTAAAGACAGATACCAGTCTTGAGGCGCGTGAAGGACGTGGTACATCAACGCCCTAGACTCTGTATCTTGGAAGGGGCGGAACATGCTTTTTTTCACGTTGAGCACCTGGTGCATCAATTTTCGCTGCGCTCGCCATGTGTCGTTGTTTGGCATGAGTACCATGCGTTTGTGACCCGACACGATGTTGTGGGCGGTCGGCAAGCTCATGCGTGACGAGTAAATGGCCGCCCTCTTCTCCAGTAGCTCGTAGGCAGTTCTGCGCGAGTTCAGGATGACCCAATAAGATCGGCCAAGCTTCAATGTGAACCTAAACGGTCAGCAGGCCTTCTCAAAAATGGACATGTGAGAATACGTACATCTCTCCATATGTCTCAGCAAGCTTTGACAGAAATGGACCGTGATCGGTTGATGGCATCTGAAGCGCATTGCCAATAAGAGGCAATCCTGGGACCAGGTTTGGAAAGTTATACTTGGCACGTATGGAATAGTCTTCGAAGAGAAGGAAGACGACATAGCCGACCAGGACGAAACCAGCCGCGGTCAGCCATGGCACCTCAATTTCGGCGAGAGTATGCATGTTGGAAGCCCGTATCCGTGGAATTGAGTGGATGGTGAGAGTCGATGGTGAAAAGCTGTGGTTGGCGCCGCTTGTGACCCAAGGCGAAGTGATTAAGTCGAGTTTAGGAGTCAATATTGATAGATCAGAGCGGGAGCTGTCGTATACTACCGTTGGCCTTATTTGATGGAATCACGAATGTTTGTCTGGCTATAGTAGCCGTTTGGCATTGCATCCTGGCAGCAGGAAGTAGGGTAATTTCGGAAGTAGGGTTATTTCTCCACTCAACTCCGCTTTTCGGTGGCCCGCGTGGTGGGCTTTGAGTTAGTGTGGAGCTACAAACACCAGACCGATAGCCAGGGCCGGAAGCCTAATTTTCTCCGGTCTCTCGGAACTTCCACTTCCGTCTCCTTCGGCCCCTCGGGTCTGTCGTCTGTGGAGTTGTGGTCTCTTTGTGCATCCACGACCTGTGACGACAACCAATTACTACCAGTCAAGCAAGTCACTATACTTACCTAGCAGATCCCTCTCTATCAAGGAGTGCAAAGAACCACCACAGCCCGTTTCGCAGCTTCGACCCCGAGACCATATCGCGAAATCTCCAGCAGCCAGAGCACAGCCATATTTGACTTGGACCAATGGCTCAGCCAGAAAACCACACCTTGCCGCTTAGTCTGCAGGGTAAGGTCGCCCTTGTGACTGGTTCTTCTTCAGGTCTCGGGGCGACTATGGCCAGGGAGTTCTCGAGACGTGGTTGCAGCGTCATCATCACATATCCAAACAAGGCTGAGGAACATTTGGCGGAGGACGTGGTCCACAGCCTCGAAGGCGACTCTGCGTCTTTGCTGGTCATGGCAGATCTGTCCACCACTGATGGCCCAAGCAAGCTAGCACAGGCTGCGGCGGCACGCTTCGGCACGGTCGATTTCCTGGTCAACAACGCCGGCGTCGCTGCACTCGATGAGATTGACGCCATGTCCGATGATGACATACTTAAGACATGGGATCGAGTGGTCAACGTCAATGGGAGAGGGACGATGCTCCTGACGCGGGCAATTCTCCCCATCTTATCTCGGCAGAATTCCCGCATCATAAACATTGGAAGCGCGACGTCCCGGGATCCTGACCCTGATTTGACCATCTATGCTGGATCGAAAGGGATGATAGAAGCTTTCACGCGCTGCTGGGCACGATACTTCCCGCGGAAGTACGGCTGTACCGTGAATACAGTTGCACCTGGTCCCACTACGACGGAGAAAATCATGTCCATGCCTAGTGATTTCTTGGATGTCGTACATGCGAGATGCGACAATATACCAGTTGCGCCAAGGATGGGAAACCCCAACGACCTTGCTTGGGTGGTTGCGACACTGTGTGAGGAGAAAGCCGGTTGGTTGAATGGACTGTACATTCCAGTAGCTGGAGGAGGATTACTTACCTGACTCCTGTAATGTTGCAACTCAAGTCGTGGTCATGATCATGGGTACTCCACAAGATATGTTGCTCGCCAGTGACCTTGTTCGTCGGCCCACAGTATTATGGTAACAACGGGCTCTTCACGAGCCTGACGGGCCAGCTTTTGTGAAGAGGTGACAGGGTGTGATAACTCGCTCCTACAGTCAGGGTCGTCGGGCAGCGAGCTGCGTAGGACGCAGCACGGGTCCGAATTCTGCAGCATGCTCACCTCGCCCTAGAAGTGAGCAGGCCAACGACTCACGAGTCTCCTTGGTGTATAGGATAGTTAGGTTTCCATCTTTCATAGGAGCCGCGTGCTCAACTCATGTATTGGGGTCAGTGACTACAACGAACCGTATTCATTGTGCCAACCCCTTCTTCCCTCGCCTGAATCAACCCTTGGTTTAACTCGACCTAAACCCAGCGGCAGACCACCCCGTCACACAGGGCCAATCCATGCCCTTGCAGCAGAGTTGTAGACACAAGCTCAGCTAACGATTGCCGGGCACTTTAGCCTGCGATTTACCTTACGTGACAATTATGCAGGCGCTGCTAATATTGAAACGTTAGGCTTTCTACTACAAGTCATACTTGCTTCTCGTGCATAAATCAAGGAACGTGGCTTGTGGGGCGTCAAGAGTCGCCAGCACACGGAGGTAAACTTTTATGAGCATAGACTTACCAAAGTTATTGCACACTTCCATCACCGGCCGCTAGTCACGAGCTCCACATAGAAGTCCGCGACTCGAGTTTCCACGCTCGTTCATACAAAGGTTCTATGCCATCAAAGTAAGCGGAGTGCATGTGCCCGATTACCAAGTCCGACGCCGTTGCTTTGTGTGCTCCCCGTGCAAATCTTCACCTTGGAGATGACATCGAACAACGATGGTTTGTTTCAGCACCGGAGAGCGTGTCCTAGGCCGATGTGTGGGCAACCAGCCCCTCTTTACTCCATTATGAGTCTACCAACAAGACCCCGAACGCTAAACACCTTGGCTCCGAGATGTGGAGCCCGAGCTCCAGATCATCACCCGACGGCACAAAGTACTCCGAAGAAAGTTTTGAGCCTGTAAATATCAAAAGAGATGTTCCGCAAGTCTACTTGACGAGGATTTTTGCAAAGGATCAAGCACATTGGCTTGCAGATATCATCAAATACACATATTTTGCGCAGCGCAATATGGCCGACCAAAATGGCGACACCGGTTGCTGGGACGGGTACACTATACAAGCCGAGTCGCAGGCCATATTCGACCGGACTGTCGCCGATGTACGCTTGGACCTGCCGACCGAAATCAAGAGTCTTGCCTCGACAGTGAAGTTCGATGGTGAAGAGCAACATCCTTTCTTCCCTGTGCCATACAAATGCGCAGAGGCACAAGCAGGCCTACTTGGCTATGTCGCTCTTCTATCAAATGCGATATCGAAACAACGCTACGCACTTGACCAAGAGGTCTCCATCGACGTGTAAGTGAGATTCGACATTTCTTGTCGCTGGCGACTAACGCTGGAATAGGCCACAGGCGCTGCTCAATGGTCTTGCTGCACTGTTTGTACGCATGGACGGAGACTATCTGACATTCAGTAAGAAGATGATGACTGCTGTCAAGCGTTGGGATCATGGAAATACACGAGAGCTGTATCGACAGCTCGCAACAAACATCTACAAGACTGCAGACGACAGCTGGTATGCATTGCATGGAAACATGGACCCGACACCCCTTCTCTCCATGTTATCAAAGCCTCAACACGACGAGCAAGGCCTCGAATGGGATGAGATCTTGGACATGTACTCAAAATCTGTCTCACAACTGGATTCGAAGACCTTGGACAACTGGAGTGCCAATGTTTATCGTCTGCCGGGTAGTATATGTTACGAGAAAGAGGAGTTCGATCGCACGCCGCATGTGAGCATCCCGATCTTGCGTTTGTTACACACCTGACAAAGACAGGGACAAGCGATCAAAGACGAGCCTTATTACAACCTAATTCGGCAACCTCATTACAAGCAGCCACCCGTGGAATGGCCACAGCCAGCTGACACGACCGACCTTCGACCGCTTTCAGGTATCAAAGTACTTGAACTGGCTCGCGCGATCGCAGCACCAACTATTGGACGAGTCCTGGCTGCTTTGGGTGCAACAGTCATTCGCGTCAGTTGCTCCAAGAATACAGAGTTGCCGATCACTTTGTTCGATGGCTGTCAAGGAAAAATCAGCGTCGACATCGATCTCAAGACTTTTGAGGGCCGCAAAAAGCTACTGGAGCTCATTGGTGATGCAGACGTCTTCATTGATGGGTATCGTCCAGCTGTGTTGGAACATCTCGGTTTTGGCAAAGACGCCGTGCTCGGGCTTGTGTCTGATCGCCATAAAGGCATTGTCTACTGTCAAGAGAACTGTTACGGGTGGAAGGGCCCGTGGAGCACACGTCCTGGCTGGGCGCAGATCTCTGACTCGGTGAGTCCAATTGAGCCGGCACTCCAAGCTTCCACGGCTAACCTGCACATAGGCTTGCGGCATAGCTCGCGATATCGGTCGATTCCATGGTTTCGATGAACCACATATATTTCCGGGGCCTAATGCCGATTACCTGTTCGTTGCAAACCAAGCCCGAAGCGTATCAAGCTAACGATGTGCAGAACTGGACATGCTGGCGCAGCCGGCGTCCTGCATGGCCTTTACCAGCGGGCTAAGATTGGTGGCTCCTACATCGTCCAGTGCTCTTTGCTCGTGGCTGATCTGCATCTTAGGAGTTACGGTATGTATACTCAAACGCAGCAAGAGGCGCTCAAGAGGCGTAACAAGACTTTGATCGGAAAGATCAGGCATCACGATGAGATTGTCAGTCTAGGTGTCAAGAGGGTTGCGCCTATTGGGTTCCAAGCAGACCGCACCGAAGAAGAGGCCTACCCGAGTTCATATTATGAGCCGATGGACGGAGCCCCTTGGGGCTACAACCAAGTCGAAGTCGTCAGCCTCGCTTTGCGTTTTAGTGGAACGCGCACCGACTTCCCTATCGGGTGTGCACCACCTGGCTACCACTTGCCCTCTTGGACGGTGCAGAAGAACCCAGACTTTGCCCCTATTGTGCCGCATGCGGACGAAGAAGGGAACGCAAGTCAGGGAGATGCGCAAAACGGGTGGAATTAGACTGTCATGGAGATAAATCAGATACAATATACATCACGCTCAACGATCCTCTAAGCCTTCGTCTAGTGACAAGTTCGTGGCGCAACATGCTGGTTCTCGGCATCGCTTGATTTGAAGTTCTATACCACGTTGTCCTTTCTGCAACTTCTACAGGGAGTGATATGCATAAAACTCCACGAGCCTGACTGACTGACCCTGGTTCGATCAGACCAATCTATGAGGTGATATGATACCATCGTATCTTTGGCGATGCCCGTGGATAGTTACATGTATATATGAGCTAATGATGTCCCTAAATCACGCATGTCGAGCCTGGCTTGGCCGGAGCTGGGTGTCGTCTGATTTCGATCGACAATTCATTGTACCATTCAAGCTAAGTTGTTCTGGTCCGAACTTTTGGTTAGCACGTTGTGTATCCAGGCTCAGCAAACCATACACACCTACTCTTACGCAGCAACGCCTGCGCTCTGCATGCCACTCGCGAAATAACCCACCTTTGCATTCGAATGATTCGAAAGCACTATTCGCAGTCTGTTTCACTTTCCGACGTACTCGCACACTAATCCACTTGGAGATCATCCACATGGTTGTGAACCAATCTCGCTCCATCCGCTTGAAAATGATGTGTTGTGAAATCGCTCTTTCCCGGCTGTAACCCTTGACATTTCTTGTTTTTCGAGAAGATGATCCCTTTAATTTGATGTGTACGTGTCCTTGACGCCTCCCACTATCGTAGCAAATACTATTTTTCGGGGTGGACGTAGTGAATGACAGTCAGTTCTGCCTGCACTGATAACCGGGTGTTGACGCTTGCTCGTGACAGCTTGTTCGTCGCATTTGTAGGTGAGTTGTTGAGTAGCGTGTTGCTACTGGGCCACGGCGCCCGCTCATTGCATCTTGAACTCCGACCGAGCCCGATGGCTGCGTCAAGATTTCTGGCCGAAGCCGACGGACACACGAAGAAATCCGACGGAGGCCGGTATTCCGCGCAACAGCCGATTTTCTGCCCTCGCGCCACGAGACTGATAGAAGGGCTTGTGTTCTCTATTGTGGTGATAAGCCGGGTCAAGATAGCAAGCGTATCTGGCACCCGTTTGGGAACATCCAAACGGCTCCTTCGCGCAGAACATTTGGGGTCAACCAGAGATGGACACTCAGGGCTGTTGTTCCTCGGGTTTTGCTGCCCATGGTAGGTGTCTGAGAGCAATGTAGCTGGACGCTGGCTTTGATGACTGACCATTCTTTGAACAGCTTCTCATCAGATCCGTGGTTCATGTCAGCAAATTGGAGGTCTTGAGGTGTATTGTGTGGCCCCAGAAGATAAAAGTGGCATTCCAAAGATCCTGATGCTTCTACCGGACGGGTTCGGACTGGCGATGCACAACCGCATTCTCGCTGATAAATTTGCTGGGCTTGGCTGGCACGCTTTTCTGCCAGACTACTTCGAGGGTGAGCATTTTTTATGAGTATATACGCAGTCCCTTCTAACAGTATGTCACAACATAGGTGATCCACTACCAGAAGGACTGCTTGGTGCGAACCCGACTGTGATCTTTGGTGAGACCGAGCGGGCTGCCACATCTGAGGCACCGGCTGTAATCAATCTACAAGCATGGCTCGAAAAGCACAGCCACGACCGTGTGGAAGATCTACTACACGAGCTTGTAGAAGACTTGCAAGTCATGTCGCCAGTAGCAGAGATATATGGTGCGGGCTACTGCTTCGGCGGCAAACATGTTTTGAGGCTTGCTAAGACCTGCCTACAAGCGGCAGTGGCTTTCCATCCTGTAGGTTCTCTCTGTCCCATTTGGAAAATTCCATGAGCTGATATTAAACCTTCTAGAGCTTCGTAGAGTGTGTTGATTGCAAGGGTATTCAAGCACCACTTTACATTGGATTGGCAGGCGATGATCAGATGGTACCTCCGACTCTGCAACACGATCTCTCGACTTGGCTCCTACAATCGCCCCAGACAGACTTCGTGATTGAAACCTACGATGCAATGCCTCATGGCTTCGCTGCCCGACCAAATGATGAAGATTCTGCCGTGAAGGCCAGTTGTGGACGAGCTTTTGCTAAAGCTGTGTCATTCTTGCAGAAGAGGGAACAAGATCCAAAGAAGAGCGCTCAATGATTACTGCATCTCCAGAATAATGCGCGCCTCCATTATAGCACTATTTTCTAGAACTTTTGACATGATTCAAGTAATTCACTGTGATAACTTTTTACTGTCTGGTAGAGTAGCTGGTATGTTATGACCTATGTTGTACCGTAGAAGTAACACGAGAGAAAACTGTTAAGAACTGCGAATACTGTTAGAGGGAAAATCATGCAGAGCTGCGAACACTATTTTATTTAATCGGAAGATAGATTTAAAATGGTATCGAAAACTCTCCACAGAGTTTTGCTGCAGTCAGACGAGCTAACGATCCTACTGAGTATCGCCAACATCCTCAAGTGGTTTCCTAATCGCAACCCACTGATCCCATTTGATTCTTCTCAACAAACCTCTGAATTTATACCAAGACCACGGCATAGTGTACGTGTTCCACCCTGCGTCGTTCTTGTAATAAGTGACACAGCCTGGATCCATCCACACGAATTTGCCGACTTGTTCCCTTTGCACGGTATCGTTGTACTTTCTTTCGACCTCTCGCTTAGGGTGTACTGCGAGCTTGAATCCTCCTCGTCTTGCTGCGTTGATCTCTTTCACCATCTTGGAGTTGAATGTTGCTTGGCGCTCCCAGGTGTCTTGTTGCGATGACCACACTTGTGCAGAATTTGGTCCGAAACACATAAACATGTTTGGGAAGCCGCTTGTTGCTAAGCCGTATAATGCCTCTGGGTGATCCTTCCATTTGTCTTGAAGATCGAGACCATCAATCCCAGTAACCTTCTCATGCTCCAGAAATTGAGCAACGTTGAAGCCAGTGCCAAAGATGATGACATCGAATGCGCGTTTTTGATCTTGGGAACTGCCTCGTTCTCGCGAACGGACGCCATCTGCAGTGTAGCTGATAAGGTCTTCCTTGAGAACGGTACAATTTTGCTTCGCCAACGATGAATAGAAGTTGTCGAGGAACAATGGCCGTTTGCAGAAGACTGTGATGGCATTAGTGTCTTGATAAAATACTAAATTGTTGCACTTACACTTAGAGTTAGGTCGCAATTTCTCGCGAAGAACTGGATCCTGAATCTGAGATTCCATGAAGCCGGTAGCTGCGTTGGTCAGGTCAGTATTGAGCTTCGCACCCTCCATTGCTGTCTGTTTTCCCCAAATCATCATTTCGAGGTTAAGCCTGAGGCGGACGAAGAATGCGAAGAAAGGGATAAAGCGCATCGCCCACTGATAAATCCTAAGTTCGAAGTCAGCTTTGCTACATTGGATGAAGTAGGACCTCCGACACACTTTGAGTGTTTATAATCATTTCGCGGAAGGCAAACGGGCGGCGTTCGCATGTAAAGTGTCAAATGGTCGACTTTGTCCACAATTTGAGGTATGATCTGTGCAACACTCGGCCCACAGCCGATAATCGCAATGTTCTTGCCTGTCAGATCGTAATCATCGCGCCAGTGCGCCGTGTGCCATGAGACACCCCGGTATTGCTCACGTCCCGGTGTGGTTCCCCATTTCGGTCTGTCGAGACTGCCAATGCATTGGATCACCACTTCGCTAGTCCAGTGCTGGAGAGTCCCATTCTTCTTATCTTGAACACGGACGTGCCAGATCATGAGCTCTTCGTCCCAAGTGCACTCCTTCACGAGCGATTGAAATCTTGTGCAATTTCTCAGACCATATGTAACGGCAAACTGAGAGTAATAAGACTGGATTTGATCACGGTTCGCAAAATAGTGGGTGTAATCTTTCTATGTCAGCCACATGACAAAACTCTCGCCACCCAGGCTGCTTACCAGTGTTGATGTAGTATGAAGTCGTATAGACCATTGCAGGGACATCACAAGCACAACCAGGGTACTTGTTCTTCTGCCATACTCCACCGAAGTCGTTCAGAGCATCAAAGATGACCAGATCCTCAAGCTTCGTCTCTCCGTTTCGAAGAAGCACGGATGCTTGCTGGATTCCACATATACCAGCGCCTACGATGATTATTTTTCTTCGCTGGCTTGGTGGCACCTTCTCTTTCAAGTCGTCCGGCGAGCCTGTAGCATCTTCGGAGAATCCAGTGAATGCTCCGTAGCCAGAGCTGTCGATGATACCTCCATTGTAAGATTTGAGCTTCGGCTCCGGCAGCAACGATGTGTTCTTTGGAAGGAGACGAGTCTCCTCGCTATGCACACCCATAGTCACAGCTAGTAACGCCTTCAGTCAGAAGAGAAAGACTCGGTGCTGCTATTGATATTGGATACTGACTTTGCTTTTCGGTCTCTGGAACAGGTCGAGCGATATCGAAATGAGAACAGGCTGATGGAATGATGATTGCTTGTTATTGACAATGTCAAAGTGATGATGCAGTATGCACTACTGTCAAATTCTGGCATTCGCTGATTGTTTTGTATCTTTAGGCACACCCGAGGCAGGTATTCTGCCCGAAAATAAGGCATCAAACTAGTACGAATAATCGTCACCTCACCGAGACCTTCAACGGATAGAATCAATTTCGCCGCCAGACTGCAAATGGTCAATTCTTTCGGGCGTGGGTGGAAGTCCGCTACGGCGGCTAAAGAGGCACACGGAACTCCGAAGTCGTATCCCGCTGTTCGTATGAGACATTCCCCATAATCATGATGTCAAGACTTGAATGCAAACAGAAATTTCACATACCCCAAACGTAGTCAAATGTGTCACCTTTGAGCTTTAGGCCGATCTAGCCATTCGTTCGAGCGTGCGCTCTCCTTACATAGATTCTGCGTCTCAATTGAGCCTTGGTAATTATTCCCATCGTCGACGATGGGTAGTGCTTGATTAATCTGTAGGTAGTGTATGCCCAAGTTATAGCTTCAAGTCTAACAGTGCTGCGAATCTCTCGGAGGTATGATCTGTAGTGAGGACATGTAAAATAAGCTCTGCCGAGCCTCCAAACTCGTACGTGTACATCCGAGAAGCCGACACAGCCCCGTGCGCCCTTTCCTCGAGCCCGGCTCTTCCTTAGTCGATCGTTCCTCATGTGACGTGTGCCCTTGACTTCACTAAGCTAAGCTTGCAGGAGGTACTCACAGCTGTTGTTCCATGTTCGGCGTTCGACTGCGACGGATGAAGGCCCCATCACGCGCCGGTATGAAGCTTTCCGGCATCACTAGCAACCCGCTGAAAGATGTACTCTTGCTTGGACCTTCCACTCATTTCCAATCTATTAGAACTCTCGATAATGACGACCGGTTCCGGTGTTAGCAGTGGCCGCCGTAATCTTTTGCGCGCATCGTATGCCTGTTAGCATTGCCGTACAAGGAAAAGAAAATGCGGCCAGCGCCCGCCGTGCCCGAGCTGCATCCGGCGCAGTCTCTGCATTAATCAATCAATCATTCTAAGATAGATAGATGAATTGACAGTAACGTCATCCGCGGGGTACCGCAAAACGCGTAGAAGCGCGACAGAATTCACGCGACCTTTGTCTTCCGCCCCCTGTAACACCCATAATGAATACTATATCACAAAACCCAAGTGACAGTCCTGAATCTAGGATGCAAGATGCACTTCAGGCTCACAAATCGGGCAAGTACCGGTCTGTTCGAGCTGCTGCGATCGCGTTTTCCATCCCTCCCTCGACGCTGTCCTACCGCATTGCCGGGCGTGCTTCTCGCTCTCAGGCTCATGAATCTGCACAGATACTCTCGTGCGCCGAGGAGAAGACTCTCGTACGATGGCTTACACGTCTGACCCGCACTGGATTTCCTGCATCGCCTGCTTTAGCTATAAAAATGGCTGAAGAAATCCGACGCGGCCGCCTCCAGCTTTCGAAGACACCACCACCTCTTCTGCGGCCGATTGGTGAGCACTGGATCGACCGCTTCAGAGTTCGACGTCCCGATATCCACACCTTGTGGACGCGCCAGATCGAACACACTCGGCATCATGCGATGAACAGTGACGTTTTGAGAACATGGTTCGACGCCGTGACAGGGGTCCGCATCGCGCACCACTACCGGCCGGAGTGCATTTACAATATGGACGAGTCCGGTCTTGCTGTCGGAGCGAGTCAGTCGTCAAGAGCATTGGTCAGTGTACGCGAAAAGTCGAGTTGGAAGGTCATCGCTGGGCGACAGGAGTGGATTACGGCAATAGAGTGTATAAACGCCGCTGGTGTTGCGATACCGCCTCTGATCATCTTCAAGGCAAAGCATACCAACACGGCCTGGATCCCGGCCCACACGTCCCGCGATTGGCGCTTCTCGACCAGCAACAGCGGTTGGACGTCTGATAGCCATGCCTACGAATGGCTGACGACCGTCTTCGAGCCAGAAACGAGACCCGAGGACCCGGAGGCACGTCGTCTCCTCATCGTGGACGGCCACGGTAGTCACATCACGGCGAACGTGATTGCGCACTGCATGGAGCATGCAATCGATCTACTGATCCTACCACCACATTGCTCTCATGTCTTGCAGCCGCTAGACGTCAGCGTCATCTCGCCTCTGAAGCGGGCCCTCGCAGCGGAGACGGACTCTGTCGCCCGACTCGATGCTGGTCGAGTGGCTCGGGTGGAATGGACTAGAATGTACATTCGCGCAAGGGAAAAGGCTTTCACCGTCTCAAACATACGGAGTGGATGGAGGAATACTGGGCTTGAGCCCTTGAGCCCGATCGTCGTTTTGGATCAGCACCGTCCAGTGTCGGCCCCTGCGCCTTCACCACCACACACACCGCGTGATCCTGCTAGCCTTGACCTCACCTTACTCGACAGCTCACCACCTGATGGTACAGAACTCAGACACGCGACGGCATTGTTCAACTCCGAGCTGAAGAAGCCCGGTCCTTTGATATCACCCGCCAAGCGCTTCGGCGAGCGGATGACGTGCGTCCTTCAGACGACCCAGAGCGAGAATGTGATGCTCCGTCGGGAGCTTGCTGAAGCGCACGCTCTTCTCCATAGTCGAAAGAGTCGTAAAAATGGCAAGAGGGTCGCGTTACAAGGTAAGTTCGTGTTTAGTACGCAAGAAGTGTTCGAAATAGCCAAACAAGCGGAAGTGAACTCCGCCGCAAAACGAGGCCGGAAGAGGTCACGTACTACAGCTATTGATGCAA
>Ga0265797_10004210_pt1 | contig 22204 bp, 22 predicted proteins | sample P2T30metagenome_FD_192433 | JGI IMG/M metagenome (GOLD analysis project Ga0265797, IMG submission 192433) | Plant litter microbial communities from East Loma Ridge, Irvine, California - P2 T30 | ecosystem: Environmental > Terrestrial > Plant litter > Unclassified | place: USA: California... | reverse complement strand
GAGCGATGCACCACCTTCGCGGCATAGCGCGCGCACCAATGGCCGCGACATGCAGTGCTGCAGGGCGATGTGTTACCTGTGAGATGGGTTATACAGATGGAAAGGAGAACAACCGCCAACAATCTGATGATCCTCGCTTCCAGCCCAGGGCTTCTAGCGGCGCCGAGACGGAAGGCATGAGGCACGTGATCGAAGTGATGAGTGTCAATCATGCCGGATGTTTGATTACCATGTCTTGGAACATCCTCGGAGTTGGTAAGCAGTCTTGTGTATTTCAGATTATTAGGAACAAGCCATATGCATATTTGCAGCGGCTGCCCGGCACAGTCATACATGCTCGTCCAACAATATCAGGTTCCAATGCTCAAAAGCCCATAACCCAGCAATGCATAACGCCCAGTGATGCCCTTTCCCGTACATTCATAGTATCCTCCTGACGTCGTGATGTATGTACAATTCCGCTTTTCCATCCCTCATAAGCGTACGACCACGTCGACGCACGGTATCCGGATCTGCTTCTTCTCCAAGAGCCCTCTAACCAGCTCGAAGCCGCTTCCACTCGCAGTAGCATTCACTGCTCCGTATCCCATTCTTTGCTTGACGCCGTCCATGGCTACGCTTGCTAGCGCACCTCCTGTTCCGTTGATCGCAGTGATGGCCATGCCCGCCGTCTCCATCAGAGTTTCTGTGAGCGTCGCATTACCGCTGAAGTATGACGATGCGGTCTCTGAAGGTACGATTGCGCCGCTTGGCCATCGCGGCGCAAACCAGTCGGCGTTGAAGTCGAATAGTGAGAAGACCAGGACGAAGAGGAGGATTGAGCAGTAGACGCAGGGCCGTTGTAGCCAGTAGGTTCCGGTCAGGAAGAGGAGGACGTAGATTGGTGACGCATTGGTTCTGGTGTCATCGTTAGTTCTTGAGCCGGTAGATATTTCAAAGAAGGTCTTCTTACAGGAAGATGAGCAGCGGTACCCAGCTTCTGAGGCAGAACATGGTTGTGTCGGTACGGGTTGTGGCTGCGCGCAAGGCGAGGCGGACTGTGGCTTTCCAGATTACTGCATGGCCTCGGGAAGAATAATGTTATGCTCAAGGATCCGGTGGGTTTGCTTTAGGATATGTGTTTGGCAAGTAGCAACTGCTGGTTGGGCGCACCGTGAATGGTTGCCTCAGGTTGGAGTTGGTCAGCGTCCAAGGTCTCGGCTTACGACTTCACGGGACGGCATCGTTCTTCTCCGTGGCCACAACTATGAACAATTGTACATGCGGCTTGGACGCAACGGCGCGAACTGACCTATCATCCTGAACATCGTTGCTCCAAGATGATTGTAAGACACAATATCCTTCGCCGGCAGCGTACTTTAGCTTGTGCTTAGAGAAGGTCATTCGTCACACCAATGTTGTGCACCAAACCATCGAGAGTATCGAAACAACAACACTTTTATGCCTGAGCCACTCCGACTATCAATCCAGTGTTGCTCTCACAAATCAACAGAAAGCACAGTTCAAGTACACTGCCGACGCAGAGTACAGTCGCTGCGCATGACTTCACGAACACCTATCTCACTAGCCTTTAGGGTAGTATTGACAGGTGTAGTTTCTAAATCAGCCAAGAAGTCCATTGAGATCCCACTAGAGCTTTCGAGTTTCACTTGTTATCTCGTGCACTGATACCATTCGCTTTAGACCTAGAATTCACTATATTTGCCATTGAGATGCAGCTCAAAACATCGGAACGACCAGACCTTTCCGCATCTATATCCTTCAGAACTGTGACTATGCCCTCCTTGGTCACAACTCTCGATTATGACCACCCAAGCGGAACATCATCGCTCCAAACACGCATGGTCTGATTGCATTCCCCAAACATCTCTCAGTGGTGAACGATCAAGCTGAGGATCATTGCTCCAATCTCGCATGGCCTGCAAGCACCGAATCCACCGAGACATGTCCAGGGTTACAAGTCCTGATTTTCAACTTCCGTCCTCTGGCATTCCGCAAGCAGAAAGATTACTACGAGGAACATTCGCGACATGATACGCAACCCGTGCATCCGGTGGCTCGACAAGCAGTTCTGGTGATAGAATCTCCTGGCTTTCGAGTTTCGCCCTTTAGCATTCCGCAAGCCTAAAGATTACTCCGAGCGGCCCCCTTAGCATGATATGCCGCCCCGTATGCTAGACATCATCGGCGAAACCCTATGGGAGATCCGAGAGTATCTACAGCAAAGGTCGCTGTAGACTTCGACAAACACGACTACGACATATACCGCAAGCTTTGACCGAACAGCGAGCTGATTTGACTCTCCAGCTTTCTGATCCATGGCCGTAGGTCCGTCCACACCGATCTGGTCCTCAAAGGACGCAAGACTCTGGAGATTGACGATGCTACCGACCAGAGTACCAGAGAAAGTCTTCGTGTCCGCTCAAAAATGCTCGGGCACTGATGTGGGCCAGGTGAATTCTGTGAGGTGTTGCGTTCTCTCTCAAAGTCAAGCTATGTGAGTAGCTAAATGAATCGCCCTCTGTCACGTACCTACAAAACAGAGGCCTGGAATGAGCTTGTGAAGACCTTGACATCTAACCAAGTGAAGTCAAGAGCGATGGTGGGAGACCGGTCTGCATTGAAACCACATGCAATCACATGCATGAGCCCTCTTGCTACCTATATCTTCGCTGATCCGCCATGCTTCCTTTCTTCCCACAACATCCCAATTTTTCCCTCCAACTAACTACCAACGACACCTCCAACACCCCCAACACCTTCGGCACCACAGCTACAACCAACCACTGTCCTGCAATGGCTTCGACTGCGCCTGACGCGCAGCCTCCGTCTGCACAGGTCGGACAGAAGCGCAAGCGCGAGGACGAGGAGAGTGATGTGAATCCCGATATCAAGAACGAAGTCAAGAAGGAAATCGAGAGTGAGAAGAAACCCGACACCAAGAATGAAGACGTAGAAGACGACGGTGGAGCCAAAATCGACACCGGCACCTTGGTCCCGGACGACTACGAGAACGAGCACGAGGAAGAAAGCGGCGACGAATGTGAGGACAGCGATGAAGACGATGAAAATGCTGTTGAGGACAATGCCAACTATCCCAAGCATGACGAATCCGATGAGCCATTTCCAGAATGCGCGTACTACGATGAAGCGATCGACGACGTGGACGAGAAGCTTACTTCGATCGCCGAGCGTGTATACGACCTGTTAGAAGAACACGACTCGACCAGCCCAACTTTCGCCGGACATAAGAACAAGGCCGAGGAACTTAGCAAGCTTCCAAAGACAGAGAAGATCAGAATCGCGATCCTTGGTGGCGCAGGAGCTGGAAAAAGCTCTCTGCTCAATGCTATCACCGGAAAGCAAGACCTGGCAAACTCGGTAAGCTCTCTTTCCATACCACGTAAATGACAATATACTGACAGAAGTATAGCTCAGTGGCGGCCAGAGCTGCACATGTGTGCCGACCGAGTACCACGACGTTTTCCCGAAGCAGACACACGACTTCGCTGCTTCGATCCAGTACATCAAGCCTGATCAAATCAGGAAAATGCTCAATGAGACTCTCAAAGACTACAACACCTACGCGTTCGAGCAAGATGAGGAGTGGGACGAAGACACACGCACAACTGCCAAGAAAGCAAATGAGAATGCTTTCAAAGTGTTCCTCACGCTGTTCAACAACCTTCCAGACTTCAAAAGCAAAGCGGACGCGAAAACCCGCCTGAAAGCTTCGTGCGATGCAGACACAGACTCCCTTTTGGACGAGCTCGTCCAAGACTGCAAGGCCAAGCTCGAGTATACTGCAAGCAAGGACTACTCTGAGTACCATGGGGCGAGCAGTCTTAGCACGTTGAGGAAGATCATCGATCCTCTCATGACTTCCACCGGAGACTTCAGGAAGCCATCATTGTGGCCTCTGACACGACAAGCTCGGTAAGATCTGTTCCCATTGCAGTATCTACAATGAGTTATGTTGACTGACGTCGTGGCAGAATCGGAGTTCGAGATTCTCGTGTTCTCGAGAAGGTGATTCTTGTGGATCTTCCAGGTAGGCTGAATGAGCTTTGCTAAATATTTGATTGCTCTTGCTAACCAAGTGTAGGAATAACGGACACTAACCAGGCTCGAGTCGAGCTGACGCACGACTATATCAAAACATGCGACTACGTATGGGTCGTCGCGCCTATCAGTCGTGTGGTTGACGATACCACCGTCTACCAGCTACTCTCGCGCTATGGAAAAGCCTTCAAAGGCATGATCATTGTCATCTGTACCCACTCCGATGCAGGTCTCATAGGCTCTGAACGCAAGATGGTCAACCATCTCCAGCAAGAGGACAAAGACGTCGAGTTGTACCACGAGTTGAGTGACAAGATGAAGGCCAAGAAAGCAGAGATTACACAGCTCAATGCAAAGGTCACGGCAACCAAGAAACGCAAAAAGAAGGCCACAAAGCAGCAAATGATGGAGGTCCGAGAGGAGGAGGAAACGTTGAAGGGCCTGAGAGAACAGTTCGCACAGCTCGAAGCAGAGCGCTTCGAGTTCCTCGTCGCGACACGAAACTCTTTGATCACTGAGCAATTACATGAAAACATGCAAAACCACATGCCCGACGGCCACGTCCTGGAAGTCCATTGCGTTTCCAACTACCACTATGCTGGCCTCAAAGGCAGTAAAGTCAATGGTCCTCGCCTGCCGGCTGCTTCTACTGGAATCCTGCAACTTCGTGCCAACACACTCGCGCTCATGGCGCCTCGGCTGATGAACACCCTCGATCACTATATTCAATTCAGTCTTCAAGCCATGCTAAAAGACCTCCAGCTGTGGCTGCACTGCGCATCAGTCGACCGCCGGCCGGAAATCTTGGAGTTGGCCAAGCAGCCGCAGGCCAATGCCACTCCTGCGTTCGAGCACCGCCTGAACACATTTGCAAAGGACATTCAGGCTGCCTCTGATGGGACTCTCATGTCGGCTATCTCTGAAGCCTCGCAAAAAGCGCTTGGTCAACTGGCGAAGAAGAGGACAAAGCACCCGTCGACCATCATGGCTTTCATTCGAAAGAACGGGAATTATGCTACTCGGATGTGCCCCAAAGAGAGCTGGAACGAAAACTTCTCGAAGCATTTCGCCGAGGTCGTCGGAAAATGCGAGGCCTCGCTTACTCTAACACGAGAACTGCTCACGACCAAGCTTGAACGTGGCATTGTCGGCGACTTGAATGACTTCCTGAAGAAGATCAAGGGTAAAAGATACAAGCCCCCAGCAGAAACATTTGACTAACACGACGCAGATTTCCCGGCACCCTTGCCCAAAGATGAGCTCACTAGTTCGATCGAGGTCTATATCCGCGGCGTGCGTTATGCATTCGCTGCGGACGAGGAGGAGTACACCAAGGACGTCCGGTAAGATCCCCAATCCCTCCACTTTTGCCGAAGAACCACCACTAACACCAAGCAGTAACATCCTCCTGGACGTATCCCAGGACAACAACAAGAACGCCTTCAGCGGCAAGATGGAAGCAGTCTACAAAGCATGCCAGAACGACAGCGGCAACGGCGTCACAAAACGCTCCATCGATCGCATCGAAGCATTCCTTGCAGACCAAGGCAAGAACTCCGCCTTCACCGCTGTGGCTCGCCATGTCACGGCCAAGTTCCTGAGCATAGACAAGCGACACGTCACCAAGCGCGTCCAGCGCGTGATTGAGCAACTTCTCAACCAGCTGTTGATGTCTGTCGATGGAGTGCTCGACAACAAGGTTGTTGACGAAGAGGAGGCGGCTGCCAGAGACGAGCTGAAAGAGATTCTTCCAGTACTACTCTTTGAGTGGGAGGAGGCGAACCAGATCCTTCAGACGGTGAAGAAGGAGTACGAGAAGTCCAAGTAAGCGTCGACAACGAGCATTTGAGACTGGAATACGGCGGCTCAAGGAGCATCTATGATCTGGTCTGGAACTCATGTACTTCTAATTTTTCCTGGACAGGATATCACGACCCTTGGGCAGCACGGGTGTGCGACACTCAGATCGAGCATGGTGTAGCAAGCTCAGATATTAGCTCTAGGGTGCCAAAATGGAATGGCTATGTTCTCTTGTGTGCTTCTCATTTGTGCTGTTTGCTCGTTTCATCGCTTTTCTTTCGCATCCTATATGAAGCTACGTTAAGGTCAAAGAAGACAGACCTGGTAAACATTCATATGTGCAGCATCACTGGCTGGCAAACACTATTCTTCGCGCTGAAGACAATGCAGACCGTTTGCCTAAACGTTTTGAAGATATCTCTCAATGCCATCCATAACAAAGCAACTTTCAGCCTGGCCGATATCAGAGCGATAGAGAGATACTTTAAAGCATACCCCTTCTCCAACTTCTCTCGCTAGCACATCACATCATCCCACCGCACCGATGGAGAAGAACAGCATCCTCCCCGTCGCCAAAAACGGCAGCACAAGCGGCAGCAAGCTCCTCGAGAGCGAGAAATACTCCGACCTGACCATCAAATGTCAAGGCCGCGAATTCAAAGTCCACAAAGTCATCCTCTGCCCTCAATCAGAAGTGATTTCAACGCTCTGTGACATCGACATGCAAGAACGCCGAACAGGGGTGATCGAGCACAAACATTTCGACGACGACACCATGAAGCGCATGATCAGCTTTGCATACAGCAAAGAGTATGATGCCACCCGCCGTCCGAAATACGAGCCTGCTGAGGAGGATGTTGAAGACTCAATCATTGACATGTATTCGTTGGCAATTGGAGACGCACCAACCACTGGCGGTGTCACGCTTCCACAAGACGACGTTGATGCACCAACAACAGACGAGAACCCAGCCGAGCTCTCGACCGCGGACAAGTGTGTCATCCACGCTAGAGTCTACGGCTTGGCAGACTACTACGACATGCCGGAACTTCGCGACCATGCTTATGGTCGCTTCATGAACGCCACGAACCACGAGCTTGACGACGACGACCTCAAAGGTTTCGACAACGTCGCTCGGGAAGTCTGTAAGATGACCATGCGCGACGATGGCTTGGCTGGAAACGCATTCGGAAGTCCCTTGCGCTCTGGCTTCCTCTCGCTCGTCGCGCTCTACGCGCCGAAACTTGCTGCCAACTCCGAGTTTACCGTTGCTCTCTGCGAATTAGACGTACAAGACTCTGCAGCGGACATCTTCTGTGCGCTTGCCAGAAGGACCGGCGAAGTCGAAATGGAGAGAGACGTCAACACTTCAACGCTCGAAGACGAAAAGGAGACCCTGGAAAAGTCGTTGGTTGACACCAAAAAGGATGCGGACAAGCAGATTGCCGCTGCCCAATACCAACAACGATCGGCCGAGGAGCAAGTTGAGCACTACAGAGGGGTCATGCAGCGTTTGGTCTCGTCGCTCAGAACTCTCCCGGAGTCTTACGCGAACAACCAGTGCAGCAATGAGTGGGCCAGCCTCACGATCGAACAGAAGGGGAACGGTGAATGGCAGGTGAGATGCGGATCGAGAAGGTGCAGGTGCAGATTGAACTGAGATTGAAAGTGGCGAGCTCATTCGTGGAGGTACAAGACGGTGCGATCCTGTGGCAAGAAGAGATTCGTTCGTCAGAATGTTGGGAGTCAGAATTTTGGCTGGTGAAGGAGAATTGTATTAGCATAGCTAAAGCAGAGTCTAGAGAACCTTCCAGTTGCGCCATTGCTATTCCATCAGCAATTTTCCATCAAACTTCTGCCTCCCACCGATATCGTACAAATAGTTTTACATTGGAGGCACAGTCCCTCTTGGGGTACAAGTCTCCCGCAGTCGTCTGAAACGGAATACCGACAACTAAGATCGAAGGCTAGTCCGCCACCTGGGTGTTGTCGATCTGATGATCCAGGTCTCGCACGGCGACTTGTTGTGTGTAGGTGACACTTTGACATCACGGACGTCTTCAGGCTGCTATTTGTCCGTGATATCAAAGTCGTTCTTGGCCTCTGGACACTGTCGTGAGGCATTCCAAGGATCGTAAAGGTATATCACGTGAAGCAATATGGGTTGTGGTCTTTTCCACTGGCTCCCTCTTTACTTTCCCCACCAGCTAGATCCAGTCTCCTTCGCAACTTGGCTCTTCTCCGGCTGGTCCAACTTCACGCGCTCCAGGATATCAGGACTGGGCTGCTGGGCCTCCGCTTGCCTGTGCTCGAAGTGCTGTGTAGGTTCTCCTCTCTGCTCCGCCGCCAGCCTCTGCGCACGAATCGCCAATCGTCTCTGCTTCAATCGCTCCAGCTCTTCAGAAATTTCCTCTCGTTCGTATGGCAGAGTGTGGGTTTGTCCAGGCTTGGGCCAGAAATCCGGTACAGCGAAGCGCGAGTCCAGGTTTGTGCCGAAGTAGTACATGATGCCGATCGGGAACATGATGTACATGCCAAACTAGACGGGAATTAATATCCGTTTGCGCAAATGTTTGGGGAGCATTGTTGCTCACCTTGAACACCTCGAGGTTGGGGCCACCCATTTTGTGTGATTTACTGTTGCAAAGACTTGTGATATGTTTTAAGTGAATAGCTTCGTACACCAAAAATTGCTGAGCAGTTCAATGTTGGTCTGTGAATGTATGATGTAGCAGACACGGAGAAGGCCGCAGTTTGCCGCAACGATCTCAAGACTCCCGAACAGGTCTAGTTCCAACTGACAGATCTAATCTTATCGCCGTATTCCCATCAATCGTGGGGAATTAGTAAACGAACCTCGGCTCCTGCTTTCACTTTCGTGCCAGAGCTCGGCTGGCGACGCTGTAGGATTGGCGGCTATCAAATGCCCGTGTCTTGCCAGTGAAGACAATCATACCATGTAAGCAAACAGTTACTTTGGTCTGTTAATTGTTGGAACCGCCTCTCTATCTTTGCAAGCCCCTCTTATCTACCCAGCTGACCTCCTGTGACACCCATTCCATTTCTCCTTGCACCATCACGACAACAGAACACAACATACGCAACCACAATGTCCGCCATCAACCCAGAGACTGCCGTGACCCTCGAGGTTCGCGGCAAGATTGCCATCATTACTCTCTGCAATGAGAAGAAGCTCAATGCCATGACCCAAGAACTGTACTTCCGCCTGTCGCAACTCATGCGTGAGGTTGCCAAGATGGACGAGGTCTTCGTGACGGTGCTCACAGCCAAGGGGCGTTTCTTCAGCGCGTAAGTCGAACATATATTACAACACCACATCAATGAGAGTGTGCTAACACACCACAGCGGCGCCGACGTCTCCATCTCACGTGCAGCCCAAGAGGGAGTGGACCCCTACAAGCAGTGGCTCCAGAACTTCGTAGCAAACAACCTCAACATCACCCAAGCTTTCTACACCCACCCCAAGATCCTCGTGACCGCTCTCAACGGCCCTGCCGTCGGTCTCTCCGCGGCTCTGATTGGCTTCTCCGACTTCATCTACGCCGCGCCCCACACTTTCATCCTCACTCCGTTCTCCAGCTTGGGTCTCGTAGCCGAAGGTGGCGCGAGCAGAGGCTTCGTGCAGAGGATGGGCATCGCCAAAGCCAACGAGGCTCTCATCATGTCCAAGCGCATCACTTCCCAGGAACTCGTTCAGTGCGGCTTTGTTAACCAGATCTTCGACACTAAGCCTAACGAGCAGGAGAAGTTCTTGGGCCTTGTGCTTAAAGAAGTTGATGACAAGCTTGGCGACCACCTGGTCAGCGATTCCCTGACTAAGATCAAGGCTCTTATTCGCAAGCCTGAGCGCGAGATCATGGATGCGCAGGGCGTGGCTGAGGTCTTTGGTGGTTTGGAGAGGTTCTTGTCCGGAGTCCCTCAAGCGGAGTTCTCAAAGATTGCGAGTGGTGCGAAGAAGCATAAGTTGTAGAAACACGGAATGTCTGATGGAAATCTGTGCAACGGGTGGCGATTGTACAGAAACCTGTTTCCTTTTCACGTCTGCTTTCTATAGTCAAGCAAAATGATTACACTGCAAACAGTGAATGTAACTTCGAGTTCGAACATGATCGTGCCCTGATACATTGCCATCGCGCATGACTTAGCGTGTAGAAGTCTTACGATCCTGATGTTTCTGGCGATTCTAATGTTTCATTCGATCTTCGAGCTTGCAATCTTGCAGTCCTTCAACTGCTTGCTCCCTCCCAGCCTCTTGTGCTGCCTACTTTCTTTCAGTCTCCCGTGCTGTTCTCTCTGCTTGCGCTGTTCCAGCCTCTCGCGCTGCTCGCTCTCTTTCAGCTTATCGCACTGCTTGGCTTTTTTGGCTGTTTGAGCTGTTCGTGCTGCCGGAGTTGGAGTTGGGACGGATAGTTCTGCGTCGCTTGGAGTCAGCATTACAGCTCGAGATGGCACGTCCACGCGTTGACTCGTCTCTGAGACACGGTTAACTAAATGACAAAGACTGTACACAAGGCCATGCGAAATAGTTTTACGTAGCACAAATATGAGTCGCACGAAAGTAAAAACCACACAAATCTCAATACACAACCACTGTGTAGCTAGGGTATCTATCTAACTCTAATCATGATCGAAGCACCAGGCTCTGATTCACGATATCGATCTCTGAAGCTTATCGAAGGCGATAAATTCAAGCAAAGAAAGCGCGGGCGATGGTCCTCTTGACCTTGGCGGCAGCACCGGCCCAGGCCTTGGGGCCAGGGATGGGGTAGCTGGAGATGTCACCACCGTAGATGTCGTACTTGATGCCAGCATCGGCGGCCTTGTAGAGGGCGGTGCCGGCAACGCAGTCAGCGCCGTCGGCGCAGGGGTCGGTGGAGCCGGAGCCGGTAACCTCAATGTTGACACACTGGGGGTAGGCCTGGGCGCCGTTCTCCTGGCCGGCGGAGTGGAGAGCGATGATCTCGTGGCGGAGGACGTAGTTGCCCGGGGCGAGAGACTCGGGGATGGTGAGGGTCCACTCGTTGCCGTCGGCTGCGATTGATGTTAGTCTCAGAAGGGTTTGTTCAGGACTTGGCTGCACTTACAGATGAGCTTGTCAGAGGCCCACTGGTTGGAGGCGGCGTCAAGGACACCGGCAGCATCAAGCTTGAAGAACTTAAGGCTCTCCTTCTTAGCGGCGCTGCAATCACCGTCGCACTTGGCCAGGTAGTCCAAGACGGGGCCGTGGTGAGACTCGGGCCAGGTGTCCCAGGTGAGGGTCATGTCACTGCCAGCCTTGACCGATACAGAGGTCTTGCCGGGAGTAGCTTCCTACAACGAGGTCAGATGAGTCGTTTGATAGTCCGGGGATCGCAAAATACCTTGTGGCAGATGATGTCGGCCTCGCCGAAAGAGTTAGGCTCAACGAAACCTATTATCGATTGTCAGATCCTGCACATATACGACTGTCTTGAGGTAGAGATGCTAACCGTTGTCCTGGTTCTTCGCGTACCAGCCGGGAGTGTTGGACTCGTTGTAGATCCACTCGGGGGTGGTGCCGTCAACGGTCTTGCCGTCGGCAGTAATGCTCTTCACGTGACCGTGAGCAGAGACAGCAGGGATAACAGCAACAGCTGCGAGGATGGCAGCAGCGCTGGCGGCGTTCATCTTGAAAGGCATCTTGATTGTGGTGGTAGAAAAGGGTCGTAGAGTGTGTTTTGAAGATTTGGTGGTTGAAAGCGAAAGGATGAGCCGGTCAACGGTCTCTGGTGAATGAATGTAGTGGTTGGAAAGAAGATTTGGTAGTGATTAGAAGACGATGAGAGACTGCGCGCAATAGCAATCCTATATACTCTGACTGTGCCGCCTTGGACGGGTCGATGTCATCACCTTGGGTCAATTTACAAGCATGCGAAACCAAGCCGGCTCCTCGCATCCTGGCAATGGTTTGGCTGTATTGGATACATTGCGATGGAACAACAGCGGAGGAGAGCCTTCCTGGCACAGCCGCGTGGGTGTAGAGGCCAGACACATGTGGTTCTGTGGAGACACAGGCAACGGGTAAGTAGGCGGAGCCTGCATGCGAGACGTGGTTTGCGGCCGTGTGATCATGAAACTGAGACGAACACTTACACGGAATTGTCAGCACGGTTGGCCACAAACCACGTTACTATTATCCATCGTCTCGATGCTGCCAGTCGGCGCGTTCAAGATCCTGGTGTTAGGATGGCTTGACATGAACCGAGCGCAATCCGATCTGGTATTAGGAAGATTAAGCTCCGGGCTTCCATCCATGGAAAGGCAATGATCTTCTTCTTCATCTATTGGTAGTACTCCGGATCCTTGTGATTAATTGTATGCCAAGAGTAGCATGTATATTGAGGAGGCCATTCGAGACGTGAAGTCGGCGCGTGTGCCGGGTGGGTCAGTCTCTTGGCGTGAAACGAGCGGAATGATTCAGATTGCGCAAGCGAGAGAACACAGCGCAATCTGCCAGTGTCAATGACTTGGCTGCCATGAGTTCTGCCGGCGATACAGCATTGATCGTAGTGCAAAGAGCTTTCGGAGCGAAATGCTGGTGTGGGTTTCGATGGTCGAGGCGAGCGGTGCGTTACTCCGTGATGGTCGTGCGAGAATCTCTGTGTCGCTGTATGAGGACATACATGATATGAATTTGATGTCTGTTGATAGTCAGTAGAACGTGATATGTCCTCAGAGCTGCCGGAGGATGCAAAGAAGCGAAGGCGAGGGCTTTTTGGAAGAAGGGGAATGGAACCGCCCTTTATACAGCCCACATCGTCCTTCGGAACGCAAACTTGCTCAATTGGCGCCACAGGGCTTGCTCCTGTAAATATACAAACTCCGTACAGTATGGTATCGCCTCTAGGCCAGTCGGAAGCGGTGCTTGTTGTATGGCTCCAGGTATATGCTGGTGTTTGAGCTCAGGTCCGAATATGGCGACACATGCACACTGTCACTGAGACCTTTTGCATGCGTCTACAGTGTGCTCGATCAAAGGGGGATCATCTCGGACAATTGCTTCTGTTTACACAAGTGATGTCGCTTCTCACAGCCCTAAGAATAATAGGCTCAAGCCTCAACGGATCCTATACAGAATCCGTCGACCTTGCGTAGGTTCCGAACTCTTTTCTTCCTCTGTCAACTTTGACTTTGAACCACTCACTCAGATGTGACGTTCGGGTTAGGGCTGGGGTTATGAAATGCATTGATCCTGAAGTCATGATCAAGCCTATTGACACACAAGCACATTATTGTCACTGGACTGCAGACTTCTATGCTACTAGATCGCCTCTGCCATCTTACTAGAGTTTTGTGGCTGCAGGAAGTTCTTTAGTCTCGCTTTGATCGACAATAGAGATGTTCCATGACGAGCTAACGTCTAGAAAATAACATCCCCTCAACGAAAGTGGCTACCTCTACAAAGAAAAACCGAAATTGTTACCGACAATCAAACGCAGTATCAAAATGGTATCTGGAAATGTAATTGGCTATTAAGTAGGTGATATCAAAAATCAACAACAAAAATGTCCAGTCGCTTGATCCTCAATCTCAAGTCAGAACCGCCCAAACGTTTGGCATCCATTTACTCTCCAAGAGACGAAGAAGTGATTGAAAATCGATAGCATACTTGAGTATATACATCTCTGCCAAATAATCATTACATACAGGAAACTTTTCCCCAATCCTTATACCATGCAAATGCGAATACAACGATGCAACTTCTCACTATACATGCTTACGTCCTCTCAGCGTCCAGCGCGTGCCCAGAAGGACCAGCCTCGCTGTAGTCCGCACTGACGAAGCAACGATCGACCTCCTTCAAGCCCTCACAGCAGTACTGTAGAGTCTCCACGATGTCGTGAACACGCGACAGAGGGGTGTCCTCCTTGAGCAAGATATCAAACTCGACCCAAATGGAGTCACCGGCGTGGTAAGCAGTGACGCTCTTGAAGCCGTCCACCACTGGTGAGAAACGGTACGCCAGGTACATAAGTTTCTTGAGCGTCTGTTCGTCAGCGGCCTCGCCAGAGAGACGCGTGACGTTGTCAAAGCAGGTGTGGCCCCAGTCGTAGATGATGAAGAGAGAGAGCAGACCAGCGCCGGCGGGATCGAGCCACCAAAGGTCGGCCTTGTAACCGATGAAGGGGAACAGAAGTGACAAGGTGTTGAAGATGACGTCCGTCTTGCAATCCTGTGCCAATGCTTGAACTTGGGTCGTCTTGATCGGAATGCAGCCGAACCAAATGATGCCCTTGACTACGATCGTGCCCAAGAGCGCACCGACGGCGATCCACGGAAGAGCTTCTGCCGTGCCTTCCAGAGGCATGATCTTCTCGACAGACTCCTGGAGAATCTGGAGGAAAGAAACGACCATGAGGATGCTAAACACGAGGATGCCCAACGGTTCGATGCGCTTGCGACCGACCGGGAACTTCCTCTGCAGAGCACTCAGGCGCCAAGAGACCAGGCGGTTGGTTGTCCACACGATCAGCGTGCACAGTAGATCAAGACCAGAGTCGACCAGGGAAGCAATCAGAGACAGAGAGCCCGAGAAGAATGCCGCGACAATCTTAGCAATAAGCAAGATGATGTTGGCGATCACGTTGATGTTGATCGCCCACTTGGCTTTCCACTCTGCTTTCTGACGCCTTTCCTTCTCGTCATCGGGAAGGAACTCATAGATGTTGCCGTCCATGCTCTGCAATCCGCCTCCTCTCTCACGATCGCCGTCGTTGTCCGGGTCAGGATCCATCGACTCTAGGACATCGTCCGCGACGGCCGTAACGATAGCATCGACTTCGAGCCAGTCGTTCAGTCTGTCGTTCTGCTTCTCGTAGAATTGGCGGACCCCCTTGTTCTTCATCTCTTTAAGCTCTTCGTCGCTCTTGCGGAAGTTCTCCAGCTCATCCCTGTTGATGCCATGCAAAATGGCCTCTTTAAGCTCGTCTCGGCGACGATCCTCCATCGCCGTGTTGACAGCGTCTCTGAAACGCCAGACTTTAGGCTTCGGCTTGGTGTTACCATGTTGCTTACGCAGAGAAGCATTGGAGTGTTTGCCATTCATGAGACCGGGTCGGGGTTTGGCGTCGCCATTGGAAGCGTTGCCCATTCCAGATTCGATGTCGTCGTTGTTCTGTCGTCTGCCGTTCCTGAGTCTCGCGCTTGGGCTTGCAGGGGTAGTTGGGCGACTGCCTGCGTTTTCGTCGTTACCACTGCCCCAGAAGGACATAGAGCGTTTGCCGACCATGCTCGCAGCTGTACAACGAGACGTGTGATGGCGATGGAATGAATTTGGAAGACAAGGACTGAAGCACAACACAAATGGAGAGCGAACGTACGAACGACCACAGTCTACTAAGAGGAGTAGAAAACGATCAAGGTTCTTGGTCAAGCAATCTGGGAATCTTGGCCAAGAGGATACCTCCTCGGCGATTGATGACGCGCCCGCGGAGAGCACCGCGTGCGTGTTCCTGCAGCTTAAAGAAAGCTATGGTCGATTTGGGGTTTGATGCCTGCGGACCGAGCGTCTCTTTGCCGACAAGGCCGGATCATCGGTATAAATTCCAGTCGTCTCTCTCCATCGAGCCGATTTGGCAATGACGTCGGGCATACGGATTGGTGGTCAGCTCAAGAAAGCACTTGGACGAACAGACAAGTAGACATCAATCAACAAGCCGCTCTCAACGATTGAATAAAATGTCCGATGAAAGAGGTATTAGTTACCTGTTCGTGGTTTCGCTACGATGTAAGGCTGAGTCCTCAGGGCTGATCTGGCCCCAACTCCGATCATGACGACAGGGACCTTGACACACGCGTGGAGACGTATCGCAACGGTTTCCATGTTTCACGACCTTATAACCTGTTTTTGTACGCGACAGCCGTAAGTTGTCACCTGCACAATAATAGACTCCAATCAAACCAATATCGACAATTAGCCGAAAACCCAACCATCATCAACAGCAGAAAAACAATCATGTCGCTCCCCCAAAACCCGACATTCGCCGACATCTATACCCACATCACCACAAACCAGCCTTACCCCGTCCTCCCCTCAGCATCTCCTCATCCCAGAAACCCAGACCTGAGCCATGCGATATCCTCGTTAGCTGTCCACCCCACGCTGGAGGCCCTCCTGCACATCCTGAACGCAGACTTATCGTCCGCACATTTCCTCGTGCGCCACATGGAAGCGAAGCCTGCGGTTGAAGGGATGTTCGTCCACGGCATATTGCATCGCGTGGAAGGCGACTACAGGAATGCGGAAGCGTGGTATGGGGATGTGAAAGATAGTGATATCTTTCAATCTGTCTGGCCGGAGGAGGAGGGCGGGTTGGATGGTGGCGTGGCGTTCATTCGACGGGTAGAAAGTCTACGGAAGGAGAAGAAGGGAGATTTGTCGGCTTTGGAGAAGGAGAGTCGAAGGGAGCTCGATGCAACGAAGGATTTCCTTGTTGAACGATTCGGGTTGCAGAGGGTAGAAGATGCGACGACAGTGTGGGTAGGTAAATCTGAAGAAGGGAAGAAGCAGGCTGCCGGGCAAGTTGTTGGTGGAGAGGGTTGGCGGCAGTTCTGAATGAAGTCAGAGAAAAAGGTAAACTCCATACGAATAACTTGGGTGACAGCCTAATGACTGTGCCTGTACGTAATACATATTCTACATTTCGCCATCCAAACGAAAGACTGGTTGCGTCTCAGACAACAAAATCTTCCACATCAAGCTCAGCTCCTTTCGCACGCTGAAGTTCGTAGCTGAGTATTGAGTAGTCCTGGTACATCATAATCAGACGCCATCGCGTTTTGCCCCCATTCTTGTCGTTCTCTGTTCCTTGGATGGGTCCCACCGCGATACCATGCAAAGGCGAGAACGGTCGCTGACCTGCTTTTTCCTGGCTCTCGAAGGGCAATATGCACTCCGCTCGTAGCGTGTAAACTGTCTTCTGGCCGAGCGATGGATCGATTCCCTCAAGGTACTCCATACTTTGAGGTACACGCGCAAGGGAGAGGACGATCGCACGGCCTTTTTGTGAAGCGAGCACGACGACACCAAGAGCGGGGATGTATGCGTGCATGCTTAAGCGATCAAACATGTTGAGACCTCGGGACTCGATCTGGATGCTTTGTTTCAGAGGTGCTGCCATCCCAACCATTGGAGGCATAAATGGCTGATCTGGACTCAATCGTTGCTTGGTAGGCTGTAAGAGATACACGTTACGTATCGACGTGTGAAGAATTGGACAAGGCAGGTCCTCGCACAAGTTTGATTGGCGGACAAAGTGTGGCGTGTTACCGCAGATACGCCCACCACCGTAGTAAGCCGATTGAGAGATGAAGTCTTCAGTGTTTTCACCGTCAGAATCGTCAAGATCAGACCACAGCTCTACGTTGTGCTCATTTTCGTCTTCCTCCACAGCGTCTGGGGCCGGGGGTTGGCTTGGAGAAAGCACATTGGGTTCGAGGAGTACGCCCGTATCATCTAAACCTTCGTCATCGTCAGAGGTGAGGTCGGCTGTGCTTTGCTCATGCACGTTGTCCGCATTGCCAGAGAGCTGTGGTGAGCTAATATTACTACTTGCTTCGGTAGCTGACTGTGAAAATGTGTTTTGAGCCGCCTTCATTTTCACAGCCTTGAACGCTTTCGAGTTGTCTGGTAAGTGGCGTAGGGTTTTGCTAAGATCCCAAATTCGCGTGTCGCTCTTTGCATCAGGCAGCACCTCACCGTCATCCATGCCTAATGCATCTGAAATGCTGTCTTGGGTAACGAACGACCTTGTGTCGAGAAACATGATGCCCCATCCAGCATTCATTCTATCGTAGGGGCCTCCGTTTGGTGCGATGAATGATGGCCCAAAGCGGAATGCTTGCACCAGTGTAAAATTGTGCAAATCTATCGCACGGCATACACCACTGATATCGGTAGTAAGCAGCCAGCGGCCGTCAGGATCGTCTCCAGTGTTGCAGAAAGCAATGTGCGGTATATTTGCTTCTCCGTTTAGGACTTGTCGTGTGACGTCTGTCTTCCGTTCCGGTCGTGAGTCCACATTGTCTTCTCTGCGTTCCTCATCCCATCTGCTGGATTGACCGTTGTCTGTTGATTTGGCTTGTTTGCGAGGCGTCCGGTCCTCGTCAAACTCGTCAACCAGCCCGAAGCGAAAGATTGTGACCTCGTGACGATTTGAGCTCACGGCGAGGATGCGAGCTTCTGTGTGTATTGCAAGACCCCAAGCGCTGATGCCCACATTCCTCAAGAATAACGGCTTTACATTATCGGCCACTGGGTCTTCGCTGGCGTCATGATGATTGACACGAGTTGTGATGGCGTGGAGTATGTGTCGGACGAGGAAAACCTCAACATCACCATCATCTCTGACATTCGCGATGACCTCATCCTTGCCCAATTTCTGCACTATCAGGTAGTTGATACAATGAGGTTCGTCGCGGTCCAGGTAGCCTCTCAGATCTGACGAAGAAGGCTGTGATGGTACGATGAGCACAGGAGCGTGGAGTGTTTGCTCTGGAAACTCTGGCTCGTAAACGTAGATATCGGGTCCGTGCGCAACGAAATAAAGATTGTGTTCTTGTGATAGTGCGGTCTAGAGGTAATCAGCATATCATTCTCGGTCTATGTTGTATGATTCGCACCAAGTTTGATCGCCACGGTGCTAATGGTGGCAAGCCCTCGTCGACGACTCGCCGCTTGCCAGGAAAACGGCTTTCGAACGAGTGATGGCCGCGAGGGATGGCTGACACACAACGTCGCACCATCACAGTGTGGCGATGCTACTGAACAATCGGGTGTCGGTATAGTTGTGCTGTGGCTTGGCCGAGATAATGAATATGTGAGGTATGTTAGAGTTTGCCCATAGTTGAATCATGGTTCGTCGTTCTGACACACCCAATGATCAAGCGTTCCATCGCGAGCGGCGTTTGCTGGAGAAAGTGCCGATACTGAGTGCCTCAGGCGCAACATGGAGGTTCCAACAAATGCCTCTGCTCTTTCTTCATTTTATCAAACAAATCACATTTTCCTAACAATCTTCCGCAGTTGGGTCCATCGTGGCACATATGTCTCGTCGCCTAGCTTAGGGACAGATGGACATCCCATCAGTATAATTCGACTTCGAGGATACAAGAGGACACGCAGGCCACCCTCCACGCGATATCACATCTCTGATGTCAGACCCACAGACCTGGCGTCCAACGCGGCTATCAATTTGTGCAGAAGATACACTGTGATCCTCCATCTCACAAGCAGATGCTACCTCGCTACGCCAATGAAGCTGGCCCGACACGACAATCTAGAAGAAGCGACTTCTCGAAGCTTGCGGGATGTGTTGCACAGCAGATATCACCGCATCGTCCGCAACGCCCGTGTCCGTAACGCTCGTCAGTGCTATTCTATGCGGCTGTCTGCAGCCAAATGTATCTGCAAGCATGCGTGATGCACGACGCCGGCTCGCAGCCACCCATGCCGTCTGACCCCTGTCACGTCCGTTCCACCATACGCAAAGCAAAACAATGCTGCTGGCATTGTTACACCACTTCGCCCAGCTTCCCAGGTGTCGGCTCGCGCGCTGAGTTCGCATCACGGAAGGCTTGCTACTGGTTCCGGCGAGCTATGCTACTGCTAGCTTTCTCTGGTACATAGCTTCGTCCGCCTACGCCGAAGTGCAGTCGCACGACCGTTTGGGCACAATTGTTCGCCGCCGCTGCGGGGTGTTGCTGTATGCATGGTGCCGACGGCCAAAGCGCCTCAAGTTGCTAATGAATGGTGCAGACCCGATATAACTCTACTGACCAGAACTAGATGAAGCATCACTTGTACGCGCGTGAAAGAACATCTCTTCCTCGGGCTGCTATCCGATGTTTGTTTACATTACCTCCTGACAAGCGGCGTTCCCGCTGCAAAAGAAGTGATAGGTCACATCGGCAGCTATACGCCTCACTTTCCACCCACCGGCCGATAGGCCGCAACCGTCATGCTCGCCGTGGCCTGCTGCCGTCGTGTAGCCAACATGCTGCATCTTACCCCGGACCTCTTTTTCCACCTTTCATGCCCTGATTTCTGTTCAGCCGTCGATACAATTGTGCGACAATTTTCTGCTGTGTAGCCAACGATTTAATTCTAAGCGAGCACCACTCGTCTAGCGCCGCGGTTGCGCTCGCTCGGTCACAGCAAAACTCCGCTTGTGCACACCTGGGCGGCTTGTTCCTTGAGCCATCGTATTGCCTGGGTCTGGCTCTTGCCGTCCTTGACTTCACGCTATTCGCCGGTCAAATCAATCCACGAGTTACCAGCTCGTTGGAATATCTCAATTCACGTTTCACCACCAGCACCACATCCCACGCCTACTATCGGCTCACCTCCAAGGTTGGTTCCCATGAACTCGCAAGCCTCAGAGCCAGGATACTTCTTCTTGGTTCGGACCTCTCAAGCAGACTTACGTGATATTCACGTTCCCTCTTCATCCTCACCAGCACCGCCGTTCGTTGAGATATGAGAGATCCTAACTACACTCACGCCTGGTCCAACACTTTCGCCTTCCGCTTCAAGCACCAAGAGTCTGGTATCCCGCCTACAAGCTACGAGACTCGCTCACAATCCCCTGTGTCTGGTACTGTCGTAGCAGTTGCTGGCGGCAGCGACGTCCTTGAAAACTTCGACTTCGGTTCCTTCCTTGCTGGCAATTCAGTCGAGGACTGCGAAGTGATGCGTCTCTCCTCACGAAACTTAGGCTCGCTGCGGTCTTTGCCACCAACCTCTCTGGTCCTCCTTTTCACTCCTGTGCTTGCGCCTGCCCATTTGGACCACTCTACCTTGGACTCGAACACGACCGATCCTTTCGAAGCGTTTGGCCGTGAGCTCAGCAAACATCACCACCGCCTCCGCCATGTGCCTTACCTGCCCCAAATCGGCATGACCGACACCCACATTGCTTTCATCGAGCAAGCTGCTGCTGTTGTCGTTGTCGTCTGTGAGCCAGAAGACTCTGACGACATGGAGCGAAGCATTGAACGTCAGCGATCCTTTGCCAACGACGTCCTCGCCAGACGAGAAGATCTTGCAGATGATAATGAAGAGACTCCGTTTGTGCTCGTTCGATTTGAGGCCTTGGAGACCGAGTACGTCGACGACGAGTACAGCAACGTGCTACGTGCACCTGCTCTTACCAAGCAAGCCTCTGCTAAGGCTGCGCGGCTGCTATTCAAGACTGAGAGCTAGCTGTCCCTGCGAAGAACGAAACATTCTTAACTCGACGAAATCACGGATCATGATCGATTACTATCTTTATAACGGCCTGGAACTTTGCTCTTCCCTTCACCTTTCTCATTGTTCCAGCATTACTTCTTTTCAATATCTTACACCCTTTGTCAAGTCACGGTGGCGTGAATACTTGAGCGATGATATCCAGGAATGATTTTCAGCCGGCGGCACTCACGATCTCCTATGTTCTTGAACATCATTATCAATTTTTTTGTGCCTGCTTTTATCTATTTGCTTTCTACACGTTCGCTTTCTGATCCAACAGAATATTCTTTCACACGCCGACGAGTACATAGCTGTATGTAGCTGTCCGCCTTCATGAAGCGGCTGTATTCGCTTCCTCAGCCCGCACTCTTCTTGTGCCGTGTCATCAGACTCGATCTATAGTGTATGCCTTATTTCGGCCCTTCATGCGACGACGCGCGTTCCAGCCTTGGTCCTGTCATGCTTCGTATCCTTCCATGTCCTGCGTTCATGCATCCTTATACACCATTTCTTGTGCCGGACGTAACCTCGCTTTCAGCCGCCATGCAGTGCGACACCTGCTCTTTCTCTCAAAGGAACTAGGCTCACTTCTCGCCCCAGTGCAGTTTGAAGCGGCCCTCCGAGTTCCTGTATCCCCGCAAGCAGGCGATCACCTCATTAGCGTCCTTCGCCTCGACCATGATGCCTTCGTTGCTCTCGGAGATGAATCCGCTGGCCACAGCGGTCCTCACCCACTGCAGCAGACCGTCCCAGTAGCCCTCAACATTGTACGCCACGATACCCCTCGAGTGGATCCCCAGCTGGTTCCACGTAACAACCTCCATCAACTCCTCCAAAGTCCCATACCCACCACTAAGCGCAACAAACCCTCCCCCCGCGCCGCCCTCAATCACCTCTCTTGCCATCATCTGCTTGCGCGTGTGCATATCTTTGACCACCGTCGTCCTGCCGAAGAGGTTCTCGTCGATGACCCGCGACGCCGAGCGGTCGTTCTCGTCTTCCACGCCGTTCTCGTCGAATTTGCGCTCGAAGCGCATCAGGGCTTCTGGGATGATGCCGTGCACGGCGTCGGGA